>Ga0308170_10000029_pt1 | contig 375534 bp, 588 predicted proteins | sample PhyBR2_2_FD_202136 | JGI IMG/M metagenome (GOLD analysis project Ga0308170, IMG submission 202136) | Phyllosphere microbial communities from UC Gill Tract Community Farm, Albany, California, United States - DLSLSB.R2 | ecosystem: Host-associated > Plants > Phyllosphere > Unclassified | place... | reverse complement strand
AACACATTCGTGTCCGCGTCCGTGGTCAGCCTGTTGGCGAAGACCGACTTGCCCATCGACTTGAGCAGCTTGGTTGCGTACATTTCGTTTTCGTTCGACATAGTGTTCCCTTATAAAATTAAAGTTGGGTGGCAATGAATGCCCAGACAAATTTACAGCTCAGGTGAATCGCTTGGTCCACGTGCAAAGAGATTTTGTTCTCGCACTTGAACCAATCAGTAATTCCGTGAATGACGGTCTCGGCTATTGCAAGCCAGAGCGAACCAGTCAAGAAGAGAACAAATCCTCCGTGAATGATCGCGTGCGCAGGCAATGCGTGCATCCAAAACATTTTGCCGACAGGGGTGTTGCGGTTCTTGGCCGTAGCCAAGAACTCACCCTGTAGCGGATAATCAGCTAACGCGTGGGCAAAGACCAGAGCGAATAGCAGTGTTGCGAAGTCCATCATTTCTCTAACTCTTCCAAACGTTTCAGCGCAGCTTCAAGCTGTTCAGTCAGTATTGCATTCGCTTCACGCTCAGATGCGAGCGTGGCGATTGCTTCGTGATTGACCAGTTCAATCGCTTTGTAGTTGTTTATCTCAGCGCGCAGATATACCATCTGCGCTTCGAGCGACTTAACCAAACTAGCGTATGCACTGCAGCGTTTGCAAGGTGAGGTCATTATACACGAGTTCCTTAGGATTGCACAATGAATTCTTCGAAGTCCGCAGCCGGAGTTTCCAGCCACGATTTGCGGTCATCAGCACGCGAGCTGTTGAAAGCCAGATCGATTGCTTGCTTGTCTTCTTCGTCTTCCATCGTGACCTTGAACAGATACTTGTCCAGGTTCTCGAGGAACGCGGCAAACTGCGGGGTCTTCCAGGACGACAGGCCTTTGTAATACTTCATCGACCATTTCAGCTTCGCGCCAGCACTGGCTTCCCATTCGCGGAATTCGCGTTCGGTGAAGAACTCGAGTTCGGTCTTGTCCTTCAGCGTGACCAGAATAACCGGCGTACGCAGAATGTGGACGAAGCCCATGTCGAACAGTTCAGGCCAGAAGTGATCGATGACGTTCATCAACAGACCACAGATGTGGAATCCGTCGACGTCGGCGTCAGCTGCAACCGCCAGCTTACCGAAGCGCAGTTCAGACAGCGAACGAACCGGCACACCGATCTGCAGGCCGATGATCGTCAGAATCTTCTGAATCTCGTTCGGCTCAACTTTCTTGCCGACCTTATCAGCTTCTTTCTTCTTGTCAAGACCCAACACACGTGCGATGTCTTTCTCGCGAACGTTCAGCGGTTTACCCTTCAGCGCGAACGAAGCGATGTACGGATTCTTGCCACGACCACCTTGAATCGACTTCGCAGCCGAATCACCCTCTGCGAGGAACAGCACGCACTTGTGACGCTGTACGGTTTCCATTGCATCGGAGAACTTGCTGACTTTGCGTGGGTCCGCTTTGCCGAGTTCCTTGTTGTTTTTGCGCAAGTCCTTCATCAGCTCGGCTTGCTCTTTCGCTGCCGCCCAATCCAGGATCGATTGGATAATGTCCGTCTTCAGCAGCTTGGTGATGAACTTCTCTGGGCAACGCCAGGTAGTTTTCCATTCGCTTGCCGGCGAAATCATGTTCTCTTTCGTCTGCGAACTGAAGCGCGGACGATTGATGTTGGCGCTGATGTAGATGCGCATGTGGCCACGGATGTCACCAGGCGAAACGTCGATCTTGTGTTTCTTCTTGATGGCCGCACGAACTTCATCGACGATCTGGTTGATGCAGTAAGTGATGTGCGTACCGCCTTGATACGTTTCAACCGAGTTCACGAAGCTGATCTGCTCGAAGCCGTCGGACTTGGACACACCAACTTTCCAGTCAGGCGTATCGTCGTAGACGTATTCGTCCGTGTACATCGCGATGTAGTCGCTGAAGTCACGGGTCATGATCCGTTCGCCATTCACATAGAACTTGACTTTCGGATTTGTTGCCGCAGCATCAACAACTTTCTTGATGATCTTCAGCTTGTGGTCTTCGTCGAGCTTGTAGTGGCCAGCACTGTTGCGATCGATTTCACCCATCTTGAAGAACGCGTAGTCAGGTGTGAACGTGATCTTCGTGTAGTTCTTGTCGTGTGCTTTGATTTTCGGATCGCTGATTTCCCGCATGCCGTTCTTGAATTCTTGCTTCAGCAATTTCTTGCCGTCGCATGATTCGATCTTGAACGAGGTCGAGAGAACGTTGGTCAACGTCGAACCAACACCGTTCGTGCCGATCAACTGTTGATCTTCTTCATCGTTGAAGTTCGAACCAGCTCGCAGATTGGAGAACACCGTCTCGGCAATGTACTTACCGGTTTGCGGGTGAATCTCGACAGGGATACCGCGGCCGTTGTCTTGCACGGAGATGGAACCGTCATCGTTGATTTCGACGCGGATCGAATCGAGAACGTCAGGTGCACGGCGGCTTTCGTCGATTGCATTGTCCAGAATCTCCGAGAAGATTTTGACGAATGCTGGGATGACGCTGATTTCACGCAGCTCCATCCGTTTCGTGTCGACGTTATAGATGTATTCTTTCTGAGTTTGCACAGACGTCGAGCCGGCGTACATGCCGGTTCGTTTGCGGATGTGCTCAATCTCGTCGAGAACTTGATATGTTTGGGAGTGTGTTTTTGTAATCATTTAGGGTATTATATCACAACTGAATTACGGAATGCAACGATAGCTTCGACCACAATATGACATGTCATAATCGAAATCTTCGATCGGCCCATCGTAGTTATACCCATTGCCGCATGAGCGGCAGGTAGCCCGAACACGGAGATACAGTCCGTCTGGAAGTTCAACGCTGTCTGGGTCAAATGGTTCTTTAGGTTGGACTTGATTGTCCGGATGGCGGTTGCTTGTGAGTTTCATTTTCACTACCTTTGGCGTCAAGTATTGCCATGTCTGCTAACTGATCTTGTGCGTTGTCAAGTTCGTTGGAATCCAAGAGGCGATACTTGATCCACTTGGTGCCGTCTTTTATGAATGTCCAACCAACGGTTTCGCTTTCGCGGCGAAGATCGATAGCGACATCGGGATTGATCTGTAGCAACGTCAGACCATTGAGGTCAGGTCGAAGTTGCGCAAGCGGGTCAATGATGTAGTGCATTTGATTATACCAGAGTTGTTTCCGTGTGTACATAAAAATAAAGGACCCGAAGGTCCTTTATCTATTCTTCTACTGCTTCCGAATTAACGGCTGCACTGGTAGTGGCTGTAACCACGGTTACGGCAGTCATCGTAACGGCGGTCACGGCGGTCGTCACGACGATCGCGGTCGGAGTTGGCTCCGATCACACCACCGATGACTGCACCAGCAGCCGTTGCTCCAGTGGAGCCGTTACCAACCACGTTACCCAACACGCCGCCAACTGCAGCGCCGGTGAGGATACGGTTGTCGTGGTCAGAAGCGCAGCCCGTCAGGGTTGCTGCTGCCAATGCTACTGCGGCGATATAGGTACGTATGTTGTTTCTCCTTGAAATTACTTCTGGTCGAGTTTGTCTTTCGAATCGTCGTTGTTTGGACGAGTCGTTTTCTGGTCGCCATCGGTAGTGGCGTCTTTTGCTGCCTGTGGAACTTCAGCTGCACCGTCTTTCACCTTGTCGGCGAGATGAGCTGCGCCGTCTTTGGTTTTGTCGATGATGCTGTGTGCACCTGCGCGGCCGTCAGCTTCAACGGAACGTGGTGTGTCGTTCTTCCCGTTCAGGAAGAAGTATGCTGCGACAGCGAGCAGCACAACGATCACGATTGCGCCGATGCCGAAGCCGGCTTTCTTTTCGACGACGGTCGTGTTGGTTTCGCGGGTTACGCGGTTGCGACGCAGATCGTCGTCATCACGGTTATTGTAATCCATAATTACCTCTTTTAGTTAGTTGAAGTGCTTGTTGAAGATGAATCGCTGTTTGCCGGTGTTGCTGGCAAATCTTGACTGTCGTCAGTGTTGTGATTGCGTTCGCGAGGAATCAGCGGTGCATCTACTGGTGCCGTCGCATCCTTTGCTGCGTTGGCCGCATCACGAGCTTCTTTCGCTTCTCGTGCACGACGTTCTGCAGCGCGAGCCGCTTCACGTGCTTCATCTGCCGCGCGACGTGCTTCGTACGAAGCGGAGTCAGGCAGACTTGGCGAAGGCGTCAACACAGGTGCTGGCGCCGGAACTGTTGGAACAACTACCGTGTCGGGAACCGGTTGCTGAACAATAACAGTCGATGGTACTACTGGTTGCCCTGGAACCATAAAACTTTGTGGTTGTTCACGGAATGCCCAGTAGAGAATTGCGAGCAGAGCTAGAACAACAATAAGAACGATTGCCACTGTTGTACCAGTTGAGCTTCGCTCAACATAGTCGCGATTCGTCGTATACCGCTCACGGCGAATTTCGCGTCGTGTAACTTCATCGAAGTTACGGTCGTCGTCATCATAATTCATGGTCACCTCCTATAAGCCACACTGTTGTGACATTGACATATTTATAGGAGAGTCACCAACTCCTACGTATTTATACCAGGCGGAACGACTTCAGGAAGGCGATGAACTCGGCTTCGACCGAACCGTTTTCGTAGCGGGTCACTTCGCCGGATTCGCTGGTATACTCCCAACCTTTGATGGATTCGTTCTTCTTGCGACGGAAGATCGCATCGAACCAGCTTGGGGTTATGAAGTCGACGTACTGCTTCGCGTTGAAATACTTTTCAGGCACGACAACTGCAGCAGCGGTCGCAGCGTTGTTCAAACTTTGCTCGTCTTCGTGAAAGATGGTGATCGGCAATTCGATACCAGCGTTCACGAAATACTTCAGCTTCTCGTAAACTTCTTCGACACCGGCAGAGTTCAGCGCGTTGCAGATTATGATCGTCTTGTCGCGTTTGCACCACGTATCGTAGATGACGCGTGGTTCAGTGATCGGCGGAATCTTGTACACCATTTTCTGTGCGATCAGATCGGCATGCATCTGGCTCACAGCATGAGCAGTTTGCAATCCACTTTGCAATGGACTGATATACAAACCGGCAACAAACGAGTAGAAGCGATATGCTGGGCGAATTGGTTGTGGAGTCATGAATTGTCCTAACGAAAGAAAGATTGTAACATGAAAATTTTGGTGGAACAACAAGTATGTAACACGATGTTTCAGTATCACAACAACACACAAAATTATAGCATTAGCTGACAAATAAGAAAAGGCCCGAACGTGTCGGGCCTTTTCTCGAGTGTATGTGCGACGAGGATTATTCGCCGTCGATGAAGGCCTTGTAGTCTTCCGGGACTTCGTTCGGCACGAGCGTGCAGTGGTCCAGAACCGACTTGGTACACGTGCGGCCAATCTCGAAGTCCGTGCCGAGGTGGACTTTGCCGAAGCCGAGGACGCCGATGCTCGAACGACCGCTCTCGTCGTGAATGGACGCGTCGTGTTCGGTGAGCATCAGCTCGGAAAAGCTGCCGCCGCCTTGCTTGCAGGCCTTGATCAGGTCTTTCGCTTCTTGCGAGATTTCGACTTCATCGGTGCGGATGACGCAGCCGAGTTGTCCGCCCGCGTTCGGGTCGTTCAGGAACTTGCCGTTCTCGTGATCGATTTCGACGCCGACGTTGCCTTTGTATGCGAAGATTTTTGCAGTGCTCATTGTTGCTCCAGTTGTGACGGCTCTTTCTTGAGCCATCCGATTGAAAGAATGTATGTGGCGTTTCCAGTCCACAGCTGATTCAGGTGACGCATTGAATGCTTGTACAAGTCCGGTCGGAAGTACATGATCCTTCCGAACAACCACGACTTCGACGGACCTTGCACCGTCAAGTGATTGTCATACGGTTGCGTGCACCACACGAAGATGTTCACGCGATGATGGCCGTAACCTTCAACTGCAGGATCAGTGTGCTCGGGTATTGCCGAGCCGTCCATGATCTTCAGAAGATAACAGTCGAACTTGAATCGATGTGAGGTCGCCAACAGCATCTTGCTGTATCGAGCGTCTTGGCGACCTTTGTCCCATCGAAACCATTTCGGTTGCATGATGCCTTCGGCAATCATCTTGCGTTCTTCCTCTTTGTGTATGCTGCGGATCAGCAGGTGCTCACGCAAAAGCTGAACCACGCAGAATACGATGACGCCGAGAAAAATCAGGCCCATGATTAGAACATGATGTTCAGGCCGACCAGAAGACCGATCACGATGCAGACGAACGACGCGATCATGTAGCCAACAGCCCACTCGTTGTCGATACTGCCCGACATGACGAATTGTCGTTGTCGCAAGCCAAACAGCACCGGCTTGTATTCGTACGTTGCATTCGTGTACTTCTTCATCCGCAGCAGTACGACAGCCATTGTGAGGAAGAACACGACGATGCACCCACCGACGATCATGCCGATGATGTCCTTGCCGATCACCTTGTAGATGACGACGCCCATTGTCACGCGGCCGAGTGGTGTTGCCACGAATTCGTTCGCAGCCATGCCGAGTTCTTTTGCTGCGCCGACTGCGGCCTTGCCCATGTTGCCGCCGAGTTCGACCCACTTCTCGGTTTCAGCGCGAGCCGTTGCCGAGATATTATCTGGCTTCTTTGCTTCCAGGTCTGCGACCATTTTCTGGACTTGAGCCTTTTGCTCGTCGCTCAGCTTCGAGTCGTCGATGGTTGCGGCGGATGCTGTGGCCATCAGCAGCGTGCTGGCCAGAATCATGAGGAACTTTTTCATTTAACCTTCCACGGTTGGGTACGTCAGTTTGTCGGAGTCGGTGGCATCACGGAGTTTGATCCAGCCGATGCCGACCCATTCTTTCAGCACACCATTGTGCACGATCATCGGATGCGTTTTCTCGCCGCCGTTGACCATGGCAATGGTGCTGCACTTGCTCGCAGGAATCGTGTTCATACGTACAAGAAGTTCGGATTCTTGCCGTCCCACAGCGCGATCGCGGACTCGAGCGCTTGCTTCGTGTGGAAGACTTGCGGAGTGCGCTTGTCGTAGTTGTACGGCCGCACGCCCAGGTCGCCGAGGTAGATGTACGACGCTTCGTCTTCGTAGTCGTAGCTTGCAGCATGGAACTGGCGATCTTCTTGATTGACGTACGCAACCTTGATGCGATGGTACTTCCTGTCGACGTGACTGTCCACGATAACCAGCTCGACGGGCACGTAGCCTTTGGCACTTAGCGAGTAACCCGGCGCCCAGATACGCTGGCCCTCGATCAGATCGTCACCATGAACTTGCGTGGTCGAACGGCTGGAAATTTTGTTGATGAATTCAGTTGCGCGGTTGGTCATGTGTGCCTCGATTAGAAAGGAGCCGGGGTTTGGATCAGCGTGCCGAAGCGGCTGTTGTTCAGCGACTGATTGGTCAGGCCGGCGCGAGCTTCGCGCGTGGTCACGATGCGCAGCGAGTTGTCGCTGGAGCGGCGGATGACCGTCTGGGTACCGGTGGTACGCGGCTTCATGCCGACGATGATGGACTTGACGCCGCCGATCGTGGTTTCTTGCTTGTACAGGTCTTTGGTGTCGCGGTACTTGAGGATTTCCTGAACGTACTTCGGATCGAGACCTTCGAGCAGCGGGTCAGCGATGACGGCTTCGAGCGTGGCCTTGATCGACTCAGCGGTGTACTTGATGCCGCCCAGCTGGATCGTGATTCCGAATTCTTTTTCGACGTTAGCCAGTGCAGCGTCGATTGCTGCGCGAACGTTGGCCAGATTGTTTTTGTCGAAGGAGGTCAGTTTGGTCATGGTCTGCTTTCGTGAGAGTGTTTCGTTTCGATGGATAGATAATACCCGAAACACCCTCACGTGCACACTGTTATTTCGCTTCTTTTGCAGCTTGTGCGTCGATTACTCGTTGACGAAGTTCGCTTGTCGAGAAATCGTGTTTGCGGCTGTTGAAGTAAAACTGCATTGGAATGTCGTGACCAGTGAATTCCTTGCCTTCATACTCGTCACCCAAAATTCGGATGTCGATTGGATAAGCCAGCAGCACGTCGCGCAAGTCTTTCTCAGTTGCGTACACGACGACTTCATCCACGTACTTGCACGCTTCAAGTTGAATGAAGCGTTCGACGACAGATTGCACTGGCTTGTTTTTGTTTGGTCGGTCGATGGTTGGATCGGTCTGCAAACCGACAATGAGGTATTCACATTGTCGCTTCGCTTCCCGAAGCATCATTACGTGCCCCGCATGAAAGAGGTCAAAACACGATGCCGTAAATCCGGTCCTAACGTGTTCGGCGGGCTTTTCCGAGAGTTTTGCCATTTGATTCCTTCCTGAATCATGTTGATTGCTTTGTTGACATCATCGCCTGGAACTACAGCTTCCCAGACTTGCTTTGATTGCCACAGCCGTTCGTCGCCGGTGATCGACATCAAGCGGTCGCTGTGCGTCTTGACGATCTTCGCAATGCTTGCGTGCAGCTCTGCGAGTGTTTGACAGTCGAGCGCCTGCAAGTCCTGGGTGGTTCGTTCGTTGAGACGGTTGATCTTCGTCTTCTCTGGAACCGTCACGAACACCTTGAAGATGTCCCAGTTCTTGTCGCGGCAGTACTTGATGTACGACTCGAGCCCTTGCGGTTCGAGGATGATGACCGGCGGCATGTTGCTGCGGTTTACTTTGTTTTCCATTTCGTCATGGGTCACGCCATAACGGTTACCGCGGAACTCAGCGGTTTCGGCCAGTAGGCCTTCATGCTCGAGTCGATCAGCTTCTTCACGCGAGATGAAGTAGTAGTCGACGCCATGGACTTCGCCGGCACGCGGCTCACGAGTCGTGAAGCCGACGATACGATTCAGTCCGAGTTTTTCGAGATGTTCGATCAGATACGTCTTGCCCGAACATGTCGGTGCCGTAATCGTAATCAGTGTTGGATGGTTGAAGATCATCGTTTGCCTTTATTGAAACCGTTCTCGAGTGAAAGCACGAGGTCGGTCATGTTCGCAGCATAGAAGCCGCACGAGTTGATGGTTCCGATTTCCACGACTTTCATTCCTTCTGGAGTCTCGCAGACGTCGAGGCACCACGCTTCATGTGGCATCCAACCATCGTTGGCCATGCTCAATGTGATCGACGTTTGGTTGTTCTTCGTCTTCAGAATCATGTTGACGAAGCGGAACACGTGGTCATCTACATGAGGAGAATATATCACACGATCGCCGCGTTTATAAAGAGATTGCGTGACGATGCGATCTTTGACGATCCAGAAACGATACTCGGCGTAAATCTTCTTCGGCTTGCAGACTTGAATCAGCGTGTCCTTCGACAGGCTCGTGCCGTCATCTTCTTCAAGTACGCAGACTTTCTTCTGCCACTCTTCGAACTCTGACTTGTCCATCACCGTACCTGCGAAGACTTTACTGTCTTCGATTGGACGGATGAACATGACATCTTCGGTGAAGACAGCATCTTCGAAACGGGAAACAACAGCATCAGCATTGAGCATGTACTGGCCCCAATGTTGCATTTGCTTGTTGAAGTTCTGCGGTTCAAGATCGAATACGCCAGGACGCCAACCATTCTTTCTGGCAGCGTGACGCAATGAGTATGAACCCATGCAGATGACGTTGTCGTCTTCAAGCACGGGTTCAGGTGTGATTTCGCCGATAAACGGGATCACTTTGTGAATCGAGTGCGGTATTTTGAACCGCACCAGAGTGTCAAGCAGCGTTTGGTACGCTGCTTCATTGAACAGATTGTCTTGGAGTATCCAGTGCATTATGCTTTCGCAGTCGTAGCGCGCGGACGCTTCGGCAGGACAACACCAGCGTCACGCATGTGGGCGGCATACCAACGCAGGCAGCCCACAGTGGTTTTGGCCGAAGGGAACTGATCCTTGACAGCGGCCAGGATTTCGTCGTACGACAGGCCGGTCGCGCCATCAGCCTTGACCAGCAGGGCTTCAGCAACCGAGCGGATCGAGATTTTCTTCGGGGCGGTTTCTTTCACAACGATCTTGTTGCCGTTTTCGTCGAAGGTCTTGGCCAGGTCGATCTGCTTTTCAGCGGCGATCTTCATCAGACGCGCGACAGCTTTTGCGCGGGCGTTGAAGGTCTTGTTGGTAGCGGTGCCGCCCAGTGCGTTGATCATCGAAACCAGGGTAGCCATCGTGAAGTTGGTCAGGTTCGTCATTTTCGTTTACTCCGTAGTGTTTGTCGATGGATTCATTATACATGAAACCCATTACGGAGCACAGTACTTTGTGCAGGTATTTGAAAAATTTTTCAGATTTTCCAAATAGGCGACATCAAAATATTATCGATGGTCCATGCCGAATAATGCTTCTCGACAGGCGTGCCATTGACCTGCGTGTGCAGTTCAACGCTGTCACGATTTGCGAAGCCTTGAACACGTACCATCTCTTCGCCATTGACTGGGAAGTTTTCCGGAACAGCAAGAACGCCGCACACCATCATCAGCTTCATGCCTTTTGGCAAGTTATCCGGACGAGTATTCGTGTCGCGGAAGAACAGTTGACCAGTGACAAGAGGCTGTTGGCCTTCCATTGCCAATTCGATTAAGCGGCTCATAAGATTTCCGTAGATGTGAAAAGAGGATCATATCAGATCCTCTTTTTGTGTTACTGCTTTTCCGTGCGTTCAACGTGCTTCGCTGTCTCGATCATATCATCGAGCTTCCACGCAGAGTCTGTTAGCTTCACGGCAATGCCGATGAAGTCAGATTCGTTTCGTGGAAACTGTTTCGCGTACTCATGCATTTTGTGATGCAGCGCGTAGAGTTGATCTTGAATCTCTGTCAGTTCTGTTGACGACGGATAAACATTACTCATTTGCTTCTTTCAGGTTGATGACTTCAACGAAGCTGTGACCGTCCAAACATGTGCCCACTGCTGGCGGCATTGGATCACCTTTCAGGACGTACACAACTTGAGGATGCCGGCCATCGTGCGGAGTGCGAATGATCGCGTAATCCGCATCGATGTTACGTCCTGATTGTATCATCTCTTCGCGTGTCATAGGAAAGCTTCTTTCGGGATTGCCGAAAGGAACTCAGGCAGATAGCCGACTTCCGATGTGTACTCGTACGAGACTTCGCGGGTCTCATAGCTTTCCAGGCCGAGGAAATAATCGCGCTTGACAGTGTGGTCTTGATTCACCAGTTCACCGTCGACGTACAATGCTTCCCAGTCATCGCAGTTTGTAACCAACACAGCTTTACGAGTTGTCATCATTCTTCCTTTGCAGTTCAGCGATTTTGTCATGTGCGTGGTTCCGCACTTTCGGATCGGGGTGAAGCAGCCGTTCTACGTACTGCTGCCAGCTTCGGCAGAGCATGAAAGCTTCGTGAACGTTCTTGCATTCACCCTGGAGATTGTGCAGATTGTCTTGCACAATCCAACCGCCATCAGCGGTTGGACGGAAGTGGAAACGCTTCATTTGTCTCGCGCCTCGTCAAGTGCTTTGATTTCGGCAGGAGACAAGTACACGCTGCGGTCCGTGCCCTTGACCATTATGCAACGCTGGCCTTTGCGTGGACCTGCTTTCGCTTCTCGGAAGACTGCACCAGTAACTTCCATGATGCAGCTTTCGCGGTCATCCAAGTCACCGAGCCAGCCGAACTTGTAAAACAGAAAGTGCTCAGGAAGATTCTTCGCCTTTGCTCTGGCAGCAACTGCCACGTCCCACTTTTGGGTATCTTCGAGAAGTTTTCCCTTATCCATTATTCCTCCGGTAATTCCTCACCGGCCAGGAACTTCCGAACGTAGGTGAGAGTCGAGTTGACACACGGAATCATGTCCGTGTAAACATATCGACCGCAGCGACCGATGAAGTGGATTCCATCTGCCTTTGCGCGATCGCGGTACTTCTTATATAGTTCGCGGTTCGGATCGACGGCATGCGACGTCTTGACTGGGTAGTAACGCTCCATGTCGTTGTCTCGGTAATCGCACGGCTCTTCGACGGTCAGCGTCGTCCAGTAAGGATTGCCGCCGTGGGCCGGAAGCGATTTCCACTCGGTGATGCGGGTGTGTGGTCCGTCGTGTGTGAAGTTGACGACAGGAGCCGGCAAAGCTTTCGGGAGTGGGACGCTGTAGACGTGGCACTTGATCGAACGCCATGGGAGTTCGCCGAGGTCGCAGTTGTAGTAGGTGTCGATTGGTTCAGCAGTGAAGATTTCATCGAAATTTCCTTTCCATTCATCCGGCACATGAGTCAAATGACCACCGATTTTCATCGGGAACGTCGGCACAGTATCTGCGTTCAGAAGTTCTTCACGCGAGATATTCAACAGCACAGTGATGTTCGGGTGATCGAAAATCTTTTCGAACATCGCGGTGTAACCTTCAGCCGGCAAACACTGGTGCTTGTCTTTCGGGAAGTAATACTTGTCGTGATCCGTCTTCGTTGGAATGCGAGCAGCAACTGACGCAGGCAGGTCCGACAGGTCCATCTCCCACATCTTCTTCGTGTACGGCGCGAAGAAGAGTTCGGTCAGTTCTTTGCCGACCGACGACTCGACGTGTTCACGCGAGTTTGTGACATCTTCGGGCTTGATCTGTTCGCGCTTCATTTCCATGAAGGCTTCATACGCACGTGGCTTGTAGTAATAGCCATCGTCCATGTCTTCGTCTTGATAGCCCCAGTATTCTTGGGTTGCGTTCTTACCGCATTGCACGAAGTTACTGAACTCTTTGCCGAACACGTCACGGATTGTTTGCGCGTTGATCGGCAGCGGAGTGTACCGGCCATCAGGCAGCAGAGCTTGTACCCAGTGTTTGTACGGAACCCATTCAGTAAACTGCGACGCCCATTCTTGGGCCATGTCGGAATTGCCGTGCCACAGGTGCGGGCCGTACTTGTGAACACGAATGCCGTGTTCATTGATGTAGTCGTATGCGTTACCAGCGATGTGATTGCGCTTGTCGATGACCAGCACTTTCCATCCAGCTTCTGCGAGTTCACGCGCGACTACGGCACCGGCAAAACCGGCGCCTACTACGAGAGCTCGTTTAGACACGGTAGTATTTCCTTTCGAATTCGTAATCGGACTTGATCAGGTACAGCACAGCTTCGATCATACCGACTACGCCCGGAATGCCTGTCCAGCAGAGGAGCAGGTATACAACACCTTGGAACGTTTGCCCAAGATAAAACTTGTGAAAGCCGAAGCTTCCCAAGAAGAAAGCCAATAAGGCCGCAACCACACGTGGCGTCATTTTAATCCTTCGTAAGCGCTCAAGCACATGGCGTCGAGGTCGTGTGTGAGCGAGATGTGTTTATATTGTTCCGGGCAGATGATTGACGCGACATCGCCCGGACGACGTGGAATGATTGTAACAGGGAAATCTTGGCCCGTCACTTTTTTCATCGCGTCGAGAACTTCCTTGACAGAATAACCCGTGCCAGAGCCGAGACATTCGTAAGGCGTATTTGCTGGACCGGCTCCGATTGCGTTCACGATCGAAGTTGCCAGGTCGCGTGCATCGATGTAGTCGCGCACACATGTTCCGTCAGGAGTTTCCCAATCGTCACCAAACACTGGCACATCGATTGCAAGTCCTTTCGCTGCTCTTGCTGCGCGGCAAATCAGGTGCCGCGAGTGAGTCTCGCCAGAAACTTCTGGGCGTCGACCAGCGACATTGTAGAAGCGGAAGATCGTGTAGCCATCATCGAGTTGGAACTTGATTTCTTCTTCGCACGACCGTTTTGATTGTGCGAAGGCAGTGATCGGATTGAATGCTTCGCCAGTGGATGCAAAGATGAAGTGGGCGTTCTTGCGATGACGCAACATGCGTTTCGTTGCCTCAACATTATCTTGACCACTGACGTATGCACCGAGGTGGATGATGACGTCATAATCTTCTCGCAGGAACTCGAGTGCACCTTGCGACAGAATGTTTCCGTCGTATGCGGTGTTTGCTTTGTTGATGACCCAGTTGTGCGATGTGCCGAGAAACTTGTCGATGAAACACAAGTCGGTATAACCACGATCCAGCAACTCGAATACCACATGAGACCCAATATAACCGGCAGCGCCGGTCAAAAGGATTTTCATGTTGGTTCCCAGTCGAGGAGTGGTTGGTCGCCTTTCACATAGAGAGGGTGACGTGGGGAACCGTTCTTCGTGGTGCCTAAACATTTTAGTTTTGTTCCGTTTGCTTTGAGAACTTCAGCGGCATGTTGCACGCGGTCAGCACGAGCATTCGTGCCCCATGCGCAGACGACTTCAGGACACTTGGACGCGATCTTCGCAAGCCACATGTCGTTTTCAGGACCGACTGGATCGGTACACTTCCAGAGTTCTTCTGGCTTGGTTGCGCGCAATGCGTACAGGTTGACGACGACGATGCCGCCATACCCGAACTTCTCTGCAAAGCTGAGGCAACGGCGGATTGTTGGATCATCGATCTTGTCATCAGCCGTGCTTGGGTTGAGCATGATGAATGGCAACTGGTTCAGTTCACCACGCAACAAGAAGTAGCGGTATGCACCGCAATCGCTGATGACGGCAGATTTCATGGTTGGATTGAGTACCATGCGGTACAGTCAAGTTTCAGAAGATTTATCTTATCACGTAATTCTTCATCGTCATGGACATACAAGAACTTGTCGCGAAGTAACTTGTGATCTGGATCAACGTGATGATAGATAAACGTCAAATACCCAAGATGCTGACAGAGCAGCAACTTGAGTTTTGCATCATCAGGCGAACTGATGGCAACGACTTTCATTCCACGAGTTTGTCGTTGAAGTAGATTTCGACGTCGAACTTGTCGCCGGAGTCATCGTAGAACACCAGGTCGAAGCCCTGCAGTGCAGCTGCAACACCGTCGCATGTGATGTCGCCTTCGTAGAAGTCGTCGGCCCAACCTTCGGCAAGCTTATAGGCATCTTCGATGCCCTGTGCTTCGTATACAGGCGCGATGGTTTCTGTGGCTTCATCGAAGTCTGCGCCGAACTTGGTCATCGTGATGATCGCGAGAATATCGTTCTTCAGCAGCTCGAGATGTTCTGGGCTGTCGTCGTATTGATGTTCTTTTGAAGTATAGCCATCAGCATCGCCGTGCATATAGTGTGCAGCCAGTACGTACTGATTGCGGATCAGCGCAGGGTCGTGCTTGAATTTGAATTGAATGTCAATCATTGATTGGTTTCCCGTTTACTTTCACGTTCATGCTGTACTTGACACCCATTTCGTCGTACAGAAACACGTTGACATCTCGCAATGTCGCTGCGTATTCGTAACTGTTGTCGGTGTCATCATCAACCACGAACTCTTCGATGAATGCTTCGACGTCGTCTTCGACCCAGTGAAAGTTGTTGTGCTCCGCGAAAAACTCGCGGACCCGTTCTTTCGCGTCTTCAGTCGTTATTCCGAACCGACCTGCTGGCAACGTCTTCATGAAGGCAAGGCCTTCAAGATCGAAGTTCAGGCTGGCGATGTCGTCGCGCAAATACGAACTGGTAACGACCGAACTTCCGTTCATGTCGCCATGCATGTACTGGGCTTCGAGTTGATACATGTTCTTGTATTCCGGAACTGCGATTCGACTTCCGTGTCTGATTTCGACTGTCATGCCAGTGCCTCTTTCAGGATGTCGGCCGCATCGCGGAACTGGCCGGTAGTCGGATCGGTTACGCAGATGATGCGCTTATCACGGATGATCGACTTGTTGAACGCGGCGATGAAGCGATCTTGTTCAGCTTCGCGCTTCGTGTCGTCGAAGCTGTCACCATCCGAAACGAAGTGCTGCGATGACGCGAAGTCTTCTGTCAGCAGAATCAGACGAACCATGCTGGTCTCGTCAATGCCGAAACGCTTTTCCAGATCGAAGACATAGTTGCCATCGTACTTGCGGTACAGCGGTGCGTATACGGCTTCACCCAAGTGCCAGCGATCGAAGATGATGCGTGCACCGGATTGGGAAAGCTTCATCGAGTTACGGAAGCACGCTTGCTGATAGTGGAAGAGTTCGGGGTAACAGTTGTCTCGATCGTGGGCAATGTCGTCCGGCATGATCGAGTACTTGTATTTCTCAAGACGTTGTGGTTTGCCGAAGTGGATGACCTGGAAAAAACCCAGCTCGCGCTGGATTCCTTCCACAAGAGTAGACTTGCCTAACCGGTCAAGTCCTTCAATTGCGTAGACGAACTTGCTCATACTTCGATGCAGATGTCCGAGTTGTGATACTCGGCCACTGGATTGCCACGGTTGTCTTCGATGGTGATGCTGAAGTCGACGGCTTCGGATGCTTCTTGAATGAAGCTATCGCCGAACAAGTCGTCCATGACGCCAACGAGTTCGAATGCGGCGTCCTTGTATGTACCATCGCCGAGACGGGTGTTGTACAACATGGCGCCGATGTATTGCAGTTGCTCGAGCGTCATCTTGACGAGGAAGTCACCTTGGCCAACTGGCATGTCTTCTGGGCGGGAGATAATTTTCATGAGGTAAATCCGATCGGTCGTTTGCGACGGAAAGTGTCGCTTGGTTGTTGAGAAAATATTTCAGCGAGGCTGATCAAAGTTTTGTTTGGGGGTATTGAACCGGCACCTGCCTCGTCGATAACTGCTTGCGCTTCGTCGACGGTCAGAGGGCGAAATTGTACCACATCGAAGCAACGCCCCGGGCGCATCAAAGCCGCGTCGATGTCGTTGATGTTCGGAAGGTTGGTCGAGAAGATGAGCTTCTTGTCGGCCGCCGAGATGAGACCATCCGAAACGTTGAGGAACTTGTGCATCATCGTGTTGCCTTCCTCGCGCGATTGGAGGAACGCGTCAGCGTCTTCCATCACGAGGAAGCGCGTGTCATCGTCGATGAAACCGGCGAACAGCCCGTCATCGTTCATGACCTTTTCGTCGTATGCGACTTTTGCATCGCCACCGCTGCGGTGGATGATGTTCTTGATGAAGGTGGTTTTGCCGAGACCTGGTGGTCCGATGAGAATCAGAACGCTGGCGTCCGAGTTCAGATAGTTGTCGATGTAGTCATCGAGGTCGCCCTTGATCCATGGGTACGCAGCACGGATTGCTTTGCGGTAGTTCAGCGGAACGCTGATGCTGTGCCCGTTGCTGGAGTACACCCACTCGATCAGGTTCTCAGCACGGGAGAACTGGGCATCGAGTTTCGCGATCCACGCCTTGACCCATTTCGGATCGCCGACGTGTTCGACTTCCATCTTGCCGCGACCTGCGGTCATCTTAATGATGCCGTCTTCGCATTGGATGAGAACGCGATTTGCGCTCAGGAAAGTGAAGCTGTGATTGGTATTGTCCATCACCCATTCAGCGAGTGCGAACGATGCGGGCACGAGCCAAGTCACGTCGACTTGAACAGTGCTGATGCCTGCGAGGTGGCGAGTGCGAATGAGGTCCGCGAAAATCCAGTCTTCGGTACCATATACACCGAGCATCACTTCATTGCGTTGGAGACCTTCTTCGCCGGCCATCAGGTGGGTGTCATCCATAGTCGATGGGCTTTGATGCGGGTACGATTGCGGCATGCGTGATTTCCTTACTGTTTTACGGGCGAGTCTTATTTCTCGACGATATGAGTCGGTGGACAGTGGTGTCGTTGACATAGTGTTCTGTGTGATTCGATAGAGGCATTATAGCTTAAATTCATACCACTATCGAATCGAACTTCGCGTTGAAGGTTATTCGCTCAACTGGGATGAAAACGAAATTGCGAATTCATCTTTCCATTCATTGTCTTTCGACGTGAATGACCGTTGCGCGGCCGTGTCCAGAATGTACGTTACTGCGTGGTCTTCTTTCGAACGCACAGAACGTCCAGCACCCTGCACAACTTTCTGCAGAGCCATCAAGCCGTAAATGTCCGGATAGCTGTCGAGAATAACCTTGATGCGCTTGTCTCCAAGCGAAGCGAAAGGCATCTTCACAACGATCTGATAACGGCTCAGATCACCCGGCAAGTCGACGCCTTCAAATCCCGACGGTGTCAGAAGCACAGCTGGTCCGCCGGTATACGATTTGAATCGCTCCAACCAATCAGCCAACTTCTCCCCGCGGCAGTGTTCGAACACCTTGTATCCGCCTTTCATCAGGCGGAGTGTTTCAGCAATCGATTCTACCACAGCAAACGACGGGCACAAGATAATACCACGATCGCCGAGTTTCGTGTGGTGATCGACGATTTGGTACGTCGTCGCGCACAGCTTCTTGATGGTATCAGGATTCTGCATGGTGCTGTAGTTCAACGCCTGCGGCTTGAAGAAGATAACCTTCTTGTTCTCCTTCGGGAACTGCGGAGCCAGACGAATGTGCTTCGTGGTTCCCGGCAAAGCCATCGTGCGCTTCGCGTACAGCTCGCTGATCGTTGCGGACATCAGCAGGTTGTGGTCGGCATTGTCCAGCGCTTCGAACATTTCTCCAATGAAGATCGGCTTGACGCTGACTTCATTTTCGTTCTGTCCTTTCTTAGGGTCCTTCGGCTTGTATTCAAACACCGATGGATATTCGAAGAGGAACAGGTCGTCGATCTTGCAACCGAGACTGTGATACTTCTTGGAAAGTTTCGACAGCTTCAGGAACTTGGCTTGCGAACGAACATTCCGCTCTGCATCTTTCTTTGCTGCTTCCGAAATCTGCATGTACGTTGCCAACAGAATTCGCAGATACTTTTGATGATTGGCTTCATTGATCCGGCCGTCAATCAAGTGGTCGCGAACGGTCTTCAGGTTTTTGAAGACGTCTGTGTTTCCGAGTGACAACTCAGCCGACACTTCTTCGGCCATTGTCTTCAATCTTTTCTCTGAGAAATAGATTGCGTTGTGTTCGGTAAACAGATCATTCAGCAAGTGCGCTTCGTCGAATACGCAGACGGCACGCTTCGGCATCGGAGCTTGCGAATACATTCGGTCAACGAAGTAGTATGCATAGTTGGTAATCAACTGACGCGTCTTCGGTTTCATCGACCGTGCATGCTGGAACTCGCAGCCATTGCAGTGAGTCTGGATCATGTCGTCCATGCCAGACTTCTGGAAAATCCGCAGTGCACAGTGTTCTGCCGACTGCGGTTCTTCAGCTGTCGAAAGAGCGGAACACTCGTAGTTGTTCGCGCCCTTGATGACATTGAAGTTTTCGGTTGGATTCGATTCGTCAATGAACGAATCGGAATACTGATCCAGCAACGCGTTCGTTGCCGTCAGAATAAAGCTGGCTCCAGGATACTCTGTTGGATATTTGATCGTCTGCACGACATCGGCCACGACTGCACCGATGATCGATTTACCAGTTCCGGTCGGAGCGGACAGGACCACGTTGCGATAGCCTTCGTCCAGGAAAGCCACCAACACTTGGTTGATGTGCTCGACCTGGCTATCACGCGGTTCATATCCGATTCGCTTGTACGACTCAAGGATTTGTTTTTCGTATCGCATTATTATTCGTTATCAGGTACGGCAAACAGCTTGTGCATCGCGTCCTCGTCCTTCATGAACAGGGCCTTGATGAGAGTTTGCCAGTACGGAGTCAGTTCGTTGAACTCGAAGAAATCAAAGTTGAAATCTTCAGCGAAGTTCGCTTCGCGGAGTTCTTGTTCGACACAGAGGAGATGCTGACGGATTTCATCGTCGAAACGATCCATCGGAATCATTGTCAGGTCGAAAGCATTCTCGGCCGCCATGATGTTGTTGGCCATCTCGAAGTGACGGTCATACACGTGCATCGATCCAGCATTGTGGAAGTAATGGCCGAGTTGCAGTTCCGGATAGGTTTCACGGAGCTGAAGCATCAGGCATTCTTGCAGCATTGTAAACTGGAAGACGTCATTCGTGAAACCGAGAATGATGTCGTTCGATCGCATGTTGGTAATCATGTGCAGCTTGTCTTCGCGAATGAAGAACTGCAGCGTGAGTGTGCAGGCAACGTCTTTGTTTCCGTCGTGGCGATCGCTCGGCACGTGGATATTCATGATTGCCTGACGGGAATCTCGATCCTTCTTCAGGAGTTCGATTGTCTCGGCCCACTGGTCGATTGGTTCACCAGCTTCGTTTTTCGTGAATGCAGGTAGGCCCGAGAATCCGAAGAGACGCGTTCCATAGTTCGAATTGATTGTACCAGCTTCGTAGTTCTTGTGTGAACCAGAATTCGTGATGTTCGCCCAGAACTTCGAGTATGGCAGGATTCCTTCAGGTTTCGATGAAGCGCTCAGGTACCAGATGAATTCGCCCAGCAAATATCGGGTGTTAACATTCCGTTCTGGGAATGTGATGACACGGTTCCGCGGATCGATCAGCGTGATGTTGTAGTTCAGCAACTCACGGGTTTCAGTGCCACGAGGTTTCGCAACCATGCCGTGGGTCATCAAATGTGCCAGGCATGTGCGAAAATCGTTATTCAGGTGTCCAGTTTGATCCATGTTGTCTCCGTTGCAATGTATCTCAAAGGAAACATTGTAACATGTCTACGCTTCTGTTCCAGACAATAAATAGAACGTAACGTTTAACCAGGACAACAAATGCTCAAAAATCTTACCGGCGGAGCCATCATCAATTACGGCTCCACGCTCCCATCAGCAAGCACTTCATTTGACGGTGCCCTGTTCTACAAGACCGGCGCGGACCAAGGTCTTTACGTATTTGGTTTCATCCAGGACGCAAATCCGGATGCCATCGGCGACCAGTCAGCACAGGGCTGGAGTATTGTTCAATCGCCGGGATTGTACGTAGACATTGCCGGCGACACGATGACCGGAGACCTCAGGCTCGCAACCGACGGCTTGACGATCTTCTCCAACAATTTCAGTGCCACAACGTTGACGTCACCAATGACGTTCGCCACGAACGATCAATTCAAATGGACTACGTCTGGTGTCAATGCTAAAGATTTGATGCGTCTCACGAACGCATCCGCGCTGACGCTGAATGTCAATTCCAACTGGGAAACTGTTTGGCATAGTGGAAATGACGGTGTTGGTTCCGGTCTGGATGCCGACAAACTGGACGGTCAGGATTCTACATATTTCCGCAATGCATCAAACATCAACACTGGCACACTCGATGTTTCGCGTCTTCCATTTACCCCTGTTCAACAGGGCGGTGGAACAGGCCAACTCTCGAATAAGGTTTACATCGGCTGGGCAAACGGCGGTCAACTGTACCTGCAGATTGATTCGACAAACTTCGCCAACGTATGGCCGATCAGCATCACCGGTAATGCTGCGACCGCAAATTACGCAACATCGACTGGTGCTTCAACCAATTCGACAAATGCGGTTTCATCCCAATACGTTCGTCAAGACGGTTCCGCAAACGGAATCAACATGGCGTTCAATACGTCATCTGCTGGCAACGGTATGCCTGCACGTGTTTGGGGTACAAACGATACGACCAACTTCGCGACTTGGAATGCATACAACCCAGCAACGTTTGCAGTCGCAAGTGCCACGATTGCTTCGAAAGCATCGACTCTTATTCTCGGTGGTGGAACCGGTGCAGGCTCAACATTCAACTGGTCTGGACAATCTGGTCAACCAACATGGGTATGGGGCGGTAATGACGGAACAAATATGTATGTTTACAATCCGTCGAATTTCTCTGTTGCCAGCGCAGCGAGCCTTGCGAACTTCACGGTCGGTGGTCGTTCAGGAACTGACTTCAATGCTTATCGTACCAGCGGTATGTACGCGGCAGATGGTTCTCCGGCAAATGCGCCTAATGCGTACGGATCGCTGATTGTAGCTTCGAACTCTGACGTTGGTTTGCAGATTGGCGGCGGTTATAATTCTGACAACCTCTTCTTCCGCGGATGGTGGAGTTCTGGTGCTAGCTTTGGGCCATGGCGCACAGTCATTCACAATGGCAATATTGGTTCTCAGTCTGTCAGCTACGCAAACTCTGCAGGTTCGGCAGGAACAGCCGGCACAGCAAATGCGCTGATTGCAAATCCAACTCTGTCTGGAACTGTAACGGCAGGTCGATACATTGGTGGTGGCGGATCAGCAGCCGCGCCCGCATTTACACTTGCAGAATCCGCAAACGATACTGGTCTATATTCTGGTGGCGATGGTTATCTCAACTTTGCAACCAACGGTGGTTATGCTGGTCAGATTCAGCCTGGTGGTCATCTGGTTATGGCTGGCAACGTTACAGCATATTCCGACGTTCGTTTGAAGGAAAACATCGAACTGATTCCGCAGGCTCTGCAGAAAGTTCAACAGCTGCGCGGTGTTACATTCGATCGCATCGATACGAAAGAACGCGGTACAGGTGTTATCGCGCAGGAAGTTCAAGAAATTCTACCAGAAGCAGTCGTTGAATCCGAAGGCAAGTTGTCAGTTGCCTACGGTAACATGGTTGGCTTGCTGATTGAATCGATCAAGGAGCTGAATGCAAAAGTTGAATCTTTGCAAAGCGAAATTGCTGAATTGAAGAAGTAAAGAAAAAGGGACCTCACGGTCCCTTTTTTCTACGCCATGCGACGTAATGAACTAATGCTGCCGCGATGATCGGGAAGATGCACAAGCCATCCATGTATCCGGCACCGCCAACTCCGAAGTAGTATGTGCTTGGACTTGCCAACCCAAGTGGTATCAGCTCCAATGCTTTCGTCATATCGACGCCCCACTCCGTCAAGAAGACAAGTGTGTATGCGGCGCCCGGCGTGATCTTCAATCCGTAGTACAGATAGAAAATCAGATACAGGAAGAACGCATCGATCATGTGCAGCGAGATGTAGTCATCGTCGATGACCCACCACGCCAGTGTATGTGTCGCAAGCACCATGACCATCCAATGCCAGATCAATTCTTCTTGCGGCGGATTCCGTCTGGCTTCGGTGCAGAACCAGTAGATGACGAACAGCCACGGAACCGTGACCGAGTAGATGGCATACGGTTCGCTCAGATAGTGGAGAATGTTGTTCATTTCTTTTGCGGCAAAGCCGGTGCAGGTTGCCAATGGGTTGGATCAGCACCGGACCAAACGGTTGGCACAATCTTTCCCTCGTATTCTTCGAAGTTCAGCTCCGACATCCTCACATGTGGATAACGGCTATCCATGTCACAGATCAACACAGATTCGCTGAAGTAACGATCGCCCCACGGTTCTGGCAGACGATCTTTCACACTGATCCAGTTATCTTTCATTTTGCTGCGGCGATCGCCGATTCGATGGAGGTGTGTGCTTCGAAGAACTTGGCGAGACGTTCGAAACGTTCGCCATGCTTTTCACCCGGCAGTGCTTTGTTGATGAACTTGAACAGGCTTTCACCGTTGCCGACGCTCTTGGCGCCGATGGGAGCTGCGAGGCTGAACGAGTCCGAATAACGGTTCACGGCCGTTTTCAGAACGTGGCCACAGAGAAACTTGACGGTCAGCGAGATGCGATCGTGGGTGATCGAAACTTTCGCGGTCGTTTTGGTCAGTGCTTTTGCCATTTTGTTGCTCCGTAGTGTTGTTCGTCGATGAGTTCATTATACATGAAACCCAATACGGAACACAGCACTTTTTACACGCGGACCAACTTTTTACCGGTCTGCCAGATGCACGGTCCGATGATGAGCCCACGATCGACGACGCCGGACATGACGATGTCTTCGAATGTGCCGCTGGCAATTTCGAGTTCGAAACCACGCGGATCAAGAATACGCCACAGCTTGTTGCCGCGATAGCGTGCAACCATGTGCTGGATGCGGAAACCTTCAAGGACTACGTTGTCGATGATGATTGGTTGATACGGAGCAAGTTCTTCTTTGATAATCAGCTCAAAGCCGTCCTTCACTTTGTAGGCTTCATCGCGGGTCATACCGTCGCGTGGTTCCCAAGTACCGCTGATGATATAGTACTGGCCATCGATGATCTTGTGACCGCGCCCGCCGTATTCAGCTTGATAAGCCCAGTTGTCCTGGGTCTTCATTTGCTTCTCGAACGCTTTGTTCTTTGGAAGATATGGAATCGCGAAGCCGAGTGGAGGTGCTTCGGTTTTGGTGTGGGTTCCGTCATCGTGATACTCGATGTCAAACTCTTGTTTGCGAGTGATGCGGAGTTGTGCTGGAGGTTTTGGAGTGCTCATAAATTTTTCTTGTTCTTTCAAGTTCGTCTAAAGTATGTTGAAACAAATCAACAAAACGTGTATCGGCATCGTGGGCAAGATTACGCCCACGCTCCGCAATTCTTCTTAAAATTTCAAACTGCTCGTCGAGTTCAGAAACGGTCGTCGATCCAGTAATTCCTGAGGAAACTTTCCCAGTCATCGATGTCACCCAGTTCGTCCATTGACTTTGCAGCCCGGACTTTTGCGACTTCTTCTTCATCGCCAGATGTGTCGTCCATCCAGTCCAGCATGTGTTTCTGAACAGCTTTGAAGAAAGCTGTTTTGTTGGTGTAGACTTCGGTCATGCCGTGCCAGTCACCGACGTCCAGCGTTTCATTCCCACCGGCTGCCATGATGAGCCCGCACTTTACGCTCGAGCCTGCTACTTCGTCTAACTTCATTGGGATTCCTTTATGAGGGTTTGGATTTCTTCGATCAGGCCGTCTTCACCCTTGTGATGATATTCGTCCCGATGCTCTTTCAAATCGTAAAGAGCGCGCTTGAGCAGGTCAAGCATTTGTTGTTCTTTTTCAGTCATCTGTATCTCGATATTGTTCCAGCTCTGGTGGAACTTCAATGCCCTGCTCTTTCAAGTCGGCCATTGTGTTTTTGAATATGATGGCTGCGTCTTTCCGTTTCTTGATCCTATTTATGATCTGCTCGACGGACATGATGTCCTTCGCTTTCACGCCAGGACCAAACATCAACGCAGCGGCTTTGTTGGGATCGCGGATTGGGTCTGGTCGCGGATCGAACTTGTGATCCAACCCCATGCGATCGAGTTCAGCTTGAACTTCTTGAGGTGTTGCTTTGGTGAGAGACTTCGTCCGGCCTTTGCCGTCCTTCCGCATCTTGCGGACTTTGAAGAGACGTTCAAGACCAACGTCGGCTTTGAACGAGCGACGAACGCGGATAACCGGTTCGCCATCTTCACCGTCGACTTCGAGGTCTTTGCCTTCTTCCCACACTTGCTTCATCATGTTGACGAGCAGCAATGAGCGCACAGCACCTTTGTATTTCGAACCCGGTGCAGAGTGAAACGCCCACTTCGCCCATTCAGTCGATGGGACAAGCATCAAGTCGACTTGGACTTTGTTTCCGCCTTCTACCGGAACCGCAAATGAGAAGACGCCTTTGCCGGCGCGGTGGATTTCGTCTGTACCTGTGGCTTTGAGCATGCGTTGAACGATTGCTTCTTCGTTGTATTTCGAAGCGTCAACAGCAATGTCAATATCCCCGCTATCGGTCTTCTGACCGGCGAGGGTATGTGGTGTGGAACCAAGTAGGTTCGTTTTCAAATCATCAATGGGAATGCCGGCGTGCTTCGCCACGAAGGCGAGCGCCGATTTGATGTCGTTTGCGTTAGCCCGTGTCGTCCCCATATCCTTGGTGGATTTGCCAGACGACTTACGGGCTTCGCAGAGTAATTCTGCTACTTTCATTGTTCCCCTAGATGCTCCTCGATTGCGTACCGGACGTTGAACGAATCTTCGTCTGCACAACCATCGTGGCGTTCGAACGCCTTGACCAGATCGAGGATCATCTTCATCGCGTTCGGATTCAGATCATCGAGCGGTTCGCCGTCCATGATTTGTTCAAGTTGTTCTTGAACCGACCAGCCAAGTGCGGAATACATCTTGGCCAGCTTCAGAAATGCTTCGAAATCCATTATCCCATTTCCAGTTCGCGAGTGACCAGCTCGCATTCGACTTGAAGGACCAGGTCGTCGATGTCGGCAAAGCCGTCGACTTCGTAACCGAGCACGGCAGAACCCGCCATGGCCGTCAGCCGCTGAATGTCGAATCCTTCATAGGTATTGTTGACGATGTTCTGTGCTGCCACTGCTTCGAGGAAAGCTTGGGCAAAATCTTCCAGTTCTTGCAGGCGGCTCATGCGGTCGTGATCCCTTGAAATTCGACGTTGTTGTACATCCACAGCAGGACTTCCTGCGCGTTTTCGATCTGATAGCCACGCTGGGCACATGCGCCCAGACAGTAGTCGAGCGTGGCATTGACCAGCAGCTCTTCGCCATTGTAGATCGAAGCGTACACGATGCCCGGATGACGGACGCTCAATTTTGGTTTGACAGTTACCAGCATGATTAAAACCCCAGTCCAAGTTCTTCAGCGATGCGCACGTTCACCCAATCGATTGGGTCGCCATCCTTTGCGGTGGCGGTGCCGTACGGAATTTCGCCGGTGTTGCAGTAGTGATTAAAAAGAATTTCGTAAACTTCGTCTTCGACTTCGCAACCGAGTTCCAGCAGAGTCACGGTCTGATTGGCTTGTTCGACGGTCAGGCCGAATTCAGTCACGAGGCGGGTGATGATCTGTGCGGTAGTGTTGGTCATTTTGTTTGCTCTGTTCGTTTGGTATGGAAGCATTATACCCAGCCATCCGAAAATAGCACAGCCTTATTTACGAAAGAGGGGCGCTTCCAATAAATACTCATACGAATTTACCTAACTGGAGCACGCACAATGCTTATTGACGGCCTTAACCTTGCCGAGGGCAGTACCCTCACCAATGCAATCATCGCTAGTGGAACTGAGTTTCCGCCAGCAACTCAAGGTGAACTCTTCTTCCGAAGCGACCTCGGAATGCTTCACGTCTTCAATGGTCAAACATGGCTTGGCATCGGCAATAGCTCTGCAATGCTCGACGATCATCCTGGTTCATATTACCTCGATCTTGGCAACGCAACAGGAATTTTGTCAGTTGCACAGGGCGGTACTGGCGTTGCTACTCTCGCAATGCTTCGCACCAACCTTGGACTGGATAACGTTCAGCCACTCGACGGCGACCTGACTGCAATCGCAGGTATTCAAACCAGTGCAGGTTTGCTGCGTAAGACTGCGGAAAATACTTGGGAACTTGACACAGCTACGTATCTGACTGACAACCAACCGATTACGGTGACGGGTGACGTTACTGGTGCAGGTGCAACCGCCATCAATACCACGCTGGCAAATGTCGGTGCAGCTGGAACGTATCGTTCGGTAACGACTGATGTAAAGGGCCGCGTAATCTCTGGCTCGAATCCAACCACGCTCGAAGGGTACGGCATCACTGACGCACAGCCGCTCGATGGCGATCTGACTTCAATCGCAGGTCTGACTGGTAGTTCTGGTCTGCCACGCAAAGTCGGTGCAAACTCCTGGGTTCTGGACACAGCATCCTACATCACTGGCAATCAAACAATCACCATTACTGGTGACGTGACCGGCTCCGGAACAACCGCGATTCCGCTGACTCTTGCTTCTGTGGGCGCACCTGGTACATACAAGTCGATTACAACCGACTCCAAAGGTCGTGTCACTGCTGGTACAAATCCAACAACACTCGCTGGTTTTGGCATCACTGATGCCCTGAAGAAAACTGACGACACGTTCACTGGCACATTGACGATGGTGGGTGACATCGTACCTGCGACAAACGTCACATACAATCTCGGTTCGCCGACGAAGATGTGGCGAGACATTTATGTCGGCCCAGGTTCGATTTACATGAACGGCAAAAAGATTCTGGAAGAAGTTGCTTCGACCGTTATCTTCTCGTCCGATGACAATCAGAACGTTCGTATCGAAACGACTGGTACTGGTAATCTCGAACTGCAATCCGCAGTTGGTGGTGCGATCCAGATCAAGGGTACTTTGTCGATTGCTTCTGGCAAACGCATCGTCGACTCCGCGGGTATTCAAGTTGAATTCGCAGACGACATCGCCATGAACGGCAACAAGGTTACTGGCCTTGCAGCTCCGACCGTTACGACTGACGCAGCAAACAAAGCATACGTTGACAATGCAACTCTTGCTGATACGACACTCGTTCGCACGACTGGCAATCAAAGTATTGCAGGCCAAAAGACCTTCACTGGTGACGTCATCCTCGCAGGCAATCTGACAATCTCTGGTACGACGACAACCGTCAATTCCCAGACTGTTCTGCTTGCTGACAACATTCTCGAACTGAACTCTGACTTCACCGCTGGTACGCCATCGGAAAATGCTGGTATTCAAATTCGTCGTGGCGACCTTGGCATTGCTCAGTTCCTGTGGGACGAAGCAAACGACCGCTTTACGATGATGACTGGTGCAAACGCACCTCTGCCGCTTTACACTGGGGCATCGATCACGGCTGGTTCGTTCGTTGGCCCACTGACTGGTAATGCGTCGACAGCAACTAAGCTTGCGACAGCACGCACAATCAACGGTGCATCTTTCGATGGTACGGCAAACATCAGCTACACAACTGACGCAGTTGTGGAAGGTGCAACCAATCTGTACTTCACGAACACACGTGCTGCTGCAGCTGCTCCGGTTCAGTCGGTCTTTGGTCGCACTGGTGCTATTGCGCTGACAAGTGCAGATGTGACTGGCGCATTGGCTTATACGCCTGCAAATAAAGCTGGTGACACGTTCACTGGTAATATCACTGCTCCGACTTTTATCGGCGCGTTGACTGGCAACGCATCGACTGCTACGACTTTGCAAACAGCACGCACAATCAACGGTGTTTCATTCAACGGATCAGCAAACATTTCCTTCACAACATCAGCAGTTGCTGAAGGTACAAATCTGTATCACACCACAGCTCGCGCAGCTGCCGCTGCACCTGTGCAATCCGTATTTGGACGTACAGGCGCGGTCACAATGGCAAGTGCTGATGTGACGACTGCTCTTGGCTTTACACCAGCAAACATTGCTTCTCCGACTTTCACTGGCACGGTGACTGCACCGACGTTTGTGGGTGCACTTAGCGGTAATGCATCAACCGCAACCAAACTGGCAACTGCTCGCACGATCAATGGCGTGTCTTTTGACGGTTCAGCGAACATCACCTTGCCTGCGGCAACAAGCGCTGAAGTAATTTCGTCGCTTGGATACGCGCCTACACGTCAGGGTGGATTTACTTCGGGTGCACAACAATCCGTAAGTGCTATCACAACTCTTCGAAATGTAGCCAATCCTTCTATCGACGTTGGCTATGCAACTGGTGTTCGTTTCCGTTTTGGTTCGCAGAACGATGCCGATACAACCAACGGCTACGCAGACATCATCGACCTGTCGACCTATGTTGATTCCACAGGCGGTGGTGTCAACGCGTTGTATTTCAACAAGTCAAGCCAATTGATGACCCACAAGTTTGCACCGGCCGGTGCAACTACATGGGTAGCTAAGACAGTTGCGTACACCGACAGTAATATCACTGGTAATGCTGCATCGGCTACCAAGCTGGCAACAGCTCGCACGATCAACGGTGTTGCATTCGACGGTACAGCGAATATTACAGTTGCTGATGCTACGAAACTTCCGTTGACAGGCGGTACGCTCACAGGCTCGTTGACCATGGCAAATGGTCGAGACATCATTCTTGCTGCAACTACCGGTGGCACAGATATGGGCGACATCGTTTTCCAAAATGGTGATGGCACAGAAAAGCACCGTCTGTACGACGGCACAACAGGTCTGTACTATCGCCTAAACGGTGGTACATCATATTTGCTCGTTCACGCAGGTAACGTCGGAACGTACAATGCTGGTTCAGCAACGAAACTTGCAACCGCGCGTAACATCAATGGTGTTCCGTTCGACGGTTCTGCCGACATCACGATCACAGCTAGTGCGTCGACTGTACCATGGACAGGCGTCACAGGCAAGCCAACTCGCACAACGTGGAATGCTGACACTACTGCGAATGATTTCGTTGCGGGTCAACTGACATGGCGTTACTACGGCAACAGCCATACCATCTTTGACGCAGGCGCCGGCGTTTCACCAACTGGCGCGACAATCGATAAAAACAATCCGCAGTACGCTTGGGCAACGCAATATCCTACACTGATGGGTTGGAATGGTACAGCAACCTACGGTGTCCGCGTTGACACTTCGCGTTATGCAGAAAATACCACGTGGGGTGGTGTTGCTAACAAGCCAACAACAGTTGCTGGCTATGGTATCACTGACGCAGTTGGTAGTGGCGGAACATTTGCTGCTGCGAACGTTGATACGATCGTCAACAGCGGTTACTACAATCAGCAGAACAGTGGCGACAGTCACACGGTAATTGTTCACAATGCGCAAGGCTCGACAGGTACTGTTCAACAGCGATTCCACTATATGGGTGGTTATGAATTCCGCAACCGCACGGATAATGCTAACTGGTCTGCTTGGAAAACAGTTGTAACGAACTTGAACGTTGCGGGCTATGTGGCGGGTAACCCTGCAGCTTCTGCTCCAAAACTGACTGGCCCCGCATACACCAACGGTACTGACGGATGGTTCCGTAACACTGGGCAAACTGGTTGGTTCAATGATAGCTACTCAACTGGTTTGTATCCTGTTGGCGCGCAAGCTATTGGTACATACAACAATTCGCGTTTGCTGAGTAACCAGGGAACACCGGCATTGCCGTCGTTCTCCTTCGGTAACGACGCAGATACGGGTATCTACTCGCCAAGCGATGGTATTCTTGGATTCAGTGTTAATGCGGTGCAGCGAGCGACGCTCACAGGCGATTTTTCCCTGACAGGCGGTGGTTTCTTCTCGAACGGTCTCAGCTCTTTCAAGAACAATAAGGGTAGTGGCGTATATTCGGGTAACACCGCAAACTTTACCTACTTCTATTCGGATGACTCTGGCGCGGCAGGTTTCTCGTTCCACCGTGGTGGTGCGTATGCTGTCAACATGGCTCTTGATCCAGACAACGTCATCCGTATTGGCGGTTGGTCTGCTTCTGCAAACCGATTCGCGTTTGATATGGGTGGTAACTTCACTGCTGCTGGTGACGTTGCTGCGTTCTCTGACGAACGTCGTAAAACCAACTGGCGCGGCATCGACGATGACTTCGTTCAACGTTGGGCAACCGTCAAGCACGGTGTGTACGAACGTATCGACGAAGGCAATCGCGACCAACTCGGTCTCGGTGCTCAGTCGGTCCAGGCGATCCTGCCGAACGCAGTCCATGAGGACTCGGAAGGTTATCTGTCTCTGAACTACGGTGCTGCGGCTGGTGTTGCTACCGTTAAGCTGGCTCAGAAAGTTGTTGATCTTGAAGCTAAGATCGCGATGCTTGAAGCGAAACTCGAAGCACTCATGGGGAAATAACATGGCACTTCAATCGAGCGGCACAATTTACGTGTCGCAGATCAACCCGTACATCGGGCTGTCTGCGACAGCGAATATCTGGTTCAGCCACCAGGCGATGAGAAATCTCGCAGGCGTTTCGAGCGGTCTTATCAAGATGTCGAACTTCTATGGTAAGCCAGTGAGCACAGGCGGATCAACCGGCGACACCGGTGGCGGTGGCGGACAATGCGTCGCTGTATCTTCGTTCTTGCCAGATGGAAAACTTGCTGGTGAAATTCAGGTTGGCGACACGATGATGCTTGCTGACGAGACAACTCTCGATCCAAGCACTGGCGTAGTTACAATGTCTGTTCCGAGTGTTCAACCAGGCTATCGTTTCCGTACATCATCGGGCGCAAGTCTTGTGTGCTCGGATTCTGCACCGATTCCAACAAAGAATAACGGATACAAAACGCCGATCGATCTTCTCGGCCAATTGGTTCCTGTTCGTCATGATGCATACGACGGATACATTTTTGCTTGGGAACTCGTTGAGTCCGTCGAAAGCGTAGGCGACATCGAAGTTCAGATGATAACCGTAGGCGACAAGTGCTTCTGGGCTGGCGAGCAACCTGGCGCATTTATTCTTCACCACAATCTGAAACAAATCGCTTGAAGCAGCACTTGACGTAAATAGCAGGTCACCTTTAGGAATAGACTATGCTTATTGACCGTCCACAAGTAGTAGAAGGTAGTTCCATTCAGAACGCAACAGTTCCGAGTGGACCTACCTTTCCAACATTGCCGAATGCTGGCGAACTCTTTTATCTCACCACCGCGTCTGGTTCAAATCCAGTTGGCCTGTATTCGTACTCTGGCGGAGGATGGGAAGCATCTGCAAAGAATGCAACACTCGTTGCGCACATGGCCGATGACGATCGCCACCTCACGGCAGCGCAAAACACATTGATCGATGCTATCACGGTCACAGCAGCGGACATCAACTCGATTCCAAGCGTCACGACTCGCGTTACGACTACCGAAACGAATCTCGCAAATCACATCGCGGATTTGACCAAACACTTGACTCCAGCGCAGAACACGTTCTTGGATGCGCTGAATCTTCCGACACTGACTGCAGCCCACGTGAACTTCGTGACGGGCGTAACGTCGAATATTCAAAGTCAGCTTGACGCAATCAAGGCGGTTGACTCTCAGCAATCATCTGACATCAGCAATCTGCAATCGACCCAGGCATCTGGACAATCGTCGTTGCAATCCCAGTTGAATGCCCACGTCGCCGACGACACACGTCACTTGACTGCTGCACAGAATACTTTGCTTGACGGCATTACCGTTGACTTCACGCAGATCAATCGTCTCACTGGGCTTACTTCGTATCTCGATACGTTTACAACTGGCCAAACACTTGTCACACGTTTGACTGGGCTCGATGCGACCAAGCTGAACATTGACGGCACGAAATCGATGACTGGTGACCTGAATATGGGTTCCAGGAGAATCACGAATCTTGCAACACCAACTGTAGCAAGCGATGCCGCAACCAAAGATTACGTTGACAGCTTTGTTCAGGGTCTGCACTGGGTAGGTTCTGTCTGGGTCGCAACGACTCAGAACATCGCGCTTTCTGGTTTGCAAACAATTGACAGCATTGCACTCGCTGCAGGCGATCGTGTGCTTGTCAAGAACCAAACGACTGCTTCGCAAAACGGTATCTGGGTTGTGGCTGCAGGTGCATGGACTCGTGCAAACGACTTCAACTCAGCGATCGAAATCAACAACTCAGCTGTGTTCGTTCTGCAAGGTGCAACACAGGGCAAATCAACTTGGGTTCAGCTCAGCACTGTTACGACTGTCGCAACTGATCCGATCACTTGGTCCGCATTCTCTGGTCCAGTCATCAACAGCGCTGGTGCAGGTATCTCGCTCGGAACTGGTGGACAGGTTTCTGTTGTCGAAGGTGCAGGTCTGACATTCAGCGGAAACGCTATTGTTGCTGACGTGCATCCGTCCGGTGGTCTGATGACGACCCTGGATAACGCAACAGCTTCGACCGATGCAGCAGCCGAACTTGCACTGACAAACGTCGGTACGCCAGGAACATATCGTTCGGTAACAACCGATGCGAAAGGCCGTGTCACGTCCGGATCAAATCCAACGGTATCGATCGCGCAAGGCGGTACTGGTGCAATAACTGGTCCAGCAGCTTTGACTTCACTCGGCGCTTTGCCAATTGCTGGCGGAACAATGACGGGTCCGTTGCAGGTCAAGAGCAACACACTCCTTGGTTCTAACTCAGTTGGAACATTTAACGGTTCCGGCTCAGCGTTGACAGTTGTGCACGTCGGATCAGGTACCGAGTACGGTATCACGATCGCGCCGACGACGTCGACGTCAATCACGAATACAATCAATTTCCTCAGCTCTGCGTCGACACCGTCTGCACCTGTAGCAGTTGGTGCTATTCAATTGCTCGTCAACAATTCTGGTCTGAATTTGTCTGGCCCATGGTCTGTCAACGGTAGTTCGATTTATTCTACGGCCGGCGGTGAAATGACTGGCCAGCCAATCGTTCGCGCGTCAGACAGCGGAATGATTCTGCAGTCGCGTAATACTTCCCCAACGACTATACCATATCAGTTTTACATTCAGCACAATCTGGGCAATGTCGTCATCGGCAACGAACGTGGCGGCGTTCAGCTGAACGGTAATGCATCGACGGCAAGCTCTGTGCCATGGTCCGGTATCACAGCGCGTCCAACACGGACGAACTGGGCAGATAATGCCGGCAATGACATTATCGCTGGACAGTTGACATGGCGTAACTACAATAACAATCACACGGTCTTTGATGCGTCATCTGGCGTTAGTCCAACTGGAGCTACAATCGACAGGATCAATCCGTCTGTCGGCTGGACTGAGACGTACCCAACTCTCATGGGTTGGAATGGTCAGCAAACGTATGGTGTGCGTGTTGACACATGCCGCGTTTCAGATATTACGAATCAGACAACTATTGGTCGCGTCGGTACTCTTGGCCCTGGTTATGGTTCATACGGTTCGATCAACGTAGCTGGCAATACAAACGGCTGGGCAGGTATTTCGTTTTCAGACTATAACGCAACGTTCATGGTCAATGGCTCACAGTCAGGTGTTTATCGAAACAACAATTCGTGGGATTGGAAGTTCGATTCAAACGGCGTGCTTTCGACTGGTACAGTACCAGGCACAAGCGTAACGGGCACGGTTGCTAGTGCAACACTCGCTGCAAAAGCATCTACACTTGTGTTGGGCGGCGGCACAGGGAATGGCGCGGTATTCAATTGGTCCGGACAAGGTGGACAACCTACCTGGTTGTGGGGCGGTAGCGATGGCGTCAATATGTACGTTTACAATCCGTCAAACTTCTCTGTTGCAAGCGCAGGTTCGGCCGGTTCGGCAGCAAGACTTACTGGTCCAGCAAACGTCAATGGTACTGACGGATGGTTCCGTTCAACAGGTGCAGCTGGCTGGTATAACTCGGATTATGCGGTTGGTATCTACTCGTCAGAAGCTGGTAACGTTCGCACGTACAATAACTCCCGTTTCATTAGCAATCAAGGTAGTGCAACGCTTCCAGCGTTTTCATTTACAAATGATACTGACACAGGTTTTTATTCTGAAAGTGATGGATACCTAAACATCACAGTGAACGGCACATATCGCGGTCGTTTCGACAGTGCTGGTAATCTTGGTGTGAACGGCAACTTTTACGGCGGTGGCGCTGGACTGACTGGTACAGCTGGCAGCTTGACATCGGGTAACACCAACTCTATTGCTGGTGCTATCGGAACTGGTTACACTTGGTCTGGCATTCAAGTCTTTAAGACGAATAAGGGAAGTGGCGTATATTCGGGCAACACAAACTCGTTCACTCAGTTCTACTCGGACGACTCAGGTGCAGCAGGTTTCTCGTTCCACCGAGGTGGCGCGTATGCAGTCAACATGGCTCTTGATCCAGACAATATCATTCGCATCGGTGGATGGTCCGCATCAGGCGGTCGCTTCGCATTCGACATGGGTGGTAACTTCACAGCAGCGGGTGACGTCACTGCTTTCTCTGACGAACGTCTGAAAACGAACTGGCGCGACATCACAACCAGTTTCGTTGATAAGTGGGCAAACGTGAAACACGGTGTGTTCGAACGTATAGATACAGGAAACACTCAGATCGGTCTCTCGGCCCAGGCAGTTCAAGCAGTCGTGCCTGAGGCAGTTGCAGAAGACAAAGATGGAATGCTGTCTGTAAACTACGGTGCTGTATCGGCAGTCGCAACGGTGAAGCTTGCCGAAGAAGTAATCGAGCTTCGTAAACAACTTCAAATGCAGGGCGAGCTGATCAAGCTGCTCATGGAAAAACAAGGACTCTAAATGAACACAATCAAGAACATTACCGTTACGCCTGATGAAACCGGTAATCTTTCCGTACTCAAATATACTGCGTCATTTACGGATGACAACGGGAAAGAGTTTACAAGGGATATGCGATTCTCAACTATTCTGCCTCCGCCAACAGGTGACGAGTATTCGCCTCAGGAACTTCAGACAGCTGCAATGAATCATGCAAACTCGAACGGTGTTTTTGACCAGTTGAGGTCCGAAGCTATCATATCAATGACACCGGTCTTCGATCCTGCATCGGTGCCTACGCCGCCACCGATGCCAGAAGATCAACGTCGCGCCAACATGATTTACAATGTGGACATGCGCGTTGCCGAAGTCACCGGAACATTTACTCGATTCCAGATGGAATATGAGTCTCGTGAAAAAGCGGCGATGGCATACCGTGATGCTGGTTATAACGGTGACCCGACATTGTGGATCACAGCTTTTGCAGACGCGGCTGGCATGGACTACCGTTCGGCAACTGATCTGATTCTCCAACAAGCATCCGTTCTTCGCGATGCTGTCATGCAGCTCGGTGCAGCGCGTATGAACAAGTACAAGATTCAGTCAGCGCCTGACATCGAAACAGCTCTGGCAGAATACAACTCGATCATGGCCGAAATCGAAAGAATCGCTTCGACGTTGCCATAAAGAAGCTTTCGCAGGGAAATAATGACGACTCCAACTGGACAAATTAGAGCATCAGATGTGAACGCTGAATTGCAGAGAACCGGCAGTCAGCGTATCAATCTGAATGACACAGTAGTAAGAACGCTTGCTGGCGTCGGCGGAAGTGGAACTACGATTAGTCTTAGCACGCTTCGTGGTAAGAGTAGCTTTTCTGGATTCAGGGTGAACTTGGTTCTTACGCAAAACCCGATATATTACGCCTATGTTCGACCGGGATATATTGGCACCACAAGTGATTCGGCAGGTACTGGGTCACTATCGCCAGACGCTATTGGAAATATCAGGCCTACCTATATTTCATCCACCATCAGTGATGGTGGATTTGGTTTTTATCTAATGGGCATTTTACCACAAAACGTTTTTAATTCAGTGAACATTGATGGAAAATATACGCTGTATTCATCAAACTGCTCTTTTTATCAGTTGAACTCGCCTGGACAAGAACAGACAACGTTTTACTGGCCAACTGCCATGCTGAACCTAGGACCAGGACAACACACACTGTTGTTTGCATAATGAAAAAGGGACCTCACGGTCCCTTTTCTTATTTGTCAGCTAATGCTATTATTTCTGCGTTTGCTTGATACCTGCCGGATTCAGTGTGTAATCGCTGAATGTGTAGCAGTCGTCGATGAGACGCACGAGTTGGCGAGCCTGTTCTTCCGTGAGGAAGTTCGGGTCTTCAACTTCAACTGAGCCATCGAGCGCACCGTAGTATTCCATGTCGACCAAGCGGACACGGTTGTCTCCGTCATTTACGACGAGCCATTTTTCTCCCGGCGAACCCTCAATAGTGGAACCAGCCCCAAAATTCTTGAGGCTGATGTCCGAGGGCTTTGAATTCCTGAACATCAGTTCTCCTTTTTAGCAGTCGATTTCTACCGCGTAACCCCACAGGTAGTCGATATGATCGGTGACCAGATCAGCATCGGCCAGGTCCAGCGTACGGCCCTTGTATGGAATGTACTCGAGTTTCAACGTACGATCGCCTTCGAGGTCGGCGGATTTCACGACGATCTGCGGCACATAGTTGATACGTTCCATGCTGCGAGCCAGCGCATTGCGAATGTTGCGATAGCCGACTTCATCGTGGATTTCGCTCACGATCGCAGTGATGTGGCCGTCGTCATCGTCGCCTTCGTCAGGTTGACCTTGATCGTACGAGATGGTGAACAACCGCAGATCACGGATGACCTTCGGCGAAAGCCACTGCGCGATGAAGCTGTCGTCGCGGTATTCGAACGCGGCTTCTTTTACAGCATCTTGCCACTTGCGGCCCATCAGATGCGGGAACCATTCACGATCTTCGTCGGTCGGATTCTCGCACATGCGCTTGACGTCCATCAGGATCGCGAATCCGAGTGCGTACGGATTCGGTCCGCTGTACCAGCGATCACGATACACCGGCTGGTAGATCACCGCACTGTGGCTTTCCAGGAAGAACAGGAAAGCGTCCGGCGAGATGAAACCCTTTTCTTCCAGGCGGGTCATGATGTAGTAGTGGCAGAACGATGCGAAGCCTTCGTTCAGGTTCTTCGTCTGGCCCTGCGGGTAGAAGTACTGGTTGACCTTGTAGACGATGCGGATGATTTCGCGTTTCCACTGCGGCAAGTTCGGCGAATACTTCATGATGAAGTACAGCAGGTTTTCTTCTTCCTCGACCGAGTCCTCGGCATCATGCTCGCTCAGGTCGACCTCGCGGAACGACGTCTTCTTGAGGATGATGTCCAGCTCTTTTTGCTTCTGGTCTTCGTCGGCCAGCAACTTGATGAGGCGTGCTTCTTCGCCCATGCGCGGTTGGTGCTTGCGCTTGAACTTGTCGACACCGTGTGGTGCCAGCGCGTGCGCAGCATCGAGAACCATCTCGACTTCTTCCTCGCCGTAACGTTCTTCGCACTGGCGAATGTAGTCGCGTGCGAAGATCATGTAGTCGATGATCGAGCCGGCGTTGGTCCACTGCTTGAAGCATTCGTTGTTCTTGAACACTGCATTGTGACCGATTGCCGCGTGTGCCATCACCATGGTTTGCATGACCATGTTGTTGTCTTCCATCAGGTAGCTGATACACGGATTCGTGTTGATCACGATTTCGTATGCCAGACCCTGACGGCCGGACTGATACGCTCGGTGGGACTTCAAGAAGTCTTTACCGAACGACCAGTGATTGTAGTGGATCGGCAGACCCACGGACGAGTATGCGTCGAGCATTTGCTCAGCCGAAATGATTTCGATCGAGTTCGGATAGATGTCGACACCCGGCTTCAGGTGCAACTCCTCCTCGGCGATGATTTCGATTTCTTTCCAAATCCTCTCGATGAGGTTTTGGTTCCAGTCCGTATGGCTGGTGATGTACAATGGCTCGCTCATTTCACTTTGCTCCCGCGTTTGCGATAAATCGTTTTGAATGCGTCGAACACTGCATGCTCGTCGGCGATCTTAATCATCGCCAGCTTCTTGTTGTTCGATGCGATGCTTTGCATCACAGACCACAACGTTTGGCTGCTGCCGAATCCGGCGCCGAATGATTGACCGACTTGCACGTAAACTGCGTGACGGAGCTTGGACAGCAAACCCGACTCGACGATTTCTTTGACGATGGCAGGATTGTCAGTGTCCCAGTTGTCGCCGTCGCCAGCATACGACACATAGATGTTCGTCTGACTTGCGTCATAACGTTCTTTGATGATCGTGTGCAGCAGTGCCCAGGCTGGAGATACAATTGTACCACCAGACTTGCGCGTTGTGAAGAATTCTTCTTCAGTCAGCTCTTCGGCTTCGTCGGTGTGCGCGATGAAGATCAGGTCAGTTTGCGGGTACTTCTTGACGATGAACGCGTATTGCAGGGTGAAGAACTTGCGGGCCATACGTTTCTTTTCTTCGTCCATCGAACCCGAGATGTCCATCAGCATGCACAGCACCGCGTCGGATGCTTTGACTTGAACCTTCTCGGTTTTGCGGTAACGCAGGTCGACTTCTTCGTACAGGCCGATGCCGTCGATCTTTTTCTTCAGTTCAGCGATACGAGTCGAAACAGTTTGCACGCGCTTCGCCCACAGATCAGTGCTGCCCATCGCGCTTGCATCGAAGTCGTCGGCCATCAGGTATTTCAGCTCGTCTTCGAGTTCCATCAGTTCATCGCGCGAATCTTTCGTCAGCGCGAGGCGACGTGCCAGCGAATGCTTGAACGACTTGACAACGGCGAGCTGGCCTGGGTTACCAACCTTCTGGAAACCGGCACGCTTCATGACGTGCTCAGGCAAATCCTTCTCGTGCGTTTCTTTCAGATCCGGCAGTTCGCAGTCTTCGAAGAAGACGTCGTAGAATTCCGAACGGCTGATGTTGATGATGAAATCATCTTCACCGCTTTCGCCGGGTCCATTGCCGCGTCCGCCCTTACCGCTGCCCGAGCCAGTCGACATTGGGAACTCGTCGCCCTTCAACCAAACGTCGTTACCGATGAGCACGATTTCGTGTTCACCGGAATTGTGATCGTAGTGGAATGTGGGTTCGTTCAGAGCTTGACGCGCGACTTTGACGGGATTGGTTTGCGAGTTGGCGCCATGGCTCGATCCAGCTTTGTGGACGCCACCAGCATCGATGTCTTCCGGCTTCGCGTTGCGAATCGAATCGCGAATACGCTTCAGCAGTTTCTGTCGATTGTTTGACGATTTGCCGCGACCAGTTTTGCGGCGGTCCACGAAAATGAAGTTCGTGGTAACTGGTGCTTTTTGGCTTTCATCACTCATTGCATTTCTCCTTTTTCCGGAACAGCCGTTCAGCTGCAACAGAAGCTGTTGTAGGGAAATTGAATGGCGAATCATCAGACCATTCAATTTCCCGACTTTCATGATCTACGACCGTAACAGACTGAGAAAGGCTGAATTTGATTTCATCAACCAAATCAGCCTCACTCAAACCGTCATGGTCCACCACGATCATAGTGATGCGGTGGACCCTGGCCATTACGCGCTCTTACGGTTGGCGGTGAACCAGCTCACCAGGATTTGCACCTGATGTTCGGTGTAGCCCTTGTCGATCATGCGCTGCACGAAACCTTGATGTTTCTCTTCGGTTTCCTTGTCTTGCTTCGGACCGAACGCGATGACCGGCAGAATCTGTTCCGTAGCCGAGAACATGCGTTTCTCGATCACGGTCTTGATCTTTTCGTACTGGTCCCAGCGCGGGCTGTTGCCTTCGTTCTTCGCTTTGTAGCGCAGCACGTAGTGCACGATTTCGTTACGGAAGTCCTTCGCGTTGGTGATCGCGGCGGCCTTCTCGATTTCTTCCAGCTTGCTGTTGAGCGCTTCGCGGTTCATCAGCGTGTGGGTTTCCGGATCGCGGCACTGCTCGTCGTTGATCCATGCTTCAGCGAACAGCACGTAGCGTTCGAACATGTTCTGGCCGAAGGAGCTGTACGACTCGAGGTAAGCCGTGCGCAGTTCTTTTTCCAGGAACTCGAAGTATTTCGGTTGCAGGAAGGACTTGATGAAGTCCATGTATTTCTGCTCGCGTTCTTCCGGCAGACCTTCCTTGCGCACCGATTCCTCGATGACGTACATCAGGTCGATCGGGTTGGCCTGGAATTCTTCCGGACGCAGGTCGAAGACCGACGACAGAATCTTGAAGGCGAAGCGAGTCGACATACCGGTCATGCCTTCGTCGATACCAGCGTTGTCGCGGTATTCTTCGTACGGCTTCGCATTCGGCATGCGGTCCTTCACGTTCTCGCCGTTGTACACGGCCAGCTTCGCGTACAGCGTGCTGTTTTCCGGTTCCTTCAGGCGGGTCAGGATCATGAATTGCGAGAGCATCTTCAGGGTGCCCGGTGCGATTGGTGCATCGCGCAGGTTCGAGCCCTTCAGCATCTTCTCGTAAATCTTGATTTCTTCGTCGACACGCAGGCAGTACGGCACATCAACGATGAACACGCGGTCCAGGAATGCTTCGTTGGTCTTGTTGTTGCGGAACGCGAACCATTCGCTTTCGTTCGAGTGCGCCACGATCACGCCCATGTACGGCATTGCCGGAATTGCTTCCGTACCGTTGTAGTTGTGTTCTTGCGTCGCCATCAGCAGCGGGTTCAGGGTCTTGATGTTCGCCTTGAACATTTCGGCGAAGTCCATCATACCTTGGTTGGTACGGTTCAGGCCGCCGCTGTACGAGTACGCGTACGGGTGATTCTGCGGATACTGTTCCAGCTTGCGCAGGTCAGTCTTGCCGATCAGCACCGAGACGTCTTGGTTGTTCTCGTCGCCCGGTTCGACTTTCATGACGCCGATCTGGCGATCTTTGTTCGGATACAGCTTGACCACGCTGAAGCGCGTGATGTCGCCTTCGAATTCCTGCAGCTTCTGCAGTGCCCAACCCGACAGCACGGTCTGGTTCAGGTAGTTGGCAGGGATGCCTGCGTCGGCGATGACTTCGGCGTGGGTCTCGTCGTTCTTGTCGAACAGAGCCAGCGGCGATTCGAAGACCGGCGAGGTTGCCAATTCCGGATTCTTCTCGTTCGCATCATGCAGAACGTAGATCGGGAACTTTTCCATCAGTGCCTTCAGGCGTTCGACGATGGACGACTTACCGCCACCGACCGGGCCTTTCAGGTACAGGATTTGTTTGCTTTCTTCCAGGCCGGCCGAAGCGTGGCGGAAGTAAGCGGCCAGACGCTCGATTGCGTCTTCGGCGCCGTAGAAGTCCTTGAAGGCTTCGTACACGCGGATTTTCTTGTTGCTGTGGATACGCGACAGACGGGAGTCTTCGCTCGTATCGACGACCTTTGGTTGGCCGATTGCAGCAACCATGCGTTCCGCTGCGGTCGCGTAGGCCATCTTGTCTTTCTTGCACAGATCGAGATACTGATCCAGCGTCATGACTTCTGGTTTGGCGAACTTCGCTGCGTAAGACGAAGAGAGTGCGGAAAGATTGCTCATGTTATCACCTATAGTTTGGGTGTTGACTTTTGGAACGCGTTAAGTATTTAGCAGGTTCCGGGATTGTTAAACTACTTCACCTTCCGATACGTGGTCAAGATGGTTCATTCTACCATGAACTACGGCTCCGGTTTCGATGATTAGTTCGCGATACAGAATTTTTTCAGCCAAGAGCGTTGCGCCGGCTTTTACTGCGAGGGTGCCTTCAACGCGGATCGTTTTGCAGACGACTTTGCCGGTGATGATGACATTTTGAACTTCGATGTTGAGCTGCTTGTCGATCGGTTCCAGCAGTTGGCCGCCGACGTGGAGGGTTGTCTTTGCAGAAACTTTACCGTCTACTTGTTCGCCTTGCACGGAAGACAGGTACGCACTTCCCTCGATCAGGGTCGTGGAGTTTGCAGCGATCAGCAGCTCACCGTGGATAACGGTGCCTTTGCCGATCAGTGAGTCGAAACCGCGGGAGCGAAAAAGTTTGGTCATGTAAAAGTTCTCTTCAAAGTTAAAAAGGTGTAGGAAATTCCAGAGTCCGTTTGCGGAGCACTGATGTATTCAAGACTCCATTCTATCCCTATTTTCAACTGATTTAGAACAAATATTTTCCAGTTGACGAGGTCGTGCTGTAGAGTAACATCTGCGCCCGAGTTCGTATCGACAAGTGTCAAGTAGATACGATCGACAAGTTGCAGGTCAATTGCTTGATCGTAAATGCTTGCACCGCCGATGATCCAGAGTTCGCCGTCGCAACTGTCCATGAAACTGAGAACCATGTTCTCGAAGTTGTTCACTGGGCAGATGTCTTCGTGATAACCGTTCAGATCGCTGGTCACAACGATATTGAAACGATTGGGTAAGCCTTGTGGACGTTTGAACGATTCAAACGTTTTGCGGCCCATGATGACGTCGTGTCCGGTCGTCAACTCTTTGAACCGCTGCATGTCGCCGGGTAATTTCCACGGCAGACGTCCATCCGACCAGCCGATCGCGTTCCCACGATCGACGGCCAGAATCATATTGACTGTATTCTTTGCGCTCATTGTTTTCGAAGTTGGTCGCGTCGGTCCAGCCATTGATGAAGTTCGTCGTTGAACTTCTTCACTTCTGCTTCTGTGCAGTCTTGACAATCTTCGCAGTCGTAAAGGTTTGCACAGAGCCGACGGATATTACGCTCGCATTCTTCAAGCGCTCGCTGGTTGTTCAGATTCATCATCGTCCTTGTTCATCATGTGCCTGATGAGCGTCAACTGATTGTTGATTTCGAGCTTCGCATTTTCGAAGATCGCTTCTTGGTCCGGAAAGCGGCGGCGAGCTTCTTTGATGCGCGGCATGAATTCTTCTTCCGTTTCTTTGACGTAGCGCTCGAGGCGCGCTGGCTTGAATACGCCGAACATCGTCGAGACGTTGTCGCAACGGTCTTTCGTTTTCACCGGTGCAGTGTCTTCGTCTTCGAAGATGGCATCGAGGCTGTACTCGGGATTTTTCTGTCCCAGTATTTCTTTCGACAGCTTCTTCAGCTTCATGGCGATCTTCGCACCCCACTTCTGCTCGACTTCTTCGAGAGAAACCATTTTGCCGGTTTCTTTGTTCGGGTCTTCGACCGCGTCATGCAGGAACGTGAGGATGTACACGATCACTGGATTGCGGATGTGTCGATGCATGGTCCGCAGTCGCATGAAGATGCCGAGCTGGTGAATGAACTCAGGGTCACCGCCATTGCGTTTCCCGTTGTGATGCTCGAGCCCGTACTCGAAGGCAGCTAGCACCTTGAAGTATTCTGGGTCTTGTTCAGCCATGCCGAGCAACCAGTAGCGGGTCGCAATCACAAGCTTTTCGAACTTGTTAAGTTTGGTTTCCATGAGTTCCATTGTACACCTTTGTGGAGTGTTCTACAATTTATTTTACATTGATGATGTAAAAAGTTGTCTAGTCAACTTCACGTGATGATGAAGTCGTCGATGATAACGTCGAGATAATCTCGCGCTGCTTGCCTTGCGTCTTCACGAGTCCGCCACGAAGTCGGATCGAGTTTGGCCAGCGACGGAATGGCATACTCGAACGGCGCTTCGGAATCCGGGTTGTGATGGATTTCCACTTCGTACCCGCGGTACGAGAAGGTTCGTACACCATCAAACTTCTGGTTATACTTCTTCTCCTTGAAGAGGAAACTTACCGGGTCCTTCAGTGTCGCGAGGTTGATGTCGTGCGACACGATTTCCGAACGTTGCACCGGACCTTTCGGACGATGCTTCTCGGGAATCTTCGCCAACTCAGCTTCGGACAGCTCACGGTCGACCAGCAGACGACGTGCAAACGTTCCGCGCTTGAAGAAGTACGGGTACGCCTCGAAGTTGACGCCTTTGTCCAGCATCATTTGACGAAGCTGCAGACCGTTCTTTCCGTTCAGCTGCTTCTGCGAATACAGAGCTTGCGCGCCCATCGACACCGCGTTCTTCGTCGCGTCTTGTTGACGCCACAACAGAACGTGATATGCTTCTTGCAAGTTCGGCACGACGTATGCACGTGCATCGAAGCACGGCAACAGATGAGCCTTCTGTGGCAGGTAGCCGGCGAGGTTCTTGTTGAACACGGCCGTGGCATACGATGCCGTCAGCGTCTCGATCTTCTGGAAGCGGCCGTCGAAAACGAGTTCCGACTTGCTGTCTGGTTCGCTGGTGAAGATCAGCGTGATTTCGTCCGACTGCGTGTAGCCGATGTCGCAATGGAAACGCTCGACCAACGCCGACATCGTAAGGATCATCAGCTCCGACAGGTCCACGTCGTATGGGCGTTTCAGACCTTTCGTGAACGTGTGGAAGTTATTGCCATCCAAACGCACGATGAGAGGTTGGCCTTTGAAAGCCCTGCGTGAAGTTGAAGGCGCTTCGTACGCCTTCATGCGATCGCCGATTTGTGTCTTGTCAGTGCGGTCCGTCATAGTCAGTTTCCGTTGGTGGGTTGCGACGCTCGCTGTTGCGAGCGTCGTTACAGTCGCTGATGTATTGCTCCAGCGTAGTGATGCGCAGAATGAATGCGGCAATCACGAATTCGGTGAGGGCAGTATGCCATTGACGATTCAGCAAGGCCATGACCATGTTGAAAAGCGTCATACCCATGATGATCCTCCAAATCCAAAGCATTGTTTGGTCTTGGTGATATGTGCTCAGATAACGGTTGAGCGACCTGCGCACTTTTGTCATGATTTCTTTTCGTTGATTTTTGCAACTTGTTCGTCATGACGATTGACCATGCCGCGCAGCAGGTCAGCCGCGTCGTACATGCCAAACTTCACAGCGATCCGTTCGAGGTCGCGCAGCTGGTCCATCGTGCCGTCTTGACGTTGTGCAAAGGCCGGCAGACCCTTCAGTGCTTTTGAGATTTTATCGTCCATGTGTTTCTCCTACATAAATGGCCAGGGATCGAATTCTCGAAGCGACCATCAGTTCTTCAATGAGTCGATTATATCACGTTTTGTAACTTCGTGTAAACAACTTCATTCAATTACGTGTACATTAAACCACCGCTCATTGTGAAGCATGCGATCGTATTTTCCACGATGCTTGCAGAAGTACGATGCAAAGTCTCGACCCTGCGATTCGAATTCTTCTTCTACCAGTTTGACCTGATCGACGCGGCCGCGGAATTGGATATTCACTTCGACGTCGTATTGGCTGTATGTCCCATCGTAGTATTTGATGTTTGGCGTTTCGAATACATCGCAGATTTCCAATGACAAGAACTTGGAATTCATGTATGGCGTGGCATTGTAAAGTTTGTCAACAATGTGCTTGCCAATATATTCGAGATGCCTAGCATCGTCTTCGTTGTTGTAAAACTCCAACGTTCCTTCTTGGCCTTCTGGCCAAGCATGAAAACCGAACGTCACATCGATGACTCCGTAACCCATCATTTCGAGAATGATTTCTTGGATGTCATCGTCTTCGCCGATTTCCTCGATGTACTTCGTTCCGTTCTTGAGATGCACTTCGAGTTGATCGTGTGCAATCTCGCGAACGAGTTGTATTGGGTCAGTAGGCTTTGACGAGCTGACAACCAGCAAGCCGCGCGACTTGCGAATGACAATTGGATCGTCGATCATTGTTGTTTCTCCATGAAAAAAGGAGACCGAAGTCTCCTTTATATTCTACCCCGAAGGGATTAGAAGTTCGCGATGATCTGCGGTGCGGCCGAGTCGAAACCGGCGATGTCCAGCATACCGCCGTCTTTCGGATCAGCGATCGTGAACTGCGTGACCGACGTACCGATCACAACCGACTTCGCATTCTTGTTCACGTTCGCGCGGTACTTTGCGAGAGCCTGAACAGGCGACTGACGACCCGAGTTGGTTTCGTTGTCGGTGATGATGACGAACTTGTCGACTTTGTACTTGTGCGCCGCAGCGTACTCGTAGGTCTTCGCGCAGTCGGTGCTGCCGCCGTTCCAGTTCGCTTTTTCCATCACGTTCAGCACTGCGTCGAGACGCATGCTTGGCGAGATTTTCAGTTCCACGAGGTCTTGCTTGAAACCAACCACGTGGCTGTTCGGCTGATTGCGAATCACGCCCATTGCCATACATGCCGCAACTTCCGCTGCGTTCAGGTTTGGCGAGCCGTTCACGTTCGAACCCCACATCGAGCCGGAGATGTCGACACCTACGAGGTAGTTGTCGTCAGTCTTTTCGGCTGCGGCGAATGCAGCGTAGAACGCGTCATCCAGTGCGGTAATGATGCGCTGATCCGGAGTCCAGACCAACGAACCACGCTCACCATGGCCGGCCTTGTACTGCTTCATTGCCTGCAGGATCGTGATTGGGTGCACGCGACCACGACGAATTGCTTCGACGTCGGTCAGCTTTGCGACAGCCAGCTTCGAGCCTTCGGACAGCGGGCCGAATACACCGTGTGCGGACAGCGAACCCAGTTTACGGATCAGGGCTGTCATACCCATGTTGCGGACCAGAGCCAGCAACACGTCTTTGTCTTTCAGGAACTGGGTCGGCACCATTTCCCAGGTCAGCAGGTCGGAACCTTCGATCAGACGCAGAACGTCTTTCTTGTCGGTTGCGCGCTTCAGGTACTCGAAGTCAACGAGGACTTGCGGTACTTCTGCGCCTTCTGGCAGCTCACCTTTTACGGAGTAGCGGAACAGGTTGGACTGCTGGTCGGACGATGGCTTCACGTGCGCGAGACGCAGAACGTCGCGGTGTGCCCAGCCGTTACGCTGTTGGTACTTCAGCATCTGCACTGCCAGCTTGTCGATCGTCTTGCCGGTGTACCATGCGGCAACACCACGCTTTGCTGCAGCGTTCCACTTGCCCAGCGCGTCCAACATCGACACGAACAGGAACAGGTGGGTACCGGTACGGCAGACCTTTGGCAGGGCTTCGTACGCAGCAGCGACGGTTTCGGCATTGCCGAAGACAGCAGCCAGCGCGAGCGCCACGACTGCTGGATCGTTCTTCGGAGCGCGGCCGGCGAGCGAGTATTCGACGATGCGGTTGACCACGCGCAGACCGTCTTCTTTGATGCAACGCTTGATCACATCGAAGGACATCTTCGTGGTTTCTTTCGCGCCGACGTAGTAGCCAGCGGATTCCGAACCGATCATGAGGAATCGGTCAAACACGCCGAAATGATCGAGCGTGAACGTGAAGGCACCGCTGTTGTTCCGCTTCATCTCTGCTTCACGGCCTGGGACCGGAGCTTGCAGTGGTGGAGTGGAAGTCTTCGCCATGTTGGTCGAAGATGCGTTTGCGAGGTCGGTGTAGATGGATGACGACATGTGTATTTCCTTCACGATAATTTATACGGCTGCACGCGCAGCAAAGAGCAACAACTCACTGAGAAACAAAATTGCAATCGAGAATTTCAGCGTGTCAAAGTTTGATCTGCCTCCAATTACGGTCAGCAGCAGTGAACGCCTACTCCGCATGAATAGCATGCAGTAACTATCAGAGTTTCTATCTCTGCAATATCAAGTTTCAGGCACTTGCAAATTGCCGTATACCGCATACGGCGACGTCTGTTACTTCTGGCTTGTCTTTCTAACTCGCGTTAAAAGAACAGAGAGCTTTTAGTTTTCAGTTTACGATTAAAGGATAATCGATACGCGGCGGTTTCTCAGTTTGTTGAAGTTATGACCTAGTGAAAAGAGCGACAAAGATACAGGAACGGATTTCAATTGGGCGTCCGAAGACAATAATGGAGATAACCGTAAACCTTTCGGTCGCTTAGTTCATTGTGGGCTTTATGATATTGCCCACTCGATTCGCTACAGTTTCTGCTGCAGCATCAATCTATATATGCATTATACAACGTGTTTTTGAACTTTTGGAACTTTATTTTTGTTCAACCGGTTTGACTGGTTCGAACAGATGGCCATCGCCATCAGGTGCAGAACATGGACCGGTGCGCGAGACACTATCACACCAAATACATTTCCACACCAGCTTTGCGCGTTCGTCATCAGTCAGTGCAGACATTCAACGACGATCGCTCATTTCGCAGTTTCCTTTGCGTACAAGATATTCTCGACACAAGCGAAGATCATACCAGGAATTTCGGGGATTTGTGCGATTCCGTTGACAATATTTGCGGGACCGTAGTACGTCATCTCGTCCGGCGTGTCGTGCTTAGGCTGCTGCACGATGATGAACTGGTAGATGTCTTTGTCACGGTACGAACCGATGACGGGTCCGGTGTCGACGACTTTCACGACTTCGATGCCAGCTGCTTTCAAAGTCTCCATTATTTCTTCGGTCGGAATTTCTTCGCCGGCAGCTTGACGTTCGGCAATTTTCGCAACAGCTTCCAGCCGAGCGCGATCGTATTCTTCCGCTTTGTTGATGCGATCTGCTTCAGCAATCTCTTCCGGCGGAATCGTGGACGCCAGAATGTTGACGGTGACGAACAGGCATATCGCGTAGCTGATGAACCCGAATGGAATCAGCAGCAACCATGCGAGCGGAACCAGATACGTACCTGCCCACCATCCAGCTGCGAACATGATTACCCACCATGCAATCTTGCAGCGACGAAGAGCCTTCTTCAGACGCTTGTCCATTTTCTCAGTCATGTTCTTCTCCCAAATAGAATTCATTGTACCATGAAAAAAGGACCCGAAGGTCCTTTTTCTTATTTGTCAGCTAATGCTATTATTTCTGCGTTATGCTAACTTCTCGATGAGCATGTCTGCGTACAGTTCAACATAGCCACCGTTAGTCGGAGCGTGAAGTGTCGTCGTATATGGATATGTCGGCGAGCCAGCCACGGTATATTTGAAATCGATTCCAACAACTGCCCCTCCAGCTGGAACCGTAAATTCTCCGCGTGCATGATACGTCGGTGCACCTGTAGCTGGCGACCCATTCGATTTAGCCGAAACACTGTAGGCAAGTGCTTTTCCACTCGTGGAGTCAAATACCCGCATACCGGTAGAAGCGGGTACCAATGCACCGCTTGCGACGCTAACACGATAAGTTCCTTGAGGAAGTGTGACTGCGTTGTTGGTTAATGCAGCACCCTCAATTGTGTTTCCAACCACGGTCTGAAGTTCTTGCCTTACGTCTACTGGTCCCGTAGGTGCTGAAGCCAACGTAAAGCTTTGACCTGAAACTCCAACAGCACGCAAGTCTTGTACATGGATGTACGGCAACGCGGCCGATGCACTCGAACCGCTACCGGTCGAAACCCCGCTGATGGCGAAGTCATCCAGGAACAGAACACGGGCGAAGCCGCGTTGGAAACTGTTGAACTGGATCGTGATGGTGTTCTCGTCGTTGACCGTGATTGCATCTGGGAAAATGACGCTGTTGTTTTCGTCGAACGCCTGGACGATGACATCTTCAGAACCCAGGTTGTGATTCAGTACCCAGGTCGTCGATGCTTCGGTCACTTCCAATACCGCTTTGCGATTACCAGTCAGTGTGATACCGGTCAGCTGCCCGTTGGACAACGCCAACACTTGACCTTCGCCAAGTGTGATCGCATCGAACTGACGTGGACCTGCACCGCGACGGATGATGATCGTTTCTTGTGCTGGGTCTTTATCCAGGTAGCCACGTTTTGGTAATTCTACCTGGACGAAATCTTCAAATGCGCTCATTATGCGACCTCCTCAATTTCAACTTGCAAGGTGCCGGTCGTATTCGATCCTGCAAACTCTTTGTCAGTCAGGAACAGATATGCTCCGTTCGGGTTGTATGTGCCGTCAGCATCTGTGATCGTGAAACCAGCAAAGAACTGACTTGTGTCAGTGCGACTTGTCAGTGTGGACGAACCTGCGTACTTCGCGGTAACTTTCGTGAAGTCGCTGATCGGAGTTCCGATCGCTGCAACTTGAGAGAACGGTGCGAAGGTGAGGGTGCGACGCGCGAAACCACCAACAACGTATGCCGAGCCGGACGTAATGACATTGCCGGTAACGTTTGCCAAGTTCTGGAGAACCAGCGTGTTGAATGTTTGTGGACCATCAACATCGGCGTCAGTGATACGCAGCACGCGGCTGTAAACACCTGCTGCGTTTGTCCATGCTCCTTGCCATGTTCCGCTCGATGCTACCAGTGTTGGTGGTGCATTCAGAATCTGGTTTGGTGTGATGCGAACAGTGTAGTCTGTTCCGCCTGGTGTCGAAGTCAAACGAGTTGGCGAACCGACGATTGTGATCGTTGCTGTTGGAGCGGTATCTGCGATCGCGACAGAAGCGGTTGCAACGGTTGATGCAGCGTTCGATGCCTTGGTTGCAGTGATTGTGTAGTTGGCAACTCCATTTACATAGCCGCCACCGATACGTGTGACCGTCTTCGTAGTTGCCATTGTGTTCGGAGCTGTAACAGCCAAGTCACCGGAAGTCGTGTAGACTGCAGTGTCTGCGTTTGTAATCGTTGCCGATACAGTTGCCGATTCTGTGCCTTTCAGCGCGGACTGAGTTGCTGGATACGTAATTGTGCGCGCACCAATTGTTGGGAACGTCTGATTCAGTACGATCGTGTTTGTCGATACTGTGTTTGCGCCGAATGTGCCGAGTGCATTGCGAGCACGAACTGTAACACTTTGCGCTCCGGAGTTTGTCGCGTGGACAGTGAACGTGCCGGTGAAAGTTTTGAATCCGTTGCCAGCCGAATCCGGTCCACCGAGTGCGAGCGACGTAACACTCTTCGATGCACCGCCAGCCACGACTTCAACGTATGTTGCAGCATTGGCAACTGTACCAGAAATGGTAACCAGATCGTTGTTCTTCGCTTCTGTCTGTGTTCCAGGCAAAGCACCGATAGTTGCAGTAGTGACAGCAGGTCCAACTTCAGCGACATAGATCAATGCTTGTGCAACTGCGCCAGTGCTTGATTTAGCGGTGACAACAGTGTTGACAGCAATGCCAGTCAGATCAACGGTTCCGCTGAAAAGACGTTTGTCGTATTGGTCTTCGGTAAGCGTGACGACGCGATCACCACCAGCTTGTGGAGGTACGGTCGTGACGGTAACGGTCGGGGAGTAGAAAGCGGAACCGCCTTCTGCCATGATGGTGACGCGAACTGATTGCGTGTCGGAAGTTGCTGCGGTTACAACTCGATTGGCTGGAACAGTGTTTGGCTCATATTGCTTGTTGCCAACAATACCACCTGATGTTGGAGTAATGTCCGTGATGAACACGCCTCCCGTTGCTGCTTGGCTTGCCACAATCTGCTGATCCACATAATGCTTCGTTGCAATCTCTTGCGGAAGTAATGGATCAGTTGTGACAGAGCTTTGATAAATCTTCATTGTGCTAGCTCCAATTTGATATGAGTACTTTCAAGAACTCACTATTTATGGAACTAGCACAAACAACTTCAATTACTTCTTGTGCTGTGAAACGAAGTGCGCCATGGAACGAGCCATCGTTTTGACCAGGGTCTTGTGCGGATCGCCTGGGATGATACGCGGCAAGGTCGAACCACGCAGACCACCACCGTATCCAGAACGGTCATTGATCTTGCCAGTTGCGAGGAAGTTGAACTTCTGTTTTCCGTTCGAGAAGACAAATGTGCCGTTGCGAATTGCAGCAGCGGAAGAAATGTCCTTGAAGCCGAGGTCAGTCAGCGCTTTGTATTCGCCAGTTGCTTTGATGTCGGCGCGTGCTGCTTTGACAACATCGCTGGTGATTGGGTTCTTCATTCGCTTATTCATCTCAGCGATCCAGTCGTCAACACTGCCGACCAGCTTGCCGGTCTTTTCGCCGGCTGCAGACTTGCGAGCAAGTGGTTGCGCGGCCGGTGCGTGATAACCTTTTGCTTCGCCAAGTAGTTCATGTACTTTCATTTGTTTCTCCGATGAGGGTTAATTCGTGCATGTATTTATGAAAAAGCCACCGCAAGCGGTGGCTTATAACTTCTCAGCTGTTTTCTATCTACGCAGCTGCACGTAAGTCTTCCCATACACGGGAGTGTTCAGGCAAGAACGCCTTCAGGTATTCCATCTGGCAAGCTAACACGTTCCTGTTTTCTAGGATCAATGCTTCAGCGCGGTTCGGAGTGTACGGAACGTACAGCAACTTCATTCCGCATTCTTCCAGCAATTGGCAGTCCTTCTTGTGGTTGCAGCGTTCGCACGCGGTAACAACGTTTGTCCAGATGTCCTTACCACCTTTGGACGTCGGGATGACGTGGTCGCGGGTCAACTTCAAGTCCGAGAACGATTTTCCGCAGTATGCACACATGTGACGGTCACGACGGAACAGTTCGCGGTTCGTCAGCGATGGTGCCTTGTGCAGACGTTTCGCTGAAGCGTAACCCTTCACCGCAATGATCGGTGCTGTTTGAATTGTCGAGATACGTCCAGTCGCACGGTTTTCTCCGCCACGGAAGACGACGTCGCCTTCACCTTCGCCAAGCTGGTACGCGACCAGGTTCTTTGCGTGGTAGGTGATAGCGTCTTCGTACGAAATCCACTTGTTCGGTTGACCCTGCGAGTCTAGTGATAATATTCTGCTACTCATGATTCTCTTTCCTTAAATGTTAACCTCTCATATTTACGACACCGCCTCGTTAAGTATTTGTTCCTCCAACAGCTCGATATACTTTACGTGATCCTTCCTTCCGTCGACCCTGAACTCCTGGAGCGTCATCCAGAGAATATACTCTGTTTCATCGCACCATTTACCGAAATCATATTTGTCGATGATTTCGCAAGAGAACAGCGTCAGGTCATACGCACCGGAGTGCAATACAACTCGTTCATCCGCGAGGTCCCTGATCGTGCCCTTACGAATGTTGCGGCGTTTTAGGCCGAGTTCTTCCTCGCCTTCTCGAAGCGCTGCATCGAGTGTACCTTCCATTGGTTCGATCTTACCCTTCGAAATCATTGGCCTTGGGCCGCCGAACTTCGGATCAGAGCTTACCATAACAAGGTAACGTAATGTTGATCCATCGCGCATGTACGGAATTATTCCTGCGCGCGCCCGTTTTTCATAACCTGTTTCATCTGAATTGTGCATAGTGTGACCCTTCTACAACCGCTCCGTAAACGAAAAAGGGGTTTTGTCCGACGAACAAAACCCCTCCGCGAAAACAGATATGAGGTCGTTCTAATTTTGTCCAACTGTAAAAATGAAACGGAACACCGCAAGATCAACGATCAGGGAATTAGGAATGTCTTCTTCCGGCATAGCGGAGACAAATTCAAATCCAGCTGAGAAGCCGGTGATCAGTGAAATCGATGCAAGTTTCATAAATGCTTTGTTGCTGTGATATAGTACATCCTACCACAAAAGAGACGTCAGTGGAAAATTATCTGACGTCGCTTCACAATTACTTCTTAGGGGTTTTTGGTTTACGCTGCTGCGTGGATTTTGCAGGTGCCTTGCGCGCTGGCGTAGTCGACTGCTTTGCGGCTGGTTTCTTCGCAGCAGGCTTCTTTGCTGGTGCTGGCATCTTCGCAGGCTGGTGGACAATCACGTCATCAGCAACGACCTTATCTGCTTTCACTTCAGCCACTTGGACTTCGCGAACGACTGGCGTTTCGACGACTGGTTCTACTACAGGCGCGGCAGGTGCAACAGGTGTGACGACGGCAGTTGGTTGCACCTCTTGAGTGCGGCCAGCTTTTTCGTCTGCGAGTTTTTCTTTTGCTGCATCAAGTTTGCTGCCGAAATTAGCAAACCATGCCTTGATTGATTCAAACATAACTTTCTCCTTTAGGTTCCACTAACAGTGGTGACCATCTATTTATCGAAGAATGGTTACTGGCCTGTCAGCTTTTTATTGGCCGGAACAACGTCCCGGAAGTAGATTTCAGTTGCGACTGCCAATATTGTAGATTTGAGTGCTATGACTTCGTCTGGCGTTGGTACGCGGTTCAACGAGATAGTCAGAAATCCAGAAAACTGTCCGTAGTATGGTGGCAGACTTGCACGACAAACTGTTGGCATTCGCGATTCCATACCTGGAAACAGAGACGCGTTTCCTTCGGAATACTTATTGCACGCGAATTCGCCGTTGATGACGCCAACCATGTTGCTGTTGTTCTTCTCTTCAGCTGTGAACAATGGAATTCCAAACTTGCTTACAAACTGAGCATCCAAAGTTTTCTGAACGAAAGGATCGTCAGAGTACCAATAAATCGGAATTCGACGGTTGTTGCGAAGATCAGCGTTCAAAACAATAATGGTGCTGATCAAGTCATCACCATCAATCAACTGCTTGAGTCGGTCCTGAGAAGTTTGACTGACTGTGTACGGGACGATCGTCGATGGTGTCTCAACGACAGGCGCTGATGTGATCGCTGCATAGATTGCCGTACGGTTTTGAAAAACCGTGAAGCCCGTCAAAACCACCATCGCAGCAAAAGTCCACACTGCTACCTTCTTCAGTGATATGACACTCAGTACTTTAGCAGTTAGTGAAATTACAGAATCTTGAAGCGACATATACGTTTTTCCGTTAGCAGACTGCACCAGCTTATATTTATGGCCGCCCGCCCTTATTTTGTTGCAGGTGGTGTGATCTTCTTAGCGACGTCATTCATATAAATTTCAACTGCGATGCGTGACACTTCGAGTCGAATGGTTTCCAGTTCTGTTGCGGAAACGTTGGCGGCGATGCCAACGGTAATGAAGCCAACAAATGTTCCGACGAACGGTGGTACGGCCAACCGGCAAATGGTTGGAAATTCCGTTGCAAGCTCTGGCGCGAAACGATTGTAAATCGTGTCTTCGTATTTGTCGCACCGGAAATCGTTACTGAGAACAGCGATCATCTGTTCAGTGTTCTTCGCGTCGTAATCAAAAACGGGAAGTGGTAGCGCAAGTGCTTGCACAGCTAGTGGTGGGAGTTTGATGTTCGGGTTGTCGATAAAGTAGTATCGAGCAACCCTACGATTCTTCTTTAGATCAACATCCGACAAGATGACCATCTGGACATTTGTCGCCTTTGCAAGGTTGATGAGTGATTGCTTGCTGCCCTCAGACAAAACCCAGTTTGTTGGGACTGCAGCTACGCTTGCAGTTTGTGCAGAGTCGTGTGATGTAAACTTTGCAACGATGTCATCGCGATTTTCGTACAGCGCAAACAGAACGAGGCCGATTGCAGTCAACAATGCAACCAGCGCAACTGTTCGGAATGTGAGAGTGCCGATGATGCTTTCGATAAAGCTCAACGTTTTAACTGGGTCTTCACCTAGAGAAATGCCTGGCTTTGGAGGTGCAGGCGGAGGTGTAGGTGCTGGTGCAGGATCAGAGGGTGCCGGATCAACAACAGGTGCTTCTTCCACTTCAGGTGGATGCGACGGAACATCGTCTTCAGAGACGACTGGCTGTTGTTTGGCTGGAGTCCTAGCCGGAGCCTTTGCTGGAGGCTTCCCAGCAGGTTTCTTACTAGGCGGTTGCTTCATGGTGTCCTCTTCATGGTATCCATTATTTATTGGATACCATGAATTTTTGGACGCTTACTTGCGGCGCGGCTCTGGAGGTGGACGCACGCGGCTTGGCAAGGCGCTTGCACCGTTGCCGTTACGAATGAAGTCCAATCCTGCGCGACCTAATTTCTTGGCCGCGTCCAGATCAGCAAGTGCTTCAAGGAACGTTTCGCGTTCCTCAAGATGATCCACGGTTTGCGCTTCGCCAACACCGTTGACGAAGACACCATGGAATGGCGGATGGTCTTTCCACATCATAATGGTCTCCTTGTGAGAGACCATTGTACCACGTTATCAGTCTTCGTGGCCGAACTTCTTGGCGATTGCATCTTCGATTGCTTGATGCACGCGCTCGGCCGTTTCGTCCCACGAGTAGTGAGCCACCAGCTCTTTGCCGAGCACGACACGCTGCGCAGCTTGCGTCGGCTCTTCGATCAGGAAGTTCTCGATGTGACGGATGAACTCGTCGTAGTTGTTGCCGATCTGCACAACCGAACCGTACAGCTCGACGACATCGTGGATCGCGGTCGAGACGATCGGCTTTTCTGCCGCCATGTATTCGAGCGTCTTGGTCGGCGAGATGAACTTCGTCGCGTCGTTCAGTGCGAACGGCATCGTGCAGACGTCCCAGCCTTGAACGATCTGCGGCAGCAGGGTGTACGGCTGCGAGCCGAGATAGTGGATGTTGTCGCGCTGTGGCAGGCTTGCCGGATCGATCTTGACGACTGGGCCGACCATGACGACATGCCAGCGCGGATTTGCGTCTGCGATCGCGGCAACCAGGTCGATGTCGAGACGTTCGTCGATCACGCCGAAGAAGCCGATGCGCGGATGCGGAATGTCGTGTTCGAGTTGATCTTCGACATGGGTCTCGGCTTCCAGCTGTGCGGCACGTTCTGGCGAGTAGTGGTTCGCGTCGACGCACGATGGCAGCGACAGCGTGTCCGGACGAATCGCTTGTTTCGCACGTGCGAGCGATGGTCCGCCGGCGATGACGAGGTCTGCGGTTTGCAGCAGTTCACGTTCGCGATCTTTCAGTTCCTTCGGAGCATGCGCGAACATCGACAGCTCGTCCATGACGTCGAAGATGACGAAGTCGGGTTCGAAGTATTCCTTCAGCGGGAACGCTTGCGGAGTGTAGAACCAGATGCCGAAGCCGTCGTCGGTCAGCACGTCGTTCTCGAGCAGCCACTCGCGTACGAGTGGGCCGATCACTTTCATCTGCTGATCGTTGAAGCCCCAACCGTCTTCGACGGTATGCGGCACGACGACGGTGATGTTGTCGTGCTTTTCGGTCTTGTTTGCTTCGATGAAAACCGAACCAGTATTCAGTGGTTCTTCGACGAAGACGATGTTATAGTGTTGTGCCAGACGCGTCAGAAGATGCTGCGGACGCTGAAAGACGAAGTTCCAACGGAGGTGCGAGAATACGATAAGGGTTTTCATTGTAGTAATTTCTTCGTAGTAAGAAGCCGAATTAGCTTCTAATTGCAGTGATTATACACCGAATATATGAATATGCATAGTGCTAAATGGTGCCGTACATACAAGAATGGCTCCCGTAGGAGCCATTGGTATTCAAGCTATCGCTCGATTACTTCGCTTCGGTAGAAGCTGGTGGTGTGACCGTGGTCGTCGAACCAGTCGATGCGGACGTGCCGGTATCTGCTGGTGGAGTTACGCCGGTCGATGCTGGTGGAGTAACAACAGTCGTGTCACCAGCTGCTGGAGCTGGAGTCGGTGCTGGAGCTGGAACCACTACTGGAGCAACTGGTACAACGGTCGTTGTCTGCGGAGGAACTTCTTCCTTCTTCGAGCAAGCGGCCAGAGTTGCTGCGGCCATCAGGCCTACTACCAGTGCGCGCATCATTCACGCACCTTCTTTTTCGTTACAACGGTCGTGTCGGACGAAGTGTTCATCGACGACGAGGTCGAGGATGCCGCTGGAGCTGGAGCAGCGTAGGTGGTCGACGAGGACTCAACTACAACTGTCTTGCTCGAGTGACGTGCTTCTGCCGAATCAGCCATGTGGCCGCCGACTGCAGCACCAACGCCTGCACCTACCAGGCCGCCAGCAATGTGAGCTGCCGCTCCACTACCGACTGGACCCAGAACTGCTGCACCGATCACTGCACCAGCGAGCTGGCCAGTCTGATGGTTCGTCGCGCAACCAGTTGCGAGCGCTGCTACTGCAGCAAGAGCTGCGAGTTTTGCTTTCATCATATAATTCTCCTTCAAGAATTGAGGGTTAGTTTCTACATGGGCAAAAGGGGTGTTTGCGCTTTTATTTATAGAAATATGGAGGGACAACACAAGAACTCCTTCTTGTATTATTGACGATGCCATACACCGAGCAACGTTCTAACTCATGTTGCTAGTTTGCGTCGTGCCTTATTTACAGAGTCACGACCTCTGGAACAGATTTTACGAGTGATATTCGCCTCGGAGTTCAGAAGCAACGTTGGTAGACAACACGCTTTTTCTTTAGAACCCATGCATCGTGGATGCACGAATTTTTATCGTATTTGGAAATTCCGAGGAATGTTTCACGGCCGTCTGGAGTAGTTCCGCAGCCACTGACGCTGAATGCCAAGACTAGAAAAAGCTTCCACATGATAACCTCGCGATACAATGAACCATTGTACCACGAGAATTATCTTTGAACAAACTTTTTCGCGTTGACTTAGAGCATGCCTCGACCGAAGATCAGATACAGAATGATCAACAGCACGATGATGCCGACAGGGCTATAACCCCAGCTACGGGAATAGCCCCATGTTGGAAGAGCACCAATCAGCAGAAGAATCAGCAGGATGATGAGAATTGTAGACATGGTTATTTCCTTTTCAAGGTAGCAGCAAAAAGCTGCCGATAACCTATTTATCTAAAATCTCGTCAAACTTCTTGAGTTACATCATCGACGATGCGGATGCCTGCTGCCCACATCTTCATCGCTGCTTTGTCGATCGAGTCTTGCGCGATGCCACGGCATGCAGCGAGATTGACGATGACTTCGAAACCAGCATCGCGCAATTGCAATGCAGTGGTTGCGACGCAATAGTCGGTTGCGAGACCGCCAACGATAACGGTCTTGATGCCTTTCGACTTCAGGAATTCGATGACGCCAGTTGACCGCTTACGGGTTTCCCAGTCTTCGTTGTGGTAACATGCACCGTACGGGTGCAAATGTTTCTCGACACCTTTCCAGACGAAGTAGTCGTAGTCGTCTGGCTTCGGCAAACCATCGACTAGTTCGAAACCGAATGTGCCGACTTCGCAGTGCCGCGGCCAGATTTCGCCCACGAAGTCAGCTTGATCGGAGTGAGCGTCTTTACTGCCAACACGAATGCCGCACAGCTTCGCTTGTTCGTTCAGCGGGCCGACAACACGGTGTCCGCCTTTGACGGGCAGTTCGCGTGGACACAGCTCGGTGAAACCGTTCTGCACGTCAACGTCGAAACTCGCCGTTGTTTCTTTATCGATTTTCATTCTGCTTCCAGTGACTTCTTGACGTCAGCAAGTGACGGCAGGACTTCGCCGAGATGCTTCTTGCTGATTTGATATTGCCATCCATCGCGGACGCGATAGATGGTGCCGGTCTTGCGATTGCGTTTGCCGTCATGCAGGAACACGTCGACGACCAAACCGATTTTCGGAACTTGGCGTTCTTTGTAGGTAATCATGTGCGTGTTCCTTGGTAGATTCGATGGAAGAATTATACCACGGTTATTGATCTTGTGGAGGATTGCCGCTAGTTTCTTTTGCCTTGTCGAAAAGCAACTTCAACTGTTTGCTGGAATTGATAAGTTCTGCACCAACAGACTTTGCGTCGTTGGCGTTCATCAGTAAGCTGATGATGTTCAGCATACCACCACTGACAACGGTTGACAGAAGGAATTGAATGCCGTTGTCACGCATCTGTGCAACAGTGAACAAAACGAGACGCAACACCTTGAGCACGATGATGCGATTGAAATTCTTTCGAGAAACGTCGATACCTTGTAGCTTGATGCCGGCTTTTACCAACCACTTGTCTGCTTGGTCTTTGATTTTCTCAGGCATGCGATCATAGACACCGCGGAACTTTTCCAATTCCTGCAAGTACATTTGCCGAATGACTTTGTCATTCAGTTCGCCTTTATTGTTGGCGGCTGTCTTGAGATTGGTGAATGCAGTACCGATCTGATTGAATCCGCTTTTCAGCGTGTCAAAGATTCCCTCGTCGAGGTTTTCTCGACCTTCCCAGACTTGATCGAGTTCTTCAAGTAGGGAAGGCTGAGGTGTTTTGAGTTCGTGTAGTTTCATTTGTAGCCGATCAACGTTGATCGGCTATTTATGGCTTAGTCGTCATCGCCACCGAAGATACCCAACAGCTGCAGCAGGTTCTGGAAGATGTTGATGATGTCCAGATACAAGCTCAGTGTTGCACTGATGTACGACGTTTCTCCACCATTCACGATCTGCTGCACGTCGTAAACGATGTACAGCGAGAAGATCACGATGGCCACGATCGAGAACAGAATCACGAGTGCCGGCAACTTCAGGAAGATGTTCGCAATACCTGCGATAATCAACACGATCAGTGCGATGAATAGGTACTTGCCCATGCCCGAGAAATCTCGTTTCGTCACCGTGGCATACGCGGCAAGAGAGACGAAGATCGCAGCCGTTCCGCCGAACGCCAACATAATCAGCTCGGCACCATTGGTAAACTGTAACGTTCGAACTAATAGCGGACTTAGTGTTGCGCCCATCAATCCAGTGAAGAGCAGCAACACAGGAATACCTGCGGCCGAGTTTCGCAATGCTTGGATTGCGAAGATGAAGCCGAACATGACGAGCAGAACCAGCAGCCAACCCCAACCAGAGATTGCAGGCAGACCGAATTTTACGCCGAGGTAGGCGCCGATAACAGTTGGCACCATCGTTGCGGCCAACAGCAGATAGGTGTTACGCAGTACAGTATTACTCACTGCGCTTTTGCTCAGAGAAACGTCCATGATTTTCCTTGTGTGGATTGGTACCCCTAGAAGGAATCGAACCCTCCGTCAGCAGCTTAGAAGGCCGCTCGCCGAAATCCATCGGTAGGGGTGTTGTAAGACCATCAACGATGGGACTACTTAATATCATCTTGCAAGAATGATCGCACCAGTTTGTCCGCGAGCCCGCCCCAACGTAAGTTACGTCAGCCTGCCGACTGGACGTGTGATTTTCTCGATGGAGGTTGCCCTCATCGGCATAGTGCTGCTCAGCCGATGGTCTTATTTATCAGTAGTTGAAAGCTCGATGCTCGTTGAGCTGTTCTTCCTTGTCTTTCGAGAGGTTGTAAACCTCCATGATCCGTTGCATCTCGCCAGGATTTGCAACGCGCTTGTGGGCTTCTTCTTGGTTCGCACAGAAGACTGGATAGTCGTCCCAATCGTATGTATCACATACGACCACGAGATGGCTTGCACCCTGTGCAACACCGCGATCGAACCATTCAGCAATTTGCGATTTCGTTGTCATGATTTCCTTAATCAGGTAGTCGATAAGAGTCCCAACCATACCACGCTTTCGTCGCAACGCGATTGCCTTTTCCAGGTCGACGGATTGCATATTGCGTTCTGCCGATGCTGCTGTCTTTGTCCGTAACACGCTTGCGATAATCTCGCGCATCACGGATCGTCGTCCCTTTCAGTTGACCGTTACCACCACAGTAGTGAAACTTCATGCCGGCGCGAACAAGAACTTCCAGCTTTGCCCATTCACGCACATTGCGTTTTGGCGGAGCGCGAAAAGCAGTTCCGCAAAACAACATTTGCTTCTTGCATGTTGGGCACTTGTGATTGCCACCAGAATACTTAGTTTTGTGAAAGCACACGCGACAGTCGAAGCAAGCATATCGCGCAGAGCTTGTGTACTTCGCGTAAAGCCTTATGCCTGTATCCATGGCATCTCCTTAAAAATGATAGTCGCATTATACACTACGACTATCATTTCTCCGAGATATTTTTAGTTGGCGTAGTTATCCACGACTTCTTTCAGGTTGTGGTGAAGGATATATGATCCGGATTTTTCACCGGCCCAGAAGCACTTGTCTCCGACGGTGATGTGCTGAACCATGATGTCGCCCATGCCGTGAACCAGCGTAATGCGTTCCCACCCAATCGTGTGCGTTCCGTCTTCTGCATCATGACGAACTGGAACTTCCATGCCGAGCAATTCGCGCGGGTTCACGTAACCATATCGTGTTGGAATCGGTGCAGTTTCCGAACAGACCAGTGAAGCACCTGATTCAGTTACGAGACGGAAACCAGGTTGCAGTGTTGGCTTCGACATCGTGACAACGCCTTGATTTTCTTCAAATGTTTCTGGATCAGCAAGCATCATGCTATTACCAACTTCAATTTGACCTGCCAACATTCCATCTGGCAGAATAGCATTCACGGATACGCAACCACCACCTCCACCTCCGCCTCCACCGCCAGCAGATGGCGCAACGTATTTCGCACCGGTAGTTAACGCATGTTGTTGAACTGTCGATGGATTTGGGTAATCTCGCAGAAGCGTAAACTCGACTCGACCTTTTGCACCATTGCCACCAGTGAGACCACTGATTCGAGCTCTGTTATCTGCGTTGAACATGTTCGACGAATCATTTGGCTTTGGTTGATAGCTTGTGTCACCAGTCAGTGTTCGTGTTCCCCAGTATCCGCCCGCTCCACCAGTACCTGTGCCTTGACGATACGTCGGTGAAGTCAAAAGAACAGCTGCTGTACTTGGGCCTGCAACAACGCCAGAGTTTGATGATCCAGCGTAACCGCCTGGCCAACCGTCTGCACCGTCACCGCCGCGAGTTACGGAATACTGGTTGTCGTTGATACCACCTGCACCTCCGCCTCCGCCACCACCTCCACCAGCGCCGACGAGCGTAGACGGAATACCGCCACGTGTCACGCTGATTGAAGATACTTGACCAGCACTTCCTGAAGCGCCGGCATCACCCATGAAATAACCACCACTCGTGCCAAGTCCGGTCCAGTGCCCGAACCCGCCAACGCCACCATATCCGCCATCGCCAACAACAATTGTGAGAACTTCACCCGGTGAAATTGCAGCTGAGAACCAAACTTCTTCGCCCATACCCGCAGAGCCACCACTGCCACCCGCAGCCGATGCGTTCCAGTTGTATTCACCAGCACCACCGCCTCCTCCGCCACCACCTTCACCGCCGATGACTGTTCCGGAAAATCCGCGTGGTCCATTAGGCACCGTGAAGTAATACGTTCCAGGTGAAGAGTAGAGATAGTATGTCTGCGCTGGCATGTTAGCTTTGCCACGCAAGAAGTCCATCGAGATAGTTGTTTGATCGCCAGTGACGCCAGCCAAGATGCGAACGTTTGGATCATTCAAGTTGAGGCCTGCTACGCTAACGCCAAGCTCGGCAGCAACTTGATCCATGCCAATTGAATTTGGACTAACTGGTAATGTCATAGTGTTTCCTTAAAGCAAGAAGTCGCTGATTTCGCGGTTGATGCGAATGTCAGCGTCATTGACGATTGGGTCGAGAATGACTGGTTGATTTCCACGCATAGCCATGTTGCGTGTACCAAAGTCCAGACGATCATCATCAGTTAGCAGCGCACGGATTTTCGTCATGACTTCAACCAGGCTGTAGAGTTCTGGGCTGATATTTGGAAGGAATTGTTCAAGATCAACGGAAATGCGTTGCTGTTTCTGATGATCGCTCAGCAACCATTTGAGAACACCACGCGGAGTCTTTGACGCGGTTGCCCAGCGGAAAACAGTTTCCATATCAGTGAAGTTGTTACGCTCACCACCAATTTGCTTGATGACGTCTTCGTCTTTGAAGAAGTCGATCTGGTCATTACCGTGAAATGGCGTGAGAAGTTCCATCTTCACATAGTTGATGTTTTCAGCACCATCGCCGATCTTCAAGAACTTTGGAAGAACACGAACTTTTGACTTGAACTTTGGAAGCCATGGACTTGGGTTGTCAACACAGAAGTTTGCAAACTTTGCATACGCACTGTCTTGATACCAGAATTTGAATACGTCCGTGCCATTGGTAAGAGCGACCCCAAGTGCACCTTTACCAAGTGGACGCAGTTTTGTTTTACCAGCGGCGAACTCGGCCTTGATAAAATCAACTGCCTCTGCAGGTGTAAGTTGAGACAGGCGTTTTGCGCCTGACAGTTCATACAGTTTCATAATACCTCATCATGTTATATTGAGGTATTTATGGCACCACTGGAAGGAGTCGAACCTTCGCAACCAAGGATCGGAACCTCGGCGCCGAATCCGTCGGCAGTGGTATTAGTCTTTCTTCTTTTTCTTCGCGTCTTCTTTGGCGTGTTGTTTCGCCAAGTCACGTTGGAGCATCGCCATTGCAGCGTGGATTGCTTCACCGTTTTTCAGATTCTTGCCAGCGCGATTGATGTAGAACTGAAGCATGCGAATTGCGGAACCCAGACCTTTCGGGCTGACGCTTTTCTTTTTGTACTCGTTGTAAATCTCTTGAGCCGTGCCGGTGTGCGTTCCCTTCTTTGCAAAGGTTCGTGCTGGACCGTCAGTCACAGGTTGTGACCAATTCTTTTCACCAAGCAATTCTTCGACAAGCATAATAATCTCCCAATGTAGAGAGATTATTTATTCACTTTGTTCACAAGTGTCTGCGCAGCTTTAGCAGATTCAGCAGTAACTTTTGCAGAACCTTCTGCAGACACAGCTGTCTCGCGAGTTGAGTCGGCAGCTTTTCGTGCCGACACCGCAGCTTGTTCTGCAGCATCAGCCGCTTTCTCTGCATCATCAATTGCAACTGCAGTATCCTTAGTCGCTGTTATTTTCTTGGCGATTGCTTCTGATTTTTGTGATGGCTTTTCTGATAACTTGCCGGCAAAGAATGCAATGAACACGGCCACAATAACAGCGGCAAGTGCAGTATAAATCGTGTATTGCTTTTTGGTAGTCTTGACCATGTGGACCTCCTATGATCGACTATTTATTCGCAGTACGCTTCAATAGTCTCTTGTGTTCTTCCTTCATCGCGAGATACGTCTTGTTGACGCGAGCACGGTCATACGCTTCTTTGAAGATTTGCGCGGACACGGCTTTGTCGGACGTGGCGTGGTCTTCTGCTTGCGGCAGAACTTCACGCGTGCCAGGTTTGTACTTGCGGCCGGACGGATGGTTGGCATAACGACGCGCGCGCGTCCAGCCCATCATCAGATACTTGCGAGCCATGTCTGCACCGACAAAGTCGCCAGCGTTCATGTAGTCGTGAAACATCTTCTCGATGATCTGCGACGACTTCAACGCGATTTCAGGCGTCTTGAATTTCCAGTGCGGAACGATTTCGCCTTTGTACGGTTCGGCCATGAGTACACCTTGCTCGCCCTTGCCGATCTGGTACAGTTCCGGATTCTTACGGAAGTCAATGCCTTCGTACCATTTCATGTACGGCACTGCTTCGATGAATTCAGCTCTGCGCGACGGATCGCGCGAGAGCTTCGCCAGCTCTTGATGATTCATTTACGGATTTGCCATCGCGGTTTGTGATCTTGGCCAGTGACGCGGTTCCATTGCTGGTATGCGCCTTCAACAAGACGCTGAAGAAACGCGTCATTGTTGTTGTCGGCCAGTGCTTCGGTCTCGGCCAGCAGGCGCCAGTACGTTTCGATGAAGCCGCGTTGTTCGCCTTCAGGAATCGTTTCGAAGTTATGCATCAGCAGCTCCCGAAGCGGAACGATTGGAATGAGTCGTCGCTTTCGAAAAAGCCGAGTTCATCGAGTTTCGCTTTGTCTTCTTCGCTGACGTCTGCAGGATCGATGGCCACTGTCAGCACGTCGTGCTCACAATGTGTCGGCGCATACGGATCACCGTACTTCAGGAAGATGGTCAGGGCTTCGATCAGGTCTTTCATTTTTCACCAGTTGTGCGTGGATACGTTCGAGGAAATCCGCGCCGACAAGTACCATGTCAGTGCGGGGCTTATCAGGATCGGCGATGCACCAGAACTTTGCCATGCCGGCCTTTTCTGCTGCTTCGCGGAGTTGTTCAATAGTAACCATCTTCATCCTCCTCCGGATCGCCCCAACGATGTTCGTAGTCACGTTCGCTGAAGTCGTACATGTCGCGAGTGTTCGCGATCGGTTCGGGGTTGTCGAGGATGGATTGCACGACGATCGCCAGGATGTTCGTGACGACTTCGTCTGCACGATCTTCGTTGGACGGTGCCGGCTCGCCATGCGAGTATTCCTCGGCGTAGCTCAGGGCACCGAGCAGATTGGTTTGGACGTTGATGTCCGGCTGCACCGGCAGATCACGGAAGAACTTCTTGAGGAACACGACGGCGCCGGACCAGTTGTTGCAGCCCCAGCCGTTGTTGTACCAGTCGTAGTTGATCTTGGTCGCTGCGCGCAGCAGTTCGCCCTGCAGCGTCGGACAGTTGCCATCGAACGGCACAAGCTGGTTGAACAGGGCTTCGTTGGCTTCGGCCAGCGGGTGGGTGTTATCCCAGAAGTTTGGAATTTCCGTCATCATGAACTCCGTTGTTTGAGGAGTTCATTATACCTTGGCTCAGGTCGATTGCACAGCGTTATATGACCGGCAAACGTGATCGACGTGTTTCAGCATCGATGGAATGCGGAACTTGCCGTGCATCGTTGCAATGCATTCACGTGCAGCTTGCGGATCACCACCAATGCTCGTGACGAACAACGGTTTCGTATCGCTGCGAACGACTTGGCATTCGTCAGGTGTGCCGGCGAAATACGTCTTCGCAACACCGATGACTGGAATTTGCGTTTCGTTGTAGAGGTGTGCGCCAAGTCCATCGTGCTGATCTTCGCCAAGACGGACATAGCCATCGACGATGATGCAACCGAGCTTGACATTGACATGCTTCAAGATTTCCATGATGCATGGAAGCTCACGCTTGTAGAAAGCGCCTGGCTCGTAATCTTGAACATCATGAATGACCGCAGTGATGACAGCGCATTCTTCGCTGTCCCAGTCTTGGAACAAGACGCCTGCCGCTACTGCGTAGCCGTCGCGATAGTCTACGTCGCAGACGAGAATCGCGTTGTCACTGATTTCTTGGGATGGAATTGTTTTCGGTGTGAACATCATTCTGATGTTTGATTGAGGACGATTAAAACTGCGATGCAGAGAATCAGCACCCAGAAGAAAGGGCTGTGCAGCAGATGACGGAGCATATCGTAAATGTCCATAATATCCTCAAGGGAAAGTGGTGCCCACGCTCAGCCTCGAACTGAGTCCTCATCCTTACGAGAGATGCGTACCACCAGCTAATACTTCGCGGGCATTATTTATTTTTCAGTCATGTTATACTTGTATGACGTATAGTCGATAACTTTTCCGTTATCGCACGTCATACGAAGATGCATGCCAGTTACCTTTTCCAATTTGCCATCGCAAACTTTTTGTGGAATCGGCTCTGTCTTCGGGCCGCAAGCCGTCAGCAGAGAAACTAAACCGAAAATGGCAATGATCTTCATATAAACTTTCGTGATTCAAAACAAACAACTGAGGGGTTTCGGCTACCGCCCTGGTCTATAGTGCCAGGTGTTTCGCCTCCAGAAACGCCTTCAGTTGTTTGCTCTAAAAGGGAACCGCCGAAGCGGTTCCACAGATACAACTTACTTCTTAGCGGACGCTGCCACGACGGATCAGGTTCACGATGGCGAGCAGAATCACTGCGCCGAGGAACGAGGTCAGAAGCGACGCGATGCTGAAGTCGTCACCATTGATAGTACCGGTGCCGAACAGCGGAGACAGAAGCCAACCACCGAGGAACGCGCCGACGATACCAACGACGACGTTCAGGATGATGCCTTGCTGTCCATCAGTACGCATCACCATGCTAGCGAGCCAGCCGATGATACCACCGATTACGAGCCAAAGAATGAATGTCATTTCTTTCTCCTTAAGGTTGCGGGTACGTACCCACACCTATTTATTGTGGTGGGAATTCTTGGGGTGACTAGAGGGAATCGAACCCTCGTGAGGGGATTCACAGTCCCCGACTTTACCACTAAGCTATAGCCACCATTGAAACTTATTCGAAGCACATCACCGAAACCGTGCCTTCGTTCGGGCCGATGCCGACGAGAGTTGCTTCGCCATCTTCCGTCAGAACAGCAACCATGTGCGGCCCGTTCATCATGGCTTCTTCGGCATTGTAGATGACGATTTCATCGCCTTCCGTAATCATGCCTTCGTAAGCCTGTTTGATAAATTCAAAATTCATTATACCACCTTATTTCTTCGCGATCAGACGTTTGGCGTTGTTCAGGAAACCTTGTTCACCGCTCAGGTCGGTTTCGATGCGACCGTTGAACTGGATCACTGCAACCGGATTTTTCACACCAGCGCGGACGATGCCACCGAACCAGTCACGACCACCAAGGCCGTTTTCGTCGATGCAATCGCGAACCAGCTTCGATGCTTCTTCCAGCGAAGCGACGTCAACCCATTGCGCATTGCGCGGAGTCATCGTCATTTCGCCTTCGAAGAAAGCGATCAGGACTTGCAGGTTGGTAGCGTTCGACATTTTGTTTCTCCGTGTGTTTGGTCAGTGAAGTCATTATACCCAACACACAGAGAAATGCACAGACTTATTTTCCGTCTGCGCGACCGCCTTCACGGGCGAAGCGACCTTGCGGTGCTTGCTCCAGCGATGCAGCCGGATTCACCGGCTTGTAGTTGCCGGTTGCACGACGAGCAGCGCGGGCAGTACCACGCGGGGTTTTGGTTTTGGCGGTAGCGGTCATAATCATTTCCTTTTCAGGCTAAAGTTAGAACAAGCAAAGTGTCGTTCAGTGAGGCTATTATAGCAAACAGCCTCAGCTGTGTAACCCATTATTTCAGTGATTGCGCTCTTGGCCTTTGCGGCGGATCACCCACATATCGTCTGCGAGACGGTACGGAGAAGTGAACCAGTCTTGAGTCATTTTGAAGTAACCGTTGTTACCCCATTGTTTACCCCAAGAGTTACGAATCCAGACGTACGGTTCTGCCACGCGATCTTCGTAACCAACAGCAACAACTGCGTGACCACCGTTCATGCGGTCACGTGGGCCTGGCATGCGAAGGAAACCATTGAAACGCGGGCTGAGGAAAATCTCAGGGCAAGAGAAACCAAACGTGACTGGATAGCCAAGTGCCAGTGCTGCTTTCAGTTCGTTCAGATTGTTAACGCGCATGTACTCGAAACCCCACATACGATCGACCAGTGCTTTACCTTCAGCGAAGGCTTGAGCGGATGGTTTGACCGAGAAGCGGCTTTCGATGTACGGCCAGGTTTCTTCGTACGCTGCTCCATAGGCCGCGAGACCCTTGATGACACTACGAATTGTCGCACCAGTATCTTGTGTCAAGTCTCTGTTGCCGTCCATTACACGCGCGTTGTAATACGCGAACAGACGAGAGAACGGACGACGGGTGCCGATCGAAATTTCGAGTGCAGAAGTAGAAGAGTTACCCGTGCAGGAACCAATCTGACCTTGATTTTCGATTTTGTTGCGAAGACCAACGATGTTAACGAACTTCGGCAGAGCAGCAGTGTTGACTGCTCCGTTGAGCGCGCTGAACATGACGTCGCGATGGTCCGGCATATCCGGACGCCATTGATATTTGAGAATCCGATCCATGCCTTCTGGCACGACCATCGGCGTTTGTGGGGACGGATTGTCTGTTGGTGGGAGTTGCGAGTCGATCGCTTCTTCCAAGGTGTTGTTGTCACTCATGATATTCTCCTAAAGAGTTGTTGGTGTTACAACATCTATTTAGGCAGAGCGTGCTACTTTGATGCTCCCAGACTTGGCCATGATGATACGTATGTCACCAACTTTCATGCCGGCGAAGTATTGTTTGATTTGAATTGGCGTGAGGTAATACATGCCGTTAGCTTTTGAGAACACATCGAAACCCAGCGTTTCGCCTTTTGTTCCACCATTGCTTCCGTCACGTAAAACTTCGAACTGCCAGTCACGCATGCTTTCGTCAGCAATTTCGGTGAGTAGCATAATTTTCCCAGAATGTTTTTCTTATTTACAGGGAAGTGTTTGGCAAGGGTGGAGAGAATCGAACTCTCCGCAGCGCGGTTCAAAGCCGCGTGCAATCACCAGATCGCACCCCAACTGATTGGCAAGTCAACACGGAATCGAACCGTGCCTAACGGGTTTGGAGCCCGTCGTCATCCCAGATGCTGACCCATTGTTTATTCGTCGACGAGTTCGAACTCGCCTGCTTCTACCTTGTCCAGCATCAGGTTGATCTGTCGCGCGATGTCCTCAGCGCTGACATTCGGATTGCTGCCCAACGTAAAGCCGATATTCTTTACTTCCAGCGAACCAGGTCCGAAAAGACGCTTGGTGGCTTTTTCCATTTCAGTCATACAAAGTCCTTTCAAAGTTATACTGGTGGAGAGGGATGTTTTCGAGACACCGACGCACCTGTCCCCCAGGCCGCTCTACCAACTGAGCTACCTCTCCATGTTTGGTGCCCAAGTGCGGAATCGGACCGCATTCTCTTCCGTACCAAGGAAGTGTACTGCCATTGTACTACGAGGGCGATGTTTGGTGCCGACGGCTGGATTCGAACCAAGCCCTAGTCTTTTCGTAGAAGATAACCGTTCACTGACGGTCACATTGCTGCGACAAAACTTGTAAACGACGTTTCTGTGCTGTCCACTACACTACGTCGGCATTGTTTGGTCGTGACGGGCGGAATCGAACCGCCTTGATACACCTTATGAGGGTGGCGCATTGCCTTAATGCTACGTCACGGTAAAAGTACTTTGGGGTGACCGACGGGAATCGAACCCGCGCTATCTCCGTCACAAGGAGAGTTGCTACCATTACAACACGGTCACACTAAAATACTCTCAGTCTTTCTTCTGTTCAATCTTCTCGATTGCTTCAACGAGTTGATCGTAATACTTTGTCATCTTGGCATGTTGCACTGAATCAGAAAATTTTCCATAATTGCAGCACTCCATTTGAAATCGGTCCAGCAAGCGTTTGATGTTTTGGTCCATGATGATCTTTGTAAATGGTGGGCGCACAGAGAATCGAACTCTGTCTGGACTTTCGTCTCGGCGGGTTAAAAGCCCGCTTCCTACCCATTTGGAACTACGCCCGTTAGGTTGGTGGGTGCGGTGGGAGTCGAACCCACAACCTAACGGGTAAAAGCCGTTTGCTCTGCCAGTTGAGCTACACACCCATAAGTTTGTCACATTTGTCACTAGACATGACAGTCACTCCTTATGGTTAATAATCTGGACCCACCTACAGGAATCGAACCTGTGTCTTCGCGTTCGTAGCGCAATGCAATATCCACTATACTAAGGTGAGTATGTTTGGTGCCGCCTACTGGTTACGATCCAGTCCCTCTTGCTTTTCAGGCAAGCGCTTCCACCAGGTTAGCTTAAGCGGCAATGTTTGGCGACTCGTAGGGGAATCGGACCCCTTTCTTACCCTGGACAGGGGTAGGTAATACCAATATACGAACGAGCCATCGGGGTGATTTCGGGAGTCCAACCCGTTCTACAGGGTTTTCTCGCCCTGTCGTGCTACGCGTTACACTAAAACCACCATTGTGAAACTTGGCTCCCCAGGCAGGACTCGAACCTACAACCGGTGCATTAACAGTGCACGACTCTACCAATTGAGCTACTGGGGAAGTGTTTTGGCTCCGCGACCAGGAATCGAACCTGGCTAGTCTTCGTTAACAGCGAAGCGGTTGTCACCATGACGCCTCTCGCGGAATTGTTTGGTGTACCCTACAGGTTTCGAACCTGTCTCTGCGGTTTTTCAAACCGCCGCTTTCACCAGATTAGCTTAGGGTACTTTGTTCTTTCGCTGTTTCCAGCATCTTCATGTGCTTGCTGATCCAACGCATGAAGAACAAACCTTTGTCTTCTGCAAGGAACGTAGCACCAGCAGTGTCGGATAGCGGAATCGGAAATTCGAAACCGTCTTTGCAGACGTACCAAAGTTCAGAGTCAGCGAGCCGGACAAACTTCACGGAACTGCCAACACGTTCTTTCAATACACTCATCATACACCTCTAATATGGCGCCGTGAACGGGGATCGAACCCGCCTAGCACGAAGGCACTGATCGACAATCAGTTGATTTCTCCAGAAATCTACCACGGCATTTTGTTTGGAGTTCCGCGGGGGAATCGAACCCCAGTCCTGAGGACGTCGCCTTGAAAGGGCGAGGACAGTTACCAGCCGTCATCGCGGAACAGTGTTTGGCGGAAATGACGGGATTCGAACCCGCGCAAGTCTGATCGACAATCAGGTGCTCTACCACTGAGCTACATCTCCGTTGTTTGGTATTCCTAGGGAGAATCGAACTCCTTGCCTAAGCGTCCGGTTGAAAGCCGGATGACAGTCACCAACCGTCAACTAGGAATATTGTTTTGGTGGGGCGCCGCAGAATCGAACTGCGCTCTCTCCGGTTAAGAGCCGGGACTTCGCCAGCAAAGTTTGCACCCCATGTTTGGTATCGCCGAGGAGAATCGAACTCCCGTTCCCAGATTGAAAGTCTAGTGTCCTAACCGTTAGACGACGGCGATATAATTCTGGTACCACCGGCAGGAGTCGAGCCTGCGTAATCGCGCTTCGTAGGCGCAACACCGAATCCCTCGGCGGTGGTATAATTCTTATGCAGCTACACGATCAGGTTTCTGTGCATCGAGCATTTCGATATACGCGTGCGGCGAAGTGCCGACATCCAGCGTATGAATTTTCTCGAAGCCGTTTTCCTTCGTAATCATCGAGTCTTTCGACTTGATGCCGCCAGTGTACTTGCCGTCGCCTTTCTTGTGCATCAGATCGCCGGAAGCCGGATCGATCGAACCCCAATCAGGGGTGTGTGCATCAGCGAGAACTTCGACGTAGTACTTTGCACCAGTGCGGATTGATGATACAATGAAGCGTCCGGTTTCGTCAGTGTTCGTGAGGAATCGTTTGGTGAAGTCGGCGTTCATGGTGTATCTCCTGCTCTGGTTATGGGTAATTGGCAACCGCGTAGAGAATCGAACTCTATCCAATTTCGCTCAGAACGAAACGTGCCTGCCAAGGCTCACGGCATCTGTTTGGCTCCCCGAGGTGGACTCGAACCACCATAACCGCCGAAGCGGTATACGTCTGATTAACAGTCAGGTCTCTTACCATTAGAGTACCGGGGAATTGTTACTGGTCGTTGGGGTAGGAATTGAACCTACGTTGTCAATAATGACCTGGATTATCGGTCCAGTGCCTAACCATTCGGCCACCCAACGATATGTTTAGATTCTTCGACAAATGCCCGAGGGCGTGCGGTTACAAGGGGGAATCGTAAAAGGATAACCTTGTGATTGCGAAGCGGTCAAAGAAAACTTGGAAGGGGAGGATGGAATCGAACCATCGCACTCTGGGTCAAAACCAGATGCTCTACCACTAAGCTACACCCCTATTGTACTGGTCCTTCGTGGTGGAATCGGACCACCGTATCTCGCCTATCAAGCGAGGGTTCTACCATTGAACTAACGAAGGAATGTTCTGGCAGGCCATCAGGGAATCGAACCCCAGTCAAGAGTTTTGGAGACTCGTGTGTTACCACTACACCAATGACCTGTTGTATTTTCAAAGTCTACATTCATGCGATGCGAAACGCAGTACTAGCTCATTCACCAGCAACTCTAGGTGATAAACATCGTAGACTTTGAAAATACGCCTCGTGAGAAGCGTATCAAACATATCCATCCCTTTGTCGCACTCGGCAGCCTGAAGAGTACTCGGCTGGGTCATCGCGGTCCGGCGTTATTTCTATACCGCGAGTCCTGACGCGGTGTACTGCAGATAAAACAAAAGGGTCCGTACTTTCGTAGGGACCCTTGGAGTTTGCACGAGCGCAAGCTGTTCAGCTTGTCATCGTTGACCTCCAGGGTCCTTATCATTTTGTTCAATATTAAACTCGACGCGCATGGTATCGCGCTGGCAATCTTGCCAATGCTTCTCCATGTTAGTCGTGCGTTTAGTATTGAAGTTCATGATACGTCCTTAGTGTTCGTTGCGCAGCAAATTTGCTGCTGATGTAATTATATATGGTAATTTTCGTATTCGCGAATTTTTCGTTCAACGCGATTTCGTCGATCACCGTGTTCGTTCAGTAGGAGCATTCTACCACAAAATTTCGTATCGTACAAATTTATTTCAACGTCGTTTTGTTTGTAGAACGTTCACGCTGTTCGTTCAGAGAGAAGCATTCTATCAGAACTTTCGATCTTGTGTAACTTATTTTGTGATCGAACGCTTCGTCGTTCAAGACGCGGTGTACTGCGTCTAAGAGGAGGTAATTATACACTGAAAATTCATCTGCTATAAATATACACGTGTTGAACACACTGCAGAGGACCAGATGAAACGGAAAGCGAAACCACAGGGGCAAGCGGCGGAAAGATCACTCTTTCAGCGCTATGCGCCAGCCATCGCTGTTTTGGTTGTCTTCACGATCATCATCACCGCTATTGTCGGCACCATCAAAGTCATCCAGCGCGAAGCTGCTCACAGGCCTGTTGTCGTGGCAGAAGACTTGCCAGGACCAAAGAACCAAATCAGCCAGCGTTCGAAAGAACAGCTTGTCACCATGTCTCAAGAGTATCCTCATATTCTTGCTGTGGCTGTTACCCGCTATCACTACAAAAAGAACGAAAACCTGTTTGCATACGCCTGGGCGAAAACGCCAGCAGTCAAGAAAGTTCTCGACAAAATCATTGACGACTTGAACAAACGTCAGACAGGGCCGAACGCAATGTCGTCTGACGAAGTTGCTGCGATGAATGCTAAGAATCCAGAACGAGCTGCACGCATGTTGCGCAACTCGGAAGAAGCAAGATTAGGACTAATCAAGTGCGTGCCTATATCCGAGGCAACACTGACCTACAATGAACTCAGGACCATCACAACTGGTATTTGCTATGCGTCGATTCCGCCATTTGAGGCGGCACCGGCAATGGGAATAATCATGTTGACGGATAGTAAGCTTACTGAGTATTCGGAGCTGGCTGAGATGCGACGCATCCTGCTAGCACTTCAGATTGATATTTATAATCGCGACTTCAAGGGTCGTGAGACTTGGGCACACCCATAATATGAAAGATTTCCTTCACCGTAACGTGACGCTAATTTCTGCGTTGCTTGCAATCTCATTTGCATCAGTCTTCATTCTCTTCGTTCTGCTGCTTGCAGCGAAGGAACAGAAGGACACGTTTGAATTTCTGGACGAGCCGACAGTTGCGCTGTCAGACTTGCCTGGTAAAAAGGACAACATCAGCGACAGATCGAAGAAGGAAATCGGCGTGTTGCTTGACGGCAATCCTCACGTGCTAGGCGGATGGGCTTCGAAAATTCACTACGAAAAACGTGAGAACCCAGTCATTCACTTCTTCGCACGTGATCCGCTTGTCATCACTGCAATGAATAACTACGATCAAATTCAGAAGAGTGGTCGTGGTTATTCGTCAGCTGAACTTGATGCGGCAACACCGCAGTCAGCGAAGAACACAGAAGAAGCGAAGACAGGTTTGATTACGTGCGGACCGTTGGCGTCAACCAACATTGGTAAGTTGGCGCCAGGTATTGAACGGAAAGTGAAGGGTGTTTGCCGTGCCACGATCCCGCCTTTTGACGAGAACGTGAACTTAGCAATTGTTGTGCTGATTGACAACGATGGTCTGAATCAGGACGATCCAGACATTGTGGAGATTCGTCGCACGCTACTTCAGTTGCAGATTGACATCTTCAACCGCGACTTCAAAGGTCGTGAGACTTGGGCGCACCCTTAAAAACGGAGTGACAGGTAGATCAGCACACCTGCAAGTGCTATTGTGGCCACGGCTGACGACGCCAGAATCCAGCTCAGATTATTTTCTAACGCACTGTACTTGCGGATTGACGCAGTGTAATACTGTTCGCCCTGCGTGTTATGCCAGGTCGACAAGTGCAACTCGATTGGAAATTCTTTCCCATCTTTTGTTACGCCAAACAGGCGAGATGTCTTGCCGAGATACAACTCGGCTTGCTTCTTTATATCTGGGCTCTTGAACCGCAGAGGCATGATGGTCGTGATCGGCTGATTCATCAGCTCTTCTTCTGTGTAGCCGAACATGTCAAGAGCTGCTTGATTGAAATCAAGTATGTTTCCATCATGGCTTCCCACGATGATGCCATAGTCGATGGATGATGCGAATGCTTTGAATTGCGGATTGTTTTGCAGTGTTTTCATGCAGGGTCCTTGGTAAGGGCGAAGTATGGAGTCCCGATGCTGAACTTCGTTTTGTCGTCCAGCAGTTGGTAAAACGACTGCGGGTTGCCGTCGTAATGTAAGGTATATTTACCTGGTTCCACCTGCATGTTTACGTCGAAGTCCGACGCCACGTAGGCATCGATTTCTTCGAGTCGATCTTCACCCAACTGCTCGATCAGGATTTCGCGAAGTCGCGAACGGTCCATGATCGTGACCCACCACAGGTCTGTACATACACTGCCTTGATCGACGAAGCCGGCCGGCGCGTTCTCTTGCGCATGCTCGTATTCCTCGCACGCTTCTTCGCTTTCGTTCCCGTCTTCATCTGCGTCGGAGTAACGTCGACGGCCATCTTCCGCCCATTGACGCCAGTTGTCGCCGACTGCGATGACGCCGGTTTCTTCATTGGTGAAGACGTTCGGACTTGAGTTGCCGACGAACACATAGACAATACCGAACTTCTCGGCATAGAACTTGGTGTTTGCGCAGATGCCGGCATTGTTGCCAACGCTTGGCAGATCGCCATCGCCATTTGCATCAGTCCATGCTTTCAGTGCGTTCTCGAAACGGAACCAGTCCATTGCGACGAGGTCACCAGTTTTGAATTCGATCTGCACGGTTTCGCATTTCTTCTTCGGCTCGATTGGAACGCATTTCGTGAATCCTGTGCTGCGGGTGACGGTGCCGAGTACTGGCGTCCAATCTTCGAATTGAATGTGAATGTACTCGCCCGTGATGCCGCACGCCATCATTTGACTGACGGCATGGAATGAGAAATCGCCTGCGTCGATGAACGCAACGAATTCGTTATAGATGGCGTCGAGGTCAAGCTGTTCTTCTTCATCGCCGGCGAAGATAATTTTGTAAATGTTGATGCCAGGCGAAAGAAGAATGTACGAGAAAACTTCTTCCATTTCTTCGACGGCCCAATTGCGGATATGCGCTTTACCCGTATTCAGAACGAGTGCATCCCAGAAATGGGCGAAGTTGACGGAACGTCCGCCACTATTTGCAACAGGTTTGAGTTCGCCGGCTTTCAGCTTTGCCTTGAAGAATCGCATCGCAGCTTTGACGATGATTTCTTGTCGGGCATCGTGAATTTTCATGTACCACGCTTCGCTTGCTGTTTTGTCGTCAGATGATGGACGTGGATTTTCATTGCGAAAATCCAGCAGGCGTTGCAGGTCGTCAGGTTTGAAAAAGTCGGCGAAAGTTGTCATTGGTTATTCTTTGGATTGGGTTTGTTCATCCAAGTCAGCTTGCGCTTCCTCGGCTTCTTGGTTGCGTCGTTGCTCGATCGATGGCCCATTGCAGGTGCAACGATCGGGAAGATACTTGTTACATTTCTTGCATCGCATATCTGCGCCAGACCAGTTCATGCCGACTCCGTCCATTTAGGGTTGAGTACCGCGCGACGCTGTCCGACTTTCGCGCGATCGATAGTTCCATCAGGCAACATCCACGCTGCGCAGTCACCAGCATACATGGCGAGGGCGCAAGTATTCTCGTTCGGATCGTTGCTGTAAACGATCTTCGTGACCTGCCATCCATACTTCACAGCTTTCTCGAGCGCAGTCATCTGCGCGTCCGATACGAAAGCCGTGAAGAGTTGAAGGAAGACTTCATTCTTCATGCTCAGCTCAGGGTTGATGCCGAGCGATTTCAGAAGAGGTTTGGTTTTGAGAGTGTTTGGTTGCATGAGAAGATTATACACTATCCGGCAAAAATGCACATCACTTTATGCCCAGCATTTGTTTCTGCTGTTCCATCAGTTGCAGTTGCTTTTCTTGTTCGCGTTCTGCGGCACACTTGCTTTTTGCTTCATCAATATCCCACTGACGGATCATGCCAACACGAAGGCGGTCCGTCAGCTTCTGCTGTGCGCACGGATCAGCCATCGCTTCTTTGATGTTGTCCGGATTTGCTGGCAACGTATACTTGTCGTTTTGATGGGAAATGGTGTAGATGAAAAAGCTGACCATTGAAACGATTAGCACGATGAAACACGTAAAACTCGTTTCGAACTCACCATCATAGGAGAAGAACAGCTTGCGAAAAGCTTTGCGGATTCCGCGAAGAATGTTGCCTGGAATTTCGAAGATTGGCGCGATCAACCAGCCGGCACGTAGTACGCGGCGAGACCACATGCGTCGTGTTCCGCTTCTCATTTTGCACCCAATCGTTTGAGGACAGCTTTCTGCTCTTGCAGTTGGCCGACAGCTTTCCAGTGTTCATCACAGTCGATCTGGCCAATCATCAGATCGCGGTTCGTCAGTGGCGCACCCTTCTTGTCGATTGCCTGCCGACGCGGCATCAGATCGATCATGCAATTGTTTCCTTTGAGTGCAGCTTCAATCTCTGCACCGGTGGCAACACGATCAAGATACATTTGGCGATTTGTACATGCGCCAATACCTGCTGCACAGCCGAAGAGGCAGAGCGTTGTTATGGCCGCATCTTTGGTTCCGAACATGAACTTCAAGACCTTGGCAGGAAATTGCAATACGGGCGCAAGTGCCCAGCCAGCGCGGAGCACGCGGCGAGACCACATGCGTCGTGTTCCGGGTTTCATTTTACTTCTACCCCGCACACTTCGCATTTGCCATCAGCAGTGTGAGCATGCTCGCACTTCGATTGGATTTCGGCACGCTTCAGCAGAGCTGCTTCCAGCTTCTTGTTGAGGCTTTTGATTTCGGCGTTGAGAGTGTCCATCTCGTATTGTGCCATCGCATCACGGCCAGTCCAACCTTCTTTGAGTTCGATCATGATAGTTCCTGGTATTCGCCGCCGGAGAATTCGGCAAGCAACAGTCGTTTTTCGGTTTCAGTTAGTGCGCGGCCAGATTTTACTTCAACAGCGCGCATGCTCGCAATCCATTCTTCGCGTCGTACTTCTTCTTGCAATCGAGCAATCTCAGCTTTCTTGCCTTCGATGCGGCTCCGTTGTTCCATCGCAAACCAGTACCGTTTCGACCGGTTCAGTTCTTCAGCGTTCTCAATGATGAAGACGAAAGCTTCCGGATGTTTCCACTCGTTGTGCGGATCGGCAATGAACGCGTTGATAATGCCCGTAACAATTTCCATTGCGGGCTTGTAACCGTATCGTTCGTACGAATGCAGCTCGACACCGCAAACGTCGATCGTGTGGCGAGTCTCGTATTGGATATTGTTCGGATCGAAATCCATATCGCCGAGACCGCCACCAATCTGCACTAGTTCGCTTTTGTGATGGAACAACACCTCTTGCAATGTGAACTTTGGCACGTAACCATCGAGTGTTTCCGGCTCACGGGTAAAGAGGCTGTCCATGTTATTGCTTCGTTTCGCCGGCGCCGTTGTTGTAGGCTTCGATCAGGTCCGGCACGACGAGGTCGAGGCTTTCGATGATCTGGAACACTTCGACTGGTTCGCCAGTTACTGGATCGAGGATGTCGAACGATGCGAGTTCGATGGACTCATCTTCGCTTTCCCTGCGTGCCAGCACCAGCACAGTGAAGTCCATGTCGTTGAACGAATCTTCGTCATCGACGCCGAATGCTTGCGCTTCTTCTGCCAGCTTGCCTTCCGGCGAGATTGGCACTTCAGCGAAGACAATATTGCCTTCGTCGTCGTCCGGCAGGCGGAAGATGATTGCGTTTGGTTGTGGCATTTCCAGTGATTGCATGTGTTGCTCCTTTAGTCGTACATGACGTGTTCGATGTTGGCGATGTCATCGAGGATGTTTGCCATGTGGGTGAAACGGTGATTGCCGCCTTTGAATGCCAGAATCTTAGCATGCTTATTGAACTTGGCGATCGCAACATTCGCATCGAGAAGTTCGTCGTCCAGGTCGACAGCAACGATCGTGGGCACACGCACAGCAGCCGGGTCGACGTAGTATTTCTCGAGTTGAGCCACGTCAGCAGCAGTGAGGACGTACTCCACGCCGGTTGCGTAGTTCTTCTGACGGCCGATCATCTTGCCGAGCGTAGTCATCGGGTCGAGCGATGGGTTGATGAGCACGGCCTTGATGCCGAAGACTTTCGACAGGTGATGTGCGTAGAAGCCGCCGAGCGAAGTGCCAACCAGGACGAGGTCGTCCAGCTCAGCATTGTCATAGCTCATGATCTTATCGACGAGCACTTGCATGGCATCGTCAGGCGTATGCGGCAGGTCGGGTGCGTACACGTCGCCAAAACGCTCTGCGAGCATCTTGGCCTTTTCGTTCGTACTGCCTCCGCTGTTGAAACCGTGAATGTAGATGATCTTCATTTTGCTGCCCAAGTGGTGATCCGATAAGACATTATACCATAAATATGAATCTAACATAGCTCTGAATTCACACATGACCACGTTCAAAACATTCCTTGCAGAGACGTACAAAAACCTTACCAGCAAAGCTGACAAAGAGAAATACGTTGATCAGGTTCTTGATATTTTGCAAACTTCGTACGCGCCCATTGGTGGCATCAAGACGCCATCATTCAAAACACGTGAAGCTGCGCTCAACGGTGAGCACATGTGGAAACTTACCATCCGCGATGGTAAAGTGAAAGTGGTCAACATCTACAAAGATGATGGTACAGGCCGCAAGCGTATTCTCACGGGCACAGACGGCACGAAAGAAGCCAAAGCAGAGTTGACTCACATTTTGAAGGACGAGTTCGAACGCTCGTATACAGAAGTCAGTGACTCGATGGAAAGGTTCATGTTCAAGAACTTTCCAGAGTTGTGCAACAAGTACAAAATCAAAAATACCGTTGCATTGGAAATTCTGCAACCTGGTGAAGCCCGCATTCCGGAAGATGATGACGGTTATCACTACGACCGGAATATCGGCGGACACTGGCATACGAAGATCATGATCGGTACGCCAGGCAAACGTCTTACGAAGAAGCTGTAATTCCGTCTTCCAGCTCTTTGATCTGCCGCTCAATGCCGAAACGGCGTGCATTGACGAGTTCACGTATCGTGACATGGAAAGCATATTGCTCTTTGTCACGATATGTGTAATACGTCAAGTTTGCGTCGTTCAACTGTTCAAGTGGCGTCAACACGTCCAGCATGAGCTGGTACACTTTGATCTGTTCACGGTCGTAAAGAATCGAATCGATCATTGACCATGTTGGATAAATCCGCTCGACAATTTCACGAGCAGCGGTCGCTGCAACTGGATCAGGTGAATTCTGATCGACATCCACCAGCAAATCGTAATCTGCTTTCAACTTGTCGAAATACTGGTTCAGCTTGGCTGCATCCCACGATAGCACTTCTGCTCTCGTAGGTGCAACCCAGCCGTCGTAGTCTTCACTCTTGACGAAAGTATCTTCGTCAAGGTCTACGTTGTAGATGTCCATTACTCGACGACGGCACTCGCCATTGCGGTGTCCCAGTTGTCGAAGATGTCTTTCGCCATCAGTGCGACCTGGTACGGATTTTCGTATGCAACGACTGCCGGCGCCGACGGATCGACCGGTTCAGCAGTGACACGTGCCAGCTCGATCGAGCTTTGGCCGCCGTCGGACGAAATCGCGAACACCAGCTGATTGAAGTCGAGCAGGTTGTACGTGTCGCCGTCGACGACTTGGAATTCGTGAGCGTCGGCGCCCATGATGAAGCCTTGCTCGTCGAGTGGCAGGTTCACGAAGGTTTTGCTGCCGTCTTGGTCAGCGATGCGGATGATGAGGGTATCGGGTTTCGTCGTCATTTGGCAAGTCCATTTGGTGTGAAGGCGCGGCCAGCTCGCCAATGTTTAGTAGTCTGCACGTGGCCTTTACGTACATACTTTGCTACGGATTTTCGGAATTCTCCGTACTTGAAACCGTCAGCCACGCGAATCACATAGCCTTCATCGGTATCCCAGTTCAGTTCCGCTTCGATCTTCTTCAACACTTCCATCGAGAAGATACCGTCGTACAACACTGGCACAGGTGTTATGTCCAGCAGCTGGAAGTATTCCAGCGTTTCGTCCCACGAAAGGCATTCGTTCATCTCGGTCCAGATGCTGAAACCGAGGAAGTACGATTGCAGATCGTCGTAATGAATCGAGTGCTCGGCCCACAGATTCTCTCCGCAGACACGCCAACCTGCCGGCAAGTTGAAGCACACATTCTCGATCAAGAACTTCTTGACCCATGCACGGTCTTCACCGCCACGGCTATCGATCGAACGCGCGTGCACATGGCCGTCGCTGTACGCACTCGTGTTTTCACCGTCCATTTTCTTGGTGATGATAACACGTTTTCCTTCGAACTGCGAACAATCTTTCAACGCCTTGTCGTCGTCATGAATGCCTGGCGAATGCGGCAAGTGGAACGTGCGTTCGTACTTGACGTAATCCGTGAATTCGCCGAGAACCCATGCGAGAACTTTCTGCACTGATTCGTCGAAGAACAGTTCACCCTTCCCACGCCGGCCGTCTTCGAGAATTGGATTGCCCCACTTGTCGTAAACGTGATCCGGATAGAAATGAGGCGGCACGACTTTCTTCGTGATGCCAGCCATCTCGCGCACGTTCTCGACACTGTAGATTGTCTCTTCGCACTTCATGTGGTCTTCCTCGCAAACGGTTGCACCGTTGTCGAGATAGTATCCACCATCAGGCCAGAGACGACGTTCCAGAATGTGGTGCGCGTCTAGCTTTTTCTCAGGCGTCTCTGCAGCTGTTCGCTTACAGAAGACGCATTTATGATTGTCACGGGCAAAAACTCCTTCGCGGAATTCATCCCGTGACAGGAGTTTTGGTTCCATGTCAATCCTTTTTGTTTGGGTCTGCGGTCGCGTCCAGTTCGGCTTTGACCAGTGGTGCCAGTGCCTTCGGGTCGTATGCACCTTCGTGCAGCGTTTTGATGTCGTTGATCACGACACCCATCTTCGGCTTTTCGCCATCGCCGGCCAGACGACTTGCGATCACGCTACGGATGACGCGATGCAGCGCTTCGGCGGACAGCTGCGGTTTTGCGGCCGGCATGAATGCTTGGTACACGGCGACTTCTTCTGCCACCTTGGCTTTCAGAGCCGGGTCGGTGATGTACTTCGCGCTGTCGTTCACGCCATTGATGAACTTGGTCAGGACCTTGATGCAGTCTTGATCGGTGACAGCGCGATTGCCTTCGCTCTTCGCCTTGGTGGTGATTTCGCCTTCGAGGGTCGTCAGCGTGGTACGCTTGCCGGAGTCCTTGTCGATCAGCGCTTGCTTGCGTGCAGCTTGGATGTTTTCCAGAATACTCATATTGTTTTCCTTATAGGACTTTCATTAAGAACCACGTGATGACAGCAATTGCGATCACGAACCTGTTGAGGTACGGCACGAAGCCGAGAAGCACGCCTTGCCACCACACGATCTGCGGTGCTTTGCCAGCATACTCGAGCCAACTGTTTCCGATGTACGGCCACAGCCAAGCATTCAGAATACCCCAGAACAGCAGGTATACGATTGCACCTCCAGTTGTCATTTCTTTCTTGTCGCTCATTTCTTCGCTTTCAACTGATAAGTGCCGATGCCGACTTCCGTCGTACCGTGGCAGTTGTGAATTTTGCCGTTGTCCATCAGGCAGACAGCATGGGTTCCCCAGCGATCCGTCACGTGGCACAACACGGTACCAGCGTTATCTTCAGGAAACTCGCCAGGTCCGCACACGATGCCAATACGGCTTGCTGGTGCTGGGAGGACGGGAGCTTTGAAGACGGTACGTTTCGTTTTCATGTTGTGCCTTTTGGTTAGATGAGCCATTATACTACGTGACTTAAAACTTGCACATCAATAAAACACGATGCCGTCATGTTCATCGAACGGATCATAATACGAAACGGGATACGAAGGCATGATTGGGCGTTGCACCGGGTCTTTCGTCAACTCGGTATAACGATCAGCAATCTTGTTGAACTCTTCGATTTGTTCACGGAGACGCAACATCGAGCCGGGACCGGAATCACCGAAGGCGTTGATTTCCGACTGGCACTGGGAGATGTTTTCGTAGAGGCCTTCGCAACCTTCACCGAACAAATACTCCGAAGCGTAAGCGATGAAGTCGTCCTTGGTCATCGCACCGTAATGGGCGAAGGCCAGGGACGATTGTTGGCGATTGTAAGCGAAGGTGGTCATGTTGGGCTCCGTTTGTTTAGGAGCCCATTATACCTTAGCTTATACGATCTGCAAACCAGTTCCGCACTCAGTGCAGAACTTTGCTACTGCTTTGTTTGCTTTGCCGCACGACGGGCATTCCGCTTTCGTCTTCACAGTCACTGGTGCAGCGACTTGCTTGCCTTCAACTTCACCCAGCACACGCATGACCATCACGTGCTTCACACCGTCAGTCGGGAACCACGATGCAGCATGGAACTGCTGGTTCGAGATTGCACCTTCAACGGTGATGCCGACTTCGCTCTGCGGAGCGACATACGAACCATCGGTGACAGTTGTCGAGACACCTGGCGACGTCAGCGATTGACCGCTGACACCACGCGAACGCAGTGCTCTGCCGGTAGAGAGTGTCGATGCCGAACAGTTCACGACGTTTCCGTCTGCCATCTGTCCACTGACTCCACCGCTTTTCGTCAGTGGCACACCGAACGATGTGTTGCCGACGAGGTCGTCATAGTACTGTGGAGTGCGAGGATTACCCAACGAATCCCAAGTTGTTGGGACACGGAACGTGTTTGGGCGACGTGGTTGTTCAAACTCGAACTCGACGCGGATCAGACCATCGTCCACCTTGTTGCCGCGATGTTCGGAGATTGCTTCAGTGCGTTCGATGAACTTGAACTTGTTGCCAGCGTTCATGTTGCCGTTCTTGATGAAGCGTTCCAGGTCGATGCTGGAGTTTGGATGCACAACGAGCTGCGTGCCATCGGTCACGTCGGTGCCGTCGATCCAGATGCGGACCAATGCTCGGACGGAGTTGAGGTTCTTGATGAGGAGGGAGTACTCGCTTCCGAATGGAATGTACACTGCGTCTTCGAATTCACGGAGAACGCGCGAGTTTGCTTTGACCGCGAGGGCCATCTTGGAATCATACATCATGGTTTTTCCTTATTAAAACGGCACACAGAGTAAGTGCCCAAATTAGACTCTGTTAAGGTACTGCAACTGTATTTATTATAACTCGAGGACGTTGACTCTTGGTATAAATATCTGATCGAAGGAAACTGAAGGGACAGAGATGATACGCTATCTCGCAATACTGGGTTTCGCCTTACTCGTTGGTTGTACAAAACAAGAAGATACCAAACCGGTAGAAGATCAAATCGCTACACCGCAAATCACACTCACTGCGGACGAGCAAGAGTACATTAAGAAACATCGTGTTGTGACCTGGGCTGTCGAAGAAAATCGTCCGCCAGGTGTATACATCGATGAGACAGCCCAGGTACGCGGTCGCGTCCCTGCATATCTCGCTGTCATTTCCAAAATGACGGGGCTTGCATTCAAACCAATTCCGGTTGGTGGACTTGGTGCGGCTGTAGAAGCAGTGGCAAACGGTCAGATTGATCTTGTCACCAGCGTTCGGCCAACGACAGAGCGATCCAAACGACTTGGATTCACTGCACCATTCGCAGACAACAAGGGCGTGTTTTTGTTTGGAAACAATCAGAAACCGAACTCACCGCTTCGTGCCGGTGTTCAGGTTGGTGATTCAGCGAAAGAATACCTGGAAGAAAATTTCCCAGGTATCAAGATCGTTGAGTTGGATGAATACGAAGAATCGTTGGTTCTGCTTCAACGCAACTCACTCGACTTCGTCATGATGAACGAAGCGACAGCAGACTTTCTGTCGCGTAAGTTCAACACGAAGTTTCACAAAGTGCAGACGGACTTCAACTACCAAACCACGTTTGGATTCAGGAAGGACAGACTGCTTCTCGGCAGCATCATGTCCAAGGCCATTCTCGCAATCAGCCTCCAAGACAAGGAAAAGCTGAACGAGGCTTGGAAGACTGAAAAGCCTTAATCGAAGAACGAACCTTCCGGCACGACCGGGAGTTCTCGCTTGTGTTGCGTCTTGATGAACGCTGCGATGATCTTCTCTTCCGAATCTTCCGGAATTTCCATGCCCTTCAGGTACATGTTCGTGTGCTCATACGGGAAGCCGAACGCTTCTTCGTCGAGCAGACCCGGACGAAGATTTTCCAGATCAGCAGTCGGCGGTTTGTGTACCAGTTCTGGTGGCACGCCCAGATATTCGCCGATCGCGCGGACTTGATCTTTCGCCAGGCCCGACAGTGGCATGATGTCAGCGAAACCATCTCCGCCTTTCGTGAAGAAACCCATCAGCGCTTCTGATGCGTGGTCAGTTCCCACGACCAGACCATTGATGGTGCCGGCCAAGGCGTACTGCGCGACCATGCGCAGACGAGCCTTGATGTTGCCCATCACGAAATCTTCTTTGCTGACGTCGCTGAACGGGTCTTCAAGGGTCAGCTCGAACAACAGCGCTTCTGCAGCGCGGGCGATATTGTGCGTGCGGATGAAATCCGGCTGGATGAACGCCAACGCTTTCTGCGCGTCAGCTTCATCGCGTTGCGTGCCGAACGGCAGGCGCATTGCGTAGAAGGATTTCTTCTGCGGGTACCGGCGACGCGATTGCTCGACGGCCAACTGACACAGACGACCAGCAACGGTCGAGTCGATGCCACCACTGATGCCGAGCACGAGTGCATCAACACCAGCTTTGCGCGAGTAGTCGTCGAGGAAGTTCACGCGAGTGACAACTTCTTCTGCGACGTCGATGACGGGTTTTACGTTCAGCGCACGGATGACGTGCTGTTGAAAAATACGATCTTTCATTTTCCTGCCTTTTTAGTACGGTACTTCGATGCTTCACGGTGCGACATCGTTTTCACTTCCTGATCGGGAATCAGGCCGTCGATGCCAGCTGCTTTGAGTTGCTTGCTCGAAGCAGTCTGCCTTCGGAAGAAGTACTTGTTGTCCGGAATCAGTTTCGGACCACGGCTGTACCAGTTGCCGTTGTTGAAGCCCGGCAGGTCCGGCGTGTCGATCTTATCGCGCAGGTATGGTTCGACCATGACCTTTTTGCCGATACGTTCCTTCTCGCTTTCCGGCAGCGCTTTCCAGATGCTGTCCAGCATCCAGCCAGCTTGGCCAGGATTTTTCAGGGCGAAGTCGGCCGGCATGATGTACTTGACGGTTTTCGGCGGCTTCAGCTTGGCTTCGTAGTGGAACCAGATGCCGTCGCGGAAGATCAGGTGATTGTCGTCGTCGATGCGAGCGTACAGCTTGCGCAGACGGTCTTCTGCGGCTTTTGCTTCTTGACCTTCACGCGAGCGACGCTGTGCGTGGGTTTCTTGCCGCGGTGCCTTCATCAGGCCATCGCGCGGGTCGACGTAGTAGGTCGGGTAGTTCGGATTGCCGAACGTGATTTCTTGATAGGAGCTATCGCGGCTCCAGCGAGACAGCTTGTGCGGCTTGCCATCGATGATGACGGCATTCAGTTCCACATAGTCGAACAGGTGCTCGAGGATGTGGTTGTTGATGACCTTGCGCTTGTCGAAGGTCGAGGTGATTTCGGAGTAGATTTTGTCCCACGGACGGCCGGCGTTGACACGCAGGAAATTGATCAGCGGGTTGAGGTTTTCGTTGAAGCGTTTGCGACCGGCGTTACGGCCTTTCGCATTGCGGCGGCGAGCATGGATCGACTCCTTACCGCCGCTCATGTCCTCGTCGAGAACCTTGTTGAGCTTGGCGTTACGGTAGTCGCCGAACTTCATCTTGTGGCCAAGACGCTCACGTTCGGTCAGCTGCTTATTGAAATCTTCGCGCATGGTATTCCTTGAGTTGATGGAGAGATTATACATCAATCCCAAGGAATGTACACAATTATTTTCTTGGGATTTCTGGTTTTGTTACTTTACGAGTTGTCTTGATTTCACGATCCAACGTTGCTGCTGCTTCTTTAATGGCCAGCGAATGCTGCTTGACTTCAGCAGTCAAATACGCCAACAACATATTCAGAGCTTGCGCAGCATCCGGCACCCGTTCAGGTGCAGTCTGTTTGATCTTCAACGCCAACAGTTCTTTGAAGTCCGAGTCTTTCAACTCAGCCTTGTCGTTCACGGCAACGATCCGTTTGAAGAACTTCGCTTCATTCTTCACGAACCGAACCAGTGCAGCAGGTGGCGATGGAGCATTCGCACCACCCATCACGCGAGCTTGCTGGTTGTACTTCGCCATTTGCGAACCAGCCACTTTGCCACTAGAAATAAGTGACTTGTTGAAACCAACACGAAGAGCTTCTAGCCTTGTGGCGAGTTTCTTGAAAGCAGTGAATGCAGCGTGCAAGGATGCTTTGTCTGGGAACACGTCCAGAATATCTTGTGGCTCGTCATTGGTATCGAACGATGGGAACTTCGAAAAGAAATTGTCAAGGAACTTGTTTGTGTATTCCACACTTGCGTTCTTGTCAATCTTCTTCGGTTCCTCAACGTCTGCTTCTACTTTGCCAACGTCTTTCTTGAACTTTTGAGCTGCGTCCTTGATGGCCTTTTGGCGTTTCTCTTCGGCATCGTCGATTGCCTTTTCGGCTTTCTCCTTGGCATCGGCGTAACCCTTCTTGAAATTACCAATGACATCAGCTTCGCTCAAGTCCAGCATTTCCTGGAGAGCTTTGAGTGTCATTATCGTCCCCTTGGGCGTCCGGTGTTTTCTGGTTCAGGTTCGTCAAGATCATCAAGCCCATCATTCGGCAGGCCTTCATTTTCGTCGTCATGACCATTAGCACGGTCGAACTCTTTGTCAATCGCCTGCAAAGATGCTTCCAACGCAACGATTGCTTTGATGGCGTCACGTGCCAGACCTTGAGTCTCAGTGCTCATGTTGAAGTCAGTCATCTTCATGTACTCGAGCCATTTCGGATTCTTCATGACTTTCTTCATCTTCGTGACCTGCGCAAACAGGTCATAAAATTCGTCAGTGAATTCGCCGGAATCAGAGTAGCCTTTGGCTTCGGTGAAGAACCCGCCGCTCGTTGCTTCGTTGATGTTTGTCAATTCTTGGAGGTGTTTCAGATGCATGTCGATTCCTTGGTGGAAATGTGTTCGTCGTCTATTTATGGTTCCGGAAACAAAAAAGGACCCGAAGGTCCTTTTCTTATTTGTCAGCTAATGCTCTAATTTTGCGTATCGTTATTAGTCACGTGCATGCTTCAGCAATTCCATGTACGCCTCGATACCGCCTTCAGCAACTTCACCGGACTCGAGACGATACTTCATGATGAGGTCTTCGAGTTCGTCTTTCCAGGAATCGCGCACGGGGTCGCTGATGAAGTGTTCGCCGTTAATGACGACGTCTTCATCAGTGAAATCGTAGTACGAGAAATTGCCCTTGCGGTCGACGACCACGTAAGCTTCGACCGTGCCATACGGCTCGTTCAGCGCGATGTAGAACATCTGCGAACCGTTTTGTTCGCCCATGTGGTCGCACTGGTTGCGCGTCACGTGATCGATCGGAATGTCGCCGTCAGCGCGGAGGACCAGATCAACAGCTTCGAGGTTCGTCATGATGTTCTTTCGTTGGAGAGGATATGTAAAGAATTATACCCTGGCTCCAACGTTTTGTACATCAAAAGTATGCTGGTTCTGGCTTCAATTCGTCGAAGCGTTTCAGCAGTTCTGCGCACGCTTGTTCGGAATCGATCGGCCAACGGAATGCGTTCAGCACTTGGAGGGATGGTTGCTCTTGTGGAAGGTTCCATGCGAGGCCGCGCGATGGCATCATGTGATATGCTTCGATCTTCAGTGCGACCATGTCGGCCCACTTGACGACAACTTCGCCGAACTCGCGGAATGTTGGCCACTTGTCTGCGTAGCCGAGTTCGAATTTCTTGAAGATGACATCGTCCATCTTCGCTTCGTAAACGCGATATGCTTCGCCAACGCCTGGCAGACGTTTCACTGGTGTTGGGAGGTCGATGAGATACGCTTCTGCGAAGTCGTGCATGAGTCCGTGGAACGCGACCATCTGGATTTTGCTGTCGTCCAGGTCGCGACGGAACGTATCCTTGAAGTCAGACCACTTGCGGAACTCGAGCGCAGCGGGTGTTGGATTTTCTTCTGCGTCCTCTTTGAAGACGTCCTCGGTTGCGAAGTGATTGATCGCTTCATCGAGGTAACGCGAGAACATGTCGTGAAACTCGTTACCAGGTCGCAATGCTGCCTCAACGATACGCGACACTTGGACGGTATGCTGTGCGACTGTGTACGGCTTCTTGGAAATGGTGTGACCTGCATATCGGTTTTGACGTGAGAGACCCCACGCAATGTCGCCGAGACGAATGTCATCCGCATGTGGCTCTGCAAGATCGATGATCGCGCCGGACGCGGTCTCTGTGCAGGTGATTCCTACAAATTTCATTTTCGTGCCTTTCTTTTGGTTTTCTTAATGGCGATGAGACGCACGTCTTCTCGAACACCCATGCGCTGGTAAATCTTCAACTTCGAATAAATCTTGTCGGTCTCCGGGTCGTAAACAACGTCGGCAAACCGTTTCGTGTCATTGAAGTCATGAGCCCAGATCGTGTAGCGATCGGACTTAATCATCGTCTTCCACATGCGTCGACCCAGCCGCGATTGCTCGTAGCCAGATGCGAGTATGAGACCTTCTTTATCGATGACGGTGTCGTACAACAACTTTCCCCAGCCATCACCGCGAACTTGAGGAAATACAAACACCTGATCCACCGTCCAGCATTCCCACTTTGGCTTCTTCGCGATGTTGATCCATCCGTAGATGGTCACTGCATCTTTGCCAAGTGGTGTTGCGGCAACGTAAAATAACGTGCCGTCCTCTTCGCTGACAATTTTGTATACAGGAACGCCGCGAAGCTTTTTGTATTCACCCTTTCGGAACGCGGAGTCTAATTGGAAAAAGACTGGGTCCGAGCATTCCTTCGGAATGCTTGCATCGATATACATGATTCACCACAATTCTTTCGGACACGATGCGTCCAGTATTTTTGTTTTCAAGTCCATGAAGCAATTGCAAATGCTGCACTGCCGCGCGATCTTCCGAAAAGCAGCGCAGTCAGTGCAGACCTTCAAACGTTCAGAGGCGAGCTCTTCGCTCGAAAGCGTCAGCTCGCCTTTTAGTACCGCAATTGCAATATTTCTCAGCGTGCTCACGAAAGAATCCAGGTGGGCAAAGAGCCGCGTGCGTATGGACAGTGCTTCATCCACATTTCGGTTGCGTCTTCAGGCGATTTGCTGTACAGTTTCTTCATCGCATCTTGCGCCTCATTCATTGCAATTTTACCACGTGTGAAGCGCTTGGTGTCGAATGGATCGACGTCGTAGTTCCAATCGACAGAACGGAGAGCTGCTTCAGCATTCGTGCTGAGCGAGGTTTCGTACTCTTGAATCAGTTCGGCCAGCTTCATTGTAGTTCCTTTTACATTACGTGTTTATTCTTCGTCCGGTTCGTCGAAGCAATGCTCGGCGATATTGCACAGCTGAAAGAATGGTGCGCGACGGATTGCCGGCGAATCTGGCAGAGCGAACCAGAAATCATTCGCCATGTTGACCAGTTTCGAATCGGAATACTCGCCGGCTTCGACGCCGCCTGCAGTCATGCCTGCGCGAGTCAGCACCGAGTTGTACAGTTGGACGTAGTATTGCTGTTCGAAGATTGCCTTCTGGACTTCAGCTGTGTCCTGTTGAAGTTGACCCATATTATTCCCTTTTGTTCATGATGTTACGGATCGCTTGATCCGCCGCGTGTTCAACAGCAATCTCACGCAGCTCGTCCATGGTTTCTGCGAGCAGCATGGTTTGATGAGCGAGTTGCTTGCCGATGACGGTTTGCATGCCACCTTCAGTGATGGCGGCTTCGGCTTCGAGGCTGCGCTGGTATTCGATCGCTTTCTCGCGACGACCCGGCGGCAGACTGTTGATATAGTCCCACAGATTTTTCGTGGCCTGTTCCACAGCTTCGTTGCTCATGTCTACTCCTGATGAGGTTGATGTCCGATTATACCTCAATCTCATTCGGAAGTACATCAATCATTGTTGCTTGACGAAGACGATGAGCCGCTGTCGCTGCTCGATGAGCCGCTGTCATAACTGGACGATGACGAATCGTTTGACGAACTCGTGCGATCCCAGTCGCCGCTTGATCCACCGCCATCGAATGTGCCGCCACCGCCGGAGAATTTCTCAGGCTCTTTGTCCGACGTGTCTGACGTCTGGATTGTACCGGCGAGTGAAGCTGCACCGAACATCCAATCTTCTGTTGGTGCTGGCGAAGGCGTCACGCTTGGTGTTGGCGTTGTTTCAGTCGATGCAGCTTTCTGCTTGTCAACAACATGCAGGTTTGCTTTTGGTTTCGGCTGTGGCACGTAGTCTTGACCGCGCATAGTCTTTGCACCTTGCACCACGTTCTCTTGCAAGAGTGCCGACTCGCGCATCTCTGCTTCGGCCTTCTTGTTCTGATAACGACGGTGGAGGAACATCAGCGGTAGGGCGATCACAGCGATCACCACAATGAGGAGAATGAAGTCCATTTTACTATCTTTCCAAAATTCACGCTGATCGGGGCGTGTTACCCGTTGAAGTCAATTATACCGAGTTGACAATTCATGTGACGCTAAACCATGATCGAAAAGAAAAACGGACCCGAAGGTCCGTTGTCTTATTTCACTGTCAACTTTGATGTAGAGCAACAGTCCATCAATTTCTGATAGACTACTGGGTCGACGTTGATACAACCCATCGTGATTCGCCGGTATTTTATGTTGCCGCTCTTCAAACGTTCTTCACGTTTCTCCCAAGGTCGACCTAACCACACGCGGTGAATAGCGTAGATCATATTGTCACTCTCTTTGAACTGAAGCACGTCACCGCCATACCCAGGAGATTCTACGAGCCGCTGTTGCAGATCGAATTCACCACGTGGCGTGTCATTGCCGATCAGAACTGGATAACACTCTTGCGTCGGCTCAAAGCCTTCGTACTGCGGTGGCGTGATGATACAGAGAGTCGCCAGTGCTATATCTACAACTACAGACAACATGATGTAATCCTTGAAATGAAAAAGGGCAACCGAAGTTACCCTTTTATTTAGCGGCAGAAGATCACTCGTGAATCTTCTTGCGTGGCACTTCCTTGATGATGACGCGCTCACGTACTTCGACCGAGACAGCAGGTGGTTCTGCGATGACTGGCTTGAAGAACAGATACTCGCCACGACCCATTTTCGGGGTCCAGTTGTAGCCGTCGCATTTCAGCTTCGGTTCAGTGGTTCGTGCAACCACATCACCGCGGCGATTGACTGTCGAGACAACCGAGGTTCCGACGCGAACGCATGGAACTTCGACAACTCGCGGCCAGATCGTGCCGGCCGTCGGATGGAACGGCAGATATTGCGGAGCGTGGTAGATGTTGTTTTCGACAACATCAGCATTCTCGATGCCGCGCATACCAGGGGTGCCAGAACCGTATTCGTTACGCTGAATATCGATCGTGGCCGTTTGTGCCGAGGCTGATGCTGCGATCGCAGCAAGAGCCATGACTGCAAAGAGTTGCTTCATGGCTAACTCCTTATTCTTTGATCTTCGGCAGACCCATGCGTTCGCGGACGATCGGATCGACTGGCTCGCCGGCGTTCAGCGCAGCTTGACGTTCAGCCACGACCGTACGACGTTGCTCGCTTTGTGGGCAGGTGAAGCCCGTCATTTCGAGCGCTTTGCGATTGTCTTCGTCCATGCACATGCGAGCCATTGCTGCGGCCTTCATGCCCATGTTCCACATTTCGCGCGCGTTCTTCAGCATGACGCAGTTCGCGTCGGTGTAGGTCTTGCCCAGCGAGATGCCGAAGCCCGGACCGTTGGCCGAACCCGAAGCCGAACCCATACACGTGTCGTTCGACGCGGTCAGCGGAGGACCGGACACGGATGGCGTGTTCTTGATCGTCTGCGTACCGAACGTTTGATGCACGGTGCTGTTGGTGCCGCCGGACACGACTTGTTCAGTCTTGCCGTTGACGGTCTGGTTGTTGTTGACGGTCTGCTCACCTTTATTGATGACAGTCGTCTCGGTTTTGCCGCTCACGTTCTGGTTGACAGTCTGACTGCCACCATAAACCACGTTCGATGTCGACTGCTCTGGCGAAGTGAACGTGATATTCTGGCTGTTACCCTGGTTCGACGCAGCCGACCAGGATTGGGATTCGGTAGAGCTGGATGCCGTTGCTTTAGCGCCTTGGGCCTGGCCTTGCGAAGTGCTAGTCAATTCAGTAGCTTGTGCTCCACCGAACGCTGCAAGCATCGCGGTAATGAGGAAAATCTTTTTCATGGTGATCCTTGGTTTGTTTGGTGAAGAGGGGATCCGAAGATCCCCACCTGACTTATTAGTTCAGGTTCAGCTTGCTGTTGGTAACCTTCACGTTACCGCTGAAGCTGCCATTCTGGATGGAACCCACGCCGTTGACCAGCACCGGGTTGGCCTGGGTGCCAGTGGTGACCTGCAGCGTGCCGCCGGCGTTCACGGTTTCGTTGCCACCGACTTTGTAGCCGAAGGTCGAGGTCTTGTCGACACCAGCAGTGATACCGGTTGCAGTGGTGCTGTTGAACAGGTGGCCGGCGGTCACGATCGACGTGTTGGTCGCATTCGCCTTGCTGCCGCTGATTGCGGCGCCGCTACCGACATTCGTGGCGGACGATTCGGTACCGACAGTGGCACCGGATGCTGCCCAGGTACCTGGCTTGTCAATCACTTGAACTTTTTCACCGTCGATTTTCACGGTCTTGAACGTGTCTGCCACCAGGGTGGCCTTGGCATCCGCACTGCCATATTGGCTTGCGTATGCGCCCGAGCCGCCCTGGCCAATGCCGCCGGCTGCGGTGATCGTACTGCCGTTCGTCTGTGCAGTGGTAGCTGCTGCGCCAGCGCCGGCGTACTGATTGCCGATGTATGCGCCTTCGCCGCTCGCGCTCGACGAGTTCGTCGAGCCTGCGAAGGAACCGTGCATTGCGCTTTGGTTCACGCCGTTGGCAACCGAGTAGCTCGAGGTGCTGCCAGTGACGGTCGACTGTGCGTTGCCGGTGACTTGTGCACCGACGGTGGTAACACCGGTTGCGGATGCCGATGCCGAAGCGATCAGGGCCAGGGTGATCAGTGCGATTTTGGATTTCATTTGGTATTCCTTTAAAGGTTGGCTTTAGCGCCGGGTTTATTTCGTTTCGCTTTGTGCTTGACGATGGAGAGATTCTAACTTGATTTTGCTACGTTGTACAGCTTTATTTCGCGTTCGTTTCAGTTTGTTTCTGACTGTAACGTTTTGTTTCAAGTATTGCTCAACGACGAGGAGCATTCTACCACGTTTTTTACGACAGAGTAAAACTTTTCGCGTTGAGCGACGCTGCAACAATTTCACGACGAGCATTGGCAATTGCTTCACCCAACGCTTTGCCTTGTACTTCTGGGAACTGCGATGCTGCCACCACTTTCGTGGCTTCCGCGATGTCGGCCAACTGCTGAGCCGAGATAAACAACTTGTTCTGCATGCTTTCTTCCAACTTCATCGCTTGAATCAAGTCAGCGAAGTCAGAACCTTGTGACCAGACTTTGGTCGTCACCAACAACGCGAACACGTTGTCAGCGCTTGCTTCTTCAGTGCAACGAACACGGTTGATGTTCGTATACAGCTTCTGTGTTCGAATCGGTGCCGATTGTATCACAGGTTTGCGCGGCCATGCTGCTGCGGTCAACGCGGTAAAGTACATCAAACGTTCTTCAGAACTTTCGATGCGCTTGACTGCAAAACCGGCATGCGTCATTGCAACATGATCGAACTCGAACAAGCCAGCAAAGAAGTCGACGTGTTCGAACGCGCCCATGATGTCCAACACATGGAAGAAGTGTCCGGCCATGTTTTCACCCAAGGCCTTTCCCATCTCGGCCCAGAACCGCTCGTGTGGCAAGTGGTTCAACTCGCCGTCGGCAACCATCTCACGCGCCAACGACATCGTCGAGTTGGCGATCGTGAAACCGAAGTAACGAGCCGCGAACCGTGCCAAGCGAACAACACGCAACGGGTCTTCAGCAAATGCCGGCGACACGTGACGCAAGACTTTCACTTCCAGATCGTAACGGCCGTCGAACGGATCGATGATTTCGCCGGTCTCAATGTCTTTGGCCATCGCGTTGATGGTCAAGTCGCGACGCGACAAGTCTTCGGTCACAGTGACGGTCGGATCGAAGTCGACGGCGAAGCCATGATAGCCGACGCCGGTCTTACGTTCGATGCGAGCCAGCGCGTATTCGTCTTTGGTTTCCGGATGCAAGAACACAGGAAAGTCCGCACCGACTTGTTCGTAGCCCAATGCGATCATTTCTTCTGGTTTTGCACCAGTGACCAGGTAGTCGACGTCTTTGGGCTTTAAGCCCAACAGCTCGTCGCGGACTGCTCCGCCGACAATGTAGATTTTCATATTAGTGTCCTGTTCAATTCGACCAGTTGTTTGTACGGCCCGAGGTCCGCATCGGTGAAGCAAGAAGAAGGTGCAATCTCTGCGTTGTTCAAGACTTGCTCTGCCAGCCACAACTTCGCATTGTACTGGGCATCGTAGCCGAACACTTTGCGACTACCGACGTAGCCAGCAAAAAGGCCTTGTGCGTTCTTGCGGACGCTAACAAGGCCTGTGGGTTCTGAGGGAGTTGTCATGCGATGTCCAAGTACGTTTCGATAGAGTGATTGTACTCTATTGTCCCGCACTTGTAAATAGACGTTAGCACTTATTCAAAGGAACTAACATGGCACTTCAAGCAACAGTATCAAAAGGTGGACTCACCATTGAAAACGGTTACATCTTGGTTGTTGGTATTCGCATCGATCACGCTACACGCCCAACAACTGACGATCAAGGAAACTTCGCCGGCAATGTTGAAGTAGTTGCATCGAACGCGCGTCTCGTTCTGTATGCGGGTCAAGCAGAACGGAAAGCAAACTTCAATTCGTATCTTTACACATTCAGTGTTGACTTTGAACACGTTGATGGTGCTGATCCATTTGCTGAAGCCTACGCAGCATTCACTGCGCAAGCAAATGATCCAGACGATGCAGGCAAACAGAGTGGTTGGTCATTCACCAACATTACTGAAGTGGATTAAATCAGGCGAACGCCTTTTGTTTCGATCCACTTGACGAGGTCGAAGTAGTCGAGCAGAATTTCTTCGTTGAACGTGACGATGACGAAGCCGCCGGATGGATTGATCTTTCCACGAGACAACGTCATTGCACCCTTGCCATCAATCAACTCCGAGAACGGAATGCGTTGATCGGCAAGGATTGCTTTGCAGGCTTTGAAGTTCTCGGTTTCGAACTTGCCGGTGCTGATGATGGAAAATTCTTTCATAGCCACTGCATTCCGTCAACCACAGCACCACCTTGAATTTTCAGGTACACGATTTTCGTGCCCGGGCTTTTTGCAGCAAGGCGTTTCACTTCATCCATGGCGGATTCAGCAGTCAGATGGATTTTCGGCTTGGAGCCGAACACCAGCGAACCGTTTTGAATTTGCGCGATGACGAAGCCTTTGGCTTTCAAACCTTCTTCAGCCGTCAAGCCATCGACTGCCGGTGCAGCATTTGCCGATTGCATTTCGGTTTCTTTCGACCAGTCTTTGTGCAGCTTCGCGTTGATCAGCAGTTCATCGCCACGACGGCTGACGGATTGGTTGCGGCCAACGCCCAGCGTGTAGTACGTCACGCCAGCAGCATACGAGCCGGTCATTTTCTTCGGCTTTGCGAATTGCTTAGTCGAAAAGACTTCACCCTTGTTGTTGATGAAATAGCCCATCAGCCGCGAGTCGAGGTTCTTCAACGGGAACAAGCCCGCCACGTTTTCGATATTCATTATGGTACTCCAAATTATAGCTTGCGGTATTTTGTTTTGTTGCACTTGTTGCAACGTTGCATGGAGTAATCTTTACTCGAAACGATTTCATCGGTTGCATTCATTTTCTTGAACTCCCACACGTGGAGGCAGCGTTTGAATAGTTTGCGAAGAAATGTTTCGATCATGATTTTACTCCATATAGTTTATTGCGTGATTACCACCCGAGCAGTTCGCCAATATCTATATGAAATACAACTGCACCAGTGTGTTGGTCTTGAATCGAAGCCCAGATGAGCGACTTCGGTGAAAGTCCGGCTGCAACGAGTTTTGCGTTCAGCGAAATATCGAAATTCTTGTCGGTCATGATGTGACCGGTAACGTTGGCGTCGTATCCACGAAGCACGATTATGGCGCTGCCTGAAACAACAGTTGGACTGTCATCATCGTCGGCTTCTACTGTGACACGTACGTCGACAACGTCGTAATACTGCGGGGTTTCCCACTTGCCATGTTGTCCAAACCCATCTTCGCCGAAAGCGCAGAGAGTCTGCCGAATCAACGCGCGTTCAAGAAGAAGAATGCAATCTTCTTCTATTAACATTCTTACTGATGTTGTCATGCTGTGATGGGAATCACAACGATTCCCAGTTTCCTTGTTTCAACTTTTGCTTCTCTTGCGATCGGCTCAAAGTGTCTTTGTCCTTCATCCGGCCAGCCGGACGCGACATCAAGACATCGTTGAGATGTTCGTTGCGCGGTTTGAAGTCGCGCATATCGATCGTCTCTTTATCCTTTTTCTTTCGCTTGGCCATGATGAGTCCTTTGTTAGTAAGTGCAGATTATACTACGGGTTTATCCGTCTGCACAGCCTTTTCCTCGATTGTGAGGTCCCATTCAAGTGTTGGGATGTTTAGATCGGCAGCCAGAATCTTACAGCCTGGATGCTGCTTTCGTGCTTGCGCTAGCATCCAGACTTTTTCATCCACTACCACCCCAAGCTCGGAGCCATTGATGAAATGTTCAGCAATGACTTCCTCTTGCTCAGGTGAAACTGGGATTGTGATTATCATTTTCCTTCGTCGTCGTTTGTTTCCAGATCATACTTATTTACAGTGATCGGCTCAACAACTTGGAAAGACGATGGTGTTGCTTTGTAGAACTCCCAGGTATCCAGGTTGATGCAGGTCAAACCGGCCCAGTCGATCGGCCGCGCATCGCACGAACCGTATGCGCACGTGTCGATGTTGGTGAGACCGAGGATCGTCATCGGATGACGCATGATCGTGTGGCCCGAGATAATCATCGAACGATCTTCGTTCATTGGCTCATGCAGGCCTTCGCGCTTGACGTCGTTCAACAGCTTTTCTTTCGTCATCGCACGACCGTAGAAGCCGTACCATACCGAGCGAGCCCAGAGGAAAGCATCACCATCACCGCCTTGGCTCTTTGCCAACTTCATCACGGTGTCTGGATCGGCCAGCATTTCGTCAGTGACGGTGTACGATTGTGCTGGCGGAAGTTCAGCGTGCAGGATATGGAACTTTCGGCCGTTGCGGTTCTCGACAGTGATGAGGAACGGAAGTTCGTCAACCAGGTCGACCAGATCGAAGATGTTCTGATGTTCGTCGGAGATTACGAGCGAAGCGTCGAGAAGAGGATCAGTGCGCTTCATGGCCTTGTACGTTTGCAAAGCTTTGTAGCCCCAGTCGCCACCATTCTGAATCCAGTACGCGCCCATGCGTCCGCCTTTGAAGGCTTCCAGCATCATTTGCTCGTGGTTCGACAACGTGCAGAAGAACCATGGTTCACGGATCAGCTCGAGACATTCGAGCGAGTTCGGGCCACGGTCAACAAGATCGCCAACCGAGAACATGCGGTCCTTGGTCGGATCGAAATGGATTTCGCGCAACAGGTTACGGAACGCAGGCATTGCTCCATGCAGGTCTCCGATAACGAAATCACGCCCAAACATGTTGGGCGTGAAGGTTTTCAATGGGTTCTTCATATTTCCTTTCAAGTGGGAGCCCGAAGGCTCCCGTACAGGTTTAGAACTTGAACACGTTGGCGAAGCTCATGCGGACGAAACGGCCCGAGATTTTCGCGAACACGTCCGCGGCGATACGTGCGATTTCCATGACCAGATCGCCGATGATGAGGCTCACTGCATAGAACGGCCAGAACAGAATCCAGACGCTGATGTGTTCAGCCAGTTGCGTGCGATCGACTTTCGGGACGATCAGGTCATCAGTGCCTTTTGCATCTGCGTTGAACGCCACGCCGATGATGCGCTGATTCGATTTGCTATACATGCTGGACACGAAACTGTTTGCAATGTCTGCCGGCGATTCTACGTCTTTACCAGCTTTGCCGGTCTTGTTCGAACGATACAGTGCCCAACGTTCACGCCAGTAGCGAACCGAGCGACGGACATCCAGGGCGAACTCGAGGATCGAGTAAGCGAAGCCGATGACGAGGTAAATGCCGATCACGCGCCACAGATGCGACGACCACAGTGCGTCCCACGAGAAGCGGTAGCCATGACTCCACCCGATGCCGGCATACAACGCGACCCCGAGGAAGAAGATCCACCACTTCGCAGCTTCGGATTGACGACGGTCGTACGTACAACCGATAATCATTGCGATGATGAAGATGCCGGTGATGATTGCCAGCCACACACTGCCGAAGAAAGATAAAATGTCCAAAATGTTACTCCTTAACAAAATTTAAGATGAACATGATTCTACCATGTGGATTGTCCTTTCTTCGACGCGAGTTTTTATAAATAGGCTGTACCCAACCGGAGACCACCCAAACCATGTCACGTTCACTATTCATTCTCAAACGTCGTGAAGATTACTCTCACGACCCGAGCTATTCCGCTTCTCCTCAAATCGCAACCGGAATGTACAATTCCGCGAAGTTCGTTGTTGACGAACTGCAAGATGCAGGTTTGCAGGCGAAGCTTGAGCTCGTCATCGACAACAACGACATCGACCGGGCAGTTAGCAACTACAAACCAACACACGTCTTCATCGAAGGCCTTTGGGTCGTTCCATCCAAGTTCAAAGAACTCATGTCACTTCAGCGTCACAAAAACGTGAAGTGGATTATCCGTGTGCACTCTGAAATTCCGTTCATTGCATCTGAAGGCATCGCGATGGAATGGATTGCGGAATACATTCGCATGGGTATCACAGTCGCTCCGAATGCACCACGTGCACACGAACAACTGAAGTGGCTCGCAACTACGATGACCGACTCTGGGCAAGCTGAAGAACTGATTACGTATTTGCCAAACTGCTATCCAGTCGATTTCGAACCAATCAATAACAAACCTGAAGACGAGTATCTTGATGCTGCGTGCTTCGGCGCATTCCGTCCTCTGAAGAATCACCTGCAGCAGGCGTTCGTTGCCCTGCGCTATGCTGAAGAAATCGGAAAGAAACTTCGCTTCCACGTCAACTCGCGCAAAGACGCTGCTGGCGATCAGCCATCACGTAACGTTGCTGCACTGCTCAAAGCTGCAGGTGCAGAACTGATTGTGCACGAGTGGGAAGACCGCGAGACGTTCCTCAACAGTCTTCGCAATGTCGACGTGCTGATGCAGGTGTCGATTTCGGAAACATTCAACATCGTCGCAGCTGACGCAGTTCTTGTTGGAACTCCAGTGCTGCCATCGAAAGAAATCTCGTGGGCATACCCAACATACGGTGATCCGCAGTCTGTGTCTGATTGCTTGAAGAAGTTGAACCTTATCATGAAGAACAAAGAATTCTTCATCAACGGTAATCGTGCTGGCCTTAGCATTTATGCAAGCGCAGCTCGTCGCCGTTGGGTTTCATACCTGGGAGCATAAATGACTATCGCAGACAAGAACGGTGTTGATGTAATCATTCCGGCAGTAACCGGAACCAATGATCTTTCAGTGAACATCGACTATAATTTTCCGGACAAATACTTTTACGACCTGGATCACCTGTCGCGTGATTGGGACTTCAAGTTAATGGACGGCAAGCGTCACATCGCAACCGTGAAATTCTCGGCGTATCAGTTCATGGCTGATGGCCTGGACCGTCGCACGATCGCGTTGAAGCACCTGGTCGTTCAGCCTCGTGCACGCGGACAGAAGAAGAGCTACGACATCATTCAGTTCGTCATCAACACAGTTACGACTGAGTGCGATCGCGACTGGGGTCCAGTGTACGGTAAGCCAGTGTTGTTCATCGAGAAACAACATCTCGAAGTGCCAGAGAAAGAACGTGGTGGGCTGTTCGATATTTTGAAGCGTATCGCTGAGAAAGTTATCGGCGGAGGTTCGCACAATCGTCCATCAGATAGCGGTGAACTTGCCGTGTCTGTAATTGGCGAGCAAATCTCGATGCAGTTGATCGAAGGTCACCTGAAGCGTTCAAATAGCCAATGACACTGCCAACTGGTCAAATCTCAATGTCGCAAGTCTCTGCTGAACTCCAGTTCGGGTTGAATCTCAACCTGAACAACGGTTCAGTTCGCGGCCTTGCAAGTAGACCAGACAACTACAGTACAATTTCTATGAGTCAGCTCCGCGGCAAGTCCAACAAACCGCCGAGCACTTTCGATCCTGCAGGTGTTTCTTCTATACCAGCATCTCTTAGCGCTGGCAGTGCTGGTTCATCAGCACGTGTTTCATTGACACTGAGTTCAAACGGAACATGGTCAACGTATTCAAGTAGTGGTGGCAGTAAATCTGGTCGTTGGATTCCGGGAGCAAACGGCAGCGACTACGAGGTTGCTTGGACGATTACGCCCGGCACCAATTATGCTGGCGGCATTAACGCGACTGGCGGTTACAGCAGCTACGAACCTTATTTTTCGTTGAGCAGCAACTGGATTTTGTCCGCGCTTGATGCTGACTCGGAAACGTATGCGGAAGATCAAGCAACAGTGACGATTCGCAACAAGTGGAACACTGCTGATAGCACGTCGTTTACGATCTACATGTACGCTGACGGACGATGCTTTGCGGTCGGAACAATGCTGCGTACTCCGTTCGGTGGCCGAACAGTTGAGTCGTTTGTTGAGGGTGATATTGTCACCAGCTTCTACGAACCAACAATGATTGATGAAAGCACTGACGGCTGGAGAGATTGGACGATCAACAACTTGGTGAATGTCGAGACGGAAACCGCGATGTCACGTGTTCGTCACTTGCGTCGATTCACTGAGAATCAATCCATCAAGATCAACGGGATTCACAGCACGTTGTCTCACGTCTACTTCGTTTATTCCGACAAGATTTACATGTGGAAAGAAGCGAAGGACATTCTGACGACTGACTTGTTTATTGATTCGGAAAAGAATTTGGTTCCAATCACGAGCATTGAACACGTGACGGAACCAACTGAGTTTGTGGCTGTGAACGTTGAAGACGTTGACACGCTGCAAGTCAAGATGGGCGATCGCTACATCTTAACTCACAACATCAGCGCTTAACTGAAACAGAACACCGCGATCCAGGCAAACACTGCGATCCACAGCACCTTCCAGCGATAGCCAGGAACTTGTCCCTTCAGCTGCATGCGGAGTAGTTCCAGCTTGCCGGACATGCTGTTGTGATACCAGTACATTCCCAGCGCGCCGGCGATGGATGCAAGCGTCGTGCCGATGGCCAACACCCACACAGCGATGTACAGAAACTTGTTGATGTTGAATTCCATCATTATTCCTTCGGTTCGAATTCTTTGTCGGTTTCGTACACGAGCTTGGCGCACGTGTGGCAGAACCAGTATGCTTCGGTAACTTTCTTCTGCGGCTTGCGCGGGAAGACGTTACCCTGTTCGCCTTCGATTGGCGTATAGGTTACGGTAGAGTAATGACCCTTGTCGTAACCGCAGTGCGGGCATTTCTTCATTGGTCATCAGCCTCCACAAGGCGTACAGCAGTTTTCTGGTGTTTCTCCGGAATGTACGAACGGCCCATGAACTTCGGCGCGATGTAGAATCCGGACTCGCCTTGGACGTAGTACGCGACCGTCCGCTTTTCCGGCCTGCGATTCCATTTCGCAGCAGCACCGTCATGGCCGGTGTCAAATGCACCGCTCGTGCCGCAGCCACCGCGATTCGCGTTGCAGACGACTTGGAATTCGCCTGGATAGTTCGACGGATGGAAATACAGTGCGTCGTCGCGATCGCACATTGGACATCGTTTCAGTTCAGGTTGCATTTTGGTCTCGGTGTTTTAGGATTACTTCGTCGCTTACTTTATAACACAAAATCGCGAGCTGATCGTAATATTCCATCGTCATATCGATGATCTGTTCGATTTGCTCACGCGTGGCGATGATGCGAACCGGGATCATGCGCTCGACGAACAGTTCGCCATGCGGCGAAATCCATTGGCCTTTGGCCGGCGTCATGATCGTCAGTCCGCCGGAAATCGAACGGACTTTCTCGTCCCACACCCTGTGGTATCGCGTCTTGTAGAACTTACCGGGTTCCAACCGCTTCTCGGTCGGAACCAAAATTTCCCACATGTTCATGCGTTTCCTTATGTGGTGCGCAGCACCAGTTTCTTTTCTTTGCGTTTCTTCGGACGTGGGTTTTCGCATGCAGCGAAGTAATAGTACATCGTCGCGAGTGCTGTTGCAACAATATCCAGCCCGTGAATTCCGCTCGGCTTCAGTATCATCAGTACGATACTATACAACGTAATGCCGACCAAGAACACCCTGAACCACACGCCAGTTCCAAGTGTTTTGAGCATCGCTTCGTTTCGCGCGGCGACAACCAGTAGCGCGCCGACGAGGATGGTGAGAACCAACATAGCCGAACTCCAGCCATCTGGTTCCCAGCGAAGTACGCGTGACACGATGTTGACGACAGTATTGGGAATGATGACTTGTTCAGCCCACCATCCGGGTTTCTTTTCAGAAGTGTCGACGATCCATTGGTGAGCCGCAAGCAGCTTACTATCAAGCACAGTGTTCTCTCAGTTTGTGGTACCACCGGCAGGAATCGAACCTGCGTCCCAGGAGTAGGAATCCCGTGTATTATCCACTATACGACGGTGGTGTTGATCAGTGCGACGTAGCCGCTTGTTGGTGACGTTTTGCAGTGAAGCCGAGGTTCACGACCAGTCGGCGTTGAGCGTGTTCATCGCCAGCCAGAAGATCGTACAGCTCGGTAAATGCAAGCACGCAGTCTTCCATGCTCGACTCGGAGTCGTTCATGGTGTGACGAAGTTCCATGATACGATCATGGTTCTTGTCGAGGTGCTCCATGTACTTCGCGGTCTTTTCCGGTGTTGAGTACGCGTTTGCCATCTTTACCCTCCTTGGGTTTTCGTCCATCGGGATTCTTGGGTTTCTTCTTTTTCTCGAAGAAGTCCAAGAGCAAGTCATCCGTCATCGAGTCCATGTGCTGCTTGAGGCCAACACTATCGACAGTCTGATTCGCTTGATAGAAGACTTTGATTTGCTTCGTCTCAAGGCGAACGAGGACCACATTGACTCCCGGGAAGGGAGTCGCAGCGAGGATCGAGTAACAGTATTTAGTAGGATCGTAGTTCATGACCCCATTATAACACAGCTACTCGAAATGTGTTACTTCTTTTCGTCTTTTTTCGGTTCTTCTTTTTCTGCTTTCTTGCCAAAGATCGCATCGTAGTTATCGCGATATTGATTTGTAGCAGGTTTCGTTTTCAGCAGAGCACCGGTAATTGGATTGCGGGCAATCGTCATGGTAAGTCCCTCATTGCAGCAACGGCTGCATTCATGTTGTCGGCGATTTGTTCTTCTGTGAGCGGTTTGCCAGCAGCATCGTGGGTTGAGCGAGCCATGGCAACGCGGTCTGAGATAGCCAGCATCTCGAGAACCTTGCGTTCATTCCCAGCGATGTAGCGAAGGAAATGCAGGTGGCTGAAGAAGTTCTCGTAGATTTCCAGGCGTTCCTTTGCGGAAATCTTTTTCATGACATGCTCGACTTCGCAACCGAAGTGTGACGGAGTGAGCCAGCATTTGCTGGTGCAACTGGAGCTTGATTCGCTTCACGGAGGCATGCGCCGGCAGTCGTGAATTTCTCGTACAGGCCGGTGACAGTGTTGAAGTAGATGACACTCGCATTGGTGGCAGTGCTACCAGTGACTGTGAGCAATGGACCGCCGCTGCGAAGTTGAACGACGGTACCTGGTGCGAATACTTGGAGTACTTGATCTGACATGATATGGTCCTTTAAGTGGTGAAATACCAGCACTTATTTATAGACAGAAAATGTCAAATTTTTACGATGCCTTGCGGTTGAGTTGTCCTGGCGGTGTTCGCAATCGATTCAAGGAACGTGAGGGACGTCTCGATGTCAAGCAGACGATGCTTCTTCAGCAGCTTGTCATCGAGTTCCCACCACCGCAGAGCAAGCAGTCGTGCAATGATTTCTGGAGGGAAACGGTACTTGAGATGTTTCGCCGGGAGTCCAACGACGATTGAATAATCATCAACATCTTTTGTCACGATCGCACCAGCACCGATGACTGCACCGTTGCCAATCGTCACTCCGTTCATGATGATGACTTTGTCGCCGATCCAGACGTCATTCTTGATGCGCACCAGGGTTCCATCCGGAGCGTACTTTACCGACGGCTTCGCATCGCTGTCAAACCAGGACGAAGTCGAAAGCAGCGTCATGTCGTGATGGCCCGTGCCGATCGTGACGTTGTTGCCAATAGAACAATAGCGTCCGATGTAAACGCCGCCCTGAATGCGACCTGAGTTGATGTATGAGTGCTTACCCATTTGAACACCAGCACAGATTTCTGCGTGACCAACACCGACTGGTGGTTCGAAAAAGAAAGGAGAATTCGGAGCTTGATAGCCCCGAATTCCTGGATGCTTAAGAGTTTGGCGGTTCATAGATGTGAAGGATGCGATTACGACCTGCAGCAGGTTCGCTGAGTTCGATTGGTATGAGGAAACCTTCTTCCATCCTACCAGAAGTCGGAGATGGGGCTTGAGCCTTTTCTCCGTTCACACCTTTCACTGCGCCGACTTGATGACAAAAGAAAATGCCAATGCGGCATGCATACAGTGGTTGACCCACTTCAAGAATCTGCTCTGAACGTTTCCGAACGAACATGTACGACACCGGCAACTTCGCACCGATCTTCAGTGTCGACGGATCAGCCTTTTCCAGATTCAGCTGCGCCGTGTACATGTCAATCAGTTCGTACTCACGAACAACCGTCTTGACCAGTGCGACCATCTTCACCTGCGTGATTTCGATGTCAGCCATGATCGAGTGCGCGAGCCCAAGTTTCTCGCTGTCTTCGCCATTGATTTCTGTTGCCGTGCGGAACTTGGCGTCTTCAACCGAATGCTCTTGATCCGGATCAGGTTGAATCGGTTCAATATAGTTCGGGTCTTCGTACTGTGGTGGAGCCGGCTCAGGCTGCGGTCTTGGTTGAACCACGCCAGGCTGATCGATCATCCGCTGAATGTCTCTGTCGCGTTTCTTCCATTCATCTTCTTGCCGTTTGAACTCTTGCTCTTGCCGTTTCCATTCTCGCTCTTGACGAAGTTGGGCTTGCTTCGCTTCATCGACAGAGCGTTGCATTTCTTTCTCGTTTTCATCGGATCGCCACTTGGAAAGCTTTTCCAAGTACTCAGCTTTCGACTTTGGTTCTTGACCCAATGCAAGACGCAGATCACTCATGACGTTTCGTACTGGAGAATCCGGAGGCAGGTTGACTTCGTACGTGCCGATCGCCTGAATGGCTTCAGGTGTCTGCGTCAAGTCTTTGAGATAGAGATTGGCCGTTGGGCCGATGCGTTCAATGAGACCAAGATCGAGATTGGAGTTTTTCTCCAGATCAACAGTCGCATTGAAGAGTTTGTTGTAGAGATACTTCTGCTGTTCTTGCAGAGCCTTGATGTCGCGGATATGCTTGTCAATCGAGCTTGGCAACTTATCCAGGCTCTGCTGCATGTTCGCTTGACCTTCTGTGATTGCGAGCACACCTGCAGCATCACGTGTGGTGTGATACGGCAGGCCCCAATATCTACTGTTGTCGAAGTATGAGACGTGATAAACAAAGGCACCTATTGCAACAAACGCTATCACGAACAAAAGCGCCAACTGTGTCCTTGTTCGCATCTCATACCCCACAAAAGTTTACATTCAGTATTTAGCGAATGCTGGCAAACGTTCACGCACTGCCGCCAGCACTTCTTCGCGACGGCCTTCTTTCAGGCTGGCGTACGGCTGTGCCAGTGCATCTTTCAGTTCGCGTTCGGGCAGAATGCCGAGCTGGACGCCGCGCAGGATGCCGATCGTGTCGACGATGTTCTCGCCGCAGATGTCTTTGTACAGCATCCAGATTTTGTCTTCGTAGATGCCGTGCGTGTCGAGGCTCAGCAGCGTGCCGAGTCCGCCGAGCATGTTGTCCGGATCGATGCGTTCGCTTTCCGTCAGCAGTTGCATCGACACACGCATCGCGCCAGGATTTCCGCCAGCCAGCTTCATGATTGCCGACATTGCAGTGTCAGTCATGCCAATACGTTCTTTGCCCATTGTATTTCTCCAGTTAGTTGGGCCCGAAGGCCCGGTTGATTTACTTCAGTTTTTCGGGATGACGATCGTCACCAGTTCGAACTGCGAACGCGTTGCAGCCACGTAGCAGAGGTTATCTTCTTGGGCGATTTCCCAAGGCATTTTGGCGAAGCCGGAAGGACCGGTTTGCAGCCACACGACTTTCTTCCATTCACGACCTTTCGACTTGTGGATCGAGGACAGCAGCACGACCGGCTTGCTATCGTCGCCACCGAAGATCGCGTCGATTTCGTCGCAGACTGCTTTCTGCGGCGGCACGGTGACGGTGCCTTTTTCCAGCACGCGGTTGATGATGACCAGCAGACATTCGACTTTGTCGACGACATCAGCTGCACGCTTCGGCTGTTCCTTCGCCATGAACTTCTCGACTTCGCGATCGCGGAACTCGGTAAGACGTTCGATCAGCAGACTGATCGTCTTCACTTTCCAGCGGTTGGCCAGAGTCTTCAGACCGGCGCCGATTTCGCGACCTTCAACACGAGCCGGAATACCTTTGGCGATCAGCGCGTACACGTTCTTGATGAGCGGTGCGTTGAAGCGGCAGAGGATCGCATCGCCAACTTTGACTTCGGCGAACAGGTTTTCAATCAGTGCTTCGCGCACGATACCGTCCGGTGCCGACTCGTGGGCATTGATGTGGTTGACCCACTGTTGTGCGTAGGCGACGACCGATTTCGGGCAGCGGAACGTCACGTTCAGGAACAGACGAGTTGCATTCACTGCGTTGCCGATCAGGTCCAGCGCGTCAGCGTCAGCACCGGTGAAGCCGTAGATGGCTTGGTGCTTGTCACCGACCGCAACCAGACGACCGCCTTTTTTCAGCAGTGCCAGCGACAGCAGACGACGCGATGCGTTGGTATCTTGTGCTTCGTCGATCAGAACCCAGTCGTACTTGTCGAACGTCACACCGTGGTACAGCGGTGCGAAGATCATGTCGTCGAAGTCGATGACTTTGTTGTTGACTTCAGCCGACTTTTCGAACAGCTTCTTGGCCAGCATGATGATCGTGCCGGTGTTATCACGGCCTTGCTGCTCGTTGAAGGTTTCGACGTTGAAGTGATTGATCAGGTCGATCCAGGTTTGATCGTTCGCGGCTTCTTTGCCTTCGACGATGTCGACCGCGGCTTGCTTGGCGTAGGAGACCAGTTGCAGAACCGGCGATTCGAGCATGCCGTATTCGAACTGACGGAGAGTCATTTGACGGAAGATGTCGCGGCACTTGTCAGCGTTGACACGCACAGCACCGACGGCTTTGCGCCATGCCTTCATACCGGCGGCGTGCATCGTCGACACATCGAGACCGGGCATGCTGCCGGCCTTGGCTGCGATTTCTTCAGCGATCTTTTTGTTGTACGCGCCGAAGAACTTCTTGCCGAACATCAGCTTCAGACCTTCGATCAGCGTGGTGGTTTTACCAGCACCAGCGACCGCTTCCAGGACTGCCGAGCCCGTGCCCAGCGTAATCCAGTCAAAGAAAATTTGCTGCTGGACAGAAGGTTTGAACTTAGGCTTGGTCATGTTTAGCTCTCAGCGTCGTTGGTATGAGTACATTATACCGACAACGTGAAAGCCTGCACACAACTATTTTAGTTTATTTCAGCGTCTTTTGGCGGAACAAACTTAAAGCGCGATGCATTGACTGAAATGTTGGTTTGAACATTCTTCAGCGAGATGAGTGTGGTCTGTCCGAACGTGTCGCGAATTTCCATCGCGACAGGTTTGTTTGCAGTCATGCCGATGCGAACAAATTCAAATGACGAGTCTTTCGACTTCGGCACAGCTTTCAACCATTCAATGCCGTCAGCTGTTCCGTCTTCAGTCAGCGTGTAGGTTTTCTGAAGATCAACGTTACCGAAGAGAATGCCGGCAGGTGAAGAGCCGATTGCATCGCCAACACTTTTCTTCGTAACCTGGTTCAGGTCCTTGTCGTGAATGAAGAGCGTAGTACCGTCTGACTGCAGAAGTTGGGTGTATGGAGATTTGTATTCCCAGATGAACTTTCCTGGTCGCAAGAACTCGAATGAACCAGTTGCCGCTGGCGTAATCTTCTTGCCGACTTTTGTCTGGATGAATTCGCCCTTCATGGATTTCATCGAGGATGAGAAGGACTTGATTTGATCGATCGCGGCGGCTGATGCGCCGGATGAGATGAGGAGGGAAATGACAAGGGCGGCGATTTTCATAGTTGATCCTTTTGTAAGTGATAACTATTTATCGCCGCCCGTTTCTTATTTGTCAGCTAATGCTATTATTTCTGTGTTACTGAATCTTGGCAATCGCTTCACCGTACTTCAAAACTTTCTTGTACGTGCCATCGCCCATCGAAACTTCAATCTCGATGCGGTCCTTCGTAAAGCGCACGATCCGGCCTTTGCGCAAAACACTGACGATGCCATCGACAGTCGTCACGACGATATTGCCTACAGCAAGCACTTGACCGAGTGAATCGACTTTGTGCTTGTTTACCATCGGTGCGACCGGTGGTGCAAACTTCACAGCTGGTTTTGGCTTGCTCACTGGATATGTGAGCTTCGGTGCTTGTTGCCCTTGTGCCGCCAGCTGCTGGCTGAGTTCAGTGGCGCGACGACGTTGTTCTGCTTTGTCAATCATTTCAAATCCTCGTCATGTGGTTTCTTGTGATAGAAGTTCATCCCCGGATAGATTCCGCATTCGCCACCATCTTCGCCTTTGGCATCAATAGCGTACTCGTGGCCATCCGTTGTCGTTATGACAACTTCTGCAGGCAATCCGTAGCTTTTCTTGGTAACTTTCACTGTCGCAACAGTTTTACCTTCGAGTGAGTTTAGGTTCATGGTGAGAGCATTTCGTCGATGTACGTCATGGCGGACCAGGCGGTATTGAAACCACCGCCGTAGTTGATGCCATATCTGCGCGCGATGAAATGCGAACCCTGGAGGATGGTGAATCCTCGGTATTCGCTGATCTTAATCATTTCTTCGCGCTCGGGCCTTCTTTGAACGCGACACCGACACCTGGCCAGTACATCAGCTGAGTGCCTGCATCGAGCTTGCGGTTGACAGAGGTCGATTGGATGAAGACGTCGTAGTCACCCAGTTCGTCCGGTGCGAGGCGCACGGTGCCGATAGTTGGGAGTGCGAGCATTTGACGAGCAGCATCACCTGCGAACACGGTGCCGGTCGACTTGTCGCGGATCGCGATACGCTTGTTTGCCTGGACGCGTGGTTCGGTGCGGTTCAGTTGGTAGAACGCTGCACCACGTGCCATCGGTCCGTTGGTTTTCGCTTCGACGAATGGACGGATCAGGGATTGGTTGTCAGCCGCAGTGACTGGGTAGAACGTGACTTCGGCAGAGATGTCGATCAGTTCTTTCTGCAGGTCTTCGATCGAGACGTCGGCCAGGTTCGCGTAGAACTTAGTCGTGGACTTGACACCGGCTGCACGCTGGGTGAAGTACTCGGTGAAACCTTCTTTGTTTGCTTCGGTCGACTTGACGACGCCTTGCTGCGTCAGTTCCCATTCGTAGACGTTGATGCCTGGAATCAGGAGACCGAGGGTCGCGAGTTCTTTCGGGCCGGATTTTGCCGGAACGCGGAAGACGAAAGTCCAGCGGTCGGTTGCGATCAGCTTCTTCATACGAGCTGCGAGTGCACGACCAGCGCTACGGTTTTCAGTTTCTTGACCGTCGGTCGTCAGCATGACGAGGAACGAAACTTCTGGATCGTTGTAATCTGGCACTGCTTCCATCAGGTCGATGGCGGCATTTGCTGCAGCGATCATTGGCGTACCGCCAGCATCAGCTGGATAGGTGACGAGTGGTTTGATTGCGTGGACGTTGGAGTTGACGATTTCGCGACCGACGATGGCGCGGTGACCTTGACCGATGGTCAGGTGCGAGGCGATGATGTCTTGATCGGTAGCTTTGGCAGCGTGCTGGATCGTGCCCAGTTGCTCGTTGAAGTCTTGCTTTGCGACGTGCGCCAGGTGACGCATGGAACCGGAGTTGTCGGTGATGAGGGACAGATAAGTTTTCATTTGTTGTAAACCTTGTAAAAGTTGAAACGTAAAATATTCATGTGTCACTCATTCGTGACAGTTTTATTTATAGCAAGTAGATCATTCTACAGCATTAAAAACTGTTCAACAAAGAAAAAAGGGAACCAAGAGGTTCCCTTAATTTTTCTTACATCACGTTACAGTCTTGGTCCTCGACCACGTCCGCCATGTGCAACCAGCGAAATGATCAACAGGACAACGAATACCCAGAACAGGATTTTCGCGATACCAGCAAAGGCCGAAGCTACCACGCCGAATCCGAAGAGTCCGGCAATGATTGCGATGATGAAGAACACGATTGCGTAGTGCAACATGTTATTCTCCTTTGATTAACGGCAGACTTTACGCACTACAACTTTGCGCATGCCGTCGCTGTGAATGACTTTCTTGATGACGCGGCAGTTGTGACGCATTTGGCCGTAGTGGTGACCACGGTCGTGACGCATCATGCGGTCATCGTGATGACGCATACCTTCGCGATGAACTTCTTTCACGACAACTGCGCGGTCGCCACGGCGATCCATGTCATGACGTTCATGGCGCATTTCACGATGGTCCATGTCTGGAGTGTGACGCGAGCCTTCAGTCACTTCCTTGCGGACTTCCTTGTGAACTTCTTTATTGACGACAGTTGTCTGTGCCATTGCCGAAGTGCCGACCGCCATTGCTGCTGCGATTACGAGTGCTTTAATCATAGTGTATCTCCTCAGTTAAAAATCAATGACGATCGTGCCCATCACGGTCGTGATGACGATCATTGTCATGTCCGCGATTGTCACCGCGGTGATCGTTACCACGATCCCAACGTCCATCATGGCGATCGTCACGACGGTTATCACGTTGAATTTCGCGAACTACGCCACCGATGATGCCAGCGGCTGGATCGCGATATTCATAATGACGATAGCCATAGCCAGGATTCACTATACCATAACCTGGACGATAGTTGTCATCAAAGAAACGTTGCACTGTGGTTTCTTCTTCAGTGCAGAAAATGTGGTTGCTGCGTGGGCTGCGATCCACTTCAGTGCAGCGAACCGTTGTCACCACACGAACGCGACGGCCGTAGGCGTCAGTTGTGTAGGTAGTGCTGACACGATCTGCAATTTGATTTCCAATAACAACGCGGCCATCAGCTGTGTGATAGTGCGTGTATGGACGTGGGTCAGCCGAAGCGCTAACTGCCGCGACGGACAATGCAACTGCAAGAATAGTTTTCATCATAGCAATTCTCCTTATTTGTCAAGTGTACGACGGAAGCTTTGGAACAGAATACGTTCCCAGCCGTTGGTGCGTCCATCTCCGTCAAGGTCCATGCTTGCTGAGCGGCGTTGACGACGAACCTGTTCTCGAGTCACGTGCGTGTCCCAATCATAGCAGACAGCTTGACCGCGCGAATTGAATCGTGCATCATCGCAAGTTTTTGTGGTTGTAACAATCCATTTACGACCACGGACATCGGTTTCGATTTTACGTGTGATTTGATCAGCAACGTGGGCTTGTTCTGCGCGTGGGCGCATGCCTCGATACTGATTGTGATGTGTTTGAGCCGAAGCTCCAATAGCAAAAACAGCCATTGCTATTGCAAGAAGTGATTTCTTCATTTGTTACTCCTTCAAAGGTTGGAAAGTATTCAGTCTGATTTTTTGGATAGAATATCTTTTGCCTTCTCAACTCTTTCTCTCTGGTCAGCTGGTGCATTTTTACCAGCACGATTCAGATAGAATGTCAACGAAGACATCGCCTTACGAAGGTTGCCGTTGTGAGATGAGAGAGCCCAGTCCGCAATTTTCTTGGGAGAACCACTATCAAACAACCCTTCAGGCGGGTGTTTCTTAGTCTTCACATCGCTGAGCTTTTCAGCGAGTAATTCCTGCAGTAGCATCTTGCCCTCTCTCGGCAGAAGGCGGAACCACTCGGTTCCGCCGTACGGGTATTACTTGTCGGACTTGCCTTGCGACATGTCTGCAGCTTCGTCCAGAGCACCTTCTTGCGGGGTGTTGGCGTCCATTGCAGCCTGCTTCGCAGTTGCATCGCGGGTTGGGTCACCGATCTTTTCTGCGTCTTCACGCAGGCGCATCTGACGGTGCTCTTCACGCGACTGGTCAGCGTAGACCTTGTTTTCTTCAGCGACTTGCTTGAAGAGGTCGTTTTCTGCATTTGCCTGGGTGATGCTTTGTTCCAGACGTTCTGCATCGGTCTGTTCGCCTTCACGTTCAGCTTTCAAACGCTTGGTTTCGTCTTCAGCTTTTTCTTCTGGCGAAGCTGCCATTTTCTTGGCTTGGTTGACACGCTCTTGATCTGCACCGCCCGACTTGCTTTCGCCTGCTGGGGTGGTTGCCGACAGAGCTTCAGCTGCGTCTGGCGAGCTGATGTTCTTCGTTTCGTTTGCTGGCGACTGAGCTACTTGCTCATTGGCCTTTGGCTGCATACCAGCTTGGACTGGTTGTGGTGCTGCCGCGGCCTTTTGATCCTGCTGAGCGTTTGGCATCTGTGCGGTCTGCTGAGTTGGCTCACGCTTTGCGCCATCAACTGGAACGTTTGGTGTTGACATAGTTTAATCTCCTAGTGGTTAGACTGCCTTGATGGCATTGTAATGGTTATCGTCCATTCTTCTATTTATCTATTCTGATGACATCTTGCCCTGTTTTTACTCTGAATGCAGCGGAGTATCCAGGAATTCACGAATTCGCTCTTCCAGCGATTGCGGAAGGTCGCGGCATTCGTTTTGCGTGTGAAACACCTTGTCCTCGAAACCGAACCCACGAAGAGTCACGGCGAAAACAGAGTTGGTACGCATGTCCATCACTGGGTCCACATACTTCACGCTTGGGCGTGGGAACGCCTTCATCGGGGAGTTACGATTCGCGATGTAGTTCAGCAGATTGCCGAACTCCTGGAAGGACATGCTTGCACTCATTATTTTCTCACATTGACAGGGTTGATTTCATCAGCTGCATCTTGCGTTCTTCAAGCTGCTTGCCGAGGTTTTCAGTTTCCATGCCCAGCTTCTGGAGCTTTGGAAACATTTCGGTTTCTTCTTCCTTGACGTGGTGCTCGATAGCCAGCTTCAGTGCTTTGACAGCAGCGTGCAGCATGATACCGGTTTCCATTTTCATGATCTTTGCGATCATGGCTTTTGCCATCGCGTGTTCTTTCTCCGCGTGGTCAACCAGCTTGTCAGCGTCGTCCTTGCTCAGGATTTCGCGCGCCTTTGGATAGAAGAGTTCTTCTTCGATCATAGCATGGATTGTCAGGTTTTTGCAGATCATTTCTGCAGTTGAAGCCTGGACCATGGTGTCGTCCGAATCCTCGTACTTCTTGAACAGTGCCTCAACCTCGCGGTGATCGGCTTCCAACAGTTTGATTGCATCCATCATTCTTCTCCTTCGAAGTCTTCAGTTTTCGCGCCACCACGTGCAGCGCGCTCTTTGAGCATATTTGCTCGTTCGGTAGTGCTCGGATCGTAGAACTGTTCCGTCTTGCCGTCGAACTTGTTGTCAACAGGAATTGCTGATTGCGGCAGCGATTGGCCTTGGTTGACTGGTTGTGCGACAGGTTGTCCTACGCCTGTGGTATCTGGTCCGATATTGTTATCTGGCTGTGGCGTAACCTTGTTGATTTCGCCTTCGCGCTGGATACGCTTCATGTGTTCATCAGGGTCAGTGAGACCTTGATCTGGTTGGCCGAGAACTTCTTCTTGCGGCAGTGATTGTGGTCCGTCAGCCGGAGCCTGGACGACAGTATCAGCTGGAGTCAGATCAGCTTCGATTGCTTCCTGCTTCGGGTTGTCTTTCAAATCTTCATTCGGCAGATTTGCCGGTGGGTTTGTGTTGTTCATGTATTACCTTTCAAGAAAGAAAAGACACGATCCGGATGGTCGCGTTCTAGTATCTATCGATCGAACTATTTATAGCAACAGCTCCCGTAAATAGGGAGTTACCATGGAGAACTTATGAAACTTGATGAGCTGTTGAACGAAGCAATGTCGATTGCTGCTGCGGATTTCGCGAAAGATGCGAAGAAGAAAGGCAACGACTACGTTATCAACAAGAATGTTGGTGGTGTTGATTACGAGATTCGTTTTTATCCTGCTCGTTCGCGTCCTGCCCGACGTCGTGGTGCGAAGATGGAAAAAATCTGGGCGCTGCAATTCAGAACGCAGCAGAAGAAGGGCGTGTTGCGAAAGTCCAATGTTCCGCCAACAGATGATGATTACAAAGTGAAAAACTTTAACAAGGGGCAAGAGTTCAAGCTTTTCCCGCTTGTGTTGGGATATTTGACGGACTTCATTAAAACAAAGAAGCCCGATGCATTTATGTTTTCAGCTGATGCGGATGAACCATCTCGCGTGTCAGTGTACAAAGCAATTGCGAAGAGGTACAAAAAGGAAATCGATCGGCTTGGATACCGAATGATGAGTGATGACGAAACGAAAGACATGGATGACTCCGCATCTTTCATTCCGTTTGTGTTCATCCGCAAAGAGTTGCAGGATGACGATGATATGTTTATCGACTGAACCTGTTCAGGTCTTTGCACTCAGTTGCTGGGCTGCGAGTGTCGATTGTCTTGCCGTTTTGATTCATGACGTACACGTTGCCCGTCATTTCGTACATTTCGAAACTGTCTGAACCATCGCGGATAATGCAGACTCGATTCATGTTGTCGAGTGTCAAGTCACCGCGTGTTGTATCTTTGTCCATGTAGCCGAACTGAATTCGATCCCGGTCTCCGACCTGAATCAGCATGTAGTCCTTCTGACTATGGTTGTCGTCGAGGTTTTCACCCGACATAATTTTTACTATCAACATCTGTGTCTGTCTCCTAAGTATGGGTCATCTCTGCCCGATTTGAATCTCCTTCAAATGCTCACGAATTTCCATGAGCAGGTGGCCTAAGCGATTCAGGCCTTTACCTTTGCAAACTCCCCAGTACGTGTCTTTCCACCAGTTCGTTTCTTCCAGGTACGCGTCGCCCGTTGCGAGCAACAACTCCATGAAATGCGGTTGACCGAACTTCTGAATGAGAAGTTCCCGCATGATTTCTTCTTTGACATCTTCCCAATCGGGTCGGCAGTCGATCAACCGACCGAGCTTCTTTGCTTGGCCAGGACCTCGTGCTTTCTCGATGATGATGCGTTCATTTACATCAAGACTTTTTGCCGCTTGATATGCGTGTTCGACAGTCGGGTATGAAACTCCGGAAAGGAAAACGCGAGCGGGTACGAAGTTCGAAAGGAACTCGTACTCGCCGTGAAAGCCCTCAATACGTTCTGGCATTGCAACTTTCTGAAATTAGGGGAGAGTCGTGAGTCATCGAGTGTGACGTTCTACCAGTAGGAACAATGGCAAAAGCCCAACAAGAAAACAGGTACAACAGTGAGTGCGAGGCGGAGGACATTCAAACAAGGTGAGGAACAAACTCACGGTTGATTTTTGAACCGCCAACATGCACATCCATTAGGAAGTGACTGGTATACAGCCACACCCAATGAAACCCGACCCTCCTTGATCTTACAACACGATTCCTGCTTTTTCCAGGAACTTCGCGTCGTCCTCGCTCACGAGGACTTTTGCGTTGAGATTGATGCCCGCTTGGGACTCAACCACTTTCACCAGCTCACGCTGGATGATGCGTGCATCTTCGCGGAATGACTGTACAGTCTCCGCGGTCAGCACTGCATCGACACTTACTTCGTCGGACGGCTGGCCGTAACGGTTTTGCAGCGGTGTGCCGTTTTCCATCGCGGTCTTTGCAGCAGCATGACGCTGCGCAGCGATGTCCAGTTCTGCTTCGGTCAGTTCCGAAGCAGTCAGGTTTTGCAGGACCTGCAACAGGAACTTCAGTTCCGCTTCGCGGTTCATCAGCTTGTTCAGCCCGGATTCTTCGTTCTGGGTTTCGATTGCCTTGCGGATCGCAAAGCGAATGCGAACCAGATTCGTCACGCGGTTCAGGTCGGCTTTGGCCGTTTCTTGACCAGCTGCGATCTTGCCGCGCAAGTCTTCATACACCGACACGGTATGCGAGCGATGGCTCGCTGTGGTTTCTTTCTCCAGCTCTTTGCCGATTTCGCGTTCGACACGACGTGCTTGTTTCAAAGTCAGTTGCATATTCGTCCTTATGTTTTGTTCTGTGCGTTTCGTTCAGTGAGAGAATTATATCAACTTCTAAACTTTATTACCAGAAAAACTCGCGTTGAACTTATTTGCAGCGCGCAGCGATTTGCGCTTTCTCGATCTTGTCATCGAGCGCAGCGAGGAACTGCGGAGTGTGATACGCTTCGTTCGCGTTGATGACGATGTTGTTCAGCTTCGTCGTCTTCTGATTCTTGTTCGTCGTCACTTGGAGACGAATGTCACATGTGACCTGCTTCGGCTTGTCGTTAGCGATCATGCAGCTTCCGCGTTCAGCATTCCACACGCATCCGCCCGGTTGAGTGGCCATTGAATACGGAACGGCAATCAATGCCAGAGCTGCAACAATAAATTTTTTCATGGTAGAAAGTAGTAACGAGCTTGGAGGGAAACACCGTTCATGATTGCCATATTGGGACTACGCGTTTGGCGGACACTGCCAAGCAACTGCAGACTTTTCGAAACGGAATACGTCAGGCCGACAGAGTATTGCTGCTGTCGAGAAAAGTCGTGTTCTGGACGATAACGGAAACTGACTGATCCGCCGAGTTGAGGTGTGATTGGAATGCCAGCACCGATTGTGTACGTGCTGTAAGTTCCAGTGTCCGATGTAGAACCGAGACCACGATTCCAAACTTTGCCAAGGCCGATGCGACCGTTGATGTTTACTGGACCTGCCTGGAATCCGTTTCCATATCCGACTTCAGCACCTGGCTGCGAGTCGTAGAAACGTTCACCACGAATTTTGACTTCATATAAACCAGCATCGAACTGGCCATAGTCAGTTCTGACGCCAGCAAGTACACTGGACTTTTCAATTGACTTCAATCCGCCACTATTTTTGGTGGCAGAGTCGTATTCGTATCCTGCGCCAACACCGAAAGTTTGTGCGTTTGCTTGGAACGTGAGTGCACACAGTGCTGTGAGCAGAATGATTTTCATGTAAGGCCTTTTAATGTTTGGTACCCCAGGTCAGATTCGAACTGACAAACCCCAGATTTTAAGTCTGGTCGCGGTTTCCAATTAGCGTACTGGGGCAAGGTTCGACGATCTGCTGCAGCACATCCATGCATTGACCACAGCACATTCCGGCGCATGTGGTAAGCATGACCTCTTCAAGAGGGAGCGGCAGCAAATCCCTGATTTGCTTTTCCGTTACGTTTGAGCAGATACAGATGACCATGAAGTCATTGTATCATTCCTGAACGGACACGGCAGCATTTTTCTCGATCGCTGCTGCGACTTCATTCGCGTCCCAGTTGGTGAGACGGATGCAACCAGCCGATTGTTGCTTTGCGATCTTCGACGGTTCTGGCGAGCCGTGAATGCCGTAGTGTTTCTCAGACAATGCCATCCACATATTGCCGACGTAATTGTTTGGTCCACCATTCATTGCGCGAATCTTTCCACCAGGCAGTACACGACGGTAGTATGGATTCTTCGTTGCCGACTTGATGGTGTGTTCACCATACGGAATACTTTCATCGTCGCCCAATGTTGTTGGATAATATGCAATGAGATTACCAACTGCGTCGTATGCCATGAGCGATTTCTTGCTCACAGTCACAACGATCTTTGCAATCTTTGTAGTTAGTGGTACGCCAACTGCAGGGACCTGAATACTTTCGCCAGCAGTGAATGAAGCGTTTGGATTCAACTTCTGAAGTAGCTTCGGGCTGGACTGGAAAATTTCGCCCAACTTCTCCATCTTGTTTGCGTAGTTCGGCTTCGCGCCGAATGTTCCGCCAACGTCTGATTCTGTAAGTGTGTAGGATTTGAGGACAGGTTGTCCGTCGTCCAATGCTGCAAGTGTGGCTTGGTCAAGCTCACCAGTGATTGGAAGACCGCGGGATTCTTGGAAGTGTTTGACAGCAGCTTTAGTAGTGCTGCCTGAATTACCATCGATTTCACCTACCGCGAAGTGAGCACGATCGAGCATGACTTGCGCTTGCAAGCCTGCATTCTCTTTTTGAGAAGAGGAGGTAGTTGGCGAAGCAGTTGGTTCTGTCGATGTCTGCGCATTCGCGCCATACATGAAGAAGAGACCCAGGATAAATGTACCGAGGTTCATTGGTGGCATGATGTACTCCAAGAATTTGTCTTGAGGTATTTATTGAAACTTGACATCACATCTGGAATTGGTACAGGCAACTGGACTCGAACCAGTATAATTCATCTTGTAAGGATGACGGCTAACCTCTCACACCATGCCTGCATAGATTCCATCGCGACGACTTTTTGGCTCCAATTGCCTGGAGTGGGACCGCGATGGAGGTAGAACAATCAAGACGGCAAGAGCTGACTCTGAAGACCAGATGCGGGACCTTGATGAAAATCAATGTGAACAAAAAACGTAATCGACGTTAGACCCGGGGATCGAACCCACTCTCCCACGTCTCAGGTGGGCGCATCAACCAGAGATGCTTTGGCCTCCAATTGGCGGAGGATAATCAATTACAGCCGGTTCACAAACTTGGTCAGGGAGGTGGGATTCGAACCCACAGCCTTCGCGCTCCGGACGCGACCGTCTACCAGATTGACAATACACCCTGAAAACTTTTACAACCTCCAGACAAACTTGCCCAGATCGTGATTCTTGAATGCTGACTTCACATCGATGAAATAGCTGTCGACGTCATGCAGCTTGTTGTCGAAGTCGCCACTATCCATCTCGAGGAATTCGTTATGCGCGACAGCAGCAATGATCGCATTCGCAACCGGGAGCTGTTCCCACGTGTACAACCGGATTCCGTATTCGTTGCGGACTTCATCCGCGTCTGCATGTGGATCATGCACGAATACTTCGATGCCGTAGCTCTTCAACTCGTTGATGATGTCGATCACTTTCGAGTTCCGGATGTCAGCACAGTTCTCTTTGAACGTGATGCCCATCACAATAACTTTCGAACCACGGATCGACTCGCCAACTTCAATCATTCGCTTCACTGTCTGCTCTGCGATGAACTTGCCCATGCTGTCGTTGATGCGTCGACCTGACAAAATCACTTGAGGAGTATATCCCAGCATTTCTGCTTTGTGAGTCAGGTAGTACGGATCGACACCGATGCAGTGTCCACCGACCAAACCAGGACGGAACGGCAGGAAGTTCCATTTCGTTCCGGCAGCTTCCAACACTTCAGTGGTGTCGATGCCGATACGTTGGAAAATCAACGCCAGTTCATTCATCAGCGCAATGTTCAGATCGCGTTGAGTATTTTCAATTACCTTGCATGCTTCAGCGACTTTGATGCTCGAGCAGCGGTGTACGCCAGGCTCGACAATGCTTTCGTAAAGCGCTGCAACCTTGTCCAGAGTTTGCGGACAATCTCCGGACACAACCTTGAGGATCGTCGTCAGCGTATGCTTGCGATCGCCCGGGTTGATTCGTTCAGGCGAATAGCCTACGAAGAAATCTTCTTTCCATTTTAGACCCGACGCCTTTTCCAGTTCCGGAATGCAAATCTCTTCCGTTGCTCCTGGGTAAACAGTCGACTCGTAAATGACTGTCGTGCCACTCTTCATGTGAGCACCGACAGCTTGACTCGCACCAATCAGCGGAGCGAAGTCCGGTGTATGTGCGGCATCAACAGGGGTTGGAACAGCGATGATGACCACGTCGACTTCATCGAGTCGACTCAGATCGGAAGTGTACTCCGCATGAATTGCGGCAGCCATCACTTCATCCGATATTTCGCTCGAGGGATCAGTGCCGTTTTGGCACGATGAAACCTTCTGCTCGGAAATATCAAAACCGATTGTCTTGCCGAGTTTTCCGAACTCGACAACGAGTGGGAGCCCAACATAACCAAGACCGATAACACCGATCGACGACATCTTGAACTCCTAAAATTCTGGTAGGCCGTGAGGGATTCGAACCCTCTCCTCCCGATTATGAGTCGAGAGCTCTTACCAAATGAGCTACCGGCCCAATCATCCAACCAAGCCAATCAACCACGCAAGTACAAACGCGGCGATAGCGAGGAAGAAAAATACACGTGCAAAGAAGCCAGCAATAAAACAGATCACTGCAAGAACAAGCAATGAGATACCGAATGAATACATGCTGAACCTCCGAAGAAAAAATGGCAAGCGTCCACAGGACTTTAATCAGACTCCGCGTCTGCACTCTTTACTGGGACTGGAGATACTATTTATATCTCCAGCCTCGCTTTACGATCCCGAACTTTCGTCCGGGATACTGCGACTTAGCCGAGCCAAACCCTTAAACGATTACTCGCGGATTTTCTTCTTGGTCACCACCGGTGCTTCGACCGGAGCCGGAGCTGGTGCCGGTTCAGCGACTGGCGCTGGAGCGGTGTAGACCGGTGCTGGTGCCGGAGCGACGTAGGTCGTTTTCACGACGGTTGCCGGACGCGAGCCGAAGGTGTAGACCAGGCTGACGTTCGCGCTGTTGATGCGGTTGTCCGAACGACCGAAGTCGACGTTCTGGCGCTCGAGTTCACCGCGCAGAGCGACTTTGTCGCTGAACTTGTACTGCGCGCCGACGGCGAAGTGCGAACCGGTGTCGTGACCACGACCGCTGGTGATCCAGCCTGGTTCACGGCCGGATGCGGTCACGCGGGTACGTGCCACACCAGCTTTACCGATCAGGCCGAAGCGCTCGGTGACCGGAACGGTCAGGACTGCGTCCAGGCCCAGGCTGCGTGCTTGTGCTTCAGCGCTTGCCAGACGGTTCGACGCGGTGTAGTGGCCGAGGTAGTTTGCCGAGACTTCGGTGCCGAAGTAGCGGTTGAACTTGTAGCCGACGAAGGCTTTGCCGGTCGTGTCTTTGTCGTCGATCGAGGTCGGGCCGTAGCTCTTGACGTAGTCGACTGCATCGCCTTTCAGCTTGCTTTGGCCTACGCCCACACCGGCGTAGAATGCGTTGTCCGGCCATTCGGCGGCGGATGCTGCGTTGGCTGCGAAGAGGGCGGCTGCGATAAGGGCGAGTTTGATTTTCATTTAGGCTTCTTTATGGTTGTTGAAGAAAGGGCAGAACATTTGTTGCTGTTTGGACAGCGAAGAGATTGTACCTTGTTTTTGAAAAACGTACAAACTATTTTTGAATTCAGTGCGCGAAGATTTTTCCGTAATCGACACGACTTCCTCAGATTTCTGCTGAGACCGCATACTCCGATTTGCTTCTCGTACAAACCAGATCAAACACCGAAGAGGTTTTCCCGTTATGGAACTAAATCGCACTACCCCCAGGGGCAGGTGGAGTGAACCTCTCAACACCGCCGATTTCTCGCAGATCAGCCACTCGCGTCTCTATTACGATCGAGAAGACCGGTCACACTCCTCAGTGACCTAGGGAACCATAAATTCGATGTGAACCAAGAACCGAGGAATTGATTCACAAGCTAGAGTCCGGAGAGGACATACCTGGCGAACGTTTCCAATTCAGCTCCCCGCTCTGCGTACGCAGTGGAAACGGTGTGCACTCCCTCATACGAGCCGTGGCCTTCGGATGCTCGTAATCAACGGGTTGCTCTTTCTGGTGGGTCGTCTTGGAGTCGAACCAAGTATGCCAGAGGCGGCGGATTTACAGTCCGCTGCAGTCGCCAGTGCTGCTCACGACCCAGTGTAATGGCGGAGGATAATGGAATCGAACCATCGCCTGGGAACACCAAGCGGGCGACCTTTCGAGAGTCGTTAATGCCCAGCATACCTATCCTCCAAATTCGTTGCCAGCTTCCACGCATTTAACAGTATCGTGAGGGGCTTACCTGACAGGCCACAACATTTGCTACAACTTGGCGGAGAACTACGGACTCGAACCGTACCCGACCGAAGCCAGGCGATCCGCTTAGCAGGCGGTCCTATTCCCTGAATAGTTAATTCTCCATGTTCTTCATTTGTCGTGCTGGATTCGAACCAGCGTTTCTCTATGCGGATTTACGGTCACCATGCCGGTTGATCGAGTGTGGGTTGCATGCGACCCGATGGGATCATTAACCGTGAGCTGAATTGAACAGTCTACCTACCCTGCTAGAGCGTGATGGGCCACTACACTAACAACAAATTTGGTTGCGGTCGCTGGAATCGAACCAGTCTTTCGGATTATGAGCCCGATGTGCCACCACTTACACTACCCCGCGATTGATCTTTAAACCTTTTCATTGCTCAACACTTTCGCCATCTTGCGTTGCTGCTTCTGATTCGGCGGATTACCCGTTCCCAAATCATCATGCGTCAGCAATGCTATCAGGTCGATGTACGTTGGGTCTCGTCCTGATCGGCGATACAATACGCTGATGTCGTTCGTCAAGTGAGCATGGATTAACCCAGTCTCGCCCAAGTCGCCACCAGCAAAGTGCTGGTCCTTCTTTCCAAATCTTGCCATAGGATCGTTCGTCTTGAACTGAATGAATTCAGCAAGTTTATTTGCGATACCTTTGTGCTTCGCCAGCGTCTGATTGAACAGCTGACTACGTCGAAATTCTACTTTCACAGAAGACCTTCCTGCGCCAACTGCATCAGAAGAGTCGCACCATCAACCGGCGCCGACAAGTCTTCTTCTTTGACTTGCACAGCTTCGAAAAGCACTTCTTTGTCCAGGCCACTGTCATCTGCTTCGATAGCTTCGCGCAGTGCGACTTCAGCGATCAGAGTAGTTTTGTTAGCCATGGTGTACCTCGTTGTCTGTCAATGAAAGCATTATAACACGTCCTCACATTTTGTGTAGACTATTTATGCTGTCATTTGAACTTGCAAGAAAAGGGATGGTCGCTACGCCATCATCTGTTTAATGCGCCGGTGCACCGGGAACAGTCCATCCGTCAATCGTGTCCGAATCCCATGCCTGAGACCTTGCTTTCCACGACGCCTCTTCTTAACTTGGTGCCCCACGACAGAATCGAACTGACGTTTGAAGGTTACAAAGCTCCTGTTCTACCATTGAACTAGTGGGGCGAAACTTGGTGCCGGTTGCAGGACTCGAACCCGCCACCCCATGATTACAAATCAAGTGCTCTACCAGATGAGCTAAACCGGCAAAATCTTTACGGTGCTTGTTCGTTGTTGCTTGGAGAGTTCTTGCCGATGTGATAACCATCGCATCGCCAGCACTTCCATTTACCGAACGCGTTACCCGTTTTCTTTTCCATCGCTGCCGCAGCTTTCACTGCACTAGCTCTGGTATTGTACATTATTTTTGGCTGGCCGTCAGATCGTTCGTGTGTTCGTGGATGCCAGAAGCAACCGAACCCGCCTTTCCGTACGTTCCGCCACATGCGGCTTAAAGGCAGTTGATCCTTGAAGCCGAGATAGATGTTGCGTAGCTTCATAACAACTCCCAATAAAAACTTGGGCCTAAGGGCTGGATTCGAACCAGCGCACAGCTCCCATAACGGAGCCTGCTCTACCGCTGAGCTACCTCGGGCATTGAAACTTGGTGGGGATAGTGGGATTCGAACCCACAATACGCTTTCGCGGCTCCACGGTCTGAACGTGGCGACTTTACCAGAATTTGCCCATATCCCCGTATTTTTGGCGGAAGTAGTGAGATTCGAACTCACGGACCTTTTTACCAGTCACCACCTTTCCAAGATGGCGCGATAGACCACTCTGCCATACTTCCATATCAAAGCCTACTGAATGAATTCACTTGACCACGAATGGGCGAGGTCACGCTGCAGGCGTTGAATTCTTGCCGTCTTTCGACGCAACCACTATTCAGTGGGCTTTGATATGGAGCGGGTAACAGGATTCGAACCTGCGTAAACTATTCGCCTCTTGATTGGAAGTCAAGTGCTCTACCATCTGAGCTATACCCGCATCGGAACCTTTTTGAAAGCGCTCGTGTTCAGGAGCGAGCTTGCAGCACGCTGCAAGCGGGTTTGGTGTAGAGGGTAGGATTCGAACCTACGACATACTGCTTGGATAACTATTCACATTCGGTTGACGTTTGTCAACAAGTTGCGCAAACAGGTGTCTTTCGACGAGGCGGTCGCTCTGCCAGACTGAGCTACCTCTACATTAAAACTGGAGCAGGTGAAGGGATTCGAACCCTCGACATTTTCGTTGGCAACGAAAGACTCTACCGCTGAGCTACACCTGCATAGTTGCCACCCGGCAATACCCGTTAAGAGACGACGCGTCATCTCATGTGGACTTACTCATTCGCAGTGCCCATTGTCTGGGTGGCTGGATTTGAACCAGCGCCCTCCTCGTTCCAAACAAGGCCGTCTACCAGACTGACATTACACCCAGACAATGGGCACTGCATAATTATATGACAACAAAAGAGTTTGCATCGGAGATTTTTCCGAGATAACCAATGCATGTCGGTTGTCAAACTTGGAGTCGCGTGAGGGAATCGAACCCCCGAACATCGGATTTGCAATCCGTGACCTTACCACTGGGCTAACGCGACATTGTTCGTTTGTTCATGTTGTCTCAATCAGATTCTCCTGAGTACGAGGAGTATATGCGACGGCTACCAACCTATGCATTTCCCATTGTACCGCACTAGTCCTCTGTTGAACAGTCAAGGCGTCGGAAGCATAACCGGACTGATGGCAGTTACACGTACTCGCACATGAACAAGTTCTTACACCATATTCTGGTGCGGATGATGGGACTCGAACCCACACGCCCTTTCGGGCATTAGGCCCTCAACCTAACGCGTCTACCAGTTCCGCCACAACCGCTTTGGTTCTGAACTTGCCCTTCGAAAAGGTATGTGTCTGCGTATGGCAGTTTGGACATAGCAATCTGAGGTTGGATTGCGCGTTGTTCGTTTTATCACCGTCGATATGATCTACCTGCAAAACTAGCTTCTTGCCGTTCCACATGGGCGGCTGTTTGCATTCGGAACACTCGTCGGTCCATAATCCTGCTTTCAACATTTTCTTCTTGATGGCAGCGCCAGTCATGAAGTGTTCGTTGCTGAAAATCTTTTCAAGTGGAATCTCCCACTTTGGATTTGGCTTCTTCGTACCTTTCAAACCTTGATTCGGTGCGTACAAGCCAAACTCTTTACAACGTCGCTTGAACGTCATAAAGGATAATCCTATCACATCTGAAGCAGCTTTCGCAGAATTACTTTGCGTTAAAGCCCATTCAATTTGTTCTTTCGTTACTTCAATTTTATTTCTTGCCATTTGATAGACGCTCCTCAAAGAGGGTATTTATACGTCTATCAACGCGAATTCTTGGTGGCGAGGGGTGGATTTGAACCACCGTACCTCCGTCGCAATGACGGCCGCTCTAATCGCTGAGCTACCTCGCCTAAGTTGGTCGGAGTGGGGTGAATCGAACACCCGAGTTTCTGGTCCCAAACCAGACGACCTACCACTGGACTACACTCCGATTCTATCTTTGTAGCCCGGCGAATCTTGGAAGATTCCGTCGAGCCACCATTCTGGAAAATTTCCATCAGCATACAGTTCCTTGACAAACAAGGTGCCGAGTGCAATGTCTTCTTTCCAGGATGTCACTGTCATGTTCAAGTAACCTTTGCCGATGAGGTATCCGTTTTTCGGATTCACTCTCGTGCCATAAGATTCGCTGTTGAACATTTCGAGTAATGCTTCATCGCTGAAGTCTAACCCTGTCCAATGTCGAGCGAAGTATTTGTATAACTCCGCCATCCGTTTGAATTTCTTACTGACGCCGTTTACAGACGTACGTGGTTGACCCTTGTTGCGTTTAGCGATGTCATAGCATCCTCCATAAATTGGTCGGAGTGGCAGGAATCGAACCTGCGAGTTCATGGTCCCAAACCATGCGACCTACCACTGGACTACACTCCGATAAAACAGAAACTGTCATTCAAAATAGCAACAAAAGTAGCTATCGGGAATTGTGCCCTTGACCACTGCACATTAAGGGAATCGAACCCTCTCGGTTTTTCATCATAGTAAAAGTAGATAACCAATAAGCAAGCGGTTACTATTTTGGATGACAGCTTCACAATAAACTTGGCTGAGGTCGTCCGGACTCGAACCGGATCTTCGCCTTTATGAGTGGATAACCAATCACAGGGCGGTTCATTGCTGAACAAAAATGCGCGATCGATGTTTTTCGCGTGCTAACCCTTACACTACACCTCAATTGTCGAACTCTAGCAGTTCGTAATGGATCACTATCCATCGCTGATGCTTGCTACCACAACCTTCCTCCTTGCACCGCTTTCGCGGTGGGCAGTCATGCGTGGCTTCATTTCAAGCGTGCCGCATTAAGTACGGCCGAGCATTCTTAAAAACACTTAGTAGCGGGTACACGATTCGAACGTGTGATGGCGAAGGCTTATGAGACCCTGCTGGTGACCAGGCCCTACCCGCAACTAAGTATTCTCAAAGCTTGTCGAAGAGCAAGCATTATACACTGTTCTTCGACAAGCTGAATTTTATTTTTGAATCAAACGTCTGCTTAACTGACTATGGCAGTTCGGGCACAAGAACCGCAAGTTCTCAGCACGATCGTCCAGCCAATCTTCATTGATGTGATCGACGTCAAGCGTCAGTGGATGACCGTGCCATTCAGGCAGTTGTCCGCATTTCTCACACTCATGTTTCCTACCAATTTCCAACAAACTTCTGACAAGCTGTTCTGCTTTTGCTCGACCGCCGCTTTCTCGCTTCACAAGAATGTCTGCAGCATATTTTCGTTTGTGGCTAATCTTACCAGATGATGAAGACTTACCGAGCATGTGACTCATGTCGAGACCGAGGTTTTTAGCACGACGCGTATAGTGGCCGTGCGATCCGCCTGCTTCTTTGATGCCGAGCTTGCGAAGCACTTCGCGGAACGTCGTGCTCGCTGCTACTGCTTCAGTCAGCATTTCATCGGTTATATTCTTCATATCACTTTTGTTTGGTGCGCCAGGTGGGACTCGAACCCACAAGGTTACTCGCTCTAAACGAGTCAGTTGTACCAATTCACATTATCTACTGGCGCATTGTTGGTACCCACGGCCGGAGTCGAACCGGCAGAATCACGATGTTTTGAGCATCGCCGCTTTGCCAAATTGCGTACGTGGGCATTGTTAAAAAGAGTGTTCGACTGGGTAACAAAATGTCCAGCTCACCAACACTCGAAAAAGAGAGGAACAAAAAGCGTCAATCGGTAATGTCCTCTGAGAGGCAACCGTTTTCACGGTCTGAGCGGATTCGACACCCTCTAACTGACCGAAGCCAGTATTTCACCTGATAACCAATTAACAACGGTTCCATCATTTGAGGTCTCTGCTTCAACACCCAGTGTCTTAGGGTGAAGTCGTGTATAACTACTTTTCCAGCAGTCTACCGGTATTTCGCCACAGCGGATGACTAGTCCGTCAAAGACCTTAAATGATGGAGCGGGTATGGGGAATCGAACCCCAGTCTTAAGCTTGGAAGGCTTCAGCTCTACCATTGAGCTATACCCGCAAGAATTCTGGTGGAGTTGGGTAGGATTCGAACCTACCTAAGCCAGAGGCGCGCCATTTACAGTGGATAACCAATTAGCGAGCGGTTGTAGAAACAACAAAGATTTGCAATCGATGTTTACGTGGGTTTTCCAATTCCCTACAACTCCATAGTGGTCAATAGCTATTAGAGGTGACCACGTCTCTAATACGGTACTCGGTCAAGCGGAAATCGACGAGCCATCCAGGGATTTTTTAATCCGGCCTAAACTGGCACCCTGCGTTTGATCGCTGTACACGCACGTCCTTCACAATCGAATTACGATCGTCTTTTGTCCATAACGTATACAGCAAACTTGGTGGAGGATAACGGGATCGAACCGTTGACCTGATGCTTGCAAAGCACCCGCTCTCCCAGCTGAGCTAATCCCCCAAATTCGTTACCGCTGTTGAAAACAGCGATAGATAAACGTTACCATTTCACGTTCGAGTTCTGCATCGGACAGACTGTCGATGTAGTCGTTCGTGAGATGTGCAAAACGCCCTGGGCGTTTGCCTGTGGCAAAATCTGATTGACGACTTTGCGATCCATGTGTCATGATCGGTCGCGGAGTATCTTCACTGGTACCGAACTCCGCGTCGAAGCGTAACTTCTTGAACAGCGTTTTTGCGTCCATCACATTCTCCAAAATATAAACTTGGCGGAGGATAAAGGAATCGAACCCTCACCGAGGGTTGGCCCCAGTGGGACGGATTTCAAGTCCGCGTCTGCACCTTGCAGCCTATCCTCCATATCTGTCACAGCACTCCGACGACTAACTCGTATTTTTTCAACGTTCTTCATCGTGCTGTGTCTGGCCACGTATTGCTACGTAGCTTCGCGAATTCTGGTACCCACGAGTGGAATCGGACCACTGTATCTGCAATGTCAATGCAGCGCTCTGCCATTGAGCTACGCGGGCAAATCTGGTGGAGCGTAGGGGACTCGAACCCCTCCTACCGCAGTGCAAGTGCAGCGCCTACCCCTGTAAACACCCCATAATCAAAGCGCACTCAAGTGTGCTGCTTACACTAAACTCATTGAGTTCCCTTTGTCCACGCGATTCGGGTCGTCCTGATGGACGGGACTACAAGAGTACGCTTTGATTATGGTGCACGCCACTGGAATCGAACCAGTTCAGCCAAAGGCCACTGCTTTACAGGCAGCTTATCTCTCCAAGGATAGGACGTACAAAATGTGTTACCACTTCAAAATTCGACGAGCACAATTCAGAATTGCTTGTGCAAGATCGCTTTGATTTTTTACGCCAGCACATTGAAGCGCTGCCGCAATTTCAAACTTGGTCATGTCTGCGTGAAGCAGACGTTTTACTTGTTCAGCTTTGCCGTCGAAGTGATCCGAAAACTTTTCGATCGTAAGATCAATCGCTTGTGCGAATGCTGCTGTTACCCTGACGTCTGCCATAATATTCTCCAGTTGATGAGAGAATTATACATCACAACGAATTTAAAGCACACTGTTAAAAGCGTCGCAGCTTTATCTGTCCGTCTCACACCGGCCGATTTACTCGGCCATGTTTACCATTCCAGTGTACCAAATCAATATGCACTGTGCGAGAAAGGAGTTGAACCTTTCATGCGCTAATGTATAGCTGTTCTTACCACTTGAACTATCGACAGTGCATATTGATTTGGTGGTTCCTGCAGGAGTCGAACCTGCGACCTAATGCTTGTAAGGCATCCGCTCTACCAGCTGAGCTAAGGAACCAAATCGAACTGTTAGGGTACTAAGTATCCGCATAGACTAAAGCGTCGTACGGGTAACGTTTTGCTAACAGTTCAGTTTTGCTCACGCTGAAGTGGCGACAAGTAGCTTTATGGCCATTATGTAGGTAACGATTGACATTCGGTCGCGAACGACAAAACTACTAATCAACCATACTGTGTACGGCCCCTATAACTGTTCGTCTCGCCCTGACGGGCTTACTGCGACGTTCACAGCATTGAGGTTTCATCCATCGGTGCGTCAGCACATCCAGGAACTCTTGTTGCTTTCAGCGTGAGCTGTTGGCATCTAAATTGTTAAAGACCAGTTTCGTACTGCAGCGTTTTGTGCAGTTTGGTTTTAATCATTATACCGTGTTTTTCGAAGTCTGTGTGATTTATTTTTCGTTCATCACTCAGTTTGTTTCGTCAAACGAGGAAAGCATTATAACATGTTTTCCGAACTTGTACATCTTTTTGCAACCGGCTTTTCGCTGTCGCGATCAGTCAGTCGAGGAAAGCATTCTACCAGGTCAATCTAAACTTGTACAACTTTTTTTGAACCATAAAGAAAAAGGGACCAAACTCGCGTTGGGTCCCTTTTGGATTCTAGTCTATCGACTGAACTTACATCAGGGACCTCATACTACCGTACACCGCAGGCGCGCAGACATACCCACTACCCGAAGGGAGTGATGTCAGCAAGGCGAGGGTGGAGAGAGTTTTCACGGAAGATAGTTCCTTCAGTTTGTTTGTCATAGTAGAGTTATATATGGGAATTTTCAAAACTTCCATATTTTCTTCAACGCGAATTTGCTACACGTTGGACTGATGCATGAACCTGTGCAATCTTCGCATCAGATTTTCTTGCAGCAGTGTCAAGGGCTTTCACGTCCTTGGCAGTAGAAGCGTGCTCACGTGCGACCGATGCTAACCTGGCCGTAGTTACTTTCTCGCGAGCTGCCATCTCCTTTACTAGCCGGGTCAGGCACTTCACTTCTTTTTCAAGTTCTGCGATACGCTCTTCTGGAGTCATGATTAACCGTTCAGTTCGATCACGTTGGTTTTGCTGAGGTGCTTGAATGGGCCACGGTAGAATCCGCCATCCATGATCGGCATTTCCATTTCAGCGTGGCCGCCAGCATTCACCTGGACAATTGCTCCGTAGAACATTTGCCCGTTGCTGAACGTCTTCCAGGCTTTGTCGAACACCTTGTCGTGGTCTTCATTGTCCTGGTCAAAGCCTTCACCGAATGCATCTTCGAACTTGTTGTCCCATTCGTCGTTGAACTCGTTGTCACCGATCCAGACGTCAAACCCGAGCAGAAGCATATCCTGCTTCGTGTCATAGCCAACCCATACTGGGGTTGACTCTTCTACATCGCATTCGATTTCGAATGATCGGTCGCTTGGTTCCGGAAGATCAGTTCCAGCCGTGTTGAACTCAACTTCGACATTGATCGGTTCGTGTTTCAGGAAACGCTGGGCAACACGGATTGCGTCATCCAGTGCAGGACCGTGTTCACCATCCGATGTGAACAGTTCGTCGCCACCGAAACGAAGGCGACCTTTCTTTGCGAAGGCCTTGATTGCTTTCTTGTATTGTGACGGGAAGAACTCGACAACGTCTTTGAGTTCAACTGGGTCATCTCCGAGTGGAGCTGCTTCTTGTACAACGAGGTCTGTGAGTTTCATTTGAATCCTGGATTATTGAACGACAATGGTTCTATTTATCAAGACAGAAGATTTGCAACCGCTTGTGGAACCATGTCGAGCAATTCTACCACTCGTTGAGAAGCCATCGGAAAACGATACTTCAGGTCAAACACAACCACTTCCGTTGCCACGAATATTTCGCTCTTTGTTGGATCGAGCGGCAACGTGCTTCGCTCCAATGCGGATTCGAGCGCTGCCTGAATTTCTTCAGGCAGCTGGACGAAGATTTCCGGCAACGTCATTTCGGTATTAGCCATGAAGGATTTGCTGTGCCGCTGCGCCCGATACGATCTGAAGACCGCTCGTGTTTTGGTTGTAAGATTGTTCAACGTCGCGTGGCACTGCGTAGTGGGCCATGATGCCTGCAGTTTGCAGAACGATGTCGCCTTCGTTGATGATGGTCCATGGATAGAACTGACAGACCATTCCGCCTTCAGGATTTTCTTTGGACTTCGGCACGATCTGCATAACCATCATGAGCGGGTCTTGCACAGTCAGAGTGCCATCAGGATTTTCCGACACGACCTTTGCCACCAGCTCGTCGCCGGTTGTGAGTTTGATACCTTTGATTTGCATTATGTGTTTCCTTGATTAGTCGAAAAAGTACCAGTCAAGCGCTTGCGTGACGTTGAGTTCTTTTCCAGTGGTTGCTTCTTTGACTACGAGAATGTAGCCGAGACCTGTTGGCGTGAAGCTGTATGTCACTCCGCCGCCAATCGCACCGTAGTACGGTTCATCATCGCCGAGCGGACCCGGTCCTTGGATGGCCATGATTTCCGGTTTCAGTTCTTCAAGCCATTGGCGAATGACTTGCTCTTCCGCGTCGAGTACGCGGATGATGCGCGCTGGCTGATCGAAGTTTTCGCCGTACTTGGCGATGAGTTCTTCTTTCAACTTCTTGCGCTTTGTCAGAATGTTATTGAATGCGTCAGTCATGATACGTCAGGCTTACGGTAAAATGCTTTGACGTTGTCAACGATGAAGCTGCGCCAACCCTGACGGTCGAGCGAGTAGACGTGGAGGAGGTGATTTTGTTCGGTGCGAGCTTCGAGTTCTCGTTCCGATTCAGGCAGAAGCCTTTCGTCAAGAGTGCACTCCATGACGGCTGGTGTACCGTCTTTCTTCGTGAACTCGACAATCCAGCTACCATGCTTGAGCTTGTTGCGGTAATCCTCGCGAAGGCCGGATGGGTTACCTTCCCACTTGTCGATGAGAATCTGGACGATGGAAGTCATTCGCGCCCCGTCTTTGCCATGATGCCGGCAACAAATTCTTCGATCATGGTGCTGAGAGTGTCTTCGTCGAGTTCCCCAAGCGCGACTGCAACAGGTGCAGCATCACCAGGAACTTCGATGTAAACGTGTTCAGGTATTTCAAAAGGCTGAATTTTAATTTTCAATGTGGCCATTGTTTTCTTTCAAAGTTTAGAGCTTGAGATTTTTGGACAGCTCGTTCAACTGAGCCATTTCCGCTTTAGTTGCCTTGTCGCCAGGGATGAGGCATTTCTGAGCCAGGTCACGTGTCATCATGCGCAGTCCAGCTTCGTTTAGCTTGGATGCGATGATAACCTTTTGCTGGCTCGGAGTTGTGTCGATCTGCGTGAAGAAAACATACTGCGCTCCCGTCCCACGTTTTGGTGTTGGGTAGAAAGCGTCAGTGAATAGTCCAGCCGCAACCGGCGACAGCTTTGCCTTGTACCACAGTCGTTCGACAACTTCTTTTTCTCGTTTCATGATAGGTCCTTTAGTGATGGTTAGATGCCAAAGAACCATTGTACCATGAATCTCGTCAACGTTGACAAAATAACAATGTTACAGTACGGCAACAGCATCCAGAATTATATTCTATTTACTGTTGCCGAAATGTCATTTTTCGCGTTATGCCAGAGCGCGAGCAGCTTCCCACTGTGCTGCCGCTTCTTCCTTCATCGCGAACAGATCAGCCAGTGCTACGTTGGCTTCGCGGCGGAGTGCATCGCGCTGTTCGCGCAGAGCTTCAGCCGCACGATAGTTAGCCCAGTATGCGGTGTGATCGCGGTACGACGTCTTGCCGAACAGGCTCGCAGCGTCCTTGAATTCTTGACGCAGCTTGCGCGATTCTTCCGTCAGGCGATTGTAGTTAGCTTTCCATTCAGCGCGGGCAGCCAGGTAGGTTTCTTTGGAGTTGAAGTTCGTCATGATTAGTTTCCTTTAAGTTTGTTGATGATGTTACGACCGACTTTGTTGAGTGCCTTGAATTTGATCTTGAAAGACGTGCTTTCAATACCTCCGAACATTTCAGCGTTGGCATGAAGTTCACTGAGTGCCGTGAGCAGAAGTGCTGGTGCGAGGTCCATGCGATCGTATCCAGCAGCGTCCGCTGGCTTGATCGTGTGCATGTCCATATCTCGCTGGATGAGTTCGGCGATCTGCTCACTTCCGCCGTTGACTCGCCAGATCGCTGCGCTGATGCGCGCGTGGTCTGGAAAGTGTTGGCGACCTTCATCGTCAACGGTTACACAATACGGCTTGCCGCAATCGTGGTAGATGTGGTACTGCTCCATGATTTCTGCCGGTGGGCAGAGTGGCAGCAGGTAATCCAGATCGAACCAGTCCGGCAGTCGCCATTCCATTTTCTGTTCGCCAATGAGGTCTTTGTATCGGGCCGCAACGGCTTCGCCATGCTGGAGGATCGTTTGACCCTTCGACTGACTACACGACGACATCTTTTCGCGGAGAACCTAGAGGTGATGAGCGTTCATTTGCATTTCCTTATTTGTCAGCTAATGCTTATATTTCTTGTTAGTCGAACAGCGTATGCAGAGCGTGGTACGTGTCGTCGGTATCGTAATCGCCGCAACCCATGTAACGACTCCAATGGACTTTGATCTGCCCGTCTTCCATGGAAATCGATTGGATATGTTTCTCTTCAAACGTACCAGTTCCCCAGCCAAAGATTGGCGGAGTGATTCTCGACTTGTCGATCGACTCGATCAGTTCTTGATACAGGGAGGCAATCGCCTCGGCTTGGTTGAGGTTCATTGCTGTTCTCCTTGGGTAGGCAGACGCCAGAGCTGCAAGCCCTTTGTCAAATGTCGTTGGTCTTCGGTGAGGATGCATGCGATCGCGGTCAGTCCCCATTCCTGGTACGGCTCGTGAAATTCGGCTGTAGGAATGCCTGCATCGTTCAGCTTCTGGCGGAGCGATTCAAGTTGCGACTTGTTTTTGATCGTGAGGTGAATGTACGACGGGTGGTGATCCACTGGTCGGCCATACGTGTAGGCGTGTTCAACGGCAGCGTGGCCGGCTTGAATAGCCTGTTGCGCGAGTGGGAGGTCTCGGCGCGAGATGGTGTAGAGGTACGTCTTTTGCGGTTTGGAAATCTAGAGCTTATGCATGATATATCCTAAGTGTGGTGGTCCCATTTTACGGGCTCGGCAAGGGACCTCGGCCGAGTTTTATTTATACGAAAAAATTGCTATAAAAATAAGTCCAGTGTGCTGATACGCCAAATGCTCTAAGGGTCTTGTATGGCATCTCACCGCAGCTTATCCCGTACACATTGGTGATTAAGTCTTAGGCTTAGCCCGCACAAACATAGCATCCAGGAAAGTACGCGTTGCCGATCCTGAGTGACGCTTTACCATACAAACTGTACTTGTCCTTCCCCTGTGACCCGTATCCACCGGTTAGCTGGGATCGCCACCGGATTGTGTCACTCGCAACTCTTTAAATGATGGCTGCTTCTAAGCCAACATCCTGGGACTTATTTTTATAACAACTTCATACTGCGTGTTCCATAAATACCTGATTCGATTCTAACACAAACAGGATATTACGTGAGCCTACTTAAAGAACTAATTCAACTGAACGAGGAAATCAAGGGTCTTGGCGATCCGTCATTCTACAAGGTCAAGAACGTTGAAGAATATACGGACAACGGCAAGAAACGTGTCAAGTTCAAAGGTTACAAAAAGCGTAACGGCAAATTCGTTTCAGTCGGATACTTCTCCGCACCAGCCGGTACACCCGAAGACAAACTCTGGAAGGAAATCGACAAACACTTCCAGAAGCATGACGACGGGGTAGAAGACGACGATTAACGCTTCAGCAAAGCCTTAGCATCCTCGATTGCTCCATACCAGAACTCGCCGCCATCATCGCAGCAATCGAGGTGATCCACACAGCCCACATTGTGGGCTTCTTTCATTGCGGCAACCAGTCGTTCGACCATTGCCTCCAGTTCTTGTTCACGCGTCATTTGAAAATTCTTGCGATCAGGTTGAAAATCGAAATGCCGAGTCTCACGTTCGCCTTCGATGCTCGTGCTTCAGCGCGAAGTTCTGCTCGCTCTGCTCTGGCTTCTCGCCGAGCTTGAGCAGGCGTAAGTCCGCTGTTGATCAACTGTTGCACTCGCACTTCATGGTCCACGTCATCCTCCGTTAAGTTCAGTGACGGCCGGAGCTAATCCCGGCATGTGATACTTTATCAGGAATCCCGCATCTCACTTTCATGAGGCAGCTTCGGACGCCAAGGAAGAGTTGTATGCGTCCACCCTTATGAACCGCTTCTCCGGTCTGTATCACAACCACAAGTTTCGCGTATTAGCTTACGCATTCGTCACATAACTGGATATTGGATTCGAACCAATGACGCTAACCGTAGGGAACATTCACACGAGAATGCTGTATCGGTTTCGGTATCACGTGCCGCTGCACGCCGCTCTCCCACTGAGCTAATCCAGTTATGTGGAACCTCTTGCGAGGTCCAGGCCGCGTTAGCCGAGCGTGCGGGTCGTCGGCTTGCCTTCGTCGAGGAAGGTGGCGAACAGCTTGCCCTTGCTGACGTAGGCCGAAGCAGCGAACTCGGCGCTCAGCTTGCGAGCGGCCGATTCCTTCGTGTTGCCGGTGCTCAGCAGGTGGCGGGCGCGGTCGTTCAGTTCACGGGTATTGACGGTCATGTTCAGTTCCTTTAAAGTTGACTACAAAATTAACGACGACGAATGAAGTATCCGCCTTCGTGTTCCGACTGACATCCTACACAACGAGTGCAGGATGGGTATGCTTCACGTCGCAGTTCAGGAATCGGCTGGTCGCAATCTTCGCATTTTGCTTTGCCCGGCGCCGACAAGATCGATTCGAGAACTGCGCGACGGTCTTTTACCGTCTGCTCGATCTGTGCTTGAAAATCGTCTTGTGCGCCCCAGCCCTTCATGTACTGCTCCTAAATTCTGGTGCCCCGTGCGGGGATCGAACCCGCAACCCTCGGTTTTAGAGACCGCCACTCTGCCAGTTGAGCTAACGAGGCTTAATCTGTACTGCCTGTTTCGTTCAGTGGAATCATTATACCCGGTTCACACTGTCTTGCACAGCCTTTTTCAGGCTTCGTGGAGCGAGATGCTCGACGGGTTGTTCCATTCCCAGAAGCAACCGTTCGCCTTCGCGAATGCTTCCAGCTTCGGGTCGATGTACGAGTAACCACCGCGGAACTCGCCGTAGTAGTCGATCGCACCGAGACCGTCATCGCTCGTCACCATGAGCACGCCGTTCTTCACGAAGCAATCGCAGCTGACTTCGACATCGTCGTAAGTCTTGCGTTCTTTGTCCCACTTGAGACTCGGGAACTTGATTTCTTTGCATTCTGCTTCGAGGACGTTGACGTTTTTCATTTTGCGCTCCGTGATTCAGTAGAGATATTCTACCCGAACCATCACAGCTTGCACACAGCCGAACTCAAATAATTGTTGGTGGCTTCTTGCCTTTGAATTTGCTGCACGCGAGATGCAACCACACAGTGACAAAACTGCCGGTGTTCTTTGGATTCTTGATGGATGCAATATTGGTGCCGGTTGCCAGCACTTCACCGTCGGACGCGTACACTGTCGACTTCTCGATGTTGAACGTGTCATCATTGCATTTCGCTGCTACTTCATTGACGTAGTAAGCACCGAGCTTTGTTTTACCGGAAATTGCAAATGGTGTTCCGAAGTCCATCTTCAAACGTGACAGCAGTTCGAATCCATTGTGGCGGACGATCAGCTTTACGGACTTGGTGTCGATGTCGATTTTGAAGTTTGGTTGGTCAACCACGTTGGACCAGGCGGGAGTAATCAGCGGTGCAGCGGTCTGTGGCGTGGCCACTCCCGGCATTGCGATTAAGGCCGCGAGAGTGACGCTTGCTACAAGTGATGCTGACATTTGCCTGTCTCCTGAGGGGAATGCAGAACGCCTTCACTGAAGAGCTTTGAAGTCCTACTTCCTATAAAGTAGGGGCAGGCAATCACTCGCCCGAGCGCGTTGCTGCAGCAACGTCCAAAGTTCTTCAGTGAAGGCGTTCACTGATTTGTTACGGTTCTATTTTACCTCGGATGCCGAGAAATTTCACACTCTTTTCTGAATCGTCGCAGTTGTCCCCAGGATCGTATGGGCAGCACGGCTTGTGCCAAATCCAATTGTCGATCCGTGGTTCATCACAACCTGGGCAGTAACCTTGAACTTCAGGTTCCTGCGTCTCCTGGGCTTTGTTCTTCGTTCCCATCATTGCGCTCCTCAGCTAAGAAACATTTAAACGTGAAGACGGACCCGTCCTCATTCGTGCGTTTCTTTTTTCTCTTCTTGCCATGTACGAGCTTTCCACGTTTCTCAACGATCCCGTTGACGTAGGCATAGAAGCGAGGGTCGCTCTTCTTGAACTTCTTTGAGGCTTGTTCTTCAGCCTCTTTCCACCAGCGTTCGATATGATCCGCTGATAGCCCAGTTTCCTTGGCGTAACTTTTGACGACTGCGTTAGGCATGATTATTTCTTCCCGTACAGTTCATCGAGAACAAGGTCAGTATCTTTCCGATCGTTCCAATCAGGCAGATCGTCGACGTTGGTTCCTTTTGGATAGGTTTTCTCTTCCCCTTCAAAATCTTCGATCGTGAGCGGTGCAGCCAATTCAATCTTGGTAATCATGAACTGTTCTGGATGATTCTCGTCAAATGACGAGTTGTCACCATGGCGATCGCTGAATCCAGCTTCGTAGTCGAAAGTCACCTTGAGTTTCATCTCACCCATGTTGTATGAGTCGATGGTGACATTCTTAGTATTGTTGGAGCTATCTTTACGCTTCGAGGAGCCGCGGATTTCGTGCAGTTTCATAGTTGATCCTAATTGTTGGATCAGTTATTTATGCCTTAACGCGCAACTGTTGTCAAAAGCATAGTTATGATGCAGATCAGCAACAGAACACCGCAGATAACTAGCATGATCGGAAAGTCGCTACCGCCCTCGTTGTCGTCTGTTTTCTGCGAAGCGTTCAAGATTCGCTGTTGTGCGTTGCTAGCCTTGATTTCCCGCATTTGTGTAAACGCGTCCCTGAGACGTTTGCCTTGCTCGTACGAGAAAACAGTGTTATTGCTACGGCCATTCCAGGTATCGGTAATTCCACTTCCACCAGTTGTGGAAATCCAATATTCGACGCCGGTCTTGGTGTCGGTCATCGTGTGGACGCCAACACTGAACCGGCCTGGGTTGTTCACCATGGCATAGCACAACTCGTCCACGGCTTCATTCATGTAATCGAATTTCATTTTTGCAGACCTCGCGAAAGGAAGTGGCGGACGATGTAGCCCTGGAACGAGTCCTGGAATTGACGCGGACCCGCAAACTTCAGCTTGCGATGGGCTGATTCTTTGTTGCCAAGTTTGTTCAGGCTGTCTTCCAGCAAACCGCGCCAGAACGAATCCGAAATGGAGTACGTGTCTTCCGGCGCGGTGATGATGATCGTTGCTGGCGTTTTATCCAGATCATCCATGCCGAAGATGTCACGCGCACCCTGGCCAACTGGCTCGCCAGTATAGAGGTGATGACCCAGCGGCAACTCGCTCAGATACACATACGCCACCAATTCGAGCGGATCAGCCTTCATGGCTTCTTCGTCACGTTGATGCATTGGACCTGGTTGACGAGCAACGTAATACTCGTCGTCCGGAATTGCCGTGACGGCAATCGAGTCCATTGTTTGAATGTACGGATCGCCCGGGTTTCGATACTTGACGACCGTGCACGACGTCGATTCGCCGGCAGCTTGACGATCCAGTTTGGACAGCAGCGTCATCAGATTGCGACGGCTCAGATAAATTTGTTCCATGATTTTCCTTACAGTACTTCGTGGAGGAGTTGAACATCAGCAGCCGACGGACCGTACGATGCAGCACAGACTTCGATGCCCATGACTTTTTCGATGTACGCCAGCAGCTTCACCGACTTCAGCTTGAGCATGTCCTTGTTGCGGGTGACGATCGTCACGTGCTCGTCGAGTTGGTCGAGGCAGGTCACAAACAGCTTCGGCTGAAGAACCTCGACACCGAACAGCTGTGCAACGTGTTGGCCACGCTTCATGTCTTCGCGGATATACCATGCGAGCGCATGCAGATTCAGCGGAGCGTAACGGATCGAGCCTTGCCATTGGTTGTCGACGTTGGTCTTGTCGACCAGTTCTTTGTCGGTGATGGTTGCGCCTTCGTACAGCAGTTCGCCGGCACCGTGACGCGTCGCGTACGAACGAGTCATGTACACTGGACGGATCGACGTGCGACCGCATTCAGCTGCAGCGCGGATCGACGATGCGAGACCAGTAACGGAACGCGTGACGTGCGGGAAGTCGCCAAGGAATTCGTCGAGCATCAGGCCTTGTGCGCCTTCGACGACCACGACATCATCTTGTCCAAGGAACAACTTCGGATTCTGCAGCGACATGATGTCGCCATAGTGCATCAGGTCTTCGACTTGCGTTTGGGTTTCGTCGAAGTACTCGAAGAAACGCATTGCGTCTTCGTTGCCTTCGAAGTCAGCTTTGTTCAGGCCGAGTTCCTGCATACGCTTCGGAACCCATTGACCGCGAATTTTCTGCAGGGCTTGTGCGATACCGAACTCGCTGCCTTTGATGGTTGCCATGTCGAGATGGTAGCCGGCCAGATCACGCGTGACGGTCTCGTTGATGCCCATGCCGCACGAACCATGACGTGCCGCACCGCGCTTGATTTCGATCAGCGAGTTGATGGCCATGTCGTAGTACGTGGTGACGCGGCTGTTGGGCGAGATGTAGACGCGTTGGCGAGTGCCGAGTTCTTTCAGCTCACGATTGAGCATGTACGGATTCGCGATGAAGCCGGAACTCAGATACGTTGGAACACCAGCGAACGCGCCGGAGCCGACGTGGCCGAAGACATGTCGCTTATCGCCATCGACGACAGTGTGACCAGCTTGTGCGCCACCATTGCCGCGAGCCACCATGGCTGCATTGTAGTGACGCGAGAAGAAGTCGGTTGCAAGGCCTTTGCCTTCGTCGCCATAACCGGCGCCGATAACTGCGATAGATTTCGACATGTTGATTTCCTTATTTTTTCGTGCAGGTTGCGAGTACGATCGAAGCCTGACCACGCAGACTTTCACGGTTTGCTTCCATGGCGGCGTTGCATGTGGCCTGCGAGTTGTACTCGACCTTCAGGGTTGCCACACCACCTTGGCTCATGCCGACGGTAAACACCATCGTGAGAATGTATGGAACGATCACAGCTTGCCCTCCTTCAGGCGGTTGATCAGCATGTCGAGAATGCACCAGTCTTGGAAGTAAACCTTTCCTTCGTCCAGCTGTTCGAGCAGCGATTCGAGTTCGTCATCGTCTTGCGCATACTCTACGCAGAGCGCGCGAACATCTTCGCGATTCGCGTCGTTCACTTTGATTGGGTAATCGTTGCAGCCGTTGTTCGACATTTCATCACGGGCAGTGCCAACTACTTCAGCAAAGATATGCCGCAGGAAATCATTCATTGTGTTGCTCCAAAAGAAGAATGGACCAATTATACTACATCGGTCCATTCGTGTACATCTTTAAATTGTCTCGGCTTCGTTCCACCGCGGATCGTCGCGTGTGATACGTTCACGCGACTCATGTGGCATTCCACGATCCCAAACTATCTCGCGAAACTCGTCAGGCCAAGTATCTTTTGGCTTTCGAGTCGCGAAATATTCGGTGACCGTTGTTTTCGGTGGAGGCAGCTGGGGTCGTGACCAACCGTCCCAGCCGTCCATTTTAGATGCCTTCTTCGCCGAGTGCAGTGCTGAACGCGTAGCGCAGTGCGTCCTTCACTTTCGATTCAGCGATGACCGCGTGCATGTCGGCGCCTTGTGCGATTGCCATCGTGGCCAGCACGACTTCGGTCAGCACCGAAGTGTCCTTGACGAAGATCGCGTTCGGGCCCAGCATGTCGATCCAGCTTTGGCGAGTGCCACGGCTCGAACGGCCGCCGGTCTCGATCACGACGTGGAACACGTTGTATTTCTCTTGCGCAGCCTTCAGGCTTGCTGCCGGCGGAGTGTCTTCGTAGTCGCCCGGGCCGAAGATGGTGCGCAGGTCGCTCTTGCGAACGGTCTGGAACGGTGCCGGCTCGTCGCCGAAGGTGAACAGGAAACCTTTGCGGTTTTGCTTTTCGTACGACTCGAGATAGGTGTAGCGACCGGCGAAGTACCACGACAGGTCGTACGACTCGGAGCCGTTACCGCCGCCGTTGGCGACCAGCCACATCTGACGCAGCTGCTCGACGATCTTCAGGTCCGGCTCGAAGTACGACACCTGCAGGGCGCCGTGACCTTGTGCGAACACGTCGTCGATCGCGTGGAACATGACGTGCGGATCGCTGACGATACCGGTGGCGTGGATTTCGGTCATCAGCTTCGGCAGCTCGACCTTGGCGATTTGTTCTGCGACGGCGCCCATGGAGCCGGTCACGTCCAGGCCGAGGATGATCGGCGTCGGATTCGGATTCTCGTCCGAGATGATCGATTCGCGCAGTTGCAGGCCGACGCGATCGCCTTTGCCGACCTTCACGTTACGTGGATCGAGCTTTTCGGCGACCTTGTGCGAGAAGACTTGCTCGCGCGGTTTGTTGACGTAGTCGGTACTCTTCGCGTACGAGCGGTAGTTGTCTTGATCCCAGCGTGCGTTACCCATGATTTAATCCTTCCGATGTTTGTTTGAAAACTTACGAGCGAGACGTTCGTTTACACGATACATGCCGCGAACTTTTACCGATCCTTTGAATTCAAAGGTTTGCGGATCGACGTACAGAGGGTCACATCTTACCACGATTACGTCTTCGCCGGTAATGCCGCCGCCATTTTGGTCTTTCCACTCTTGAAGCAATCGCTTCACTCGTGCGGCATCGCTTGCTTCGACGCTGCCGAGTTTCATCTTACCGTTATGCAGCATCACTGCATTGGTGTCGTACTTGTTGTCTTGCTCGGGCACCAAATACAAACACTGGTCGAACACGTCGAGCTTCGACGCACGGTGGATGTAATCGTGTGCTCCGTTGTAAAACCGCATCCCGACGATTGTGATCGGTGAGAGCGTTGTCCGCTCTGCACTAGTCAGACTGCGAAGTCCCGAGTGGAACTTCGCATCCCAATCGCTGTCGTCGGTCAGCGATTGAAAGGGCCTTTCGGACCGTTGCCGCTGGTCTTGTTGCTGCCGCCGAACAGGTTGCCACCGCCGCCCATCATCTGCATCATCATCATGGTCTGCATCATGTTGCCGCCGCCGTTGTTACCGCCCATGGCGCCCATCAGCATCAGGGGCATCAGTTTTTCCATGTCCGGGCCGCCTTCGCCGCCGTTCATGGCCGACAGTTGCATCATCATCATCATGTTGCTCTGCATGCCTTGCAGGTCGTTGTGACCGCCCGGCAGCATGGTCAGCAGCGAGCGGATGACCATCACGCCGTCCGAGCCCATGCCCAGCATCGTGACCTTCGGTGGTTTCCAGGTGGTACGCTGGCCGTCGGTCTTCATCAGCACGAACTGCACGTTGTTGCTGTCGATGGCGGTCGCCGGTTGCAGGCCCAGCGGGTCAGGACCAGCTGCAGCTTGTGCGCGAGTAGCGGCGGTTTGACGCTTCGCTTTGGTCGGGGTCGAGCTGCCGGTCGGCTTCACGCCACGCTTGATTTCGATGATCCAGCCCGGACGATCGCCGGCGCCGAAGTAGATCAGGTCGCCGACGTTGACGGCCGAGATTGGGGTCGATTGGGCGAACGCCGGAACTTCCATGCCGAACTGGTCGAACAGGTTGATTTCGACTTGTGCGTCGTCGCCTTCGCCGGCGAAGGTCGCGATGCCTTCTTTCGTTTGCACGCCGACCTTACCGGTCATCATGTCCCACACCACGCCTGGTGCGCGACGGAAGATGCGGTCCATGAACTTTTCGCCGCCCGGCATGTTTGCACCAAAGTTAGTCATTGCATTCATTGTTATTCTCCTTGAGAGTACCCCGATAATTTTTGGATTCGAGGCGTATCCGTTTAAGTGAGTACATTATAGCCTGTAATGACTCCAATGTACAGCGTTAGTTTAATCTTTAATCAAACCGAGCATCGTGCTCAGCATGATATGATGGTCTTCAAACCACCATTCAGGATTTGCCAGAGCAACAGAGATTGGCATGAAGAAAGCATCTTCAGTTTCCACTACACCATCAACACCAATATCTTCGATTGGGAAGTATTGGCCTTTCACGATCGGCAACGGCTTCGTATCATCGAGACGGAAGAGGTGGCAAGTCGTGAACGTACGACCACGAAGACTGCGGTTCGGATCGTCGAAGTTCCGCGTAGCAACCAACGAGCCGCGCAGAATTGCTTCGGTGATCTTCCGCCAGTTCTTTCCGTCAGCCAGCTTTAGACCAGTTTCTTCGATCGCTTCTGCGATTGCGGCGAGCAGCAGCGTCTGATTACTTTTGACGAAGCCGCCAGGCAGAGCGATCAGACCTTTACCAGGCAGTGCACCGCGACGAACAACAAGCACGTGGCCGGACTGGATAATGCAGGCGTCGGCCGTGACGTACGTGCGGTCGTATTGCTTCGCGAGCCACGAGTCGAAGATGTCGACGATCTTCTCGTGATAGCGGTGAGGCACGAAGTCAAGGATCGCCTTGAGCAGTGGTGCGTGCGGATTCTTGTACTTGACGTTGAACTCGTACTCTTCACGAAGCGTTTCGAATTCCTTCGTGCCATGAAATTGGCGAAGGAAGTTCACGGTCGTCAGCGGCACATCAAGCCAGTTGGCTGCACCACCGAAGTTGTCGCTGAACAGACGATGACGAAGTTTCGATGCAGACAGCCCTTCGCCAGCATCGATTGCTGGTTTGAGGTCGCTGATGTATTGAGGAAATGAATTGAGATACCACGTTGTCGAATCACGATCGGCGCCAGTGATGGCGACATCAACTTCGCTGGCTTTCCAGCCAACTTCTTTGATGGTCGCATCGACGGTTTCTTGAACCAACTGCAACCACTTTGGGGTATTGTATTGGTCAACCACCGGCTTGATGATAGGCCACTTGTCAGTCGTCAGATAGTTCTGAAGAACCCAAGCGTTAATCATGTCGAAACGTTCGCTGAACGTAAACGGATTCTTAATGTTGCGGGCGATGAATGCACTTCCGACGAGTACCAGGACTTTGTCCGAAGATTCAATTGCCTGTTCCAGTATATGGGCGTGACCATTATGGAACGGTTGGAAACGGCCAATGAAGACCGTCAGACGCTTACGCGTCTTGATTTCGCTGTGTGCCATTTCGAGCTCCTCGAGTGGGCGGTGAACTGTGGAAGCGTCTATCGCTTCACGAGAGTATTTATAGTACCACGAACATAAGTCCGTGGTTTTATTTTTCGACGTTGAACGTCTCGTCTTCCCACTTGGTGTACGCGATACGGGTGTTATGATTCGCGTAATGCGGGGCGTCCTTCTTCATGAAGTGGTTCAGGTCGGGATGCGCTTCTTCAAACGCAGCACGACGCGTCCACATCTCGGTGTTGGGACACCCGTAGCCGGTGTACACAAATTGTTCAGGTGGCAATGCCATTTTCGATTTCCATGTAGATTGCTTTGATTTCCGGCTTCACCGCGTCGCTCTTCAGGACCATGTCCATGATGTCGCACGAGATGCGGTCAGCAGTGACGCCGAAGCCCATCTTTTCCAGGCGAACCTTGATGTCGCCCTGCAATTGAAGGGCGGCTTGAATTGTTTCGAATTTTGCTGGACTCATGTGAAATGTACCATTTCAGATTCGGTGTAACCCATTTCCAATAATTGTTTCTTGGATGGTTTGATTTTGCCGCCGTACTTCAGTGGCGACTTCTGCCGGTAATAACGTTTGCGCTGCCGGCGCGACTCGTCTTCGCCACGCGACTTGTACAGCGTCTTCACGTGCTCGAAGATCAGCTCTTCGTCATCGTCAGTCGTGTAGCCATCGCCACGCCAGAAACTTTGCTCGAAGCGAACCTTCATGACGATCTTGTCGCCATGTTTCATGCGATAGCATTGTGGCGGCAACCAGTCGCAGAACGCAGCGAGTTCGCTGGTCGAACGTTGCAACCAGTCTTGGCCGCCGTAGTCGTTCTTGTCAATGCCACTCAGGCAATTGATCGAGACGTACAGACTGCTTGAGCTGTCATCGTCGCCATCTTTCTCGACGGACAACAGCGCGGTTCCGCTTTGATAGATGCCCATGATTAGACGAAGTCGGCCAGGTCGCTGACTTGCAGCAACTTCGATTGCTCGACCATGAACCAGGTTTTCGGACGGCCGTCTGGACGAGCGAACGTAGCGATTTCGTCTTCGCTGAAGCCGACGGCAGCAGCGGTGAAGAAGCCGTTGTTCACGAGGCAGACCGGCATTTCTGTCTCGGTGATTGCCGCGTCGACCACGCTGACACGGCGGCCTTCACGTTGCAGGAATGCTTCTTTGGTTTCGTTGTCCGGATTGACGTAGCAGCCCATGTTATGCTCCTTCGATGGTTTCGATTTCAGTTGTGATGGTTGCATTGCCCGTGAGCGCTGCAAATGGATCGGCGCGAACAACAGCCACGCGCTTCACGATCGATCCGTCCGGCATTCTCGTTACCGTAACGGTGTTGACCGATGGTTTCTTTACTGCTGGCTTCTTGACAGCGGTCGCAGCTTTCTTGACTGCGGCCTTTGCCTTCGATACGCTTTCTTGAATTGTACCATGCTTGTTGTTGCCACGGTTGGCTTTCGTCGGATTTACATTCGCATCCGTCAAACGGCCGCTGATGATGTGCGACAGCTCGATCAGTTCTTTCTTGACCGAACGCAGGTTGCTCGACGACTTCACAGATTGTGCGACGTCGACCAATCGCTTTTCCATACGCGACAGTTGTTTCTTTTCCGGAATGCCATCAGCCTCCGGCCGCAGAAATTCCGGATTGATGAAGTTGTACAGACGCGGTGCAACCCAGTTGACTGGTCCCAGCTTTGAGTCTTCCGACACGAGGATTTCGAGACCGACCCATTGCGCAGCATGATCCGCCGGACGATGGTCTTTCCAGAAGCCAGTGGACATTTCGGGAATGAGGACATCTCGCAGCAGTGCGACTTGCACTGCTGATGATACGTAGAGTTTCTTCGACATGATGTTTCCTATGTGGTGAAAGATTATACCTTGATGCACCGTGTACGCATACTATTTGCGACGCTTTTTCTTCTTGTGCTTCTGCGGCTTCGGTGAGGGTTCGCCAGTGATTGCGCGACGGATTGTCCACGCATCTTGCATGCGAGCTGAACTCGATCCAGCATTGAGCAAGACGATGGTTGCAGTTTTACCAGCAGCGACGATTCTCATGACAAAGCATCGACCTGATTCTTCGATGTAACCAGTCTTTGACAGACGAATGTCCCAGCCGTTTGCGCCAACTAATCTGTTGGTGTTCTTGAAATTTGTACCGTGGATTTGAACCAATTCGGTCGTGGTGATGCGGGTGATGTCTGGATATGCTGATGCCGCTATTGCGATGATGGCAAGATCACGTGCGGTGGATACATTGCTTGGCGAGAGTCCGGATGGTTCTACAATCGATGTTCCGCGAAGTCCCAATGCTGCGATTTTCGCTCGCATTGCTTCTTGGAATGCTGGTAGTCCGCTTGGATACGTTCTGCCCAGTGCAGTTGCAGCTCTGTTGTCGGAGTGCATCAGCGCGAGTTCCAACGCCTCTGCTCGTGTCATCTGCCAACCAACACGAACACGTGACATGCTGTGCTTGATTTCATCGACATCAGACTGTTGAATCGTAATTATTTCCTGCATGTTCTGATGTGCGTCCAGCACTACCATTGCAGTCATGAGTTTTGTCAGTGACGCGATTGGGCTGACGAGGTCAGGTTGTTTTTCGAACAACACTTGACCACCGTCTTCAATAACGAACACTGACTGTGAGTTGAACTTCGCGGCAGAACACGTCGCTGAAATCATCCACAACAGAGTAACAAACAGCTTCTTCATGGATGACTTCCTTTCGTGTTACATGGCTTTGCGGAGTTGCTTGACTTCCGTGGTTTCGACGATCAGTTCGAAACCTTTGATGACGAGCGGTTCGCGGTCTTTGTAGTACGACTTGCGATTGTACACCGACTTCGCGTACTGCATCGTGCGATCCTTCATCAGATCGAACTGCTCGTCGGACGGCATCTCGTCGAAGTAGATCGCGACCGACTCGTAAGCCGGAAAACCCTTTTGATCTTCAGCCGCGTCGAAGTGCGTGCCCATGCCGTTGTTGAGACGACCGGGCGTCGGGTAGATTTTGCACGGCCTGTCGCAGCGCCCATCATCGGGCGCGACGCCGATGATGTCTGCGAACAGATCAGCTTGTTCATCGCCGACTTCGTCGAGGAAGTCGCTTGCCAGGTCTTCACCCACACCGCAATCACCGACTTGGCCGGTGATGTACGCGCACAGCTCACGCTCGAAATTGCCAGCGTACGCGTTGGTGTGGATGACGAAGATGATTCGTTCGTCGGACATTATTTACGACCTTTCGCTTCACGTTTGATTGCGGCCAGTGCGGCCGGATGCACAGGCCAGTTCACCCGTTCGATGTCGAGCGGATCGACGTCACGCCATTTCGGATGACCATCAGCTTGCAGGTTGTCCACGTTTTTCGTGATGCAGCTGACGAGCGTACCGATTTCCTTCTGGTACTGGTTCTTGTACGCGAACGTGGCCAGCACGTTGTTGACCTTGTACGTCGGCACAGCGTCGCCTTGGAAGCCGTACGTGTGCGATGCCAGCGACGTCTTCGTGTAGTACCCGTACTTGTCGAGCGTCGGATTGCTCAGCGGCACCAGCTTGATGCCTTTGGCGGTCGTCAGCACCGTGATCGGTTGACCGGCCACGATGAACTCGACGTCGGCGTCGCCACGTTGCACTGCAGCGAGACCGTCTTTCTGCGACAGGTTGCCGGACACAGTGTTCCACTTGATGCCGGTCATCTGCTTGATGAGCTGCACGGTAACCCACGTGCCGGAACCTTCCGGACCTTCCACTACGCGCTTGCCGGCCATGTCAGCCAGCGAGTTGATCGGTGCGCCGTTCTTGGCGATGGCGTGGACTTCGACCGAGAAGAACGGGAAGACTGCGACGACGCGCGACATCATCTTCGGATCGATCTTGCGTTGGTAGTCCAGCGCATCTTCTTGAATGATGCCGAACTGCGAGTTCTTGTCGGTGTAAATCTTGTTGATGTTGTCGACGGAACCGTTGGTGATGACGTTGCGCAGCGGGTAATCCGGCGTCGAGCAGACCTTGATGATGTCTTCGACCATCGGATAGTTGGTGCCGGTCTTCTGGCCGGACGCGATGCCGGCGCCAGGAAGTTTCTGGCCGTTTGCGACTTCGAGCGAGGATTCGGATGGTACCGCGTTCACGCTTGCGGGTTCACGCGTCGGCAGTTCTTCACGCGGTGCGACGGGATCGCCACGTTGAACTTCCGGTGCTGCCGCGACTTCGGCGTCTTTCGTTTCGGCCACTTCGGTCTTGTCATGCTTCGGCATGAACTTGTACGCGCCGAAACCGGCGGCGCCGACGATTGCTGCGACGATCAGTGCTTTTGGGAGAGCTTTGAGCTTTGCCATGATGTTGGTCCTTATCCGTAGAAGTTCGGGTCAATGGTCTTGACCAAATCGTACTCGTGGCCTTCGGTACTTACCGACATGCCGCGGCACTGGAAGTGATACTGTGCACGCAACGCCAAGTCCAGCTTATTGGCATCGCCTGCTTCGAGCGCGTCATCGATCTGATTTTCGATGTTCTGACTTTTCGTGTTCATTCAAACTCCGTTTGGTTATGTGAAGCTATTATAGCCTGTGGTACCGGATTTGTACACAGCAGATTACAGAGTATGAAACAAATCGTGCAGCTCGTTCAGCAGTGGCACGAACATTGGATGCTTCGTCACGTTGGGCTGCCACGCAAGGCCCATGGCTTTCAGATCGTATATCTTGACGATCGTCGCGCCGGGTTTTCCTTCTTCACGACCCATCACCCAGATCGTGTCGGCGATTTGAATCGCGGATTCTAGATCGTGTGTAGTGAAGATGGTCGTGTTCAGTTCATCAACGAGATTCACTTCGTTGATCAGATCGCACACCTTGTCTTTTGCGATGATGTCGAGACCGGAGAACGGTTCGTCCATCAACAAGAAGTGACGGTCGGAAATCAGCATCTGTTGAATGATGGCAACGCGTTGACGTTGACCACCAGACAACTGCACTGGATACTTGTCGCCATGATCTTGCAGGCCGAAACGAGTCAGCATCTCGACAACCCTCTTCTTGTCTTTGCAGACGAGCGTTAGGTTGCCCATGATGGTGCGGTGTTGCAACAGCGGATATGCTTGCTGCACAACACCAACACTTCCGGGCTCCGGCGCTTTGCCGATTTTTCCTTCTTCGATTTCGCCAAACTCGATCGTGCCGAGCGTCGGTCGTTGCAGACCGGCGATGCATCGGAACAGCTGCGTCTTGCCACAGCCGGACGGTCCGAGCAGCGCGACGCACTGGCCTTGATTCAGCCCCGGTCGTACCACGTTGTCGATCACGAGGTTGATGTCGCGCAAGATGACTTTGTTACCGTACGACAAGCCAAGACCAGTGATGGTCAGCATGCGTTCTTCGAGTTTGTATTCCATTTTACTTTCCAGTTACCAGCACGTTGGTGCCCATGCCCGGAGTCACGATGCAGCGTTCCGACTTGGCACAGGCTTCGGAGTAACGCTTGATGGCTTCGAGTTGGATGAACTGCTCGCTGTTCATGCCCAGCGCGTTACGGTACGCGTTGTCAGCTGCGGCCTTTGCGGTCTGCTCTTTCGCACGTTGTTCTTCTGCAGCGGTCGCGGCGATCAACGTCTTGTTACGTTGCTGTTGAGCAGCGGTCTCGTTCATCTGCAGCAAGACGTTGTCGTTCGGCTTCGCACGACCCAGCGTAACGCCGAGAATCGCGATTGGCAACTTGCTTTCCGCCACGAGCTTTTGCAGCGCATCGGTAACGTAGGTGTCAACACGTGTCGACGTTTCAGCATTGGACATCATGTCCGTCATGGTTTCCTTCTTGACAGCCTCGCGCACGATCGACATGTATTGGCGTTGCAAGTTGTTGACGAACCAATCCTTCGATCCGAACTTGCTCACCAGCACTTTCGCGTCGGTAATCTTGAACTGGATCGTGGATTCGAAGTCCAGCAAGATGTTGTCTGCCGACGACAGGTCGTCGAACTTGACGTTGTATGATTGCGGTGTCATTCGTACCGGCTCGACGTCCGACGTTCGGAACAGCAGAATACGACCTTGCTTCAGGGTTTCATCGCGTACACCGCTGGAGCCGAAGAAGTACGGCTTGTCGATGATGACCAGCTCGTGGCCGGGTTCCACGGTCTCGGTTCGCATGGCCAACAGCCACACGAGGAAGAACGTGGCGATGGCGATGATGACGAGACCTGCAATACCATACAGCAGGACGTTGGGGCTTTTAGCGGTATTCGAACTCATGTTTTATCTTTTCGGAGTAAATTTGAAAAATGCTTCGTAGCTTTCGCAGTAAGCGGGTTTGTCGTATTCGACGTACCACCCTGCGTCGCGGTAAATTTTTTCGAAGTTGAGCCATTCCCAGTCGAAGTCCTGTGTGGTCTTCGACATGATGCGATCCTTCACTTCGTTCTGACGAATGACGAACGAACTATCGTTGTACTTCTCACTGATGAGTTCGTTGACCGCTTCGATGACAAATTCGGGAATGCCGCTCTTCACGACGTCTTTTGGGCCCAGTGGGCGAATTGGAAATGACATTGGTTAGCCTTTAATCTCCTGTGCAGTTAGGTTACGAAGCCATTATACTTCGTAACCTATTTCTTGCACATCACAGTTTGTCGGAATGTTCGCGAATTACTTTCGCGATCTTTGGGAAGTCGAATTCGTAATGGTCATTCAGATCGATCAGATCGCGAATGTATTCTGTCATCTCGTCTTGACTGTGGCTCTTCTTGTCGCGGACTTTGAGTCTCACGCCATCACCGATTTTTCCATTATCGGATCGCATGCCGGCCCAGTGCATCACTTGTTCCGGCAGCTCGCCTTCTTTGCCCATGTATTTCTCTGGGTCAGTTTCGTCCTTTGCAATTTCTGGATGTGCTTGAGCATGCAGATTGCAGAGGACACCAAGACAACAGAACTTGTTGCCTTCACGCAGTGCGCCGGTTGTTTGGCCATACTCGCCGCTTTCAAGGGCACGTGCCCACTTCAGTGCAATTTTGCGATCCATTATCGATCACTCCGGTTTAGATTGGTGTAAGGGCAGACGGTGGCGCGCAGCAGATCAAGCAACATATCTTGAATGATACCATACGCGAGAATCGTCAGTTGAATCGCGAACACGGCCGGCAGGTTGAAGTACTTTGCTTGCACCGCCAGCAGAGCACCGATACCACCATCGCTGCGGACGTACGATTCAACCATCACGATCAGCGTCCAGCCGATTGCCGCATTTTGGCGGAGCAGGTCCAGCATCACATGCAGTCGACCCAACACACCGATTTCATATGTGATGTGCCATCCGTTCATGCCCAGCGATCGAGCGTAGTCGATGGACTCCAATGGAATCGCTTTGATTTCGTCCACGGTCGACCGCATCAAGAACACAGTCATGCCGAACGTCAACATGGCCAGTTTCAGGTGCGAACCATTTCCGCCAACCCACAGTGTGAAGAGGAACGTCAGACCGGCGAAGCCGAGGAATCGGAGCGACGCGATGAACGTTGCTCCAGGTTTAAAGAAGTCCGCAGTTGTGAGGTAGGCAGCGCCGAAGGAAATTAACGCTGACAGGATGAGCGCTTCCCAGATCACGGCTACGGACTTAAAGAGTTCCAGCAGAAGACCTTGCTTCAGTGCAAGGTCGTTCCACGCGGAGGCGATTGCCGATGGCGACGGAATACCACTGCTTGCCGGCAACAGAACCCATACAACCGCGAGAACCACGAGTTGAAAGGCTGCAAGAAACTTGATGCTGAACTTGCGCCCAGCATAAAAAGGTGTAAACAGTGAGTTGAACATTTTTACTTTCGAGTTGCCCGGTAGATGGCAAATGAGTAGAAGAACGCGAGATGCAGCATGCCCAACGTCGCGAACACGTACGGCCAGAAGATAATCTTGGCGTCGAACGTGAACATCGCCATTGCGAACGGGAAGAATGCACCGAACACAAAGTAGATGAACGTGAAGAAGCGGTATGGCTCGTGCAGGCTGTCGTACCAGTCGGAAAGTTTATGCAGCATCATGTTTCTCCCTCTGCTCGCACAGTTCACGATGCAGAACCGACAAGCTGTTGTAGTGCAAGTCCGGAATGTCGTAACCAGTGTCATTACTGATTTCGTTCAAGTCGGAGAAGAAATTATTTAGCGATGCAATGATTCTGGTACGAGCTTCTTGGTCCAGCTTGTCTTGCTTGGTCTTACGTTTGGTTTTGGTCATGGCGACACCACACATGTCTGAGGTTTACCATCTTCGGTCACTTGAACGATGATGGTTTTCGAATACGTGAGGTAAGCGACGCCCTTGATGCAGTGTTGGTAAACATTATAGTTACCCGGTTCTACGCTTACGATCTTCACGTTGGCAGCATTGGTCGGCTGCGGTTCCGGCCTTTCCTTACGCATGCAGGCCGAAAGACTTGCAGCGATCAAAGCTAATACTATCAGACTTGCTTTCATTCTTCGTCCTTTTTCTCGGGTTCTGGATATTGTCGAACCGTCACGTCGATGCCGGCTTTTGTGAGTGCTTCATAGAGCTCTTCAACAGTCAGATTCTCTATGATTTTCTTCGCATGCTCGTAGAACGCTTGGTTCATTTGTAGTCAGCCGTCGGAGATTGTAGCGACCAGAACAGTGCAGTGAACCAGCCGACGATGGTCCAACCGAGTACCATGTTCATCATGACGATGCGATGGCCGTTGTTGTGGAGTCGAAGCAGAGCGATCATCGACGGAACGTTGTAGATGACGATGCCGAGAACGATGTAGCCGAGAATGATAAGCATGTTGAGTCCTGAAAGAAAATTAGGGAAACCCGGAGGTCTCCCTATTGTACATCAGCTTACTTCGTGGAGTACAACACAATTTCCACGCGGCGGTTCTGAGCATCCGAACCGATCGGCTGCGTGTCGCCGAAGCCGCGGGTCGAGATACGCTCGGCCGGGAAGTTGCTCGGCGCATTCGCGCGGAGGAAGTTCGCCACTGCTTCAGCACGCTTCTTCGACAGGGCCAGGTTTGCTTCCGGATTACCCTTGCTGTCGGTGTGACCGTTGATTTGCACCGACAGGCCCGAGACAGCGATCTGGTCCAGCAGCTCGTTCAGCACAGCGATCGATGCCGGCTTGAAGGTCGTCTTGCCGGTGTCGAACTCGATGCTGTACGACTTGTTACCGACGACCTCGGACTTCTGGCCACCGTACGTCGGCGTAGCAGCCGATTCGACGCTCACGTTCGAGTTCTGCAGCAGGCCCTCGAGATACGAGGTGTTCACAACTTGATCGTACGGAATCAGCTTCGGCAGGTTGTCCGGGAAGTACTTGACCGCGATGTTGCCGTACACGTTGTACACTTTCTTGTACAGGTTGTCGGCGCCTTTCAGGCCGAACAAGAACGCATTGTCTGCGAGTCCGTTCGTGGTCGAGCCGCCGAGCGATACGCCGTTTTCAGTCGTGCCCTTGAAGTACTTGGCCCAGTAGTTCGCATCGCCTTCGCCATACACCTTGGCTTCGACCGCGCCGGCTTTCAGCAGTGCTTGATCGCTGCTGCGAACTGCTTCACCGCCTTCGAATGCTGCCGCCAGGAAAGCCTTCACCTCGTTCGGGTGTGCAGCCATCCACTTCTTATTGCCGATCACGACGGCCGGCATCTGCCATGCGTATTCTTTCGTCGACGCCAGCACCTTGATGTTGCCGCGCTTCGTTGCAACTTTGACATCGCCCGGGGTCCAGGTTGCGGTACCGTTGATCGGATGGCCGCGGTCGCTTGCGCCAGCGATGAACTTCTCGTCGCCGTCGGTGAAGGACGAAACGCCCACGAAGTTCATCGCTTCCGGATCGTAGGTCTTCGGATCGGAGTTGACCTTGATGCCGTTGTCGGCCGCATACTTGATGCAGATGTTGATGTCGCCATCGCCGAGCACGCCAGCAATCAGCGAACCCTGCGGACGTGCATTCTTGTCGATGATGCACTTGTCTTCGCCGCGGCTGTAGCCCAGTGCGCCCACCACTTCGACGGATTGGTCGAACGGCTTCAGTGCGTCGTTGGCGCCCTTGACGAATGCCGGATAGCCGTCGCCCATGATGACGACGAAGTGCACGCCGGTCGAGTTGTCTTTGGCGAACGATGCCAGATCGGCGATCATCTTGCTGTAGTCGTCTTCGCGACGGATGTTGACCTTCAGGCCACGCTTCGCCATCAGCGAATCGGAGGTCGTGTCGGCGTCGCCGTTGGCGTAGTGCATGCCGGCCGTCGCGTTCCATGCGAGGGTCTTGACGCGGATGGTTTCGTGCGAGTTCACTGCTGCAGTGGTGATGGTGCCGGTCGACGCGGTCTGGTTTGCAGCTGCAGTTGGGAGGTCGATCTTGTCCGGCACGGATGCTTCGATCGTAGCGCGCGACTTGAAGTAGCCTTTATTCATCGCGGTGTGAACGCCGAAGCCGACACCAGCGAGAACGACTGCGACCAGAATTGCTTTTGGCAAAGGTTTGAGTTTCATTTAATTTCCTTCAAAGTTAATAAACTAAGCCCTGTCAGACTTTAGGTTTTCGGTTACTAAAAAGAGCCGATGAGTGCATTATACACCCATCGACGAATTTCGTGTTGATTTTTATTGCTTGATTGTATTGCGGTTGAAAGCGAACGTTTTTGTTTTACCGCCGACAGTGACTTCAAACCGCATTTCATCATTGGCGGTCACATTGTCATCACAGCAGTTTTTTACCATCAGTTGCGCGTCGACATTGGCTTGTGGCAATACAGTGTTTTGTTGCAGCAATGCTTGTGCGCGAACTTCGTCGTTTGCTGCGTACCGTTCAATTTGATTGATGCTTACACCAGTTGCTGCGCCAACAGTACCAGCAGCCAGCATACCAGCGGCAGGATTGTACGTATTGATTTGGCCGCCGCCGATCCAACCATTACGACCGTAGGCGTTGTACGTTGTTGTTTGGTGCGATGCCGAGTGCGCAGCAGATGCCGCTGCTACACCGCCGACAACGGCCATCAGAATTTGGGCTTTCATTTTATTGCTACGGATTTCAGCAGTACGTTCTTCGAACGTGTAGAGGCCAACTTGTGCACCTCGCCAGAATACTTTCACGTTGGCGTTTGAAAAATCGACCGGCTTGTCAGTCTTATTCATGTAGTAAATGCTGAACGTTGGAATGGCACCTGAATTCAACAGTCGAAACGTTGGATAAATCACGATGTCGCCTTCTGGTTCTGATGATGCCAGTGTTCCGACACCTTGCTTGAATACCAGCGTTGTATTTCCATCTGCTGGTTTTGATGCAGTGTATGTGTGAAGATTAGCGCAGCCACTGCAGACAATTGCAAGGCTAACAGCTGTAATAAGACGAGTTTTCATTTTATTTCCATTTTCAAGTTAGACAGCATGAGACACCAATGATGAACAGTTCATCATTGGTACAGAAATTATTGATCTTTTTTGTTCAATAGTTGGCTGTAGTCGAACTGCTGAGCAGCCGGTTGGCCGATGCCGTTGTACAGAGTCGAGTCGTACGTGCTCTGTTCCAGCATCTGCTGTTTGTGGTTGCCGAGCAGGATCGAGTCAGCTTTGTTTTCCCACTCTTGCAGCTTCTTCAGTGCATCGGCTTCGTACACGCCGTTTTGCAGGTCCAGGCCTTCGACGAAACCTTTCGAGTTCTCGATGAAGTTCTCGATTTCGCCCATCTTCATGCCGTAGTCGTTGACGACATATTCCATCGCTTGGTCGAACAGCTCGCGTTGATCGGTGCCGCCCATCAGAATCTTCTTCGCAGTCGACATGGCCGAGTACGATTCTTGAATCATCTTGCGCTGCATCTCTTGCGCCTTCACTTCGTTGTGCAGGTCGTCGATGACGGTGCCAGTCACTTCGTAGTATTTCATCAGCGCTTTGAGGTGGACTTCCATCTGCAACAGCAGCGGCTTCAGCGATTCCTTGTTCAACTTCTCGAGTCGGCCGGCTTGACGCGATGCGACGGTTGCAGCAGAGCCCAGACCTTTTTCATGCGCGACCTTGAACGTGGACATCTGCTTTTCGTACTCGATGTCGTTCTGCTCGACTTGTTTCTTGCAGACCTGTACTTGTCCTCGCAGCTTCGCGATGGATTCTTCCATGATGCCGCGTTTGGACTTCAGATCGTCGATGTACGACTTCATGATGCCGATCGGATCGATTTCGACGAAGGCGCCGGTGATCTTTCGCATCACGCTCTTGAACCCGTACGCGATCAGCGTTTGGAACTTGCTGTTCGTCAGGATCATGATGAGCCCGAAGAGGATCGCGCCGAGCACCGTGATCGCGATGCCTTGGCCCAGCAGGTTGATGATCTTGCCGAACAGCCGCGTGAGGAAGTCCAGCGAGAAGTATGCTGCCACCACTCCGAGCCCGATGGCAAACATACCGGTCGTACCTTCCGGACGTTCCCAGAAGGATTTTGGTTTGAATTCGTTAGTCGACATGGCTTTTCCTTTTTAGCCGAGGGTGGAGAGAATGGTTGCTTTGTGGCCGTTCAGTTCGTTGCGGACGTGTGCTGCGGCAGCTTTGAATTCTACCTCAGCTTGACGCAGTTCTGCTTCTTTCGACGCGGCTTGCGCATTGAAATTGTGCAGTGCGGTCGTCTGCTCGATCGTCTGTTGCTGCAGCGTCGCGATGCGTTGCTGCAGACTTTGGATTTCGTTGTTGGCGGCGTTCACTGCAGCTTCAGCTTGACCAGCTTGTGCTTTCAGTCCGCCGACTTCCGACTTGATCTTGCCTTCCAGTGCTTGGCCGAAAGACATCTCTGCAGCGTCGACGTCGGCCAAGTGAATCGTCACTGCGTCAGCGAATTCCTTAGCTGCACGACCTGCGCCGGCAGTTTTCTGTGCCGCCTTCAGTCGCATCGTCGGATCGGGAATCACGTCGGCGAGTTGATCTGCCGCGTTCATCAGAGCCGTGAGCGCAGTGTTGCGGCCCATCGTTTGCTTGCGAATTGCCGCCACCATTTCTTGGTTGACGGCGGTCGGCGCCGAGAACGACATGCCACTGCCGACGGTCGTTGCCGGTCGTGGAGTTTGCGCCGGGGCTTGCTGCTGTTGCGGCGCCCCTTGCGGGGCTTCTGCTGCAGGTTGCGAACCGTCGCTTTCGAACAGCGAGTTCTTCAGTCCGCTGAGGAGATTACCGAATGCCATGATGTTGTCCTTTGATTAACGGCCGAAGTCCGGCGCTGCTTGTTTCTTGGTGCGGAACGCTTCGCTCGCGCCTTCGCTCGAGATGATGACGTACTTGTTCAGGTCGATCTTCGGATAACCGGCGACACCGAGCCAGAAGCCTTGCCACGGCGAACCGAGCGCGGTCTCGTACGAACGCTTGATGTCGAGCATCTGCGTCTGCGAAACCTGGAATTCTTTCTGCGTCGATTCGACGACTTGCTGCACCTTGCGATACAGCTGCGGGTCCTGCACCGGGTTTTGCTCGGTGATCGATTGGAACACGGCCTTCGAGCCGTCGGCACCGTAGCGGCCGGTCACTGCTGCCTTGAACAGATCAATCTGATCTTGCGTGGCCATCTTGGTCACGCCGGCGACGCCTTTCAGTTGCTGATAGCCGGACGACAGGACGTTCTCGTTGTCGCTATACTTCGCCTTCAGCTGCTGCTCGGTGCGGTTACCGTACGATGCCGCGCTGAAGTAGCTTGCACCGACTCCGAGCAGTACCGCGCCGAAGACACCAGCGACGACCAGACCAGTTACCAGACCCGAACCTTGTTGACGTTTCAGTTTCATTTTGTTTGTTTCCGAAAGAGTTTTGATGTAGAGATTATACGGCGGATTCTAATTCTTGTACAGGCTTATTTTCGCTTTTGGATGAAGACGTACGTACCGACTGCGCCAACGATCAGCAGAGCAATCAGCGTTGTGACGAGCCAATCAGGCGGATCGATTTCGCCGCTCAGATACTCGAATTCTTTCATCTGACGACGAACGAAGTTCTGTTCTATCTGCGATGCGCACATGGTCACCAGCGAACGGTCGATCGTGCCTTTGTCCATCACTGCATCGCGCAGTTGTACTTTGAACGTTTCGTTCTTGGTCCAGCTCAACACACGCACGAAGTCGATCTTCGGATATTGCGTGCTGCCAACGATCAGCACGACGTCGTTCTTGTTTGCACCTTCCCATGCATCGCGCAGTGCATACTCGTAGTTCGGATCATCCGTCTTCGCCACGACGACGATCAGATTCACTTGCTTCTTCGGACCGAGGTCGCGCAGAATATTCGAGATGTCAGCATTCCATGCTGCCGTGTCTGCAATGCTCCAACCAGGCGTGAGGAAACGATCGACCTTGTACAGATCGTAAATCTTGTCCGGATATGCCGGAATCAGACCTGCGAACTTCTTCTTCAAATCAGCCGCTGCCGGTGTGAAGAGAGAATTCGGAACTGCCTGCACGTAGTTCGTATATTGATGCGTCTTCGCTGCTGGATCACCAGTTTGCACGACGGTGTATCGCGACGGGTCGGGTTCATGATAGACGCTTCGCGATGTGCGGTCGAGCTTGTCGATTTGATAGTCGCCAATAGTCGTGTTGACGTTCCACTCGACGGTGTAATGGGTTCGATAACACGTGTCGCAAACACGACTGGTGGTTTTATTCTTGCCGCTTCCACTCGACACCGTCCGGCATCTGCATTCGTACGATTCTTCGTACGTGCCGTGCTCACGATCTTTCGAAACGACTTTGCCGTTGAGCACTTCCGTGTCCCACACTTTCGAGCCGGTCGAGATGAAGAAGCACGACAACACCAGCGTAAGACCAACCGCCGCGTAGATGCCGGAGAACATCGGCGCTTCTTCTTTGTTGCGTGCAGCGATGTACAACACCAGCGCAAGCACAATCGGAATTACAAGAAGCCAGATCAGTGTTTGGTTCATGATTAGTCGTAGTAAGAGATGGTCGATGCTTTGGCGGCCTTCGGGCAGGTGAAGGAGAAATACTTCGAGTACGCCGGATCAGCATACTTGGCGAGGTTGATGCGCACGCCACCTTGTTTCCAGTGGTAGCTCGTGCCATCGTCGGCCAGCTCCCACACATCGGGGTTTGCAGCCAGCCATGCGACGAGCAGACGGCGGTCGGCCGCCGGAATGTCGCCGGTCTTGTACGAACGATTGGAGAACGGATTGCTGTCCGATTGGAAAGCGTGTTTGGTGACGTTGAAGTGCTTGGACAGCCAGCTGAACACCGAAGCAGGGTTGCTGGTTTTCGGAGTGACGGGGATGGTTGCTGCTTTCGATGCTTTGCTCATGATGCGTCCTGTTGGTCAGTTGATGTAGAGATTATACCGAATGACCAACAGGATGTAAAGTACTTTATGCGCCTTTACCTTTCGGAAGTGCGCCGATACTGAGGAAGTGGAATTGCGTGACAACACCATTAGGATCAACCATCGCTTGACCGGCAGTGCGGAAGTCGGCACCGGTCAAGTCGTATATTGACTGCAGCACTTTGCCATGCGGCAACGCCGGCAGAATCAGAATCCTCGCAATCACTTGGTCGCCGTCGATACGCATGTCCAGCACTTTATGGGAAACGTGATTCAACGGAATGAAGCCTTGATTCAGATCATCCATGAAGCAACCCAACACTGGGTATTGAACTTTAGCCAATGCGTTGACCATGACGTCAGTTGGATACGTACGTCCATTTTTGTTGGGCGTATCCAATCGCATCACGACAGCTTCAAACGAATGTGCCCGCTCACGTAGCCCGGTCAGTAGGTCAGGGCTGATTTGTGTTTCGATCATTTTCCTATTGCATCTTCGATGATGAGAGTTTCACCTGCGGGAGTATGCTTGTACTTGTTCCACCAAGCAACAGCGCAAACTCCACACAGGCAAAGCTTTATTGGACCGGCAGAAGTCAGATATTGAAAGCTGACTTCTGCGCGGTCGTCACACCCGTTCTCGCATTTCATTTTTCTTGTTCGAGGTACAGGTTGCTGATGGCCTTGAACTGGTGCGAACCGTCCATTGCTTTGAACACCAGGCCTTCACGCACGTTGTTGTTCATGCTTGGGCCAATGGCGAACTGCAGCAGTTCGTCCATGTTCTTGATGCCCAGTTCTTCGAGCGTGACGCCAAAGTGCAGGGTCGGAACATGCTCGATCACGACGTTGATGTTCTCGACGCGGGCAATGCTGTTCATCTTTGCCACCAGCGACTTGCGCTCGCGCGGAGTCATGAACTCGCCTTTGTCGATGTCGAAGATGTTGTAGACGAAGAAGCGATTGGTCTTGAAACCTTCGCGGTTGCCTTGGATACCAGGACCCATCAGCTCGCCTTGAAGTGCGATGTCTTGACCGACGCTTCGCAGCACTTGCAGAATACCGCTGTTCGCCATCTGCACGAAGGCGTTGTCGTCGTTGCCTTCCATCTTCAGATCGAGGTTACGCGAGCACACGCCTTCCAGCGGTTCGCCGCCGGCACCGTAACGATACACGGTCATCGAACTGCCGTCCATTTTCAGCGTGACTTCGTAACGAGTGTCGCGGCTTGCTTGCGGCGGACGGACGAACTGCAGTACATCGCCGGTCATGCGCATACGACCAGCAGCGATTGCGGCGTCCTTGTCTTCTTGCGACATTGCAGCGACGGCTTCTGCCGGAACCGGCGAGAAGGTTTCATCGTAGCCGAAGATTTGCGAGCCCATGTTCTGGCAACGTTCTTGGTCCGACTTGCGGAGGAACGTTGGGAAGTTACCCTTCGCCATGCCAGCCAGTTGTGCGTTGACAGGCTTGTCCCACTTCATGATGCCGAGCAGGCCAGTGAAGTTGATGTCGCGAATTTTTTCGACTTCGCTTTTCCCGATTCCCAGGCCGATCAGATGATCGATGATTTCCGGGAACGCATCGAGCGGAAGTGCGAGGCCTTGCGACAGCTGCTTGCGCAGGCGAATCGTTTTCAGTCGTGCACCTGGAATGTCGTTCCAGTTGATGGCGTTCTTTTCGAGGAACTTGAAACGTTCGTCCGACATTGGCAGGTACGAGTCGACCTCGAAGAAGACGCACAGGTCGCCAACTTTGAACTCGCCGGCTTTTACGACGACTGGCCAGCCTTCGACCATTGCTTTCTTGATCAGGTCGGCGCCAGGAATATCTTCGATCGAAGTGATTTGACGAACAGTCACCAGCTTGCGGCCGTCTGCCACAGCTTCGTCGACGAGTTGTTGGCGACGCAGCACTTCAGCTTGTTCGGCTGCAGTTGCATCAGCTTCAAGATATGCCTGCATTTCTTCTTCGTTGGTAACGACAATGCCGTCTTTCAGAGCTTCAGCTTTCCAGCCGCCTTGTGCGATTTCTTGTGTTGGTTGTCCCATGGTATTTCCTTTAAAGTGGTTCGCCAATCATTTCGAATGGCAATGCAATTCGTGCTTGTTCTTCCGGATGTCCTTCGTGCGCTTTGATTGCTTTGCGCGCAGACTTCTTTCCTTCTTCGAGTCGATGCTCGCTGATCAACTCGGGATGATCCTTTCGGAATTGCAAGTCTTCTGGCGTCAGCGTGTTGCCGCGTCCGCCGTTACAAACTTCGCATGCAGGCCGCAGATTTTCGTTAACATCAACACCGCCCAAAGATTTTGGAATGATGTGGTCACGATTCATCAGCACCAACTCGCCGTATCGCATGCCGTACAAATTGAGCACTGGATTTCCCATGTGCTTCGGCCCACGATCAGCAATCCATCGGTCGGCAGCGCATCCGCACTTCCAACACGTGATTGGTTTGCCTTTGTATGTTTGAAAAAGATTCCAGCCCGAGCATTGAGATACTTGTCGGCCGCCAACAAGACGGTCGTACTTTGTTTTCTCGAGGACTTCGAAACCTTCTTCTATCGTTAGTTCTTTATAGAAGATTAGCATGGAAAGCATTCTATCACGCGCAATGTTGCTTGCACGCCAACATTTCAGTTGATGCCGTGATTTGTCAGTTCGCGCGACAGCTTGAGGAAAAGGAGAATGTTGAAACACCTGGCGTACGCTTCACACATCATCACTGGAGTTTCGACTTTCACTCCTTTGATTTCGAAGCCGGCAACCCAGCCGAGCTTCGATGATGGTGATGTTCCAGGCGCGTTGACGACGACCGACAATCCGAGTTTGTTTTCAATTGTCGAAACGCCATTGAGGTCTGAGAGATAGTTCAGCTGTGGCATCGCCCACAATGGAACGCATGACAGAAAGTAATCGTTGAGTCGATTGTTGCGAGCGAAGCGTTCCCAGTTTTCATTGATAAGGTCAGTGCAACGTACGGCAAGAGCCTCGATGGAAGGCGGAGCTTCCCGAGGCTTCTTTGGATTGAACATGTCAATCACATTATTCACTGACTTTCTCCGGGGTTGCATGCCACATCGGTTTCACTGGCTCAACGTACTGCATGTTTTCGATCGTGATGAACTTCGGCCCGAACAGATTGAAGATGGTGCCGTACTCTTGACGATAGCCCGATGGATTGCAGACGACGCGGCAACCATGCAGAATGCGGTCGATCGTATCGTGAGTGTGGCCGTGAATCCAAACTGCTGGTGCGTGTTCACCGCCCATCAAATCATCGCTGTGCGAAGCGAAGCCACCGTTGATTGCGCCACCGAAACGTGGATGGCAAAGTTGGTACGATGGCATGTGATGGGTCGCGACAACGGTCTTGCCGTCGAACGGAGTTTCCAGCAATGCTTTGATCTTGCTCTTCTGCGAACGATACATCGTTTTCATATCGGCGACAGTGAATTTCTTGTCGCCAACACGTGCAAGACGGAAGTCGTTCAAGTAGCGGCCGATGTCTGCGTGTTCAGCAAGCGTCGATCCACCATCGCCCCACAGAGTACCGAAGATGAAGCGGACGCCTTCAAATTCCTCGACAGCAACATCGTTGCCACAGAATTTGATATTGGGTGCTTCTTTGAGTGCTTCAGTAACAGCACGTTCCCACGAAGCAAACTCGTGGCCGTAGTATTCGTGGTTGCCTGGAATGTAGATGACTCGCATGAACCGGTCTTTGAGCCAGCCCAGGAAAGGAATGAGTTGTGCGGGTTTCGAGCTGATGTCACCAGCAAGAACAAGTACGCTTTCCGAGTCGCGTGGATCGGGCGGTACAAAGCTGTTAGCTAAGAATTCCTCTCGTTGACCGAGTAGTTGTTCCAAGTGTAGGTCCGAAAGGACTCTGATATATTTTGGTTTCATTATGCTTGGTGTTCTATAACGTTCCTATGTAAAGTGAACCAATCATCGACACAATGCTTGAGTTGCTTTATGGAACCGGGTTCTTCAATATGGTCCATCACCTCCACAACGCGTGCGGCAGCAGCTTTCTCTTTTCGCATCGCGTCTCGCCTGGCGGCGTAAACGGAGAAGTCATACAGTTTCACGGTCCCCTCCTTGTTGGTTGACAAGGATATTTATGGTGCCGGATCGTCAGTCTCAGGATTTTCTGGAGGTGTTGGTTCTGGTTCAACGAACTCGCGGATGAGGTGATCGCCTTCAATGACTTCACCACTGCCGGCTCGCATCAGCTGAACGCGTTGCATGATGATCTGTTCAGCTTGTTGGCGGATATGCTCTGGTTCGTTATTGAAGACCGCCATCGCTCGCATAATCTGGTATGCTGCTTTCTGCGTCATTTCGTTGTACTGCTTTGCGGTTTTCATGTTGTTTCTGCTCTTTGTGTTGACGTTTCAATGCAGCACGTTGCTGCCTCTTCAACTTCTTTGCTTTCTTGGCTTTTGCTAGAACGTAGGCGTTGAATCCGCGGCGAACCAGGTAGCTGCGGATAATGTGGAGGATCAGCAGTACTGACGAGAAGAAAATGTTCTGTGAGAACTGCTGGTCAGGGAAGATGAACAGTTGTGCCGCGACGGTGAGAAAGAAGCCGATCACATTACTTACGAGGGATTCTACTAGAGACGCGATTCTTGTTTGGCTGTGGTGTTTCATCTGGCTTCTCGTAAAATATGTCCATCTTGTAGATTGTAGTGCCGTATGAATATTTACCGTAGAAGCGTTTATCCGCTGTAGCCCACACCTTGTATTGGTCATCAACCTCGGACAACTCAAATGAGTATCCAGCATCACGGTGTTTCTTCTGGTTCATCTTTTTGATGATGGCCAACGCATGCGGCAAGCTGATGAGCCAAGACAGGTGTGGCTTCTTCATTTAGATTTCCACCAGCTTGTCGTCGCGGATACGTTCGAACGTGCAGAAGCGCAGCGATGCGACGGCCTTGCTCTTCGAGCGCGTGACGTCTTGATACTTGATGACGACAGTTGCCTTCAGCCATTTTTCCGGATTGGCTTTCATGTCGGCACGATCGTCGTCGCTGAAGCCGGAACCGACGTTGAACTCGACGCGTTCGCCGGATTCGAGGAATGCCACGCAGTTGACACCGCCGACGGTATCGGCCAGACGGGTCTTCGGACGACCAGCGTAGAAGCCTACGATGCGGGCGTCGACGTCGTAGAAGCGTTTCACTTTGCACCATGCAAACGAACGGTCCCAGGTGTAGACGGCCTGCAGTTCTTTCAGGATCAGACCTTCTTGCTTCAGGTCATCGATGACGTGATTGCAGCGAGCGGTCATCTCGGCGTAGTTGTTGACGATCGCGCTGTCGGTCAGAATGACTTTCGGTTCGACTTGAACAGCTTCGCCCAGTGCGTCTTGATCGAGGTTCAGCTTGGCGCGGACTTGCGGCAGCAGTTCTTCGAGTGCCAGACGATTGGCTTCCATCGTGATGTCGGTCTTCTGCGCGATCCAGTGCGTCAGTGGCATCATGAAGAAGCAGTGCAGCTTCAGGTTGGCTTTCGCTTTGTCGTTGCCGGTCTTCTTGGCGTTGATGGTTTCGGTGAAGTCCGATGCGAACGATTCGCCGTCCATCACGAAGTCGTAGCCTACGATGTTGCGGATCAGCAGCAGTTCAGCGTCGAACAGGCCGGCAAGGTGATCCATCTCTTTGCCGGAGCGTGCACGATATTCGACCGGACGGCCGAGGCGGACGAGCGCGATGGTACGTTGGCCGTCGTACTTGACGTCGGCGAGACACGGGAACGTGACGTTCTTTTCGAAGTCGTCAGTGTCTTCGCACTTGTCGGCGAGCATGACTTCGAACGTTGGGATGGTCTCGTCGTCTTTCCATACCTTGTTGAAGGTATCGGCAGAGAAGCCGGCGCGCGGGTCTTTGTCGATCACGCGTTCGATGTATGCTGCGGTTTCTTCGGTGAAGTTCGACAGTGCTTGGGAAACTGCACCACGTGCTGCGTCGCCAGTCAGATTGCGGTCGGCCAGGTCGTCGAGCAATTGGAACAGCGGGGAAATATCGGCGGGGTCTTGCTGCGCGTAGCTTGCAGGACGATCGAACTTCTTGACGCCGAAGACTTTATACGGGTCCATGGCATAGCGCATCAGCGCGCGGCCTGTCGGATCGAGTTTCGCCAGCGCAGCTTGGATTGCTTTCTTGGTGCCAGCACCATTCGCGGCTTCGGCTTCTTTGAGGACTTCTACAAAATTCATGGGTTCTCCGGTTTGGTTAGGGGTCTATTGTATCACGAATCATCTTGAGCCGAATAAACACTGAACTAAAAGATTCGATGTTGGGTATCTTTTCAGATGCTCGCATGAACGGTTGTGCGTGCGTATGGGTGTTGATGCAATGATTACAATCAGTATCAAAACAACGAGTGCGGCGATCCATCTCATGGCAATTCCTTATTTGTCAGCTAATGCCTATATTTCTGCTTCGTGTTGAAGATGACGCCTTGATCGACGTAAATATCCCAGCAGTCTACCACAAAAGGAAACGCAATGAAAAAGAAAATTACAGTCGGAGAACGTCTTGAGTAAAAAGAAAATTCCCACACTGGTTGTCGAGTATGCATGCGACTCAGGCAACTTTTGCTACTTGTCGGTTTTGGAGTATAGGAAAGAGAACTATCTCGTGATCGTGGATAACATCACGGAAGATTCGGTCGGCGCGTATGTGCTTGACTTTGCGCAACAGGAAGGGATTGACTTACAGCAATTGATTACTGTTGTTACAGCTTGGTTCTATCGTGGATCGTACACGTATCCGCTGTCGTTCGAATTCTCGCGACTCGGTATGGCAATGCACACGAACCGCATCTACAAAAACTTCGAACTGGCTCACGTGACAAGGCTAATCGGAAATGACTTTAAGTACAACCTTGCAGCTGCACCTAAAGTCAAACGTCGTCGCGTCAGCATGATTCCGGCGGGTGTGGAGGTTACGCTCCGTCGAAAGCCCGCCGTCACTTTATCTGAATGATCGCCCGCGTGATCGCTTGATGGGCTCGGCCGATTGCGCGATCCGTTGCAGACGTCCACTTCGTGGAGTTGTGATCGATCGCAGCATTCAGCTCTCGCTCAGCAACCTGCAGCTCGCAGATCGCGTTTTGTGATCCGTTGCTGACCGGCAACTTTTTTGCCATTGCCAAGGCCAGCCGGGCTTTTTCGTTACCCTCTTCAGCAAGCTGCTCGAGGGTAACGCGGTAGATGTCTTCGACACTCGTCATCTGGTTTTCCGATTAGGCCGCAGCGACTTCTTCAGTTGCGGCCGGTGCGACTTCAGCCGGGGTTTCGACGACCGGTTCAGCAGCCGGGGTTTCGGTCGGTGCTTCAGCCGGAACAGCCGGGGTCGGAGGAGTCGGTTCGCCAGCAGCAGCTTGCTTAGCGCGCGGGCGCTTCGGCAGGACGGTGCCAGCTTCGCGCATGCGGACAGCGTACCAGCGCAGGCAGCCGACGGTGGTCTTGGCAGCCGGGAACTGTTCCTTGACCGTAGCCACGATTTCTTCGTAGCTCAGACCTTCGCCGTTTTCGGCGACCTTGACCAGCAGGGCTTCAGCGACCGAGCGGATCGAGATTTTCGGTTCCTTCGGAGCTTTCGGCTCTTTCGGGGTCTTGGCTTTCTTCGGAGCTTTTTCAGCGGCCGGTGCTTCGACGACCGGAGCGACGCGCTTGGTGCCGTCGGCTTCGAAGAAGCTGTTCAGGTCGACCTTCTGGGCATCGGCCAGCTTGGTGATGCGCTCGACGGCTTTCGAACGCTGCGAGAAGGTCTTCAGCGTAGCGCTGCCGCCGAGTTCGTTCACCATCGAGACGAGCACGTTCAGTTTCAGGGTGTTCAGGTTCAGGGCGTTGGTTGCGTTGGTCATTTCGTTTCTCCTTTAGTTTAGCGGCGTTTGCCGGTCAGTGAAATCATTATACCCCTAACCACTAAACCTGTACACTGCTAATGGAACTTTTTTCGAATTATTTTACTTCGATGTTGTACAGCTCAAACAGCACGTCTTGCAGCCATGCTTCGGCTTCTGCTTGAAGTTCCGGCGTCTTCTTGCGCATCGTCGATGACTTGATCTTGTCTTGCACTTCGTCGTCGAGTGCCATCAGCAAACGTTTCACTTGCTCGAGGTCTTCTTTACCTTGCTTGACGCGCAGCAAGAATTCCGCGTTCGGACGTGGGAACGTGATGCGGCCGGTGTCGAGCAGTTCGATTGCTTGCTGATACACGCGCACAGCATGCGACAGCGACTTGAAGTCGACGTCAGTTTCAGCAGCGGCATTCGTACGATCGCCGAACTTGTCGATCACCTTCACGACCTGGTTACGCAGATGCTCGAGCGTCGTCGATGCCAGGTAATTGCGGCCGTTCAGCTTGAGGCTGTCTTGCGGCGTCTTGCCATTGGTCATCACTTCCGTTTCGAGATTCGCATTGCGAGCGATCCAGTCCAGAACGGTTTCAGCCGCGTTCAGCTGATCGGACAGACGCGACTCGGCGCCGACGATGCCGATTGCTTTGTCGACGGTTTCCAGGACGTAACGTGCCGAGTTCAGACGTTCACCACGACGAACGTAGTCGAACGTTTGCTTCATCGCGAAGCCAACCATCGAATAGACTTCGGCGTTTGCGAACTTCTCGATCATGTCGCGAACCATCTCTCGCGAATAGTTCAGCGGACCGCTCGTCTGGTCGGCGAAAGCGAAAGCCATCTCGAGTGCGTACGTCTGGCCGTTGACGAAGTCGCGAACGAACGTCTGCAGCGGGAAGTACTCGGTCTCGACACCGTTGTCCGGCATCGTGAAGCCATCGCCGATGCGATTGCCTTCCGCGTCGAAACGCTCTTTGAAGATCGTCAGCTTCTTGCCGAGCAGCATGTCGGAAAGCGACGGAAGGTAAACAACCTTTTCGTCGGTGTCGGATGTGGGTGTATTCGTGCCGTACAGCTTCGAGCCGTACGTCACCATGAACATATCTTTTTTCATTGGTTCTCTCTTTTGTGTTCTTCCAGCCATTCGTCGAAGTTCATTGGCTCACCTTCTCCGCCGGCTTCGAGATAGCACATGTACAGATGGTCCAGATAATCTGGGTCCATCAGATCGTCTTCTTCGGTCATAACTGCAGCCACGGATTATCCGGATCGCTGTTACCGCCTTTGCCGGAACAGCTGCTGTAGCTCGCGCTGTCGCCGAGCAAATACAGTCCGAAGAAAAGTGTCAGCAGGGCCATGAAGGCCCCGATGATCCAAAGCAGTGTTTCTGCTTCAGCGTCGCTCATGCCAGTTCCACCTCTTCAACTTCGTAGTCATAATCGGTTTGGCTCAGATAACGGCCAATGCATTCAACAGTATCCGCTTCTTCTTGCGTCAAGCCAGCTTTCACCAGCATCTGACGTGTCACGGCAACAGCGCGCTGTTCCCACTCGTTGTACACAACAGAAAATTCTTCTGCGTGTTGACGTGCTATTGCACGCACGCGTTCTTCTTCAGCTTGGAACGTTGCGAGAATTTCTGGATCGGCATTCTTTTTGCTGCCCCACTTCGGTTTCCATTTTGGGAGACTTACACCCAGCACTGGTGCTTGCGGGCTTGGATTCTCTTTTTCCCACGCAATGTATTCAGCACGAACTTTGTGCTGCACTTCGTTCTTGCGTTCTTGCGTCGTCTGCAGATTGAACCGCAGAGTTTCTGCGTCGATGTAATTCGTGAACGCTTTGACATTGCGAACGTGCGCGCTGTCGTAGTCGATTTCTGATTCCACTACAAGAAAGATTACCGCCATGATTATTCCTCTCCGTCTTCGTCGTTCTGCATCAGGCGAGCGAAGTTACGTTCCATCTGATCCAGCGGTGCGTTAATAAGATTTCCAAAACCGTCGTCGATGAAAACGATGTTCGGCATATGCAGGTGATCGGTAATCATTTTGTTCTCCGTAAGTCGATGAGAAGATTATATCCCAGCGATTTACGAATGCACACAACTTTATAAACGACAGACATATTGTACCATTGCTAATATTTTGTAACAGTAAATAAACAAGTTGAACGGACTGGACTTATGAAGAAATATCACATACTATACAAGACGACATGCTTAACAACCGGCAAGTTCTATTATGGTCGACATTCAACCAACAATAAGAATGACAAGTATTTGGGAAGCGGTAAGATTATTTTGTTGTCCATAAAGAAATATGGTTCAAGCAATCATGCACGAGAAATACTGGAAGAATGTGAAAGCCTCGAAGAGTTGGTCAAACGCGAAGAAGAATTCATCACGCCAGAAATGTTAGCTGATCCAAACTGTATGAACTTGAAACCAGGTGGTGAAGGCGGAAAAGGTTTAGTATGGACTGAAGAGGCAAAGACTAAACTTTCTAATACAGTCACTGGCAGAAAGAAAACACCAGAGCACGCCGAGAAACTTCGACAATCGAATATAGGTAAAAATCTTGGAAAGAAACCAAGCGCTGAAACATTGGCATTATATTCATCTCAGCGCAAAGGTGTTCCGAAATCTGCCGAGCATAATCGTAAAAACTCTGAAGCGTTGAAAGCTGCTTGGGTACGCCGTAAGGCTAAAGCCGCCCTTGCTCAATCAGATGAAGCTGAAGAAGAACAACATACGAATACGCCAGTGCGTGTGATTTCTTGAACGCATAGCCAGTCTCGTCTTTTGCGAACAGAATTTTGCGGGCGGACTCTCGGTCCTTCTTGTAAAGCGGAATGAACATTCGCTTTGCTGGGCGGATCAATGCCATGACATCGGCAAGTTCCATAATCGACTTCGGCTTCAGTGCACTGAGCAGATCGCCATGCTTGCCGAGCTGAAAGATTTTCTCTTGAGCGGACGGCACTTGGAGCAACGACCAATCAGGTTCTTTCTTCAGCAGCTCTTCAATCTCAGCACGCGAGTTGAAGTGTTTGTAAACAGACAGATTCAGGAAGTCGACTTTCAAGTATCCGAAATCCTCGGCTTGATCGTACGGAATCGCCGCCAACCCAGTGACCGGATCAGTTGCGATCTTTTGCGGATAGACACCGCACGGGTGTGGCGACAGCTTGCCGTCTTTCAGAATCATGGCACGTGGCCAGGTCGGAAATACTTTTGCTGGGTCAAACCTCGTTTTGTCCGTGTCGATGTCGACGTCCATTACTTATCTTCGTCCTTCTTCTTTTTCTTTGCCTGCTCGACCTTGACCAACATGACAATCTGCGGAACAGCTTCTTGCCATCGCGCTGTCAAGGTCGGGTCATCACTTTCGCAAAAGCGAACATCGAACCAACCACGCTTCACGGCGTAGTCGTTCAGAATAACAGTGTTGAAAACCTTGGAATAGAATCGCTTGGCATCATCGCCCATCGACTCAAATAGTTTGCGGCCAGTCATAGGTCGAGTTCCTTGCATGCCTTCGAGAACTCTGTGAACAACGCAATGTTCTCTGGGCTCTGCTGAATGCGCATAATCATTGCGCCAACCTGCACGCCACCTTCCAATCGGTTTGCTTCCATTTCTTCCCGGCTCTTCATGTACGTACGGAACGCAGTAGAAGAAACCAGAAACCACGGAGACAGTTTTCGTTTTTGCACTAGATCAAGAATCTTCGTAACACCGATCTGCTCGAAGACTTGATTTGGCTCGCACTCGTATTCCTTCGCATACTCCATTACAAGATCGAGCGAATTGACGAACTGCGTGGTAGGGCTTACGATCTTATCATAACCCTGGAGGTACATTGCATAAACATTATCACGGCACCACAGCACTGGTTGAACGTTGCCGTTCTCAACCATGGCTTTGACGAAGCCATCTGGGTTAGGCATGTTGACGCGCTTCACGTGGTTTGCAAACTTGATGAAGGCGTTGTAAAGGATTGATGATGCGAACGTTTCCATTGGCGGAACAGACCGCTTGTTCAGACGCATCCACGCACTGTAGTATGCGTACGCTGCTTGACCTACTGGGCCACGCAGCTCGTCGATGCGTTCACGTTCACGGCAACGATGCTTCATGAACGTGCGTTCGCTTGCGAAATCGTGAGAACAAAACTCACAAGTCCACTTCACCTTTCGTAATGGTGTTTCTTCTTGGACAGCGTTATTTCTTCTTGACGCTGCTTGGTTTCTTAGGGCTTCCCGATCCATCGCCGACCTCTTTTTTTAGCTTAGCTAGCTCTTCTTTATCCCACCCACATTCCTCTGCCATGGCGAGAATATCTTCTGCATCGATAGCGTCAGCATAACCAACTGCTTCGCGTGTCGAGATGTCGTAGTATTGTTTGATCGCTTCCAGCCGTAACTTCGTCACAGCCTTCATACCCGGCGCTTTGATCCACGAGTAACGTTTGGACTTGCCAGTCGCTGCCGCAGCCAAAAGCGAGAACAACAGACCTTTCTCCGAACCCAGCGAGAAGAGGTATGGGTTGACGAAGGTATTTATCCGGATGAGCTGTGCTTGGTCATTTGTGCCAGTCATCCACCGTGCGATGACGAATGGTGCAGCAGCTTTCTTGTCTTCGTCAGACAGGTTCGCGTACCATTGCAGGTCACGTTTCGACAGGTCAGACAAACCCTGGAACAAATCAAAACTCATACGATACGAACCTTGTAGGTGGTAGGTGTTACTTCGAATTTAGATATTTTAACCTTGTATCCGGAGAACATCAGGTAATTTCCGTAAACGGGACCGGCCGCTTCGTCGACGACCCCTTCGGCATCTACGAACTGCATGAGCGCGTCATACACTTTTGTTGGGAGTCTGATGGCATGAATTGTTCCATCAGGAAATGATGCTGTGTACATAGTTTCTCTCTTCAATTTTTTGGCAGTGTGGACAATGGCGTCTTGTCACCAGCGGCGAGTTGAACCGTTTGCTGAAGGGTGCGCACCAAGGTGTCCACTCGTGGAAACCGAGACGGCACCGCCAGTTCATACCAACGCGGCTATCTCGATGAAGAGCGCTGCGACTTGCAGTTCCGGGTCAGCGACGAATCCATGCTGGTATTGATATTGCGCGATGAGCACAACAGCTTCGTCTTGACGCTTCAGCTTCTTCATGCGGTGGAGGTTGTCGTACAAGAACCGGTACACGTCGACGAGTTCTTCGCGAGTGGCCGATGCGCAGACGACGTCGCGTGCTGCTTTGATTTCACCAGCTTCGATCAGCGGCAACAGTTCGAGCTTCCAGTCTTTCGCGGAGTCAGCACCTTTGATGACGAGCTTACCGGTCTTGCTGGACTGTTCCATCAGCTGGATGACTTTGCGGAAGTCGGGATAACCAGCTGCAACAACTTTCTCGAGGTCATCGAGAGTGAATGCGATGTTCTCGGCTTCCAGAATCTCGGCAGCCTTGATGAGGACTTCGTCTTTCGATGGAGCTTTGAATTCAAACTCCTGGAATCGCGAGCGCAGCGGAGTCATGATGGTGTTGACGTAGTTGCATGTCGCAATGAAGCGGCACGAACTCGACGAGACTTCCATCAGGTCACGCAACAGCTTCTGCGCATCATGTCCGACACCGTCCAACTCTTCGAGACGAACAATCTTGAACTTGCCGACCGGCATCGTCATGGCGAAGGCTTTCACCTTGTCACGCATGGCTTCGATCTTCTCGTCCGAACAGTTGATCTTCAGAATGTCACTGCGATCGACGTTCAGGTCTTTGACCAGTGCGAGCGACAGTGAAGACTTGCCGGTACCAGGTCCACCGTAAAGCAGCAGGTTCGGAATCTCGCCTTCGGTCACATACTGCTGGAAGGTCTTGTAGTCGTGTTCATCAGTCGCGATGACCTGTGACACGGATTGCGGACGGTATTTCTCAACCCAAACTTTTTTCAACATTAGTCGTTCTCTTCGTTAAGCCATTTACGTTGTTGGATTCTACGCGCAAGCACTTCTTCGCGTTCTCGTTGTTCCGCGGTCTTTCGTTTCGGCGGAACGCCTTGGTAATAGTCTTTCATTACGCGTGCGGCTTGTTCGACTTCTCGATCACCACAGCGCGATGCAGCGTCCAACCAATCAAATAACATACTCATACTTTTCTCCGGTTGCAACAGTGCAAAGACATAACATGCCATAATACACTGTTTTCATAGACGGTTTTACTTTCTTGCTGAAGGACGGAAACCTGGATTGCGATGTGCGTCGACGATCGTTGCTGGATCAGGTTGTACAATGCCCAATGTTGAGCGTGTAATCTCTTCGCGGTGGATTGGTACTTGCGCGACTTTCATCGGGATGAACTGCGAGCGATCGGGTTCAACAACGATTTCAGGAAGTTCCACGTTGACCGGTTTCAAGATGCCAGTCTGCTCGTAGGTTTCTTTCGGCTCTTCGTACTTCTCGTACTTGGTCTCTGGAATCGGGTCGCCAACATAACCTTCTTCACGAGCCTGCTCGGCTTTCTCCAACCAGACTTTGTCTTCTGCTTCGCTCGTTGCAGCGAGGGTGTTTGCACCTTCCCATGCGAAGCCGTTGAAGATGTACATCTGATGATGTTCCGGATGGAAGAACACGTCGTTCTTCTTCGGATTTGCTGGGAACTCTGAACCGACTTTATCGGCTTCTTCGTCGATCAGATGTTCGCTGTGAGTTCCCTTCATTGGCTTGAACTCTTGAAAACCTTCAGGTTGCGGTTCATCAAACACCTCGACCTTTGCCGGCTCTTGTTCGACAACTGGCACTTGCTTCTCTGCCAACTTCTCTTCTTTGCGACGAGCCCACAGATAGTTGCCAGCGATGATGAGGAAGATGGCGAGCGGGTCAAACACGAAGATAATCATCGCGATGACGTACGACACTGCCTTTTCCATTGGAACATCGAGACCTTTCGAGATAGCAACGATCGGACCCGCTTTCGCTTCCGTGCCGATCTGTTTGATCTGCGCTTCTGGCAATTGCTTGTCGATGTCTGCGATCTTCTTGTCCAGCGCTTTCTGTTCTGCCTGGAAACTGCGGATCAGTCGAAGTCGTTGATTGACCGTCGTCTTTGTTGGGAGCGCGGCAATCTGATCGTCGATCTGTTTCTTGCGAAGTTCATATTTCGCTTGCTGTTCTTTCATGACGGCAACTTTCACGTCGCCTTCCTTCGCGCCCATAATGGACTTCTGGAATTCACCCGTCAAATACCCTGCGGCACCTGACGAGGTGATAATCATGGTGACTATTGCCGCAGCGAAAGCGTACGGCTTCATCAGTCTCGGTAAAGTTTTCCAGTGCGTGTACAGAAGCGAAACCGTTACAATCTTACCAACGTCAAGAGCTATTGCAAGGGCGATTATGATTGGGTTTGCTCCGAACAGCGCAGAAATACCGATGACGGAAACAAGAGAACCAAGGCCCTCGATGAAAAGTGCCGCTGCGAAAGTAAGGATTATAAAGAACATTTTATTGGGCGCTTATAGCGAAACGGAAAGTTGCGTAGGAGTGTTTTGAAAAATCTTCTTTGGTCAGGGTATACGGTGAAGTGTACCAGACTGCGTCGTGCAGGTTGACGACGTCACCAGGCTTCTTGGCTTTCAGCCATTCAGCATGTGGTACGTCCAACGCGATCGGATGCAGGTATCCGGTCAGTCCCTTGAATGCGTCGAAGCAATGCGGGTCTTCGAAGTAAATCTTCACCAACTTCGATTTGTCGAGTACGGCGCTTGGACGTTCAACATGTGGCACAGTGTAGTCCAGCTTGACAATCGGATCGTTGTCCAGATATTCTGGAACGATCTTACCTTCCCAGACTTTGACTCCGCTGTGTGGTAATGCTTCGCCGAGTTTCAGACTTGGATTGACTTCGAGAATTTTGCTGAGAATGCCGGCGAGCAATTCTTCTTTCGGCATGTCCAGCAGCGGGTGTGGATAGTATTCGGTCATTTGATGAACTCCGTACCTTCGGTGAGTTTGATGTCGTCAGTGACGAAGATGATTTTGTCCTCGTCAGTTTTCCACATCTTTTGACCGTCGACTTCAGTTCCGTACGTCCACATCAGGCCCTCGATGAGAATGTATTCGCCGACCTTGATAGATGCTTCAGGGCCTACAGCAAGCACCTCGCCCCAACGAGGTTGCTTTTGCTGCATATCGGTTTGCGCAATGATAATGCCACTGCCGAGGATTCGGTCAGTGAATTTACCTTTGCCGCCTCCGGTTTCGTCGAGAAACCGGAACATGATGTTACCATTGAGGGGATGTACGATTGTTGGCATGCTATGTCCTATGAGTATTTCCTGCTGGATGGTGTTACTTGCGCTGCTTTGCTTTGCCCGATTGTTCTGCAGCCTCGGCGGAAACTGCCAGGAAATCGATGTCAGGTGCGACGGAAGACTTCACTCCGTCCTTTGCATCGATGGCCTGTTTCCGTTGCTCAACTGCTTTTGGCACTGGTGCCGAAGCGAGTTGTTGTTTGATGGCGAGCATTTCGAAGTCGATAAGTTCGCCGCGGGCGCTTCTGATGAGTTGTCCCATTGTATGTAGTCTCCGGATAATGGCGCTTGGTTGCGCACACTATATTTATAGTTCTTTTTCTATAGACCGGATTATGGGATGAGTTGTCGCTTCTTCGCCAGCAAAGCAGCCTTTGCGGCTTCTCGTTCTGGGCAAGTCGCCCGATGATAGTTGTCGTAGCGGCGAAGCAGGTCGAGCTGATTCTCGATCAACACCAACGTTTCATGTCTGTGTCTACGATCGTTCAACCAGCTCACATCAAGCGCATCTTGGCGTGCATCGGAGATTGTGAAATAATTCGGTGGAAGTTGTGGAATCATAATCAGTCGTGGAAGAATTCATCGGCCGGCACGTCCAAGACAACACAATCGACAACGTGCAAACCAATGAGATAGAGAAGATACGAAGCGCAAGACGAACCACGCCCGACTCCCCACAGAACATTGTTCTCACGCAACTGGTCAATGATGTAGATGACGGTCTGCATAAATTGTACCATGCCACGAGCTTCAACTTCTTGAAGTTCGTCAACGATACGATCCAGGGCTTTCTCAACCATCTCTGGTGTATACGATGCCGGGCAGTTCTTCTCGAACTGTTTGGCCATGTACTCTTGCAGATCGAGATTCTGATACTCTTCAGGTAGCTGCCAACCCATGTCGAGGTTGATCGGCTCTTGTTGAACAGGCAACAGCTGTTCGCGTTCAGACACTTGCGTGTTGAACTCGGCGATGTCTGGTGTTTCAGAGGTGACGCGCAACTTGTTGGGTGGAATTCCCAAAAGCAAAAACCGGGCCAACTGGTCCGGTTCTATCTCAGACACTCCGTCGAAACGGAGGTTGCGGTCGCTCAGCTCAGACTTGAGGGACTTCAATGAGTTCATCGGCGAGGTCCACTGGTTGGACGGGTTGTGTTACTTGACGACGCGCGTTTTCCAGCTGCGTCTCGGCGCTGGTCTTGCGCTTGACCTTCAGTGCGTGGCACGCGAACTTGGCAAGCACGTAGGTCGGCACGTCGGTGTACGGATATTCCGGATAGAACATCACGTTGCCCCAGCGTCCCGTTTCGAGGAACGACTTGAGGGATTCGCAGTGCGCTTTCTTCGACGGATCGAACGACACGCGGTGGTTCGAAACTTGGCGCAGGATCGAGGACCGGGCCAAGTGGTCATTGGGTTCGACGAAATCAGGCATGATGTTTCCTTGTGTGGTTGAGTTCAGCCATTATACAATGGTCATTTCGAAATGCACATCAGCTTTCGTCATTTGGTGGTTCCTCATTCTGCCACTTTGGGCAGTCGTTAAGTTCGTGCTTATCGCTGCCGCACATCGGGCATTTCTTTATTGGTCTACTGCGTAGCACAGTGGATTGCGGCACGCGGTCGACTTTGGATCGCACATGCAAGCATTCTTCACTGGTGGTTTCACGAGCTGATGACATGGTACACCACGCTTCTCCAAACGTTCAACGCCTTCAGGCAGGCGATAGTGATTGCGGTAAACAACGCGGGCAATCTTCGCTTGGACGATCAGCTTCGCGCATTCAGGGCAGGGTGAGTAAGTGGTGTACAGAGTTGCGCCTTCGGAACCGCCACCAGCTGCTGCGAGTTTCAGAATCGCATTGGCTTCAGCGTGAAGGACTTCTTGCTTAGTGACAACATTGCCTGCGTCATCGTAGATTTCGCATACGTCATCATCACCAGTTGCACCGGCAGGCATGCCGTTATAACCGTCCGAGATGATGCGCCCGTTCTTGACGATGAGCGCACCAACTTGAAGGCGATTGGCTTTGGAACGTTTCGACCAGACTTCCGCCATCTGCATGTAGGCTTCGTCTATCTCGATACGGTTTTGGTTTATGGTCAGTTTTTTCATACGTCTATTCTACCTTGACGTATGATGCACGACAGAAATATTTCTTAATCATACATGCGGACGTTGTTGGCGCGCCAGAATTCACGGCTGCCGCTCAGCAAACCAGTGCCGGCGTCCATGCGCTTGACGTATGATTCGTCCGCATTTTTGCGGGCGTAGTCGATCAGCGCGCTGCCGATGCCTTTGCGACGCAGTGACTTGCGAACGAAAACCTGGATGTCGCCGTATCGTGTGATTACGGTGACGCCGACGGGAACACCGTCAAGTTCATAGACCGCGGCGAACTTGACGCCATCTTCGTGGTCAGCTCCCCTGTGTAGCTGTTCGTTCAGCATCCACCCCGACACAAACAGACGGTGCCGGATCGCCAACTTGCACGCTTGCTGGTTCGTCATTTTCCGGATCATCGCTTGCAGCCTCCGCCGTTGCAATCGCAAGGACGGCGTCCTTGATTACAATTTCCTCCGCAGCTGGGGAGGCTGTTGAGGAATTCTCGGATTCGGGCAAGGAGGGTTCGCATGGTGTCGGTTCCAGTGGCCAGGTTTTGTGAACGTCTTCAAAAAGTTTGTCGATGGTTTTGACGCATGGATGGTCGCCATAATCCGGCCACGCATACTTTGCGTCGAAGATTTTTGCTTCGCCGTAAGCGAGTTCAATCTCGCCACGGCCAGGCAGCATTATATTGTAACCTGAGATGCTGCAGTTTGTATACCCCTCTGCAGTCAACCGGTCAACGATGTCTTGGAGTGTCACTTGATTCTCCACATCTTCGGCACGTAGTACACGTACATCGACAGGTCTTCGATGAAGAAGAGATTGCCAATACGGACCAGCGTGCCGACATCGCCTTGCGAGTTGGTGGTTTCCAGCACGACGCGTTCAGGCGGAAGTTCGTGTGCGGTGTATTTCCAGTCGGATGCCATGATTCTATCCTTGATTTGATAAACCATTATACACACATTTGTGCAGTGTGCAAAGTATTTAGAACGAGTAATTCGCGTGAGGGATGCGGCACTTGACTTGCCACGATTTGTTGGAGTCAGCTTTGTGGCACGGCAGCAAGATTGCTTTCGGGTCTTTCAGCACAAGGCCTTCGTCTTCTTTGCCGAGCTTGTCGAACAGAGCCGTGAAGCCAGCACCAAAACATTTCGCCAGCGTGATGCGGTCGTCGATGCGATACTGGTCGGATTCGGAAACACCGCCGAACTTTTTCATCATCGCTATCATACGCGAACCGAACGTGGTGCCGGCAAGCGACACGCCATTCGAGACGAGTTGATCGAAGATGAACAGTTCGTGTTTCGGGCCGCCAGTAACTTTGCTGTGCAGCAGTTCGGCGACGAAGACATTCCAGCCTTCAGAGCCGGAGAAGAATTTGATGTGGTCTTCCTGCGGCGTCCACATGCGATGGTCGCCGTTGTCGATTTCAGGATGACGGGTCTTGAAGATGACTTGATCGCCTTTTGCGAAGATCACGGTGCACGTACCGTTCTTTTTCTTCTGTGCGACGTAACCGCGCTTCTGATAGAAGCCAAGGTTTTCCTTGGCAATCTTCAGTTCGGGCCGAGGTGGAAACAGATATTGAAAGTTGACGTAGTCCATGTTCGTTCCGCAGTAGGTCAGTGAAGCCATTATACCCAATGACTCCACTGTTGCACACTACTTTAGCAGTTCAACGAACCATCACGCGGCTTTTCGCACGTGACGTAAATCACCGGCGGGCTTTGCTCTTGATACGACTTTTTGACTTCGATCACTTTGTGGTACTCGAAGTCAAGGCCCTGCACGTGTTCACCGAGTGCAGGTGGATGATCGGTCTGCAGATGCAGCGTGTCTTCAACCAAACCCGACGGGGTTCTGCGATACGTGCGTATGATTACCGTCGGCCACCCATTTACCGGTTCGTGGCTTCGAAATTTTCCCGGACTTGGTGTCTCCGCTTTGTATCCCATCTGCTGTTTCCTTTATGTGATGCATGTAGGTAACGCCGACGATGAACTCGTGATCGAGCACGTACAACGGCATTGGTGTGTTGTTCGGACGCTGGAACTCGTGGGCGCCGACATGCGTGATTCGATACGCTTTGCCAACAACCGGCAATCCGCCGTACGTGAAAAGCGGCACGTGCGCTGCGCGGTCTGCCCATGCATGGTACGTGTCGAATGTGTTGCCGTCGCTGCTGAGCATGACGGCATCGCCAACTTTGAATGTCATATCAGTGAAGTGTTTGCATTTGTTGCAGCACAGCATCAGTTGCCGCCCATCCGTATTGGCGGTTGTTCTTCTGCCACTGGCTGTTGTGGATTTGTTCGAGCAGCGCTGTACGGCATCGTTCAGCCGACGCCAGAGTTTGGAAAGCACTGGCGCCCAGGAGAAAACGACGACCGGTCTTGGCAATAGCCCACACGGACTTCTTGCAGACCTTGATTTCGTAATCGCGGACGGCCACCGGATTCCACGGCCGTTTGATGTTGACGATGTAGAGCTTCATCAGTCTTTCCGGTTCTGCATCATGATGACCATCTGCTTGACCATCTCGTCGTCGATGTAAACTTCCTTGCCGTTCCAGGCTTTCGCCAGGAAACCGACGCCGACGTCCGTGACGGTGATGCCACCATCTTGCAGCGTTTTGTCGTCGAGCTTGACGATGCTCAGTTCGGGATTGTTCTTGTTTTCGTACACAGTGGTCATTTGAATCTCCGTAGTCGATGGAAAGATTATACCCACCTTCTACGGAAATGTACATCACTTGTACTCGTCTAGTGCAGCTTTTGCGCATGCTTCGCCGTAGGCGCGCATTTGCTCTGCTGTGTAATTACCATCGACTTCTGGTTCCGGCAATGATGGCAGGAACTTGTTCGATGGTGTTGGCAAGAACCGCGTGTAGTCGAGACCGTGATAACGGAAATGTTCTGCCGTCATCAGCTTGTAAGCCGTCTCTGCAAACTCTTGCGAATCTGCGCCAACGTCAAACGGCACTTCCCATTTCGCTGCCAGGTCTTCCAGGTCGGCGAACGTAATGGTGTGCGTGCGACCCCAGCCACTGCGTTCGTCTTTGTAGACTTTGCCGTCTTCGTAGCTGACGCGAATGATTGGGTCGAAGTCTTCGTTGACGATGTAGTAATACTCGCCAGTGAGCTTCGTCATGATTTTAGCTGTCGCCCAGAACGTGCCTTGTTCGTCGATGACGCAGGGCACGTCATCTTCTGGCTTCGCGAGAATCATCATTGTGCGAAGCTGGTTATGGTAGTGGTCAAAGACCGGCACCATAAACTCGCCGGTTGTCGGATGCTTCATTTGTATTCCACGCCGAAGTCGAGGAACTTGCCGGCTTCCGGATTGCGTTGCTGGAATTCACGACCGGCTTCGAACGATGCCGACATGAGCAGCGCGTACGCCGGCTCGTCGATGAAACGATCGATCTGATGTTGCGGAATGTCGGACCGGTTCTCTTTGAACCAGCGTTTAATTGCCACGAAGTTTGGAGCGCTCATAGTGTCTGATGGTTATCCGGTTGAAGAAACGACGCCACAGAATCGATCGTACGATTGACACGATCGTAAACAGAATCGTGATGCCGATGTTTTGGCTGGTCGATGTTTGCAGATGAAACAGTGGCGTGATTACAAATTGCTGGAAGAGTCCAGAAATAATGAAGCCAGAGCCGATGTTGGCGATGACTTCGATCCATGAATGTTTGAGTGATTGCATTAGCTGAAAATGGCAACGATGATGAGGATCAGGAAACTCAGTGCAATGCAGCCAAGTGCTTCTTTGCGAGTCATCTCGCGGCCACCTCTGCGCATATTACCAGTCCTTGATTTCGAGGATAATCTCGCCTTCTTCTTCCGGCCAGTGGCGAGCGACATCGAGGTCATCGTAGTCGAGTTCCACTTCCAGACCCCAGACGTGGTCCTCTTCTTCTTTGGTTGATGGCCGCACGACCACGCCATAGCGGATCAGTGCTTCGAGTTGGGCGACAGCGACTTCGTCTTCTTCGTCAACGGTGACGTAGATGTCATGGCTGTCGTACAGCGACTTCGGACGCGGGCCCGGATGTTCGATGGTGTATTGCGTCATGCGTAGATTCCCTTCTCTGCTTCGAGAGTGTTGCGAATCAGGTTGAGAAGAATTTCGTTCTCGGCGTACGTGGCGCGAGCAGCTTTCAGCTTGCTCTTGACCAGCTCGATGTGCTCGGCGATCTTCTGTTTGTGATCGTCATCGCCGACGTATTCTGCGTGAATCTTCACGAGACGGTCCAGCGAGTTCTGCACGCGGTCGATGCTTTCCTTGTTGACCACGTGATTGGCTTCGAGCCGTGCCAGCTTCTTGTCAGCCGGTTCGATGCCGAGCAGTTTCATCAGGAACTTTTTCATTTGGCCGGTCCAATCGAGATAAAGGTTTTTGGAAATGCTTCGACGTACATCGTGTTGTTGATACGCTTTGTCGGACACCAGCGTTTTGCTGCTGCCTTCACGATGAAGAAAGGCAACAGCTTCCAGACGAAGGACAGCGGCGTCTTCGGCGACGGGCTGCTGTGATTCTTGCTGGCCCGCCGAACGTAGCGGAAGAGCAAGATGCTCATTCGCAAGCCTCGTAATCGGCCTTGGCGCTCTTGTACTGCTCGGAGTCAGGACCGTAGTCATTGTACGCGTTTTCCATCAGGCAGTCGAGATAGCACTTCTTGCAGTAGCCCTCGTTGATGTCTGCTTCACCATGGCCAGTGTCACGAGTCAGCTTGCCGCAGAGTTCGCAGTTGTAGGTGCCTTTGTTGTTGATCCGGTTATACTTGGCCATGTTTGATTCTCCGTAGTTGATGGGTTCATTATACCTGCAACTGCTAGAAAAGCACAGCGTTATGCGATAAAATTAAAGTTGAACGACTGCTGATCGTCGCTAAGCAACGAAGAAAACATTGTCGCGATAGCTGAGTCGATAAAGCAAATACCAAAATCTGGCACGTCACGCGATTTTACATCAAAGTGAATAATGGACTCGTCTTTCGACACATTATCCAATTTCGTTAATGGAATGGCGAAGCGGAAATTATTATCACCGGTAAAAATCAGTCGCTTATTCGTCATGGTGAAATAGCCCAATTCCATATCGCTAGAATAGGTTGCTTGCATTCGGCCGCGCGATCCGCCTACGTTAAAGCTGAGACCCTTCACAGGCGTTACACGGACGCCACGGGACCCCGATTTCCACTGTGCACCAGTCTTTACAGTGCGAAACATTTTTACTGGGGCGTCTACAATGAGCTCTTCATTTTTCATGAGAACAACGCCACGTTGAATCGCTGGGCCGGGCTGCATTCGGAATGGGGCAGTAGATAATGGGTTCTTCAGCTCGCTGACAAATTCAATATGACGATTGGTCCACAGCGAAGCTTCTGCACTTGAAGAAGTGCCTTTACTTCCACTTGATTTTCTGGCAAATACAAAATAAAGTATGACTGCCACAATAATAATGGGGAAAAGCGTCGACATCGTCTGCTGGCTCATTGTATTTCCTTTCGTTTATAGGGAATTTTAATACGGTTTCCAGGAGGTATCGGATCATCGTCCCCATCATTTCCAACGAGGGCCAATAAAATCAGAACAACACAAAAGGCTTTATTATATTTGACAGCCATTTGATTCTCCGTAGTTGATGGGTTCATTATACCTGCAACCACGGAGAATGTACAGCGTTTATTACTTGAACTGCTCTTCTTCAGTCGAACCGTGCAGGGCAGTTGTCGAGCTTTGATTCTGCTGGATCGCTTGCGACACTGCATCGAAGTAACCAGTACCGACTTCGCGCTGGTGCTTGACGGCCGTGAAGCCTTTGTCTGCTGCGGCGAATTCCGCTTCTTGCAGTTCGACGAACGCAGACATCTGACGACGTGCGTAGCCGTGTGCGAGGTTGAACATGCCGTAGTTCAGCGAGTGGAAACCAGCCAGCGTGATGAATTGGAACTTGTAACCCATCGCGCCGAGTTCTTTCTGGAACTTGGCGATCGTCGCGTCGTCCAGGTTTTTCTTCCAGTTGAACGATGGAGAGCAGTTGTATGCCAGCATCTTGCCCGGGAATTTCTCGTGGATTGCATCGGCGAACTGCTTGGCGTACGCCAGGTCAGGCTTGCCGGTTTCACACCAGACCAGATCGGCATACGGTGCGTAAGCGAGACCACGCGAGATTGCTTGTTCGAGACCAGCAGCAACGCGGAAGAAACCTTCGACGGTACGTTCACCATCGACGAAAGGTCGGTCGTTCGGATCGATGTCGGACGTCAACAGGTCAGCAGCTTCTGCGTCGGTGCGTGCGATGACCAGCGTCGGAGTTCCCATCACGTCTGCTGCGAGTCGAGCAGCGTTCAGCTTCTCGATGGCTTCGCGAGTCGGCACCAGGACTTTGCCGCCCATGTGACCGCACTTCTTGACGGATGCCAACTGGTCTTCGAAGTGAACGCCGGATGCACCAGCTTCGATCATCGACTTCATCAGTTCGAAAGCGTTCAGCACACCACCGAAACCGGCTTCAGCGTCGGCGACGATCGGCGCGAAGAAGTCGATGTCGTTCTTGCCTTCTGCCCATTGAATCTGGTCAGCACGTTGGAACGTGTTGTTGATGCGCTTGACGACCATCGGCACCGAGTTCGCTGGATACAGCGATTGGTCCGGATACATTTCGCCAGCGAGATTGGCGTCGCCGGCAACTTGCCAGCCGGAAAGGTAGATTGCTTTGAGACCAGCTTTGACTTGCTGCATCGCTTGATTGCCGGTCAATGCACCGAGTGCGTTGACGAACGGTTCGTCTTGCAGAAGCGTCCAGAGTTTTTCTGCGCCACGCTTTGCGAGTGTGTGCTCGATTTGAAGCGAGCCGCGGAGGTTCACGACATCTTCTGCCGTGTAGTTTCGTTTGATGCCTTGCCAGCGTGGATTGGTTTCCCAATCGTTTTGCAGTTCGGCGATTTGTTGTTCTCGTGACATGGTGATGCTCCTAAGGTGAAAAGAATTCTTTAGCAGTACACGTCGATGTAGTGCTGTGTTGGTTCGCGCATCTGTTCACGATACGCCTCAATGGGCGCGATTGCTTTTATTCTTGGTTCTTCAAGACGCGGATAAGGTAAAACCCGGCTCACTGGCCGGGGCAAATTTGTTCCCATCGCCTGCATCATGAGTGCCATCGTTTCAGGTGGCACAATGCGTGGGAGCGGTGTCACAGCAACTGCTGTGACTGGGCCGACGTGCATTACGATTGCACGGTGATGCAGTACTTGCCGGTGATCAGGCGCGGCTTGGTTACTTCGTAACCTTTCAGCGTGTACTCTTCAGCTTTGGTGTAAGCCTCGACAATGTCGTCGTACTCGAATTCCATCGTTTGATCCATGTTGTTCTCCGGTTGTGACAGAGAGATTATACCACAATCTCTCCGTCGTTGTTCTTGATTAGCCCAGGTTTGCTTCGGCGATTTCTTCTTCTTCAGCCGGAGCCATGTAGCCGGCGACCGTCGAAGCCAGCGTAGCCATGTTGTAGTCAGCATTCAGCTTCGGCTTCAGAGCCATCGTGGTCACGATGCGGACGGCCTTGGCGCGGTTGTCGCCGGCAGGCATCTGGAACGCTGCGTCGCACAGAGCGTCGTCGACGACTTTCTTCGACACACCTTCTTGCAGGACGAAGAAGTCTTCCGGCACGATTTCTTCAAGTGCTGCCGAAACCTTGCCCATCAGTTCTTCGTTGCCGGCGTAGGCCGGGTTGATGCCGTACATCTCGGTCGTGATGACTTGTTCGAACGGCTTCAGACCGAGGCTTTCGAGCACTTCGACTTCTGCTTCGTTCAGCGCCGAGTTGGTGCCGCGCTTGCGCATTTCAACCGAGCAGCTTGCCTTGCCGTCGATGCCCTTGAACGATTCCGGACGAACCGAACCGGACATGTTCAGGAACTCGCCGAAGCCGGCTTCCTTGATGTCGCCCTCGAGGGTCTTAGCCGCAGCTTCGAGGCTGGCCATCATGGCCTTCATTTCTGCAAGTTTCTGAATGCCCGAGATTGCGATTTCTTGCTTGGTCTTTTTAGCAGCTGCGGTCGGCTTGGCGGTAACTGCTTTGGCTTTAGCGAAGAGGGTCATTTTGTTTGCTCCGTAGTGTTCGTCGATGAGTTCATTATACATGAAACCCAACATGGAGCACAGTACTTTGTCAGCCTTTTTTAATCTTTTGCTGAACTGTTTTCGCGCCGGCAGGTGTTGTCGTTTCTGTGATTTCAGCTTCGACTGGACCATCGCCATCAACAGCATCGATGATTGGCGCCGATTGACGTGCCGCCAGCATTCGCTTCTCTTCAACCTTCTCAGTTGCTTCGGCCACAGACGTTTCTTTGTAGTTGTACTTTGCAGAGATGAACTTGCTGAAGCCTTCGACCGACGCCATGAACGCTAGATAGACACCGAAGATTTCAACTGACAACGTGCCCTGCAAACCCGTCTTGATGATGAACCAGGTCGAGGCAATGCCGGCGATGAACTGCAGGACTTTCGTCGATGAAACCTTTCGCCCGTCTTTCGTGAACATGTCAGCGAAGTCCAAACGCTGGGACTTTTGGATCGAGTAGAAAGTATAGAACAACATGAAGATGAGACCGATAATCAGTACCGACATCAGGTTGAGTTGGTATCCCCAGACGTCGAGGATCATTGCATTGGTAGTTGCGACTGGTGCTGCAGCAGGGGTAGCCATGTTGGTCTCCTTATGATGATCGGATATTTAGGCCCGGAAATGAAAAATCCACCCGAAGGTGGATTTTCTTATTTGTCAGCTAATGCTATTATTTCTGCGTTCTCTGGAGTACGAACGTATCCTTGTGGGATTTTGTAATTCGGTTGTATTCGTATCCAGGCAACTTGAATCGTTTCACGAGTCGATCGTACAGCTCTGCTCGATTTGTGTCGGTACCTTTCTTGTCAGCACTAAAAAATATCTTCTCCGGTTTGCGGTCCTCGATGAACTGTTTCAATGCAGCCGAGACCATGGAGAATACCTCCAGCTCATTGCCACCGCCAGTCTTTCCGAAGTTCATGCCGTTACCCTGGAGGTTCGTCTGCCAGAACACTGCCTCCCATGCGTCGCCGTCTTTATCATCGTCATCTTTTTCAATCGCGAAGTGGATGATGCGGTCGCCGATCTTTGCTTCGGCACGGAAGTCCTTTCCATTCCTGGTGACTTCGTAATCGACCTTGCGATTCAGAATCTCGTCAAGCTTTTCGTTTGGCGTGAGGACGAAGATGTCTTTGCTCTTGCCTTGCTGACGTTCGTACTTGTATCCTGGAATATTGAGCCGCTTCAGGAATTTCTCATACAAGTTCGCCCGCGTAGTTTTGTTCTCAGCTTCGAACTTCAACTCCGCAGGCTTGTGCTTTTGAATGAGGTGTAACACAGCGTCCTTCATGACGGAGAACACTTTGAGTTCTCCACCTGCGCCGGTCAAATCGTAGTTCATGGCGTACGTCTTTTTGTCCAGCTGCCAGAAATCCATGAACCACTTGTTGCCGCGTTTCTTGTCAGCCTGAAACTGAATAGTTCTACCAGCGATGTCGGCACTGAAGAAGTAAGTTGACTTGCTGTCTTCATGCACCTTGACATCAACTTTACTATCCAGTACTTCGTTTAGAATTTCATGAACTTTCATTTCAGCCTTTGTCTTTTGGGATGACGGAAAACTTTCCATCACTTTCGTATCTGACATATTTAACGTCAGTAACGTTTTCGATCCCGGCTTTTCGAATCTCGGCTTCAATATCTTCTTGCGAGATGTTTTCTTTTCTCATGACGCGCCTACAGTATTCACCATGCTTGACGACTAGCACTGCAGACGGTTCGGATAGTTTCTCCATCCATTTCCAACGCATCGATCCCCAGTCAAGAAACCAACTCCAGAAGAACAACGTGCCCACAACGATAAAAGCCGACGTGATACTTTTGTATTCGTCGGCCATACCATTTTGGGCACCGTCAGCTACGAGCACCAGGAGCAATACGTCTGCAGGGCCGACTTCGCCAACGTTCCTCCGCATGATGAATCGCAACGTGAGGAAGATGAACCACCACATGAAGCTAACCCGAAGGAATAGCTCAAGTGGCGATTTGTCGAAGGCGAATATTTCGGCCCAGTTCATTATGCTGCCAGCATTTGTTTCAGCTCAGTGTATCCGCCGATGACCTGCCCGTCTTTCAGAATCTGCGGCATGGTGCGAGCCGTTGGAATCTTCGCGAGCAGTTCTTCGCGGCTGATGTCCGCGCCGAGCTTGAGGGTTTGGAATGGAAGACCTTTCTGTTGCAAAAGGTTCTTGGCTTGATCGCAGTATGTGCAATTGTCTTTTGTGTAGAGCGTGAACATGATTTCCTTTATGCGAGGTCAGGCAGTTCTTCGTAGTTGATGGAAGCGGTCATCGAACCAATGACGTATGCAACGCTTTCATTCTCTTGAAGAGCAGTCTGCTTTTTGTTGGTGTTGAAGTGCTTGTTGAACCATGGCAGCGGAGCTGTTTTGATTTTGGTATTGTGCTTCATACCAATTTCGCCCAGACGAATCCCTGCAGTATAATCGACGTGGTCGCACATGATCTTTTCGTTCATGCCGATCATCGGTCCTTCTTTGAATAGGTATTTAGCCCAGTTCTTTTCTTCGTCGATGACGGCGAGCAAAGCGTCTGCGGCTTCTTGACGGCATTCAAATGCTACCTCGCGGAAACGCGGATCGACCTTGATAACCTGGTTGATGATGTACGCGGTCCACTTGGTGTGCAGGGTTTCATCTTGCAGAATAAGCGAGATGATGTTACCCGAACCCATGAAGATGCGATTTTCGACCATGCCAAGGGAGGTGGCAAATGATACCATGAAACGGATTGCTTCGAGACCATAAGACGCGATGAGCGCCATGTACACGGCCTTGATATAATCGTGCTCCGACACATACAGCCACTTCTTCATTTCGCTGTCAGTGCAGGTGTCGTACAATGCGCGCTTGCTATTCAGCAAGTGCAGGTGATTGTAATACTTGTCGATGCCACTGGCCATCGTCGTGATTTCGTCAATACCGTGAATGGCGTTGAACTGTTCGACTGGCACGTTGTAAATGTTCTTGATGATGTGGCTGTACGACTCGCTGTGAATCTGCTCGAATGCAGACCACCACAGAACCAAACCTTCGAGTTCAGGCACTGAAGAAACAGGCGTGAAGATTTGAACTGGCGAACGACCCTGGATCGAGTCCAGCATTGTCTGTCGCAGCAGGTTCGACGTGTAGATGTGTCGTGTCGACTTCGATGCTTCTTTGAAATCGATCTGGTCTTTCATCAGCGTGATTTCGTTTGGAGTCCAGAACGAACCCTTCTGCGTGGCGAGGAACTGTGCCAGCTTCGGAAACGCGTACTCTTCATAACGCTGGATTGTCACTGGACCAGCAGGGTCCAGGAACATTTGTCGATTCGAGTAATCGGGAATTTTGCTATAGTCTAGTTGGCTCATTCAAACGCCTTAAAAATGTATGTTGTTCCATCTACCGCGTAAACGGCTCTTTCATTGTCGAGCATCTTTGGCACATACCTTGGTGGGCCGAAGCCCACCGTAGTATCTACGTAATCGATGTCCCGTGATTGCACTTTGCCGTCAACCACTACGTCCATCGTATAGTGGTTCACAGAACGCAAGCCTCGCAGTATTCTTCTTCCTCAACCGAGGTTTCTTCTTGGTCGAACTTGACCGGCACATCTTCAAGAGCTGCAAGGGCTTCTGCGTTCAGTGCATCGAGCAGAGCTTGCTTGTCAACCAAGTTGTAGTAGTGCGACTTGAATCCCCAGTGATGACACAGCATCAGGTTACGTGCGACCAGTGTTGCTGGAATCTTGTATTCCGGGAAGAACTTTGGCGAGTAGAACGTGTCGCTCGAAATACCTTGGTCCGTGTAAACTTGCATGACCGCAACTGTCTTCAGATACTCGATGCAGTCTGGTTGATCCCACAGCAGCTGGTAATGGTTCTTCAGCTTCTTGTACTCTGGAACAACTTGCGCGAAGTCACCAGCTTTCGAACCCTTGATAACGATCAGGTCCTTGACCATCGAGATGCCGTTCGTCGAGTTGATGACGACAGACGATGATTCAACTGGAGGCAGAGCGATGTTGGTCGCATTGCGAACACCATACGTCTTCATGCGAACACGCAGGCTTTCCCAGTCAAGGTCAGGGCTCGGAGTGAAGTCGGTCAGATCATTCACACCAGGCGCACGACGTTCGTGGGTGAACACGCCACGACCAGGCCATGTGTTGTCGGACTCCAGGCACTTGCCTTTTTCTTGCGCCAGATCAACAGTTCCTTCGGTTGCATAGAACGACATGTGTTCCATCCAACGTTTCACTTCAGCCAGTGCTTCTGGTTCACCGTACTTCAGCTTGCGCTTCGCGTGCCAGTAAGCCAGGTTTGTAACACCGATGCCGAGTGGTTCGAATTCCTTGTTGTGCAGTTCTGACTGGATCGTCAGGAAGTCTTGATACTGCAGCAGGTTGTGGAGCATGCGCTGAAGAATACGAAGCGGGCGACGCATTTCTTCTGGGTGGCGGAATGCACCGTAGTTGATCGAACCCAACGTGCAGAGTGCGATACGACCGTTCGTGTCATCGACCGTTTGGAACGGACGAGTGTGCTGCATGATTTCCTGGCACAGGTTCGACTGGTACACTGGGTGCAGCAGCGAATCGAACGGACCCTGACGTTGAATGTTGTCAACGTTCAGAATGTAGATGCGGCCAACGTCGCCACGCTCTTTCAGCAGCATGTCTTTGAAGACGGTTTCTGCTGGCAGAGTCTTCACGCGGAGACCCATTGCAACGGCACCCTTCTCGTACTTGACGTACAGCTTTTCGAATTCGGCGATGTCGCGGTAGTACGCTTCGTACATGTCCGGCACTTCGTTCGGATCGAAGAATGTGATGTTGCCCTGTGCTTTGAAACGCTTCCAGAAGAACGAGCACATTGCGACGGAGTAGTCCATGTGACGAACACGGTTCTCTTCGGTACCCTGGTTGTTCTTCAAGACGATCAGGTCTTCGAACTGATAGTGCCAGATTGGGTAGGTCACCGTGCAAGCTGCATTGCGGATACCACCGGCCGAGCACGAGCGCAGGTCAGCGAACCATTTCTTCAGGAACGGAATGTAACCGGTGTGCTTGATTTCGCCGTTACGGATCGGAGCACCGAGCGGACGGAGGCGCCCAACTTCCAGACCGATACCTGCTTTCTTCGATGCATAGTCAGCGAGCACTTGACCCGATGCGAAGATCGATTTCAGTGTATCATCGGACTTGATGAGCACGCAAGACGAGAACTGTTTCGTCTTCGTTCCAAGACCAGCGAGCACAGGCGTTGCCAGAGTGAACTGTCCATCCGATGCCGAAGCATAGAATTCCTTGACGTACTTCAGGCGATCTTTCTTCTCTGCATGGAACGCGGTAGCAGCTGCCACCATGTAACGAATCTGCGGAGTCTCAACGATTTCACCGGTCACACGGTTCTGCACCAGATATTTTTCGCACAGCTGGTCAACTGCTGCGTATGGAAGTGCCTCGTCCTTTTCGTGGTCGATTGCACGTTCCAACATATCCCATTCTGCTTCGGTGTACCAGGCCAACAGGTCAGGCGTGTACAATTTCTTTTCGACGTTCGCTTTCACGATGTCGTAAAGACGCGGCACTTCGTACTGTCCGTAAACCTCTTTGCGCAGCATGGTGATGCGCTGCTTACCAGCAACATACTGGTAGTTGACGTTGCCCACGTCTGGACGTTCGATTTCGTCGATCAGGTCGACCATCGAACGAAGAGCAATCTCGTCGAGACGCTTTGTGGTCATGCCATCGTGAAACTGAGCACGAGCATTCATCTCGATCATCGATGGTGAAACGTCAGCTACGCCTTCACATACCTTTGCAATCTGTGATTGCCATTTAGCAAGGTCCCAAGCGACCTTGCTACCGTCGCGTTTAACGACGAAGTTAATTTCTGAGTTCTTTTCCATTTACATTTTTCAGTTGGTTGATAGTTGCTTCTGAACAACCAAGATTGACATTATAACATCTTTTTCGGTTGTTACGATTCGGAAACTACAACGCACCGTTGATTTTAGTCAACGGTGCGTGAGGGTGATACTTAGACGAAGCTGATATTCTTGTTGGTAACAAATGCGCGCACCTCCGTGATACGACGGAGCCAGCCGGTCAGATACCGTGCTTGTGTGGCGTTGTTCTTAACGATGGAACGATAAAAGGCTTCGCGTTGACTGCAAACGCTGTTGAGAATGTTCATCTCATTCGCAGCTTTTGCTTTAGCGATAGTGACAGGCCCGACTACTCCATCTGCTGGAACGCCGAGCGCGGTTTGGAGGAATTTGTTTGCACGCGCGACACCGTGGTTGACACAGCCGTCGAAGTGCAGTACTGCCAAGCGTGCAGGGAGTTGATCGCACTTACCGGCGAGCCAGTAGCGCACGAAGTAAACGGATTTCGCCTGAGCCCATGTCAGCTTTGTGATGTTGAGGTCTTGATTTGCGTTCTTGGCAACACCGAATTTGGTCTCACCACCGCTGTCGTATGGGTCGTTGACATAGCCAACAGCCTTACGATTTGCCGCGGTATTGATAAGCCCCTGCGCGACAGCAGGGTGATTGACGTTCCAAAAACCGCCAACCTCGTAGAGCATCGCGTGGTCGATCGCCCGCTCAAATGCCTTTGTGTAAGTTGCCATGAATAGCCTCCTAGATTGAAGGCTATTTATGGTTGTGATTACATCGAGCGCGCTGAACGAGGCCCACTTGGGTCGATATATAACTATGAACAAATACTCATAGAAAATATATGAATTCAGGCATTTATATCATCAAACACATCAATTCCGAAACACGCTATGTTGGCAGCTCTGTGAATATCAAACGCCGATGGCTTCGACACAAGAGAGAATTGAGGGCTGGCGTGCATAGGTGTTCTCATCTGCAACGTGCGTACAACAAGTACGGAGCTGACGCATTTACCTACGAGCTAGTAGAAGCAGTTGCACCAGAGAAAGAACTTTTGCTTTCCGCCGAACAGCGTTGGATGGATGCATCAACGAAACTGTACAACACCTGCAAACTTGCTGGAAGTCCGTTAGGCACAAAGTTGACAGCTGAACAACGCGCGAAGATTTCGAAAGCATTGAAGGGAAAACCAAAGTCGCCGGAACATGTCGAAGCAAATCGTCAAGCGCAATTGAAAGTACCACGGAACGAGGAGAATGCAAAGCGCTGGGGACAGAATCGCCTCGGCACAAAGCAAACTCCTGAACAGATTGCAAAGAGGGTGGCAAGTAGGCGTGCCACCATTGCAAGAAAGAAAGCGTTAGCCCAAAATATCGCCAACAGTTTTTCCGAACACGTAGCGTCCGATGTCATGGGGCCCACACACGATCCCGTAAAAGATTGATTTGCCGTTTGACATTTCTGGCCCAGTTGGATGGATCATCGCAGAGCCCTTCGGAACCATCGGGTGGATGCACGATTTCTTTTCGAAGTAATCGATGACCGTCAGTTTCGTTGTGACTAGCTTGGAATCGTTGGGCGAGAAGAGGAGGATGTCGTGTTCGAACGTGGCACAGGCCGTGATCGGAATTGAATCAATGGTGTACGTCTCACGGTCAACCGCGATAAGATTCCAGCTGGCAGGAAAGTCGATTTCCAGGTTCTGGACCCGGACGCGGATGGTAGGCCCGATGGTTTCTTCCAGGTACTCGAGTGGTTCGAGTTTGAAGTCCATCATGTGGCCGCTCAGCGTCCAGAAGTGGGTCACACCCATCGGCCCAGTAAGGGAATCGATGATGTATGACCTGGAGACTTCTGTTAGAATTTGCATGTATTGCCTTAGTGATAGTAGTGGAAGACGAGGTCTACAATATACCCTGTTTTCCGTGTGGCATCATCAGTAAACTTGAGTCGGATCAACCATTCGTTCTTCTCGTAGGTTGATTGCTTGGTTTCAACTGCCGTGCCGATTTGATAGTGGCAAATGATACCGGCCATCTGCAGCGAAGACATAATCATCTTCAACGAGCGTTCGTGCTCGTCGAGGGTGATTACGTTTCCGAGTGCATTGCGAGTGTTGGACTGCAGTTGACGCAGGGCATTCTCGACGATCGGTTCGCAGCGTTGTTTGACCTCTGGGCGTGAACGAATTTTCATGTGTACCTCCTTTACAGTTTGAACTTCTTGATCTTAGCCATCTTGTACTTGGCTTCTTTGAAATACTTGACGCGTTCGCGGAAGTGTTTCTTCGACCATTTCAACTTGGAGTGTACATCAACACAGACGACGCTGTCTTTGTCATGACCCTTGCGGAGTGAACGGCCAACGGTTTGAATTGCACGAATGAACGATTTACCAGCATCGATCATGAACAGGCAGAAGATACGGTCGATCGAAATACCGGTGGATGCAATGCCGAAGGTTGCGATGACGATCATGTCGTCTCGTTCTTCAAACATCGAGTACCATTCAGCACGGACATCGGAGTCGTCAGCACCGTACAGGAACACAGAGTTCTTGATACGCTTCTGCAGTGCTTGACCTTGCTTGATCGAGTTGACGAGAACAAACGTATTGCCATGCTGTTCAGCCTTCGCGATGATGAGGTCAGCCAGGAAGTCGAGACGTTCAGGCGACTTTGCCAGGTAGGCCTTCTCGCTCTGGTAGTCCGGGAATTCTTCCTCAACGTCCTCTTCGGTTTCGACTGGTTCGATTTCCAGCTCAGCGACGTAACCCATCTCCATCAGTTCGGCAGCGGTGATGGCGTACAGCTCTTCGCCGATGCAGCCCTTGAGAGTCGTCTGGTCGATCAGTGGTTTCGGCAGAGTGCCGGTGAAGCCGTAACGGTAGGCGATGTCTTTGCCGTGCACGTTGATGAGTTCACCAACGACCTTGGCTTTTGCACCGTGCGCTTCGTCGACGATGACGCACTGGAAATCTTTCATAACAGCAGGATTGTTCTGCAGTGCTTGCCAGGTTGCAACGACCACCATGTGATACAGGTCTTTGCTTTCGCCCGAGTACGTACCAACATCAAGCGCTGCAAGGCGGAACGTGGCGACGGTTTGTTTCACCAAGTCATCGGACGGAACGATGACGATTGTGCGGAGTTCGTTCTCCGACATGACGTCGGACAGAGCTGCAACCATCCAGGTTTTGCCTGACGCGGTGGCAGCGACAACGAAACCTGAACCAGCATCCAGGCAGGCATTGACTGCATCAACCTGGTACGGGCGCATCGTTACTTTCAGCTCCATGCCTTCTTTGCCGATGAAGCGATCTGCGTCGATGCGGGTTTTGATAACAGGAACTGGTTTGCGCAAGTCTTGCAGGTTGACTTCATAACCCCAGCCGTCGATGAACGGCAGGATGTCAGGCAGCAAGCGGGTGTAAACCTTGCCGCTCGGTTCGAAGAACTTGACCTTGCCGTCCCAACGGCCGAGTTTGTAAAGCGGCATGAAGAATGCGCCTTCAACCATCAGGGCGAATTTCTTCATCAGGAATTCGTGGTCCTGTGGTTCGAGTCCAGTGACGTGACAATGGACTTCGTCACGTACGGTAATGTTGCATGTCTTCATGGCTTTTCCAAAAGTTCAGCTTGTCGTAGTTTCTTCATGCGCTCGCCAAGTGCGTTGATGTCAGAAGTGTCGGCATCAGACAATGGGATACGAATCACGAGTTCGATGAAGAATTGCTTGCTCATGGTGATGCGCGTAGTCATGTTGTGCGAGTACTGAACGTCAGCGTCGACTTTGATGTCGCGAACTTCGATCGCTGTTGGCTGACGCCCTGTCGGTTGGCGAGACGTGATTTTCATGAGTAAGTGAAGTGACGTTCGAGGTTGTGTTTCTTGACGTAGGCCAGCGCGTTGAGACTGCGACCACTGCCGCTCACCATCGTGATGGAAAGCATCAGGAGTTTCGTCAGCTCACTGTTCGAAATACTTGCCTCCGGGGAAAGAGTCATTGTAACAGGACGACCGTTCTCGTCGCGACCTGACATAGTGATCGGAGGCAAGTCTTCAACCATCGGCGAAGACTGCAGCATGCCGTATGCGTCGATTGAAATGTTGCCGTTGATGTTACCACTGATGATCGCACCACCGTTCGAGATTGTGTATGTGTTTGGCATTATAGAGTTGCTTCCTGTAGCTCTGCTACTCGGAGTTTAGTTACGTGGCCCAACATCCAGCCCATCTGTTTGAATGCTTCAACGATTTCGTTGAGTTGGGAATACAGAAGACTTGCTTCAATGATTAGCTGATTCAGCTCGACGATGTCTCGTTCGCCGTTGATAAACGTCTGGGCTTCACGTTGACCCAGTGCACGTTGGCCCTGGGCATAGTTCTTCGTGAAACGTGCTTCGAGCTTTGCCTTGTAGTTTTCCAACCACTTCACAACGTGCTTCATTTCGTTTGCACGTTGTGCGTAGGAAACTTGATGCTGCGCCAGGTTCCGAGCAATCAGCTCCAGGCGCATGCCATCGAGTTCGAACAGTGGTTCGGCGTTTTTTACGTGGGTCTCATAACGCTCGAAGATCGCAGGCAGCTGGTCAGCTAGCTTGTCTTCATCGAGGGTGAAGAGGAAACTCACTCGTCATCCCCGTCAAAATCGAGGTCGCCCTCGTCATCGTCCAGCATTTCGATGTCTTGGACGGTACCGCGTTCGATCAGGTCTTCCATCTTTGCAGCTTCGATGATTTGCTTGGATGCACTTTCTGCGCTGTCCTGATCCGGAGCGTCAACGATGAATTCGATGTTGATTGCAAATGTTGCCATTGTTGTTACCTTAAGTTGAGATGAGATGAGAAATTCACCGCTTCGATAATCGAAGTCGATGCTTCGGCCAGCAGTGAGAGTGACGGTGGAGATGTCTGCTACGATGAGCGGAATAGTTGCTATTATACAATCAAATTCGGTCTTTTCCGAATTTAAAATAAGATCAACGTGTGAGCCGCCTCCAACGCTGGCTTGAATGCGAAATGCCTTGCCATCATCTAAGAGCGTGAGAATCTTAGCTCTGGCACAGAGAGAAACGTTCATTGGAATTGAAAAGGGGCGCAAGCCCCTTTGTTATTACAGCTTTGGCAGAGGTTGGTCGGGCAGCAATACCAGGTCGGACAGCCGACGCTTGGTCTCATTGCCCTGGTCATCGACTACCAGCACGAACACTTCGAGTTGGTTGCTTCCCTCGTCGAAGTAATCAAGGCCGATGTCGATGATCTTCATTCTGCGTCCTTTGTTTTGTCAGCTTTCTCGGTCTTGCTCACGAGCGCGTTCTGCTCGATTGTTGCACGAATCGCCTTCATCAGTTTTGCCTGTGAAGTGAAGACTTCAGTTTTGTACGTGCCGTCGTTTGGCGAGGTGAAGATGAATCCGCCGTGTACCAACTGAATGTTGATTGATGTTTCCATGTCGTCCATGATTGAACCTCCTTATTATTCGTCTTGATCCGTGACGGATTCAAGAGCGTCGATGTCGATTTCTGGTTCGTCACGAGCCAGCATTGGTGCGCAGAGTGGGTGTTCCAGAATCTTGAGCGCGATTTCATCGGTGAGTTCGTCTTCCTTGAAAGCAATGCGATTGCCTTCCCACTCAGCGATCCACTTCAGTTTTTCGCCCGGTTGCGTACCTTTCTTGATGACACCGTCTTCTTCCAGCATCTCGATGAGACCGGAGGTCGAAGCCATGCCGCTGTTGTAAGGAACATCGAGTTCAACTTTGGTGCCCAACCTTGCGAAGCGCGACTTGTACGTTTCGAACTTCATACGTACGCCGATGACTTTGCTGTCCTCTTTCAACTTCAGCTTCGTGATGATGCCGATGATGGATGAAGAGAACTTGGTTGAGTTCGTGATTGCCCATGGTCCATCGCCAAGCATGATGTCCTGTGGGTACACGTGGTCGGTGATCAACAGCTTGATCGGCAGTCGTGCAGTGCGGCCGAGTGCGAGACGCAGCATCGCTTTACGACGTTTTGCCAATTGACCTTGGTCACCTTTGATGACGCCCTTGTTGTAGTTTTCCATCTCGGTCTCGGACGACAGCATCGCCAGCGAGTCGATGATGACCAACGTCTTCGGTGCATCAGGGTTGTCCTTGCCGTATTCTTTCTGATAGTTCTGGAAGAACTCGGACAGGATGCCGTTCATGTCTTCAATGGTCGAGCATTGGAGGTACGTCAGCTTTTCTTCGTCGGTGTTGACACCAATCTTCTTCAGGTAGTCGACGTCGATCGCATTCTCGGTATCGATGATGAGGACGTGGTAGTCTTGCTTCTGTGCTTGCAGAGCGATGTTCGAAACGATGAACGATTTACCGGAACCCGATGGGCCAGCGAACAGCGTGATGCGGTTCAGTGGAACACCCTTCTTGTAGTCGCCTGACAGGGCGCGGTTCAAGGCATAGTTACCAGTGCTCAACCATTCGGTAATCTCTTTGAGACCGACACCGACGGTTTCCAGCTTGGCGACTTCCTTCTTGAACTTGTCGAGGAATTTGAGTCCCATTATGCGATCCAGTTCATATCGATATACAGCATGTTCGGGGCTTCGAACGAGAAGCGTTCAATGTCGTAGCCCGCATCAAACAGGTCTTGCACGACAGTAGCGACAGCCATGGTTGTCAGGCTCGAGTCCAGATCGTTGGCAACTGCATTCGCATCGATTTCGATCGGTGCGTTGATCGACTCTTTGCCCAGTGTTGCCGAGGTTTGGATCAGTTGATCCATTTGCTGGGAGATGTCCTGATAGATGGCATCAGCCTGGTGACCGCCTGCACGAATGGCAGCGATGGTTGCATTACGCGCGTCGCGCGCATCAGTAGCTTGAAAAGTCATTTTTTACTCCAGGTGGGAAAGTTGGTATGCAACCTGGATGACTGTAAGTACAATCATCCAGGCAGCTCAGAAATTACTCGGCTTTGGCAGCAGCGCGTGCGCGAAGCTGTTCAACGACCGACAGTTTCTTTTCACCACCAGCGGCCGGTGCGTCTTCAGCTTTTGCGGCTGGAACTTCCGACTTCGGAGCGGCTTTTGCTTCTTGCTTTGCTGGAGCCGGATCAGCGTCCTGGTCTTCCTTTTCAGCGTTGAACGAGCCACCGGTTTGATCGGCCAGAAGCATCGCTTCCATTACGTCACGGGTGACGCGCGGAGTGCGGTACTCTTTCAGATCGTACAGGGACATCGATTCGATGATGTCATCTGCAACGTCCGACTGCTTCGGTGCGAAGCTGGAAGTACCGTAGTCGGCGTATTCACCGGACTTGGACTTCTTGATACGGAAGTTGTAGCCGCCTTTCAGTTCGTACGGTGCTTCTTCCAGGTCACCGCTCGAGAACGATGCTTGGATTTGCTTGAAGATCTTCGGACCGAATTCCATCAGCTTGACCAGTTGTTCTTGATCGTGGTCGATGGTTGTGTCGATCACCAGCACTTGGCCGATGTACGACTTCTTGCGGTAGTATTTCTTACCGAGTTTTTCGTTGTGGTCCGGCGATTTCTCGTCGTAGTACTTTTGGGACAGCGCGCAGATTGGGCAGTCTTCGCCGTACATCTTCAAGCATGCGACTTTTTCGCGCTTGCCGTTGATGTTCAGTTCGTGAGACAGGTTCTCAACGAGGAAACCCATTGGATTTTCTTCGTCAGCGTCAGGGAGGAATCGTACGATTGTAGTGGAGTCAACATCCATCTTCCAGAAGTTGAAGAACAGCTTCCAGGTTTGATTGCCACCACCGTCGTTGGTGTTCTTGGATGCGAATGCGGATGCCAGGTCAGCGAGCGATTTTTTCATGATTGTGTTGTCTTTCGTAAAGTTGTCAAATGTTTGTAAAGTGCAACCCCGTTTGGTTGCGTAGGTATTTATGGTAAATCCCCGAAGCTTTACAATTTCTTGATCGCGTTCAGTGTTGATCAAGAGAAATCATTATAGCACGGAGCTTGCCACTCTACAAACTTTTTTCAACGTTGTAAAAACAACAACGTTGCTTACGAAAAACGCAACAGCACGTGCGCTTTGACAACATCTGCGATCATCTTGATTCTCTGCAATAAGCCGCGGAAGAATCCTCGCTTTTGTTCCTTGATGACTTGCGAAAGACCCGGCATGATCTTGAAGTCGAATCCCGACGTCGCTTCTGCTTTATAGTTCAAAGCAGTTTCAATCATGTAACCCTGTTTGTACTTTGCTGGGACAGATTCCCAGAGTTCACGTGTCAGCGCTCGCTCGCCTCCCAACTTTGCTGCGGCCTTGATTGCGAAAGGCAAATGCCAATACAATCCACGATCGCGCATGGCGATCATCATGCCGAGTCGTCCGGCCAACACTGGTGCCAACGTTTCCTCGATCATCTCGTGTGTCAGCCCGAGAATATCTGCATCGCAGAAAAAGATGATGTCCGGATCGGACATCTCGACCGCGCGTTGCATTGCGGCAGCTTTGCCTTTGTTCGGTCCAGTGTGGATGACGATGCTGTGCGGTTCTGGGTAAGGCGGTCTTGAACGCAGGGCTGTGATGAATGTGTCATCCGTCGAACCATCGTCGACAATGATGATTTGATCGAAACGCGGATACGACGAAAGGACCTCGATCACTCGTTGGATTCGAGGTCCTTCATTGTAAGCCGCGACGATAGCTACTACTTTTGCTGCGTCGCGCATTTTATTTCACTTCATGAGATGTAGATCGTACACGAATCGACTTCCGCGCCCAACCACGGGGTTTCCAATTGCATGGCGATCTGATGCACACGATGGTCTGGCAAGCTCTTGTCGCCGCGGGTCTTCTGGCGTTCTTTTGCCTTGGACTCCGAGATGAAGAACTCGATGGAACGAACCGTATACCCTTTCGCCTTTGCGGCTTCGATATATTTACCGCGAGCCTTGCGACCTTGGTTCATTCGATCAACAACAATCGTCTTGCGAGTCTCCAACATCTTCGAGAACTCTTTGGCCGAGAACTGGTCGAAGGTCGGAGCTGCCAACTCGGCTTCGGTCTTGTCCTCCTTCTTTTTCAAGTGGCAGTAGTTCCAGCAGTATTGGTACTTCTGAGCTTCCGTCATGATTTCCATCTCGACGTAATCCTCGTACGGCATGTGGGCATGCGCGTAGTCCAACCGCAACTTGTCTTCGCTGAAGACATCGAAGATGCCGTCTATGTCGTTGACGAACGTCGACTTGCCAGCTCCGGAGATACCGACCAACATCACCAGCTCCGGAGCGTTCTTCGCGACCTCGCGTTCCTTCCAGGAAACCAACTGGAATTCATCGATCCAATCCTCGACGGCTTTCTTCTTCGCGTCGTGATCGTCCGAGATACGGCCATGGCAATCCGAACGCAACATGTCGTAGAAGCAGACGTCGTCTTCACCCAACGTCGCATCGATCATGTGAGCCAACCGCTGGCGCTTCTGCTCGTTCTTCAGACCGTACGGCAAGTGATGCTCGATCATCACTTTGATGATGCGAATATCTTTCCAGGTGAAACCCTGGTCGAAGAACATCTGACGCAGCTCGTGCTGATCGCACATGAACGACAGGAACTCGTTTGCGCTGATCGGTTCGTGACCGGCATAGCGACGATAGAACACGCCAGGCTCGTCTTTCTTCTCGAGCGTTTCTTCCGCCTCCGGCTTTCCGAAGTCGTGAAACAACAGTGCCATCAAGGTCAACACGCGTTGACGCTCGGTGCGACGAACGAAGAACATGTTCATGTACTTCTCGATCGTCATCGTGGTGTGCACGGCAACGTTGGCTTCACGATGCCACGGCGAATTCTCGACCGTGTTTTCCATCGTACGCCAGTTCGATGTTTGCTTTACGCGTTCCCAGAACGCGTTGAAAAACGCTACTGCTTCCATTTACTTTCCCTTCTCGGGTTTATCTTTGTTGCGGCCGTTCATAATCATGCGAAGGCCGATGCCGGTTGCGAGACCCACGGCAGCGTACGGAAACAACCGTGGCTCGTTGAAACAGAGCACGAAGACCAGGATCAACGCGATGATCGCTCCAATTTGTTCGATTTTCATTATGCCACCATTGCTTTCAGTTCTGCCTTGATCCGCTTGGCGTCGTCGCCACGGAACGTTCCGGCGTTTGCGAGGAAGTAGGAAACGATCGTACGCGCGTCGTCGGCGTAGTAGGTGTCGTTGATGGTTTCCAGCTGGGTCATCGCGTCCAGGTACGGAACAGCCGCATAGTTCGGCTTGGCCCAGACGCGTTTGATTTCTGCTGCAATTTCGCTGATGGTGCGTGCCATGTCATTTCCTTTCAAGAGTGTATGAATAGATCATACACCAATCAGCGACGAATGCACAGTGGTATTTAGCCGGCCTTGACGGTGACGATGATGCCGTCGAACGAGTAGGTCGTCGGCGTACGATCCAGCGGGTCGCCATGCGCACGTTGTTTCGGCGTGATGGTGATCCGCGATTCCGGAACACCGAGTTGCTGCGAGAACAGTTTCGCCAGATCAGCCAGCGACAGCTCGTAGGTTTGCACCGTGGCTTTCAGCTTGAAACCGTTTGGCGAGTCGTCCAGAAATCCGCAATATTCGCTCATGTCATTTCTCCGTGATTGATTTGATAAAATTTTCGATGCCGGTGGCTGCATCGTCAAATTCCTTCTTGACTTCTGCCGCATCCTTGTTTGTCCAGCCTTGTGCGAAACGATTGTTCAGATCGTCCGCAGCGCGCAGTTGGTAGATCAGTGCGCGCAGCTCGTCAGCTTGATCTTTCGAAATCATAGCCGGTCGCCGGTCTTGAAAGTTCTTTTCACGATCGTTTCGGCGATCTTCTTCGTGACGTGCTGTGGAACCTTGTAACCAGCTTCGCGCACTGCGATCAATGCCGCCAGCGCTTCTTCCGGTTTGTGGAAGTTCTCTGCCCACTTCGAGCAGTCACGGACCTTGATCGCAAAGCTGCGACCCATGTTATTGCCATGGGTAACTTCGACGTCGCAGTCCTCGGTGATTTCGCTTAAGAGTTCGGCTGCCATGATTAGTCCAGTCGGATGGTCGCGCCTTTGAGGACGCCGGAGCACACGACGCCTTCGACTTGCTGGCCGTTCTGGCCGCGCGCTTTGAACTTGGTGTGGAAGGTGTCGTCTTCACTGCAGCCGAAGAATGCGTAACCACCGGTCTCGATGTTCGTGTAGCCGGCGCCTGCCAGAACACGACGAGCTTCGTCGGCGCGGGTGCAGCCAGTCAGTGCTGCGAGTGCGATGATCGCGATGAGAATTTTGTTCATGTTGGTTCCTTAGAAATTGTAGACTTGCGCCGGTTCGACTTGCTTGGCCAGTTCCAAAAGCTTGGCCGTCAGCTTCGCCTTCAGTTCCGGAAATTGTTCTTCGAGATGTGCATTGCCGACGAAGCAGCTGACGGTCACCTGCACGTTGTTCTTGATCAGGTGCTCTTCACGATGCAGCTCGTGAATCGTGATCTTCTTCATTTCCTTGATTTCGAAGTTCGAACCCATCGAGCCTGCCGGAATTTCCAGAAGTTCAAGCAGTGCAATGGAGTGCATCGGCGTCACGCAGTAGCCGTACAGCACGGCTCCGCGTTTTGCGATGATGGTGACATCGGTGTCGATGCCGCTGATCGGTACGATCACGGTACGTTTTTTCATGATGTGATTTACAGAGATTTATAAACTTGGAAACCGGCTTCGGTCAGCGTGACGCAAGCATCACGGCCTTTGTTGCCGGAGTGTTCAGCCAGACCAGCATTCACGAGGCTGGTGAAGACGCCCTTGTCCTGGGCGTTGTCGATAATCATGTCGGCCCACACCCAACCGATGTCGGAAACGCTGGTCGGCTCGGCACCGTTGACTTCGGTGAATTCGCTCGTTGCGATGGCCTTGATCATTTCAGTCTGCAGAGGGGTCGTCATTTTTAGCTCCGTGTTTGTCTGTCGATGGATTCATTATACATGGAACCCACCGGCATGCACAGCACTTTATGCAGTTGGTTCGTTACCCGGCACGGTCGAACACAGATAGTCGCCGGTGAAACGCGTGCTGCGCTCGTCGACAACGATCAGCATTTCTTGCGCATTGAACACCAGTTCTTCGAATGCTGCGAGACGTTTTTCCAGCACTTCACGAAGTTGTGGCTGAATCAGTTTCAGCACTTCTTCACGCGACTTGCCGGAACGGTACACCAGCATGTACGCATGGTACTTGTCTTTGCCGCGCTGGTCGTAGATCAGCTTGTCGATGTCTTCCGGCTTCACGTGGAAGTTCAGCGAGTAACCGCCATCGCCAGTTCCGATTTGCAGCTCGAGACCGAGGATCGGATCGACAAGGACTTCGTACATGAAGTCTTCGTTGGTGCGGATCAGAAATCCATGCGACTCAACGTACACGTTGGCGTACGAATACAGATCACCGTCTTTCATCAGTCTTGTCCTTTCGGTTCGTACAGCCAGCACGTGCGCAGAGTCACGACGTTGTTAAAGAGAATGATGACCGAGGTCGCGCGATTCGAGCAGTGAATGCGATGTTGGATTTTGCGACCCCACGTATTCTCACGCTGGAGCATCGCATAGTTTTCCTTCATCCACTTCATCGTGTCGATGAGCACTTGTGCACGGTCTGCCGTCGTTTCGAAACGCTCGTACAGTCGCTCGATGAAGTGCGCCTGGATTTGCGTTTGCAGACGAGTCGCTTTGTCCGGACACCACTTCTCGTTCTTCTCGCGCAGGATCGCGCGGAACATGCTGAGTGTCTTGTAGTCGATTTGTTGATGTGGCATCATTTCCCCTTGGGCCAAGCAATCCAGCCAGTGCAGCCTGCATACGGACAGTTGCACTGTTCGATGGTGAGAACTGCGTCAACTTCTTCCGGCGTGACGCCGTTCTTCAAACACAGCTCCGCGATATACTCGTCACGAGTTTGCGGAGCACGCTTTGGTAAATTATCAAACATTTTGTTTGCTCAGTAATTGCCGATGAAGTGATTATATCGAACTCACCGGCACATGCACAGCGTTATTTGGTTTCGATTGTTGCCGACCATTTGCCATACAGATCACCAGCGGCACGCAAGACTTGCAGCAGATCATCGCTCAGATGGCGAGCTGCCAGCGTGTCGATCGGTGTCAGCATGAACGTGTTGCACGGCTCGAGAATCTTGAGCACGGTGTCGATCTGCCGCCACGTGGCGGAAACAGTCGGAACGAAGCCTGCGGCGATGTCTTCTTCAGTCGGCGGATACTTCTCGTACGACTGCAGAATGTTCCGCCACGATGTGAGGAAGTTTCGGTTGTCGGATTGGTATGCTTCGCCGGATGCTTCGCGGCAGACAGCATCGTAATGCTGTGCGGAAACCTTGCGGATCATTTCGACATCTGCAATCGTCAGCGGCAGAAGGAATTCAGGTTGGCCTTGGATGCGTACTTTCATTTGCGGCTCGCTCCAGCACGATGGGCTTTCGACCATTGATACGGGTCACCGTTGGGAAGTTTGCCTTCTTCAACTGCACCGCCTTTGTCGTTGTTGCCGACTTGGCCATCGAGTTGAGTTGACATGCAGACATGCTTGGAGCCCGAGGCGCGGAGACTTTGACAATATGCCAAAGCCTCCATCAACTCAGCGTCTGTGAAGTGTGTTGCATCGGGCGAACCGTCAGCAAAGAGGGAGAATACTACGATACTCATAATGGTTCCTTAAAAGTCATAACACATAGTATCATGACTTTTCAAGGACGAACACCATCAAAAGTCTTTTGTAAACGGTGCTGCTGGTGGTGTGAAGTTGCCGGAGTAACGAGCTAGATTCTTTGTGATTCGTACTTCGTCGATGAAACCAGTAAAGTGATATGCAAGCTGAATTGGATCAGTGTTGTTCTTATCGTATTGCGGCGTCGGCGGTGTATTTGACGCACCCAACACGCCATTTACAAAAACTTGACAAACTGCACCAGAACGTTGCAACGTAATCAGCGACCAGGTATTCAACGCCAGCGGAGTAGAAACTGCGACAACTGCACCATTACTAATAGACGCATTCGTACCATTTCCAAAGTACGCAGCAATTGTGCGGTCCGTTCTGAATTCAATTCCATACGCTGGATATGATCCGTCTGCGCCTTTTGACATTAACCTTGTGCCAGCAGTGGATGTCGGTGCTGCGGTCGGATACATCCAAAATTCAATCGTATAGTCGCCATTCAGAAGAAGATTAGAATTTGTTGGCAACAAAATGTTATCTGTTGCAAACAATCTTATACTAGTGCTACCAAACTTCTTCTGGAGATTTGAGATAGTTGCAGACCCAGACATGGTGACGTTTTGATAATTTCCAGAATCATCAACGATTACCTTGGAGCCGTTCGTACCTTCAAAGTGCGACATCATGGAAATGATCGGCTTTGCCACTGCTGCCACAGCTTTAGAAGGGTTCAGAATAATCAGTGGCATATAACTTCCTTATGCCAATACAGCTTCGAGTGTAAATTGCGCGTCACCGAAAGTCGTATCGGCCGTTTGATACCCAATCGTCAGAAGGTCGCCCTTAACAAAGTTTTGATTATTTAGGAATGTGAACGTTCCGTTCGTCGCGCCGGCAGCAAAGTTGATCGAACCAATTTGGGTACCGTTACGATAGATCGCCAGACTTGTCGCAGCTGTTGCAACAGTCGAAGTTGAAGCTGCGGAACCACCAAGTCCTGCAGGAAGCAGGAACGGGCGGTTTGCTATAAAGCGGAATACCAATGACGGAGCTGTTGGCTTGCCAAAGATGGAACCAGCAATATCGTATGGAATAACTGAACGATTCGTGACTGGTACCCAACCAGAACCAGTCCATACTGTTAGACCATTACTCAGATGGTAGTACAGGTCACCAACTGCTGCTGTGGCTGGAAAACTAGTTCCATGCGCGGTGCTGATGTAACTGGTGGTTTTTATCCAGGCTGTACCGTTCGAAACGAACAGGCCATTGTCAGTTTGGAAGAACATGCTACCGATCTTTCCAACTGCTGGAAGAGTCGCACCAACTGGAATTCCCGTATCAACGTTTGGCGCGACTTTTTCCCACGCTGTTCCGTTGTAAATGTGCAGGCCAGTACCATTCAAATAGAAGAGTTCGCCCGGCGATCCGTCTGGAAACGATGTTCCAGTCGCGATCGCAAAGTTTGTTGCTGATGATTGACCGATAAGCTCAAGGCCGTCTGTTAACATAATAGTTCCCTAGCAAGTGTGAATTAACTTGCTGGTATTTATGCTATAGTCCTCAAACTAGGAAAGGAACTGCCTCATCTCCGTATTGGTCATTGTCATCAGGTGCAATGTATTCATTGACCTGTTGGAAAGCCTCTTCATTGTACTCAGCCAAACGCTTCAGCAGGCGTGTTACAATGATCGTTGCCATAACAGCATCGTCAGTTGCACCAGGCTTTGCTTCGTACGTTCCGCCCTTCGCCACGAAGTTTTTCAGTTCTTCGAGCAGGATTGCCGACTTGATATTGAGTCCGCCACTGACTTTTTCGACCAGTGATTTGAGCTGCAGGCACGCAACGATCTTCTTCTTGCCTGTAGTGTAGACGCCCAGCTTGGCAGTCTGCGGTTCATCGCAGTACAGCTCAGCATGCTCTGGCTGACGCTCGTCGTTTGCATACAGCACAGACAGCGCTTCGCCAATACCGTTTCGTTCGAACGTCCAGATAACCTCAGCACGTCCTCGGCCAACCGGCATTGACAGAAGATTCAGCATCCACTTCAGCTTCGCGTAAAGCAGGGGAATGTTGACTTCGTTGCTTCGCCATTCCGCAACTTGGTTGAGCGATGGGAACTCGAATACTTCGATGACGGAATAGTCTTTGCCGGTACCAGTTGCCGGGTCGACCCCGACCAAGTACGTCTTGCCTGCACCACCGACTTCTTCATCAGGCACCCAGAACTTGAAGCCCATGTCTTCGTGGTGAGGTGCAGACTCAGTGATCTGAATCAACTTCAGCGAGTTGATCAGCAACGCATCGGACGACAGGAACTCGCATCCAACCTCTTGACGGGTTGCAAGCAATCCAAGCTGCGATACCATCGTATCCCAGTATTTGTCGTCGCGCTTCGGGTGTTCTTGCCAGTACACGCGGAACGGTGCATAGCCGTTTGCACCAGGCTTTCCATCACCAGCACTCGATGCACCGCGCCACAGGGATGCGAAGAGTTCCGTGTCGCCGTTTGGCGTTGACGAAATGATAGCCGAACCACCAGTCGAAAGTGTTGGTGTCAGCGAGTTCCAGAGTTCCTGCTGAATGCGTGGGTTAATGAACGCCAACTCGTCGAGGTAAATCTTCGTGATAGCGAGACCACGACCGGTCTTTTCAGTGGTCGCTTCCGAAACGATACGCGAGCCATTGTCGAATTCGATGTTGTGGCGGTTGTAATACTTCAGCCCGCACTTGATCCAGTTCGGAAGATTCTCATAAGCGAAGCGAACGCGGCTTGCAATTTCAAGTGCGTGGCTCTGATTCTTCGATGCAATCAGCAGAAGCGCATCGGCATTAAACATCGCGTACCAAAGCAGGTACATTGCGACGGTAAGAGTTTTACCGCACTGGCGAGGCTGGAGCGTAATCGTGAATCGATTATCCTGCATGTGGCGAATGAATCGTTCCTGATAATCGTACAGGTCGAATGCGACGTTACCTTGAACCGGGTCTTGAACGCGAATGTAGTTTCTAATAAAGTAGACTGGATCTTTCTTGCATCGGGCAAGTTCCATAATCATTTCCGGCGTATATTCATCCGTCGCATTCGCGCGTTTTAGTTGGGGATTTTTACTCATATATTGGCTCTACATTTTCTTCTGAGAATATGAAGTCGCGGATGGTGTTAACTGTGCGGTCGCTCATCAGCACTTCAAAGTGTGTTGCATTGATTTCAACTCGTTCTCCGAAGCACAAGCCACGCTGGCTTGAAATGGTTACGACACCGTCATTCGGGACAGGTGAAGTCTGGAGACTACCGCCGGTTGAAATAATGTTGAGGGTTGGAATATCCAACGCGAGTTCGCGGCAGCGCGTGATGTGCGGCGCGGTTGGTATGATGTCGTGCAGAACGCGCGAGCATCCAGGAATCCAGCGGAGCGTAGACGCTGCGTGTGATCCTTTGAATGGGGTAGAAATCAAAATCAGGCGCTCAACCATGTTCGGCATTTGAGCCGCAACAAGGGTGGCAATGATGCCACCCAGTGAGTGCGCAACCAACGTTACCTTCTGATCCCGCGGAAGTTTTGAAATCACTTCAGCAATCGAAGTCTCAAGACTTTGATGACTGTTGTAATCAATCCGGTATGCCTTATGCTCAGGCAGTTTCGAGATGATGTAACTGAACGAAGTGGAACTCGAGTTTAACCCATGAATATATGCAATGTGTTTCATTCGCGTTCCACCTTATCTGGTTAGTCTTTCTTTTTGTTCGGTGCTTTAGGCTTGATGATTCCTGCCCAATGCATGAACTTGTTTCCGAGATAGGTAGTTGCCGCAGTAGCTGCAGCAGCGGCAATTACCTTGCCGATCAAACGAAGCATTACTCGCTCTTGAAGTCGTCATCCAGAACGATCTTTTGATCCTTGACAGTGACAGTTGGTTGGTCACGTTCTTCGATCAGACGATTCGCTTTGGCTTTCGCAGCGTCAGCTTTTGCTTGAGCCGCGAATTTCAGATCAGCAGCTTTCACCTGTGCAGCAGCTTTTGCTTGCGATGCCTTGGCTTGTGCTGCAGCTTTCATGTCAGCCGCCTTGACAGCTGCGTCGGCTTTGATCTGAACTGCTTTCTCTTTACCTTCGCGGATGCGGGTCTTGAGTGGCTTGCGCTCAAGAGCTTCATTCACGACTTTGGTAACGTACGCGGTTGCAACTGCACCGATAACGCTCACAAAGATTTTCTTAAACATTGGTCCCATGGTTTTCTCCTTAGTGGTTTGATTTGCGCAAAATGCGTCTAGTCTAACATTTGGTTTTCGTCGAGCTTCGCGAGTTCCTTCTTGAACTCGTAGGCAAACCCTTCATTCCAGCGTTTAATCACTGGCGTCTTCGGTTTGTCGAACGTCCACTGCGGAATGCGATAAGCGGTAGCACCAGGATTCGACAGAAGCAGGCGAACATTCTTTGCCGCAGTTTTCGCTGCAGCCTGTACGCGCTTCGTACCTTCCTTGCCGATACCGATTTCTTTCATTCGCTTGGATAGCTTGGTCAGCACGACCAAGTTTCTTACCGTGTTATATAGCTCGTTGAACCAACGACCTCCACCAAAACCGGTCAGTGGCCCTCGACCCCAACCGCCCGTGCTATTTGTTGGCGGATTACCGACGTCTGGAGCTTGTACTGGTTCGCCAGTAATATCGCCCGATCCACCAGTGCTATCACCAACCGAAGGCGGTGCACCTTCGCCTCCACCACCTTCACCTTCCTCAACCAAGAGCATCGGCAAGATGCTTTCGTAGATGGCCAGACGTTTGCCTTCCAACAATGCAACAGGCGGGTTCAAGAGTTCATCCAGCTTCATTTGTTTTCCTTGGTGAGTTTCTATTTATGGTTACGAACGGAACCATCCTTGGGCTTTTTTCTGCAGGTCAGCTTTTTCAAACACTGACGGCACCAGGTATGCTTCTTTGTTTTCGCGCAAGTGTTCCAGCGTGCGAACACCAACTGGGTTATCGACTGGCTCTGCATAGAATCCGGAAACCTGTTTGTAGATTTTCTGGATTGCTTCGTCGTCCAATTCGCCTGGATTGTTCGAGACTTCCCGGAAGAAACTGAACTTGCCCTTGAAGTATTCCTTGTTGATTTCCGATTCTTCGTGAACCTTCTTGATGAAGTCTTCGTCAACGTGGCGATTGATTTTCTCCCCGCGTTCTTTTGCGCGAGCGATTGCTACGTCTAGGTTGACGTTGACGAATACCATACCAACGTCGTAGCCACAGGATTCCAGAAGACCGGCACGAGCCAGGATGTTCGACGCATCGTTCGATGTTCCGTCGACAAACAGCGGCAGCATCGAGTTCAGATAGTTGAACAACGATTCACTGGTCATTGGCTTGGTGCGATCGCGGAAGAACGATTTCCAGGTTTCCGAGTTCGAAACGATCTTGTACTTCTTCGACAGAAACTCAGTCGATCGGTCAGTGTTGACGACGCGGGGTGAAATAGCTCCGTGCAGTTTCGAAACCGTATAGGATTTACCTGCGCCAGGGATACCCACGACGAAGAGTGCTTTGAGAATGCCCTTGTCGTTAATCGACTCGGTCATCATGTATTCTTTGAATGTAATCATCAGTAAATGTCCAGTGCTACGCGAATTGATTCTTCTGCCGAGATTGGGAATGCGTAATACGCTTCGCAGGCAATCATGATTTCTTTCTCGTCCTTGATTGCAGCGTCAAGTTGTGAATCGGTATATGCTGACGTTTCCAATTTGTATTGGAGTGTATGAACTGCATCCAGGTCATCCATATCAGCTTCGTCATCCATCAAATTGTAAAGGTCGCGCACACGTGCGGACCAAACGTATTTGAAGTCGCCAATTGGAAAGACCACGCACGGATCGCCATATTGATTCAGATAATGCTTTCGAATGCCTTGGCCGAAAACAAAAAGTGCTTGCGATCGAGCCCTAATTCCGAATTCTTTTTCGAACCAGTCATCAATTATTTTGTGCGCATCTCTGTTTGTATCCTTCGGCCTACGATCTGTGCGTACGGCTTTGCGCCAGTACAGAATTTCTTTACCTTCGTTGATTGGGTCGGATACTTTTCCAGTTTCATTACCTGGTCCAATGTTTCTAACACCGCGGAATAACAAACCACGGTGCCTGGACTTTTCAAGGAACGGCTTGCAGTCGCGTTTAATCAATTCCGCGAGGTCTTTTATTTCTTGTTCAGTAATGAACTGTTTGAACGTAATCATTCGTCGTCTTCGTCGTCTTCGTCGTCTTCGTTACCATTATCGAGTTCTATTACGGCCTGTTTGAACTCGTCGTGGAAGCGGTATGGTACAGACAGGTATTTACCGGAGAACCACACCTCGCGTTGGTTACCAGGCAAATCAAGTTGATCGGACGTTACCAGCTTCACGCCCATTGCTTCAGGTGAAAGCTTCTCTGGCATTTGAGTTGCGACGCGCTGCAGTATCCTTGCGTACGCTGAATCTTCTCTTTCCAATTCAGCGAACTTATCGGCCAGTTCATCGTTGCCATTTGCCTCTGGATCGAACTTGCCATTTTTAGTGAACACGTGCTTGATTTGTTTGAGCTGCTGCATTGGGTCGCCCATACCATTTTCGTATTCGGTGTTACGGAAAACAACGTACGCCTGTGCAATCTGTTCGATCAAGTCATCGAGCTGCATATACGGCTTGCCATCAAACCCGCGTGCGATGTTCATCGTGTTCAGGTCTTCTTCAGGCAGCACAGCAATCTTCACGCCATCGAATGGATAGATCATCAGCAGATTGGACCCATCATCTGAAACGCTGTCGACGACAAATTCTCTTGTAGTTGAGCAGAAGATCGATTGACGACGTGGCGGGTATTCTTCCCAACCAGGTAGCGAAAACAGGAATGCCTGTTGCGCTGCAGAACCACCACGTGATTCTGAACGACGTGTGCGTGGTACACGTGTTTTGAGTTTGTGATTGGCGTTGCTCATCCATGACTCGCCACTCAGTCGATACAATGGCTTCATGAGATTTTTGAAACGTTTACAGTGTTTCAGATATTCAGCCGCAGCCTCCATCACGGACGCGTGCTCTTTGTCTGTCTCTTCTTCCTCGTGGAGAAATTGTTTGAATGTAATCATTAGTCGTCCTCTGGCGCCAGTTCGTCATCGTGGTCGTCTTGCTTCATTTTCTCCCACATTGTTCTTTCAATGGCGATGCATTTACCGCCAATCCACAATTCGCGATCGCCTGAGTAATCGTCAATTGTTTTTGTTGTTGCTAAGTGCAGGTCGAGGGTTTGCGGGCTGTATGCTTTCCTCAAGACACGTTCGACGTTTTCTGGAGAACCGAAAATGTCTCGTAGCATGCGAGCTGTTCGCTCAGCGTTCGGTGAAACACCGCCTTCCATCTTTGTCTTGATACTCTCGACAAATTGTTCGTACGATGCAGGCGAAAGTCCATACTCGTCCCAGACTTTGTTCCAGCTCTGAATGCGCATCTCATCACCAGCATTACCAACCGTAAACTCAGGCGTGTACCAAAGGTCATCGCTGGAGCAAACACCAATTGGCACGCCATCGTATGGGAAGATGGCGTACACTCGACCGAAACCACGAGCCGTGTCGAGGTTGTTCGCCAGGATAATCGATTCGCTTCGTTTCGGATAACCGAATGCTGGGAGGAAATGATCCATGACAACAGTGTAATAATTTTGCGTGTTAGCTGATCTACGCTTCGATGCTTCGCCGTGCAGGGCAAATGCGTCACCATCAGGTGTCATACCGCGATACAGCTGACGACGATTTTTCAATGCATCGCGGCAATGTGTGTTGATCAGCTTGACTGCTTCATCGACGGTGATAACCTGCTTGTGCGCACCGGCTTCAGCCAAAAATTGTTTGAACGTTATCACAGTCCCAATTCCTCTCGTATTTCATCCAGTATATTTTCCGGGATCATTACGCATTTTCCGGAGAACCACATTTCACACGAGCCTTTGTCCGGGTCTGGTATGTCATCTGGCGTTGTTAATTTGCAATCAAGTTGTTTGTAGCTATATGCCTTTGGCAAAGAGGCAACAAACCGCTTGACGATTTCTTCATCTGAAATCTTCGACCGATTCACACCATAAAGGTATCCATTACGGTGGAGACGATTCGCAACTGTTGCTGGGTGTTCGCTTTTAATTGCCGAAATCATATCAGCCAGTGACTTGATGTCCGAACTCTTGAGAAGCATATCACCAATCAACTCTTCCCAGAAATCGTTCAGGTCAGCAATCGAATCGCCTGCTGAAAACAAAACATCAAAGTCAATACGCAGGTCCCAGAAGTCGTCACTATCTACCAAACCAATCTTCACATCGTCAAATGGGAAACAATAAAGAATCGGGCCACTTGCGTAGTTTTCAGCTTTATACCTGTTGTTGGTAGTAATGAATGATTTGCTTCGCTTTGGAAACTCATCGTTCAGCGGGTTGGTATCTAGAAATATCGTGTAGAAATTCGATGTGTTCTGCGACTTACGTTCACCTGATCCAGGATTATATACGCCAGCAGGCAAGGTCGAACGAGAACCGCGATAGATGAAATTCCCAGCCTGTGCAGAACGAAGTGCCTGCAAGCAATGGCGATCGAGCAACTCAACCAGGTCGTGAGTCGCCGCTGGCTCGTGATCGTATGACTTCACTTTTGCTTCGAGGAATTGTTTGAATCTCATTTCTGTGCGAGTCCCATTTCAATCATCATTTCATCCCACACATCCTGGCTGATTGCGATGCAGGGTCCGCCAATCCATAGCTCGTGACTTCCGCGAATTTTGTCGATGTTGGCCGAGTTGGTCAGTTCAAGTCCGAGATTTTCTGGGCTGTACGCCTGCTCGAATACGGAACTGATCTTTTCAATAGGTCCGAACCATTCCAACAAGTTATGGCTTTCCTCAGAATCTCCCTGCATTTTCTCTTCAAGCGAGTCTTTGAATTCTTCCCAGCTATCAGGAGATAAACCATTGCGACGATAGAAACTATTCCAGGATTCAATGCTGCGTTTATCCGGGCATTTACCAATTTTGAATGACGGTGTTTCCCAAAGGTCATAGCTTTGGCAAACACCAATTGATACGTCGTCATACGGGAAGATTGCATAGCGCGCACCGAACCCGCGTGTATAATCTTTGTTCTCGTTGTTTGCGCAGATGATTGACTTCGAACGTTTTGGGTATCCGAAATACGGGAGGAATTTATCCATAATCACGGTGTAGTAATTGCTGGTATTCGCAGACGTACGACCGCCCGCTTCACCGTGAATAATCATTGCATCAGAACCTGATGTCATGCCACGCCAGATTGGGCGATGGAAAAGCTTCATTGCATCCTTGCAATGTTCGTTCAACATCTTTTCGACATCGCGCGCTGGGATAGACTTCTTGTATCTGGCTGCTTCTTCCTCTGCAAGGAGAAATTCCTTAAACCTCATTTGATTTCCTTTACCTCGGCATCAACTGAAATCATGCGCATGATTTCTTCACGTGATGCAACCACGACATTGTTCTGCGTTTTGTTTGCGTACGGGACGAAAGCAGAATTACGCTTGCGGTCACCCTTGACTTTCGCCTTGGTTGCAACTGCGTTGAGCGCGATCGTCAGATAAGTTGCAGCAACTTCGGCATTGCGAGCTGCATAACGCGGCTCGATGATCTGCGTGTATTCAGTCTGCTGCTGGAAAGTTTCCAGCGCGACATCATAGACTTGATCGAGCTTGGCGTCGATTTCTTTATCCTCGTCGTCCTTTTCTTCCGAACGTGGAGGTTCAGCCATCTCGGCAAGTTCGCCTTCGGTGATCTGGTCGTACTCTTCGATTCCGCCTTCAATCTTTTCTTCTTCAGGCTGGTGTTGCGGTTCCGTGTTGAACAGCTCGTCGAGCGGATTCAGGATTGGGTTTTCAGATTTCTGTTTCATGGTCAGCTCCAAGTTTTTCCAGCATTGATTCGAATAAATCTCTTTCGATAGCGATGCATTTGCCGCCAATCCAGAGCTCGTGTTCTTGATCAGCCTGATTGTATTTTTGTGCGGTTGCAGTAGTTGCCAGATCGAAAGGCACGCTATACTCTTGCTTGAGATATTCTGCTAGATGGTCTTTGTGATCTTCAATTCCCCACAGGTCCCTGCGTTCAAGTAGCGTTTGGAAGTCTTCAACAAGGTGTGCAAATGAATCGTCACGAATGTCGTTGTTCTCGTAAAAATCATTCCAGCGGTGAATGCGTTGTACGCGATCGCCGAGTTTAACTTCGCTGTAAAACATATCGCGTTCTGGGCAGATACCAATCTTCACGCCATCAAATGGAATGATGACATGCATTTTGCCGTATCCGTATGTGTAGTCGCGATTCTCCCAATTCGCGCAGATAATCGATGCACTTCGTTTAGGATAATCTGGCAATGCTTCATCGAGAATAACGGTATAGTGGTTTGTCGTATTCGCAGATTTGCGACCACCAGCTTCACCGTGGATAATACCGAAACCATTTTTCATTTTGGTCATGCCACGCACAATAGGTGTGTTGATACTTTTCAACGCATCCTTGCAATTGGCTTTTATCAACGCGATGATTTCGTCTTCAGTGTCGATGTCGGTCTTGTATTGACCAGCGATTTCGTATAGCTTCATAGAGGTGTTCGTGCTCCGGCTTTCGCGGCAGAGGTTTTGTAAATTGTTTTCTCGGTGACAACACGGAATGTTGCGCCCTGGGATTCAGCGAAGATCGAAGCGGCTTTCCACTTCGCCTGGTTCACTGCGTACATCATCTTGTCGCGTTCGGTCATACCAGGCGTCAGCACTGATTCGCGATACGGTTTGACCTCGATGATTTCCTTCTTGATATTGCCAGCTGCATCGCGGTAGAGCATGATGAAGTCTGGAAAATACCGAGAAACTTTCGGTCGACCGTTCACATCCACCTTGACTGGGTTGACGTATGGGATCGCGAGTTCTTCTGAACCCCAACGAAGCACGGCTGGATTCGAATCCATCCACTTCATGAACGTCAGTTCCCAGCTTGAGCGGAACATGATGTTGTTTGAATTGCCAACATATTTCTGTGGGTTCTTTGGCAAGAACCGACCATGCATCGTTCGTTTTGTTCCTGTTGCCATGACGCGTCCTTACTTAAGAATAGTGTTGCGACCCAGATAAGTGTTGGAACCCCAGGTCCAGCTACCGTCTGGATAATACGTTGTCACACCTTCAACATCAGCACGACCGCCGACAGCTGAGTCCATAACGGACGTTGAGCCGGATGCACTTTCCATAGGACTTGTAGCTTCACTTGGTGCTTTGATGACGTTCATGTTGGAGAAGGCTGCACCTGCCTGATTGACAATGCTTGTGCTGATGTTTCGGCTTGCAGCTCCGACGAGGCCGCCAACGATGTTCGATGCGTGGCTGCTAATCAACGACGCGAATTGTCCTTTACCAGCGATTGACTGCACAGCGCGATTGATGGCTGACGATGTGATCTGTTGGCCTGCGCGACCGATTGAATTCGAAATGATGCTGCCGAATATACCGCCTGCACCTTGCGGATTCGTTGCACCGCCACCAGCAGGCGAGACGTCGACTGGCGCACCATGAACACCTGGTGTTGCTACGTTGTAGCTTGGGCCGTCCGGCTTGGACAGTGGACCAGTGTTGACGATTTCCATCCAGTCATAGTCGAACTGCATCGTGATCAGGTTGGCATCCGAACCTTCATGTGACAGGTCATCAAGGTCGAATGACACGAGCCTAGCATTCATGAAGTCGAAAATCGTTTCCTCAACCGCATTGCCGATGACAGAACCTGGGTTCACGTAAATCTGTTTGACGCGGACAGTTTGAATTGCGTTACCAACATTCGAGTTGATCGTTCCGCGAATAGCCGTGTCGTTCGCTTGCTCAGGCAATTGCGAGAAGTTCATACCGTTACCTTCCCGGATCGACATCGCGTCAGGTGGCGCAAGGCGACCAGCTTCGGAACCAGCGTTCTGGCGGAGCATTTGTCGACGCGTAATAGGCGAGTGCAGCATCATGAGGATGCGGAAGAAGTCCAGCACGCGGTTGCCGGTGTCGTCCATGAAGGTCATCGTGAGTTCGCGGTGGCGAATCTTCTTCAGTGCCTTCGTCCGGAAGTTGTACATGTTGACGTCGTCTTCATACTCGAAGTCGATCTTCGGGCGGTCAACGGATTTGACCATGAACGTGAAGTCCTGGCTGTTCTGTCGTGCCAGCTCTGGTGCAGCAGCCTTTGCTTCTTCAGTGAATACAAATTCGACCTTGAAGAGGAACTTCAGCTTTGGGCGGAAGCTGGTTCCACCAGCAAGAGCCGCAGCGTATGATGACGAATAGAAAGACCCATCGTTTCGATTGGTAGTAGCGGTCGAATCAGATGCAGAAATGCCTAACGCAGGACCCAATGTTCCTCGAGTAAATTCTTCAACCGCAGCACCGAACTTTTCAGAAGCCTGACGTTCCAGCGCAATCTTGGTGCCATTTAGAATTGGTGTTAACTGGTTTGGCATAATTGACCCACATAGTGATTCTTCTATTTATGGGCAAACTTGTTTGCATCAGACGTAGTTGCTGGTATAATTCTTCCATCAAACGAACATTGGAACGAATATGACGATCGCGCTCACCATCCTCGAACAACTCGGCGGCAACAAATTCAAAGTCATGACCGGCGCTAAGGACTTCGTGTCGCATGGCACGTCGCTGACGTTTCGTCTGCCGGCCAAGTTCGCGAAGAACAAGAGCAACTACGTGACCATCACGCTGACGCCGGACGATCTGTATCGAATGGAATTCTGTTTCTATCGCGCAATGAACCTGCGCACCATCAGCAAGCATGAAGGTCTGTACGCCGACATGCTGCAATCCGTCTTCACCGAGCAAACTGGTCTCGATACCCATCTGTAAAAAGTTGTGTGCAATACCCGCAAACGCGGGTATAATGAACCCATCAACTACGGAGAATGACATGACGATGACCTTCGAGCAGCATGAAGCAAACATCAAAGCACTGGAAGCCGCCGCCAACACTGCGTATGGTTTCTACGACCGCGCAGAACGTCGTGGTGCCAGTGATGAAGAATGCCGCAAGCTGTGGGCCGAATGGCGTACCGCGCAAGATGCGTGGGAAGCCTCGCTCAAAGCGAAGGAAGAACGTCGTCAAGCTTTTCTGAAACTTCTGAAGGGATAACATGAAAATGCGCAAGCGCCGGAGACTCATCTCTAAAGGAGAGATGGTTCTCTACGGCATCGACTTCGCGCAGCGTAGGCTGCGCTTCTACATTACGCGACCAGCGTTCACCAAGCGGAAAAAGAAATGACGCCGTTCTACAAACACCTGAAAGGCGTGCTCACGCCTGAAGAATGCGATCGCATCATCGCGATTGGCAATGAGCATGGCTTCGCAGAAGCACCGATCACGATGCGCGATGGTTCGCAGCAGATGTTCAAGGACGTCCGCAACAACGACCGCGTTACGTTCCACGACATGCTGATGGCGCTGGAGCTGACTGAGACCATCATCGGCGAGATTCCGAAAGAATTCAAGGACGCCAAATACGTCAAGCTGGGTTCGTTCTTCCGTCTGTACCGGTACGTGCCGGGCCAGTACTTCAAGCCGCACTACGACGGTTCGTTCGATGCCGGCGACTGCGCGAGCGAAATCACCGTGCTGTTTTATCTGAACGACACCGACGGCGGCGAAACCGTTCTGCGTCCGCGTCGTGCTGCACCACGAGACGAGTGGATCGTGATCGAACCGAAGAAAGGCGACGTGCTGATGTTCGAGCATCACATCTTGCACGAAGGCAAGGAAGTCAATTCCGGCAAAAAGTTCGTACTGCGCACTGACGTTTTTTACGCTTAAGTGTTTGCATGCTGGGTGGATTCGTGTATAATGAATCCATCGACGAACACAACGGAATACGAAAATGGCCATCATCGACCTCTCGCCAGTGAATAAGAAAAGCCCGCTCTCGCCGGCTCAGCAGTTTGCTCTGGACACGATCAAGTCCGATCCGGTCGCGCACAACATCGTGCACTGGGAGAAGTTCGGCGTCAACCGTCGCAGCGTGTGCAAGCTGATCGAGCGCGGTCTCGTTTGGCAAGATCGCAACGACCACTATCGCCTCTACATCGTGGAACAAAAATGACTCTCTTCAAAAAAGCCCTGACTCTCGCCGATCTGCCTGCAGCCAAAGTTGCACGTCAAGAATTCAAAGAACAACAAGCTGACGTCAGCCTTCGCGAAGAAGTCATTGAAGAATTGGTTGCATCCGGCATTGCGCGCCATGTGGCCGCGAACATGACTGACACCCCGGCCAAGCTGATGGCCAAAGCAAAGGAGCTCGACTTCGTATGATTCTGAATCTGAAACGTGTGCTGGGCTATGAAGGCTCGAAGCCGATCACTGGTTCGGCAGTTGCTACCTTCAAAGGCAACGAAAAGAAATGCACCAAGGACGCCAAGCAATGGCTGAAGGATAATCCGCAGCCGATCACGCCGGTGTTCGAGTGGAAGAAGGAAGAAAGATGATTTTCAAATTTCTATTGCTGAGTTTCCTATCAGCAATATCCGCCGGCGTTGCAAGCGACTTTGGCGCACCTGGATTGTCTTTCGCGCTCGGTGCCATCGCGATCGTAGCATTGTTTGGCGCACTGGCTGTCTATCTCGATACCGGCGGGAAATGAAAAAGGCCGCGCGAAGCGGCCTTTGTTTATTGCGCGACTGATTAGGTCGTGACGTTACCGCCGAGTGCCGTACCGTATCCTGCGCCGGATTCAACTTTACGTGCGTGGTCGAATCGGATCGACATCGTAACAGTCGCAGCTTCCGAAGCCGAGTAATCGCGGTCACCGAAGTCTGCGTTGACGATGAAGCAGCCCTCGAGAATCCACGAAGACGTGACGCCTTCATCACCATCGAGCTGGTCGATGCGGATACCGAATTTGTAGTCAGAACCAGTTGCAGCAGTGTTCAGCCAACGACCGTCAAGGTCCGAGCCGATGATACGCTGTTGAGTTTCCATCTGAGCTTCAATAACGCGAGTTGCGAGACCGCCGAGGTCATCTTCAATCGTAACCGAGATTGGTTCCCAGCTGTGCTTACCGGCCACGTACGCGGTCGAGTTGTAGCGATGCAGGGTAACTTCTTCCCAAGTGATGTTTGGAAGAGTGATCGTCGTGACCTGCATTGTCAGGTTACGGGAGTTCGAACCAGGAATCAGCTGGCCAATGTTCTGGAATGTGATACGGAATTTGTTTTTCAGACGTGGGTGCAGGATACCTGCACCCGCGCCCGGAATACCGAAATTGCTAAGTGTTGCCACTGTAATTCTCCTTGTGTGGTCAGTGATACTTTCAACAGGTATTTATGCCATCACATCAAAAAACTGCCCTAAACTTTGTAGGGGCTATCAAATTGGCCTGAAGACCACGTGACTACCAAATGAGTTGTTCGTTTGCAGATTGTTTGGCAGAAGCGCAAACGAGTCACCAGTACGTTGGTATACTTTGCCTTGATAGTTCGCTGTTCCAACTGATCCGCTAATTGCCACATACAAGCCATTCGGGCTGAACGCAATTCCGGACAAAACACCTGCTGGCTTTGGTACATTGAGATTTGTCAGAGTGGTTGAGCCATTCCATTTGTATATGGCAATGAGTGCTCCGTTTGCCGCCGCGCCGTAAGCTGCAAGATATTGATTATCAGGCGAAAGAGAAAACTTTCTCAGGCCACCACCGAATGCGAGATAATTAACACGCGTAGCAACATCGCTCGTAAATCTCCACCACACAATGCTGTAAGATGCGTCTGTTGTTGTCGCAAACAGATAGGTGCCGTCTTTCGACCATTCCAGCCAGCCGGCTGCGCCAGGGTTCGACGAACCGTATTGTGCTCCAGCCGTAAGCCTCACGTACGTTGTGCCGTTCCATTTGAAGAGGTATGCACCAGTTGAGCTAGATGTTGATACAGCAATGTATTGTCCGTCAGGCGATATGCAGGCACTTGAGATTCCACCGGGAACCGCGGTGATATAAGCTATTTGAACATAGGTAGAACCATCAGCCGCCAAATCAAATACGCGAAGGCCACCACCAGTATAATCTGCGTAACACATTCTTCCATTTTTTGAAAATGAAAGCGGTTGACTCTGTGCAGATTCAGTTGAAGGAGCAGGGAAAGTTCCGTAGTCGATATTCACCTGCGTATAATCGCCTGTTGAACTTCTACGGTAGAGTTGAAGAAATGGGGCGTATCGAGTTCCTAAAGCAAACCAATTACCATCAGGAGAATATGCAGGCGATCTAGCATAGCTAGGAAGCGAAGGAACCTTATTTAGGACCGTGAATTTATTTACAGTCGGATCAATGCTGTACAGTACGGTGTTGATCGGGCCGCCAGAAGCCTCGACGAACAAAAGCTCTGCAGCTGTCGATACAGCGGTTGTTGCCTTATATGGCTGTGAAACAATGAGAGGCATAATTTTCCTAAGTGAATCAGTTTGATATTTATGCTGGATGGTGTATAATCTTTCCATACCAACCGGAGAACAAATCATGACCAACATCGACCTCAAGAAAAAACAAACCCTCAAATACTTCGATTTCTTGATGGCACTCCCTGACGAAGAATACATGCCTTGCGTCGACACCACTGAAGAAGGGTGCACTCTGCATTCTGGTGTGGTGCAATATGCAAAAATCCACTACCCGCACATCACCATCGCATAATGCGAAAAAGGGACCTTTCGGTCCCTTTTATCTTTATCAGATGCCTGCGTCTGTCGCAACCACACGGATCGCGATGTACAGGAATTCTGCTGCTCGTGTTGGCTTGATTGCAACGTCCAGCCAGAGTTCGTTCCTGTCGACACGATCCCCGTAGTTGTTGCTTTCATCGCAGTACGTCGCATAGTCCGTCAAACCGCGTTTGATCAGGATGTCATTCAGCACAGCGTCAGCTGCTGCTTTCAGATTGTCGCGCGTTACCTGGTCGTTTGGTTCGAACACGAACGGCAGTGCGCCCTTACGCAGCGAGCGACGCAGGTACATCACGAGGCGAACCACGTTGATGCGATCCATTGCCGAAGCAGCTGGTGCCGAAGTCTTCTGTCCCCAAACCAACATGCCGCGTCCTGGGAAGAACGTGATCGGGTTGATGTTCTTGTCTGGTTCGTACAGGTAGTCGCGTTGTCCGTCGTTCAGGTTGCAGTCGACGAATGTCGTTGCAGTGCCTGGTGTTCCGCTGAAGTAACCAACCTTCGATACGCCGGATACGAGACCACGTGCAACACCTGCTGGCGGAGTCCAGACATAACCCGCATTGTCGCTGTAGGCGATCGTGCGAAGTGCAGTGCCGGATGGCGCGCCAAGGACGTTACGACCGTCCATATTCGACTGCAGGCACCATGGGTAGTAGTACGCGATTGATTCCGAGTTAAAGCGTTCAGTGGTCAGAGCCCACTGTCCAACTTGGTCTGGCGACATGTTACCTGGAGTATCAGCGATGACCAGTGCTTCGTCCTTGATTGCGACAGAGAGTGCTTGCAGCTCGTCAACAACTTCTGGATAGCCAGGGCAGAGGATCAGGTTGTATTCGTACATCGACGAACGAACTTCAACGTTGCTGTTGATTTCGGCTTGCAGAGCGGTTGTGATTGCAACGCGACGTGCAGCATCATTTGCGCCGAGTGGCGACGAAACAGTTACGCTCGAAGCAACGATTTCGAATACGTCACCAGCAGCAAACGCGGTATTTCCAGCCACTGCGGTGAAGCTGAGAACTTGACCGTTGGTTTGGCTGTCGGCAAAGTCTGCACCGACGTGACCAGTTCCCATTGGGCCAGCTACTGTACCATCAACGTCGAACGAAGTTGGTGAAGTGAATGTGATCGTGAATGTTTGCGGTTGAGTCAGCGCGCCAGCTTCGAGATTCGTGATGCGTCCGTTACCAGTCATTTCGCCACGAGCCGTTGCTGCATAGTCCATGTAGAACATGAACGTGTCATTTGACGCAAACGGAACGTCGCCCGTTGTCAGCTCGAAGTTGATGAAGTTCGATGTGAACGGAAGCCCAACACTACCTGAGCCGATATAGCCCGACTTGTCACCCGATACAGAGAACGAAGATGGTGACGAGAATCGTACCATGAACATCTGTGGGCGAACGCTTGCACTTGCTGCAGCTACATTTTCAAGCTGGCCAGTGCCAAGACCTTGGAAGTCAACTGCACCTGTCAGAGCAGGAGTTCCCATGCTGAGGAAGGTTTCAGGTTCGTCTGCGAGGTCGATGTTTGCGCGAACGACATACGCACGGTTACCAACACCGAGGAAGTTGTTCAGCGCGAGCAGACCGTATTCGTTACGTGCGTCGCCGTGGAATTCATTACCTGCGGAATCGCGGCGGAACGATGGAACACCGTAAAGCTGGAGCGACTGCGCCACGGAAGTGACAGTGCGGACAACTGAGTGTTCAAGCGTACCAGCTGCCGGTGTGATACCGTTTGGCTGAACCTTCCCTGCATTGGTTGCGAGGAAGATAAGCGGAACTGTCGATGCCGACACCGGAATGAAATAGCTCTCGTTTGTAACAGTGACTGAGACGCCTGGGGATACCAGTGTTGCCATTGTTTTTCTCCTATGGATTGGCAGCATAACCTGCTGCTCTGGTTGTTCATCAACATATTTATGAAGATGGGCCAGATTCCATGGAACTATGGCATCACTTTAGATTAAAAGCCTTCACGAATGCTTTGATATTCTCATTTTCCTCGGCAGACGCGTCATCCTGAATCTGTTTCAATACGCCAGGATTTCCTTTGTTCAGACGTGAAAACCATACTTTGAATTCAGCAATTGCCTTAACTGAGACTTCATCAATCTGTCCAGATGCAATGGCATGTCCTGTTGAATCCATGATTTGACGCAGGCGTTCCGTTGCTCGTTTGTAATCTTCACCGTGAATATTGGCTTTGAATAGATTAAGAATTGTCGGCCCGATCAGAGCTTCCAAACTACCTGGCTTGCTAACAGCATAGTAACCCGGTGGCGGCTGAGTTTTCGCAGTCTTCGCAGCGTCGAACAACTTGCCAACTTTCTTCAGATATTCTTGACGATCAGCATCAGGGTCGCAAGCGAGTTCGAGGACGGTCAGAAAACGGCCAACGTCCGATTCAATCTGCTTGTACTTCTTGTGGTAATTGTCGTTACCACCAGTACGAAACTCCAGGTAGCCCTGGCTGAGTTTGCTAAGGTTGACGGTGCGATACTTTGCGCTCTGCAACATCTCACTGGCAAGATCGATAAGCTGCTTCGCGTCTTTTGGTGGGCGACCAGATTTCTGAATGCCGCTGATCAAATCGTTGTAGTGTTTAGTTGCAAACGTATTGGCTTCACGAGCATAGCTCTTCAGCACGTGTGCTTCGCCCATGAACAGGATCAGCTTGAGTGGATCGAGTTTTTGTTTGAGACCTGGGATCGAGAGGTTAATGTGAATGCCGGTGCTGGAGTTTGTTTCCAGATCGTTCTTTTCCATCCAGCGGAAGCACGACTTCAAATCGTCGAGTGCATCTGCAACAGGCAGCGGTGGCGATACGACTTCGATGCCGACGCCATTGTCTGGGCCCTGAACAGAACCGTCTGGAACGATTTTCCATTTGTCATCAGAGTTACCAACGACAACGTCCACGCCAAGATAATCTTCAAGTGAGGCTTTCGCTTCTTCAGCCGTCTTCTTGAAGTCACCAATGTATTCTTCGTCCTTCACGATCAGGAACCCAGAAGTTTCTGGAACCCACATTTCGAGTTCGTAACCCAGCTTCGCGTCACCCAGTCGTTCGATCGCGCTGCTGAAGACACTCTTGGTCATGCGCGCTTCGTCAAGGAATTGTTTGAATGTAATCATGCGTGTACAAACGCCTTCTTTAAAATGTTCAGGAACTTTTCCCTGTTGTCATAATCGTTTGGCATTGGGATGACGTAGTAGTCATCGCAATCGATCATGATTTCTACTGCGTCAGCCACAGCCTTATCCAGCCCGTTGATGGTGTAGCCGAGTTCATCCAGCTCTGCGTAGATCACGTCTTCATCTGGCTTGCCATCAGAACCAATGTATTCTTTCTTGATGTTCCGTCCATCCTGCATTTTGTTCATGATGACATCATTGAACAGGTCACTTACTTTTGGCGACCAAACATAGGTGAACTTTCCGATTGGCAATACAACACAAACCTGTCCATAAGTGTATGCAGTTTCACGGGCCGCTTCGCCGAAGCAGAAGACGGCTTCAGAACGAGCGCGAATGCCCATGTGATCCTCAAACCAATCATCGATGATCTTGTGCAACGGTCCAACAGTGTCCATTGGTTTACGATCCTTGCGAACTGTCTTACGGAACACCGTGAACTTCTGATCGTTGCCTTCCACAGACATCTCACCAACAAGCTGGCCATACCCACTCATGCCACGAACGAGCAAACCATTCTGCTTGGATTGTTTGAAGAAGTTGACGCAAGGCCCGTGAAGGAGTTCTTCGAATGTGAGCGGCTTAACTTCTTCCAGGAACTGCCTGAACGTTTTATTTTTTGTCATCTTTGGTCACGTACATTTCGCGACGCAGGTCACGTGGCGAAGTACCTTTTTTCTTTTGCGTACGCTTCGGAAGATCGAAGATGTACTCCGGGATGGAACCAACGAAGTGCTTATCAGTCCGCTTGATGGCGTACGTCTCTGCACGGGTTGCTGCGTTCTCGAGGTAGCGCATGTCGACCAGCTCAACGTCCGAGAACTGGGCACGAACTTTCTGAATGTTGTCGATGGTGAAATCACGCATTTCCGAACGACGCTTGCCTGTCTTCGGATCAATGTCCGTCCAGACTTTCAGCTTGATCGTCATTGGCTTGCCGTCATACAGCTTGTCCAGCTTCGCCTGTTTCTCTGCCTTGAGACGATCACTTGCCGCCTGCAAAGCTTTCTGGTCTTCAGCTTTCTTCGCAGCGCGCTTCGCATCCTTCTCGGCACGCGTCATGTTCTTGCTGGTTTTGTTTTCGGCAAGATAGACCTGCTCGACAATTTCTTGAATCAGTTTCATGGCATCTCGTTTGGTTGGGGTGGAATAGGTCCCGCTGGATCGCGGTCGGTAATTTCGATGGTACCGTACGCGTCGCCGAATGGCTGGAGGTTTCCGTCCTCCCCGACTTCGAGCGTTCCCATCGTGCTGAGGTCGCCAAGCTGAATGATAACCTTGCGGACCAAGTCGTCTTTGACACCCATCGGGATTCCAAGATAGATTGGCATGATGAAGGACAAAGTCCAAACGATCATGCGACGTTCAGTGCCTGATGGATAGTTCTCTTCGTTGCCGATGTCGGTCAACGTAATGTTGGTGATACGAGTCCAGTCAAACGGTCCATCCGACTTTTGAATCTGAATGTCCGGGTTGAAGAGAACGAGAATCTGTTCAAGAATTTGATGCATCTGCTGGGTGTTCGACGCCCAGATCGAAAGCTCAAGTGTCATATCATACGGCACAGGCATGACGCGTTTGACAACGGTCAAGTCATCCGGAAATATTCCGCCCGTCTTCATTGTAACATCTTGACGGACGAATCCCGAGGCACGACGACGTTCATCGTTTGGTGCAAGGCCTGTCATGTACGCAGACATAGTTGGCAGAGAGAAAACGCGGTTCTGTGTGTTGCCGGACATGATGCCTGCGACGACACGGTCCTTGTTACCGACGACAGTAGGCACGCTGATAAATTCAGGATCGCCGCATTCGCCTACACCGGTCTGTACTTGCAGTCCGTGGAAAAGCGAAACGAATTGCAGAATGTACGCACGCAGCTGGCCGTGATAAAAGTAATGGTTTATAATTTTAGTTTCTCCTCAGAATCCAGCTATTTATTAGGCAAAGCCGAGTGCTTGCTTCATTTGTTCCTGGTATTCGATTGGGAACGCGTAATAACGATCGCACTTAATCATGATTTCGTTGTTGGTCTTGACAGCCTGTGCCAGACCATCTGTCTGATAATGCTGTTTGTCAAGCCATGCACGTGCTTCTTCTGTCCATTGCTCTGAGGTCTTATCACCCCATGGAATATTCATCTTGCCGTACAGGTCACCAACTTCTGGCGACCACACATACTTGAATGCACCGATTGGGAAGACAACGCACGGAGTTCCGTAGTGTTTCAGTTCCGCAGTCGTTATCCTGTTGCCGCCAGCAAACATGCACTGCGAGCGTGCACGAATGCCGAACTTATCGTTGAACCATTCATCCAGAATTTCAGAACGTAGGAGCGTGAAGTCAAGAGGCTTACGATCCTGGCGAACAGTTTTGATTCCATATTCCATCTCATTGCCTTCCGCATCGAGCGCAGTATGCGATTCAATATCAGACAGGCCTTTCACACCACGGAGAATGAATCCTCCGTACTCTGATTCTTCGAGGAATTGTTTGCAGTCCCTGCGAATGAGGACTGCAAACGATAATGCTTCTTGTTCACTGAGAAATTGCTTAAATGTAATCATGGAATCTTTTTGCTTCCTGGTGGTAATGTGGTATCCAGATTCAGGATGGCCAGCTGGCTTGGTCGGTGTGCTGAACGTTGAGCACGACGATCTGTTTCAACATACTGCCATGCATTCTTCACAATCGAGAACTTGTAAAGGCGTGCAGCGATATTTTGCTGTGGTGGATACTCGAGACGGAAAAACTCACCATCTTTACGTCCGGCAACGTCAGGCAGTTTGAATCCAGATTCGTACGGTGCACCATCTGGTGGCAGGCCGTCCTCAACGTACAGGCCGACCCCGTCATAGGACCCAGGCTGGTTGAAGCGGTTAGTGCCGGATGCTTGCTCACGAATGTTGGTTCCTTTTTCTGGAACAGCGCGAACTGCTTCGGCTTCGTTCGCTTCAGTGACAGTGAGCGGAGCGGTTTGAATCTGTTCAGTGCCTTCAAAGAATCGGAAGTCGTCAGTGATGTATTTCTGCGTGTCAACGGTTCCGAGCAGATCACGGTGCTCTTGACCAGGAATCAGCTGCTGTGCCTGGAAGCGGAAGATGACAGGTTGCCAGCCAGATGTGAATCCGTCTGCTGCCCAACCGGTATCGATGACCTCAAGAAACTTACGAACCGGACGCAGGTTCTGGTCCCATTGCATTTCTGATGGAACTTCGAGGACGTCACCAATTACGATTGGACGGCCAAGTGCGCGAACCATGTCAGCGAACGAGACCGTGAACGAATAGATGTCGGCCATCTGGAATCCGAACTTGGACAGATCGGACACAGCGTCGAACGGTGTATATGCGGCACGAATCTGGATCGATGCTTTTGCGTAGTCGCGATCGCGATTTTCCATGAACAGCGGGTCCTGGATGTCATCCAGCCTCGTTGCCTGGAAGTCAAACAGCTCGAGCTTGTCGACGACCCATGGCTGATCTTTTGCGGCACCAGCAAACGACGTTGGCACAATCCTCCAGTAGCGCGAAGCAGCAGACTGTTTGATGCGGATCAGAGCCGGTGCATCGATGTTTGGCAGATTGACGACGTCAACCCGTTTCCATTCCATGTCGACCGGCACCATGAACGAGTCACCTGGTTTGTACGGGACAGAGCTTGGGTTAATCGTGAATGAACCTTCAGGCGAGTTGAACTGTACGCCAACCGTTGCTTCGCCAAGAATCGTGGATGTGCTGCTCCCAGCAAACATAACGGTAAACTTGGTTGCGGATTCAGCGAATAGCATAAAGGCACCGTGACGCGAGTTTATGCCCTGATGGAACCCGCCGACACCGCCACTGGTGCGAGGAGGATTCGCAATGATCTTCAGTGGATCGACGCTGAAGTTACCATCGGAACGATCGACACGAACCTGCAGAGCGCGAGTGTTCGGGTCCGAACCCTGTTTGATTCGGAAACTCGTGATGTGCTGCGCGTCCGGCGCGCCTGGTGCATTCTCTGGTTGACCGAACGAGGTCATGCGAATGCCAAAGTCGTAACCAATGAACGCAGGCTTCTGAAGAACCTCAAGGCCCTTGAAGCTACTCGTCCAGCCTTCGGCCAGTTCGTCGAAGATGTTTGCGACGCCAATACTCGAACCGATTGCACGACCAGCGCCAACCAAGTCGATCAGCTTGCCTTGTTCGTGGTTGCCGAGCAGCTTGAACACGTTGAGCGGTGCGCCAGAGATATTCAGGGACTCAGAGGCCAGTGCATCCTGATAAACGTTTTCGATTCCGAAGCAAGCATCCTGCGTGATGCGGAATGTACCACCACAGAATTCCGGAGGCACGTACGTTCCACCGCCTTGAGGCGGATTGGTAATTGTACCAGGATTCAGCGGCGGAATGTACGGTAAGCCAGAGTTCGGCGTGATTGGGCTGTTGAATGAACCTGCCGCGTCAACACATTCTGCAATGGTCGTGCGTGGTTGTGGGAGTTTATCAGTAGTCATACGCGTCCTGTCCCCAGTGATGCTCGATTTCTTCTGGGAAATTATCGAACTGTTCAGCCCATTCCATCAGGCGTTTCTTATCGTCTTCAGAAAGCCGGCTGCCGTGAGGAATGAATCCCACTTCGCCTTGAATCCAGACTTCGCCGTTTGCGTGTTGTTTACTTGCGTCAGCACCACGCGATTGACCGGCAAAGATGTCAGGCTTGACAAGGAATTCCCATACGTCATACAGCGTTTCAAGACCGCGCTTGTGCATTGTTTCAACCAGCTCTTCGCCGCCATGCCAGTCACTGACTTCGGCACGAACGTCGTCAAGGTCATATTGCTTCATGGTATCAACCAGTTCGTCATACGTCTTGATTCGCTTGTCAATGATGCTCTGCGTCATGCCGTTGAGTTCTTCGATCGTGATACCAATCGGAGCCAGTTCAGTTTCCCACAGATCGTTCACACCGCAGTAACCAACCTTTGCGTTATCGGAAAGAACCAACAGCGCTGCACCGCCAAAACCATCAGCAACGTCGCGGTCGTCTGTTCCGATGAAAGACAGGGAGCGTTTAGGCCAACCATCAAATGATGGATGATTGTCAATCCACAATGTATAGTTGTTGTGGGTGTTCGCGCTCTCGCGAGGTGTGATGCCCTCGCCTGCAGCGTTACCCAGACGCAAGCCTCTTGCTGCATCACCCGATCCGCCGCGATACAGGAATTGTTTGCCCGACAAATATCGGAGCGAGTTTTTGGTTGCCCACTTGATGAACGTATCGACGTCAACTACCTGCGTACGAGATTTGCGAGTGTCGTCAAGAAGGAATTGTTTGAATGTTTGCATGTTATCCGATCAGGAACGACACGTTGCCATGTCCAATGTGTCCACCATATTCGTAGTTCAAAAGCGATTCCGTCAGTTCAGCCATGTCTTGGCGTGCTTCGGAAACCAGGAGTTCGCCGTTCAGGTTGATCGAGCCAGCAGGTCCTGGAGTACCAGACGAGAACTTCGAGCGGATGAGGCCAAGCATCATCTTGAGTTCAGCCAGTGCCCAGTTCTGAATGTACTGTTCGCACCAACGGTCATTGAGGATTTCCTGCTCGTTGCGTTCAAGCATTGCTTCGATGACAACGGTTTCGTATCCACGGATTGCGCGGAGGATCAGGAGTTCGTGCGATGCTTCATCCCACTGGAATGCCAGATCACCAGCAAAGAGTCGATTGAGTTCTTCACCGTATGCTGCGACCAGGTGCGTGCTGAGCAAGTCACCAGCTCCACCAACCAGGCTGTAGTATTGCTGTGCGAATGCTTGCGCCCAGACATCATTCGGCCCACCGCCATAGACGCCAAGTGGTCCCATGCGGTGAATCTTGTGAATGTCGACGATGTGGTCCGTCTTGTCGATCGGCGAGTTCAGGTAATACTTCTGCTGTCCTGGGATTAGCTTGAAGAGCACGAAGCCGCGTTTGTAAGCACCACTTGACATCTGACGATAGTTCTGCAGCGCATTGTCGATCGCCACATTAAATTGTTCTTCTTGCAGCTCTACGCACATCTGTGGCCATCCGAGCTGTGCGTTCAACACCTTGATGAGCTTGATGCGGCTGTCGTACGATCCGTCAGTTCCGATTGAAACCTTGTCAGTCGACGGCGAACCCATCTGGTCGTCGTTGACTTTGTTCCACGATTTCCCGTTCCACGCGTTCAGGTTCTGAGTCGTCGTGTTGTAGAACAGTTGGCCGATGTACGGATTACGCAGTAGTTCTGTTTCGACAGTGATCGGGGCAACAAACGCAGGAATGAAGGATGTGCCGAGATTGAACAGCGTGTTCGTTGCATTCGGGACGACCCAGGCGTTTCCGTCGTAGTAGTACATGCGGCCGAGCGTGAAGTCGTAGTACATACGACCAGCGACTGGTGCTTCGTTTGGTGTATAGATTTCCGTCGTGAAGATTCCCATCTGAACCCATGGTTCACCAATTGATGTACGCAGCTTCAGATTTGTTGGCAGCAGATCAACCCAGCGAACACCGTCGAAAATACGGAGCTGTCCGCCCATCAGATAGACTTGACCCTGAATGCCAGGATTGTATGGACCTGAAAGAATCGAGTTCGCTTCGGTCGGAATCCACGAGCCAGAGCTTGCGTCAAAGTACTGGACGATGTTCAACACCTGGTCATAGTAGACCATGCCTGGAGTCGGCGCTGTTGGAGCAGTTGGGTACGAAGGAATGTTGCCGGTGTATGTCGAACCACTGACTGGGCCAGACACAACACCGATCAGCGGATACGATTGAACACCGATCGGATAGTACTGCATGATGTTCGACGAAGCGTGAACGGATGCGTAGTAGATTTTCTTCGGATCAGTGTTGCTCACAGTGATCGTGAAGTCTTTGATGGTGCTTGGGAATCCGGTCGTCGTTGCATTCACTTCCAGCGCTTCAGTGCTTGGAAATGGTTTGGACAGTGCAGCGTAAAAAGCGCCAACAACTTGTGCGTCACCAATCTTCTGTATTGGGCTGTTCCAATCAGGATTGATGTCAGCCGCATAGGCCGTACCGTCTTCCGGATAATTTGTTGGGCCGATTGGCTTGTCACTGAGAAGTACGACTGCACCATCAGTCACAGACAGCGAAGCAGGACGCTTGACTGTCAGGATGAGGTTCGTTGGTACTTGTGGGTCGCGTGTTACTTCGATCGTAAACTGACGGGCGTCAATCCATAGATCGTGGGTTGTTTTTGCTGAAATGTCTGTAGGTGTGCTCGTCATATCGTTTTCCACGTAAGCTATCGAGCTATTTATGGAGATGGACAACCTGATTCTTATTTGTCAGCTAATGCTCTAATATTGCGTTCGTGTTCAGGTAAATAGTTGCATGAACTATATCCTCCACACATTCCGCCCGTCGGAAACAATTGATGCTGTGATCCGCCTGAAAGGCAGGCACAACTATACCCGCGAAGAAATCATTGTTCTTCGGCAACGCTTTAATGAGATGAACGGATTGATTGTCCCAAGGCCGGGACAAGTTTTCAAGATACCGCTGGAAGAGTCAATCCTCTTCCCCACGATAGTAGATGGCCCAGTAGTATCGGACCCAGAAGGAAATGGTCAGCAGCCAACCGATGACCAAGAAGCAGGCAATCCAGACGATCCACGGGAAGAACTCCCATCCTTGCCAGAATCCGGCGATCGCCCAGAAGATTGAACCGAGGAGCGTGGGTATCAGCATGTGACCCCACGCTTTGGTCACGAGAATGCAGATGATGTCAAAAAAGCTAGGCAACTTCATCAGCATAATTTTTGATCAGCGGATACGCATACCCGGTGTTGCGCCATCGACCGGCTGCAGAATGTAGATGCCAGGATTTTCGGCACGATCAGCTGCGGACGCGGCCATAATCATTCCGTTGGAAACGCCGAACTTCATCTTGCGCGGGGCAAGGTTGGCCACGACAACGGTCAGCTTGCCGACCAAATCTTCCGGGTTGTAGGCGGATTTGATGCCGGCCAGGACGTTGCGCGGTTCTGCTTCGCCGATGTCGACGGTCAGCTGAATCATCTTGTCGGCACCTTCGACGTGCGATGCAGCGATGATCTTGCCGATGCGCAGGTCGATCTTTGCCAGGTCGTCGATGGTGATTTGTGGTGCGATTTCTTCGATCATAAAATTTCCTAGTTATAAAACGTGTTTGACGATCTTGGCGATGTTGTACGCGTCGTCGGCGCCATTGTGGTGACGGCCTTCCAGGGTTTCGCCCATCATCTTCAACATTGCGTCCATGCCGATTTCTTTCTTCAGCTTGTGCTTCAGCGCGAAGAGAGTCTTCACGTTGACGTGCTGTTGCATGATGTCGAACGGATTCACATCAGCGCGAATGCCGTACAGTGCGCCAACACCTTTCTGGGTCTTGGAGCTGAGCATGTTGCGATCATAGTTACCGCACGAATACCAGATGTGTTCCGGTTGGATGTCGTGTTCGGCCTTGATGTCACGCAACACGCGAGCAATGTCCTTGCCTTGCTCGATGATGGCTTCTTCAGTCCAGCCGGTCAGTTCCGTGCAGAACGGAGTGATGTGCGTGAAGCGTGGTCGGATTACGTACGAAGGGAACTTCGTGACTTCGCCGGTTTCGTAGTTCAGTTTGCAGAAGCCGATTTCGATGATTTCGTTCGGCTTCGTGCCCTGTTCGTCCCGCGTCTTCCAGCAGGTGGCTTCGATGTCTACGACGAAGCCAACGTCTAATTTTGCACCCATGTTATTCTTTCGTTACAATTGTGAGTTTTGGTCGTGGCCGCGGCGGCGGCACGGTCCAGTTCAGAGCCAACATCGGCACTGGTGGATGCGCTTGCCATTCAGCAATTTCTTCTTCGGTTGCCATGCGCCATTGATTCGATGTCAACAACAAACCGAATGCAATCGACATGTTGCGAACATCGGTTGTGTCTGGTCGATCAAACACCGCGCCTTCAGGCGTCAGCACTTGAACATGACCAGACTTCTCGTTGTACACTACGACATTCTCTGATGTCGGAACCAGCTCGTACAAACGGCTCACGGTGTTACACCGAACTTCTTCAGTGCTGACAGTTCAATGGCGATGGCCATGCGTTCGGCATTGAAGCCGCGCAACGCAGTCAGCAGATCATCGCGCTGTGCGCCACCGCTGGTAAGCGCATGCATCTGAGTCGATGAAATGCGAATGCATTCATCGAGTATTGTAGCACGTTCTTTCAGCCATTCAACGCGTTCGTTCGAAATGGGTTTGGTCATAGTTCGGAGTCCTTTGGATAAACCATTCAGGTGGTCGACGGTTGGTCCACTTCGCGAACCGCGCCTTGCTACCCACGTATAGATTTTGGTAAGAAATGACGGCATCGTCGGTCCTGTATTCGTCTGGCATCGAGAGAGGCGGATCAACGAATTCGGCGAAGCGAATGTTGAGCGGCCAGTTTGACAGGGTATTTAGCAATGCTTCGGCGCTGTGTTTTTTGCCATAGCGATGCGTGTATTCGGCCAAACAGTTGACGAACAGCTCGAACAAATACTGGTAGTTGCCGGAACTCTCGCGCGACCAGAAGCTGAGTGGATGATGTTGATGCGCTACCTTGTAGGCTTGGGAGTTGCCGATCGTCAGGAACGGTTTGCCCTCCATCAGCATAGGCGTAACGGTCTCGCCAGGCAGAGCCCAGTGCGTAAGACGTTTGACCTTGCCATTCGGCAGATCGAAGTCGAACGTTTGCGGCTTGCCATCGAGAAGACGATGTGCTGTGCTGAGGAGCTGTGCATACTCCAAGATCATTTTCACCACGTGTTTATCGCAGTGTTGTTGTGCACAGATGCTTGGATCGCGGGAAAGAAAGAATAGGTTCATGGAAAGATTATACCATGAACCCGGGTGTTCAGACACTAATTCCTAGATCGGCCTTCGCGCGCTTCATGACGTTGGCCCACTTGGCTGGACCGTCTGGAGTTTCACGCACTGCTTTGTTCCATGCGGCTTCGACTTTCTCCATCGACTTGCCGGACTTTCGCATGAGCGTTTGTAGTTTAGATTTGTGAGCTGACACTGGCTGAGGCGCCAGTTTCATTTCTGGAGGACGTGGTCCAGACTTCTCGCCAGAGATGTACGGGTCTGAACGCTTCATCATGCCTTCCTTAACGATCGAGAACAGCACTGGCTCATGATCGACTTCATTGTCACCTGTCAAGACTTTCCAACCACTCGGCATATTCTTCTTGAAGAGCTTCGCGTATAGGCGCGCACGATTGTTCTTCACATCCTTGTCAGCCGAGAACAGCAATCGCTTCGGATTGTGTTCTTTGATTAGCTTGGATATAATGCTTTTGAGCGTCGAGAATACCTGAATCTCATTTCCACTTCCAGTCTTGTTGAAAGCCAATGTCTTAACGGTATCAGGGTCAGTGCTCTTCAATTTCAGTGTAGTGCGCTTCTTGATTTGGATTTCACCAAAGACAATGTGCCATTCACCCTCGTCAAAGTCATCCATCGCACCTTCATTCTCTGCACTGAAATAAATTTCGCGATCGCCTGCGGTGAACTGAGCCGCGAATACCCCGTCAGAATTCTTGACAATCTTGTACGGCAGAGCGTTATCTAGGAGTTCATCGAGTTTCATTGACGCACCAACACATAGCCGATTTCAGGATTAGAGAACGTTACCTTCAGTTGCGTAGCAGAAACGAATTGGACGTCCGACGGAATGATGATCTGTGGGCCATTGCCACGATCAACGTAGAATTGACAGAATGCAATGTACGGTGCAGCCAAGTTCAAACCGTGATTGACGGTCCAAATGGCAGCGGCAGTTCCTTGAGTATGGCGGAAGGTAACACCGAATGAGGCACGGTTCAGCAGGTCCCAGGTCGAACCGTTCCAGACGCGCATCTGACTGTCGTCTGTATCAAACCAGGTTTGGCCGACGAATGGATTTGCTGGTGCAGTTGCGTTCGCGAAGTTCCTTGTCAGGTTCACGAAGTTCTGCGTGAATGCTTCACCCCAACCGGACGCGTCACGACCCATGATTTCGATCGGATACGTGGTGATGTCGACAGTTGGCGGAACAACAATGTTGCTTGTTCCAGTGTAAAGCAAATACGTGCTGATGTTGGTGATGTAACCGGCAGAAGACAATGCTGTTGCATCGCTGGTTGTCAACGGTGGAATAACCTCGTTGACGTTGATGACAGTGCGGTTTGTCGCAGCTGTGAACACACTTGATTTGGTGTCAGCCGCAGATACGGGCGTGTAGACGGTGTAACGACCCGCATACTTTGTATTTTCAACAATGTCGAAGGTCGTTGCTTTGATCAGCGCGTAATCTGTTGGTGCAGGCGAGGTATACGACGGGGAAGTTGCACCCGTGGTAGGATGACGATAGAACTTCCCTTGGAAAACCTGAGAGAAGTCCGTTGCAATCTCGATGGAGCCTGGAGGTCCAGATGATGCATTGATGTTGAGAATCTTGATCTTGCGCATTTGTTTACCTGAGAGGGTTTGATCAGGTATTTATGTCAAAAGACCAGAGTCGTCTTTCGCTTCGGAACTGGCTTGACCCATTCCGGAACTTCGACTTCCATTGCCTGCTCGAACCAAGCTGCGACCAGTCGGCGATGGCAGAAATCACCTGGCTTTTCGAAACACAACAATGTAACATTCTCACCATACTCCTCGACAATTGCTTCGTACATTTCTCGAGGGTCAAACTGTTTCAGATGCTCATTGAATATCTTGGTGTATTCTTCATGAGTCACCAAGCCTTTCTTCGTATCCAGAAGAAGCTCACGCGGTGGTGCCAACATTTTCAGTTGGGGTCCGGTGTACCACTTCGGCGGATACTGGGAAATGCTGAGCGGAACCTCGATGTTCTTGAGGTTTCCGAAGTACGACGTTTTCATATTGCCAGGGTATGACACTCGAAATCCGGTGTTCGGACTTGAGCCCACAGGTTGTAGAATCCGCAGTAATCGCTGCGCACTTGATAATCCATAATCACGCCCTGCTGTTTCAGCATGGACAGTGCGCCGAGGGTCAGAACCTTTCGATACATGTCACCTTCACGATGACCTTCAGTTTCCATGATGTCTCGCAGAAAGCAGACCATTTCTGGAATGGTCATTTCTGCCTTGTGCTTCTCTGGTGGGCGCGATTGGATTTTCATTTGATTGTGATTACGTGATAGTGTGGGTCGTCATAAAGTTTGAAGCCTACGTCGCACCCGCCTTGGGCGCTATCGTATATGAAAAAGTCCGCGATGGCTTCGGTGTTCCACATTGTGCGGCAAATTGTGTGAAGCGTAAGACGAAGTTCCGGCAAGCCCTTCGGCATGACATACAGAACTCCATCGGTGATGATACCGGCAATTTCATTTACCGTGTATGCACCACCGTCGTCCTCGTCCTCAACTTGTGGTCGTGAACTTATTGTTGGCATAATTCAGCCCTTAAACAGTTGCTTCGATCCCCGCCTCTTTCAACAGCTTCTGTGCAGCTGCAAGTTGATCAGGGCGCATACGCAGCACGCCAGCTGTCTTGATACGTTTGGCTCGTTCAACTTCTTCTTCAGCCAGACGTTGCGCCTCGTATTTATCTTCAGCCTCTTGAATTTCTTTCTTGAAGAGCTTTTCCATTGCGGTCATGTCGAACACTTCGTCAGCGTACAGGCAGTCCAACCCGTAGTTGAGATTGTCCTTGACGCCCTTCTTCAGCAGTTCCATAACTGCTTCGTTGTCTTTCAGTTTCAGCTTGACGTCGTGCTGATTCTCCATGTGCTCTTGGAGTTCAGCGATCAGTTGCTTCACGGTAGCCTGTGGAATACCGACCGTGAGTTCGAAAGCGATTTTCTTGGTTCCCATTTTACGCCTTTTTCGAACGCGACAGAACGATATTTCCGCGAACGTAACCGTTCATAGTCGACTTACCGCTTTCAACCGACATTGGTGCCGATTCCATTCCTGCTGACGCTGACAACGCCATAACCTTGCCGCCGCCACCGTAACTACGTTCTGCTTGAACGCCGACGCTGACTTGACCGAGTTCCCACGACTTGTATCCGAACGCTTGAGCCACTGCGTCTGCCTTCATGGAAAAGTCTGCGATCGCGTCTTTCATCAGATCGGTTTCGACGCTTTGCTTCAGCTTGCGGCTCATTGAGTTCTTGGAACTCGATACGACCATCGTCTTGATGTCCGAAGCGAGTTGAGCGATCGTAGCAGTGTCGGTACCTTTTACGGTAACTTGCGCGATGCCGAGATAGCCATCCATTTTGCCCGCCTTGTTATAGCGCGGTTGTACTTGGAAGCTGTCTGTCGAGACATCGACTTCGTCAGTCTTGATGTGCGGTGTTACCAGCTCGATTGCTGCGCGAACAGATTCGCGCAGTTCTTGCTGAACCGTGTCGGCGATCTTGCCTTCTTTGGTCGATTCGAACGTGATGGCCACGACGTCATTCACTAGTTCCCTGGTGGAGACGCCATCGATTGCTACTACTTGTTTGTTGTCAGACATTGAATACCCTTGAAAGTAAACCGACATTATCTTTGTGTGTCGGCGGTGTCCAGCCTTCCGGCTTGATCAGGTCAGGCAAACCGAGCGGGTTCGGACGGTTTGCGTTGATGCCTGGATTCTTTTGCATGTTTTTCTCATGCACACGTGTCCATGCTTCATCAGCATCGACATCAAATGCGTTCAGCGTACCGATCGCCACGACACACAGATCGATCAGTGCGTCGACGGTTTCGTCAGCCCGGTCCTTCTTGAACTCCGGATTGTCCATCGCGTCACGCATCTCGTCCAGTTCTTCCTGTAGGAAGTCGATACGGAACTTGAGGAATGTGCGAAGCTTTTCCTGGTCCAGAGTACGAATCACTGGATTCACACCGAACTTGGTGTGCATGTCTGCGATGTCGTTGACCCAGCTGACTGGCTCACGTGGTGCTGCTGTTTCAAAACTTGGTGCGGGTTGTCCCATTTCTCTCTCCTTGAATTGCTGTTGCTTTAGGAGAGTGTTGCTATTATACCATGGCTTCGTGAACGATCTAAATTTTTCGATGTCGTTCGACAAGAACTGTTGAAGTCGAGTAATGTTGATCGACCACGGCATTTCAGGTTTACCAGTTGCATGACAAAATACTTTCTTGCCATTCGGAAATACTTCGAGTGCGCCGACTTCTTTCGCGTAGTCAAAGCTGAAGACACATGTCAAGTGCGCTTCTTCAAACAGGCCAATCTCGCGATAGACGATGTAGAAGAAATGCTTTTGCTGCTTTGCAAACAGGTATTCGTTGTGAGACAGGTAAACGTAGTCCGTGTCTCGCTGGACGTTTTTGTCGGTGATCAGCTTCAGATCGTAGAACGCTTCGTCGTTGATTTGAATATCGAACGGGCTGTCACGCTCTGCTGGGACGTTGACGTCGGAATATGCTGACATCAGCTGCTTGAACATCTTGTCGAACGTGAGACCACGTTCGCTCATTGTAAGACGGTGGAAGTCGTCTGGAAGAGGAATTACTTCTTGGAACATATTGCACCCGTGAAATATTGATTAGATGCAATAGTATCACAGATACAAAGAAGCCCGACGCATTTCTGCTGTCGGGCTTCAGGCGGCGCGGATTAGGTGCGGGAGCGAATCGTCTTCAGGCCTTCGCTCGGATGGGCGAGCATGAAGTTGGTGATGTCCAGACCGAGCTTGCGAACGTCCTTCGCCTTTTCGATCATCTTGGTCGCCTTGGCGATGTTTTCCGGAGTAGCGTAGTTCTTCATCTTGTCCACGCTTTTCATCGCGATTTCGCGAGCAGTGGCCAGGTCTTTCTGTGCGCAGACTTCGGTCACGACGTCCATCGTGAAGAAACCGGGTTTGATCGGCTTGGCCATTTGCTTACTCCGTAGTGTTTGTCGATGAGTTCATTATACACTGTCCACGAAAAATGTACAGTGTTAATCGCGCTGATTGAGCACGTAATAGCAGAATGCGACGAACGCGACAGCACCGCAGATCGGCATGATGATGTACTGGCCGAAGGCGTGAATTACTTCAACGGTCATTTCAGTTCTCCCAGGCACTTGAAAATTGCTTTGCGCAGTGCATCGCTGCAGTCATCGGTTTCCAACGAATTCGTCAGAATCTCGCGAATCTGTTGCTGGTTCATTTTATCGAAACGCCAGTTGTTTCCGAAGTTCGCGTTCAGCAGTTGATTGATCTTTCGATACTCGACTTCCGCCATCGAGAACACGGCTGGCTCAGACGCGTCAAGCTCTGCTTCTCGCTCTTGCTCTTCTTCCGTGCCCTTCACCATCTCCCATTCTTCAGACGCCTTGATTTCCTCGTCGCTGATTGGCACGAAGTCTTGAACTTGACCACAGTCAAGACACAACTCGAAGTCGATGTAGTCGCCGCTGCCAACACCAAGGTCCATTTGATAGCCTTGATGCTCGAAGTCCAGATGTGGGATCGACACGCTTCCCAAGTCTGAACACTTGCCGTGAATACCAGCAATGCGATTCGATCCGCATTTACATGTCATTATGAAATCCTTGTCCAGCGTTGTTTATCGGAAACTTCCAGCTTCACAGTGGCACCGACGTTTTCCAACTGCTCCAGCGTGTAGTTGCCGTCGTAGAATTGCACAGCCGTCTTCAGTACGGCATTCGGCGTTTCCATGAGCTTCTTGGTTTCGAGTAGGCCGAGGCCAGTCAGTGCGCGGACAACCTTGAAAACTTCCACGCGATTCGGGCCGATGTCCGTCAGAATCACGTCGACATCGGAGTGCACGTCTGGAATATTATCGGTCGTTTGCGGCAGTCGCAGTTCGTGGAACCAGACCTGCCAGTGTTCGTACTGGAGGTCGAGGTCGTAGAACGTGTGATTCGCACAGCCCATGCACCCACACGCATATCCACCTTGGCCGAGTTCAGGATCGCCACCGCACCATCGACCTTGTTCGCTAATGTGCCGCTTGCCGAATGCTTCAGCCAGTCGTTCCAGCATATCCGGCCGGACATGAAAGTCCCAGCGAGCGCATGCGAATCGATCTTGAAACGGTGTGTCATCGAATGCGATGTAAGTTTTCGTTACTCTCATTTCCAATCCTTTGCAGGTATCCAGATGTTCGGGTCAGAACCCGAAGATGGCAGGATTATATCAGGTTTGTCCCACGACTGCTTCAGTTCCGGAAAATGTTTTCGCACGCGGTCATAAACCAGGTGATTCGGAATACGACCAGGCGAAGCACGAGAATCTGCGTACTCCCAGCCAAGGTCGATCAACAACGACACGATCGCGCCACTGCGACAGATACCGGCGTGACAGTTCGCCCACACGTTCTTTTTCTTCTCACGTGCTTCCTTGATGAAGCGCGCAATCTCTTCAGCTTGCTCGAAAGACAACTCGCCTTCGCCGATCTTGTTCGTGTCGTTGAACTTCATGAACAGAATGCGGTCAAATCGGAACTCGACGTCTGCATCCGAACCGTTTGCGTCGGTGATCGAAATGAGCCAGTCTTCCTCGGTTGTGCCGAACGGAAAGTTCCATCCGCGAGTGCCTTCAATAGTGGCCCGCGGGAAGTTGGCGGTCTTCACGACAGCTTCAGCGTGAACTTCTTGGCCATCTCCAGCAGCGCAGTGATTGGATTTTGAAAGCCGTTGTCAATCAAGGCTTGATGTGCCTTGTTCAGGATTTCGCAGTACAGGACTGCGAGACGTTCGAGGTCTTCTTCTTCGACCGAACCAGGCGGCAGATCGACTTCCATCGAGCTGACGATGACTTCTGCGTCGTCCTGGCTGAAGCCAGTGAACACCAGCTTATCGCGGAGGCTTGCGATGAATTTGACTGCAGGTGTTTGCGAGAAGTCGAACTCCTTCGCTTCTTCCAGCATTGCGATCAGTTGTGGTACGAGGGGATGGCTCATTGGATTCCTTCGGGAATATTAGATTTTTGGGTACGGTCGACCTTCCTGGAGTTCCCAGGCTTGTTGGCTGCCAGGTGCAGTGAAATAGCCTTCGCAACGCGCGGCAACCAGGTCACCCGGTTTGTTCCAGAAATAGTTGTGGCGTTTGCTCTGCGTGTAAGCCAGATCGCTCGCGTCAAGATCAACTATCCTACCACACTTTGTGCACGCGCAGAAAACTATATCAGTCATAACGCGCCTTTGCGGTACAGCACCGTGAAGCCGATCAACGCGAGGTTCAGCACTGGAATGAACGACACGATGAACAGTCCGGCGAGAAACAGCACCGGTGGATTTGGATAATCGGTTTCGCCGGAGTGACGCATGAGCGTCACGTCTTCGAACGCGGTGTGCGCGGCATACAGAAAGATGCAGGCACAGATAATAATGTAGACGGTCATTTTTTGTAATGTGGATTGTTGGCGTACATGATCGGACGAACTTCTTGAATCCGCTGCATGTACATTTGATCAATCTCGTTACCCGTATTGTGACAGGCGAACGAGAGACTTTCAATTGCGCAACGAACCATCATGGCTTGCGCATGAGTCAACGGAACTCCGTTGATGACGATTTCTGGCTCGATCATTTGAAATACTTCTCCAATGCACGCTTGGCGCCTTCGAGCATCTCGGTCTTGAGACGCAGGGTTTCGCCGGTCAGCTGGAAGTTGCACGTCAGCTTTTCAGGACGCAGGGCTTCGGTGACGACGGCCAGCAGCTCGACGCGGTCCTCCTCCGTCAGCTTCTTCGGATCGTACACCTTACGCGGCGGCTTCGCCTGCTTGGCGTAGTAGTTCGGTGCGAAGAGAAAGTTCGCAAGCTGCTTGAGGTCTTTGATGGTTGCCATATTAGTTCCAGTTGATTTCGTAGCTGCGGCCAACTTTGATGATGGTGCCAGCTTGCACCAGCGGGACGCTATCATCAAAGCAGGCACCGACCAGTCGGCCCTTTGCCGACAGGTGACCGTACACAGCAGCACCGACTTCGATTTTACCACGAACGAAGAAGAAAGGGAGCTTGTTGGTTTCGAAGTGCTTGACACGACGCTTGCACAGACGGTTGTACATGGCGAGGTTCAGCTCGTCAGCATCGTGCGCAGTCAGATGTTCTTTGTAGCGATACTCGGCAACGCCGACGGTGACGTTCGAAATGGTGCGGACGTTGGTGTTCAGTGCGTAGACGTAGGTTCCCATGTTCGTAATCTCCGTGATTGCTTGTCGATGGAGTCATTATACATGGAACCTACTCACCTGCACACTGTTATGTGATGTTTACATCTTGCGAGGCTTCGATTTTGTTTTCGTCCATCGCATCGACTCTCACCTTCAAATCGACTTGCTCGTCGTCACGCAGTACTGTGACTTTCACAATGCTACCAATAGACGCATTGCCAATACGCCATGGCAAATCGTTTGCGCCATTGATAGCTTCGTCGTTGACTTTCAGAATGATGTCGCCAGCTTTCATGCCGGCTTTCTCTGCTGAACTATCTTTGACGACACGTTGCACAATGACAACTCGTGTGCCGGAAGTTCCGAAGAACAACGTCATGTTGCCCGGTGGTTCTGCAATCTGCGCACCCAGTCTTCCGCGAACGACTTTGCCATTCTGCTTAAGCTGTTCGGCAATGCGCATTGCCGCATCAATCGGAATTGCAAATGAAATGCCAGCAGTTCCGCCACTCAGATTTTGCAGAATTTGCGAGTTGATACCGATCACGTCTCCATGGATATTCATCAACGGTCCACCGGAGTTTCCGGGATTGATCGACACGTCGCTTTGAATCAGCGGCAGATATTCACCAGCATCACGTGCGGTTGCAGAGATGATACCAGCAGTCGCAGTGTTCTCGAGATTGAATGGCGAACCAATAGCAAATGCCCATTCACCAACTTTTGTTTTGCTGGACTTGCCGATCGGTAAGTATGGCAGGTCTTCGTCAGCATCGACTTTCAACAGAGCAACGTCAGTGCGTGAGTCGAAGCCAATGATCTTTGCGGTATACTCACGATGATCTGCAAGCGTGACAATGACCTCTGATGCCGAATCGACAACATGGGCATTAGTCAGCAAATAACCATCCTTGGAAATGAAAAATCCGGACCCAATTCCGCTGTCTGGATCAATGCGTTTTGAAATTACAGGTGGAGAGAAATAGCTGTGCAGCAGTTCTTGCAACTCAGTTGCACTGCCTGTTTGTATTGGAGTAACTTTTTGAACTGTTCGGATGTTAACAACACCCGGCCCATCTTTCTCGATGAGCGCGCTGAAGTCAGGTAGATGGCCGACGACTGGAGTGCGGGCAGCAAAAATCATGCCCACGCTAGCGCTAACAATAGCGGAGACCAGGGCGCACCCGACAATGAGCTTCTTAGACATGATTCTTCGACCAATGAAGTGGTGGAGGTTTATTTAGACCTCCGGCAGTATTAAAAGCGGTCTTTCGTTTTGACATACCCCGAACAGATCAGAGTATGTTTGTTCTCGTGGTCGATACCGGCGCGATTGAGCAGCGCATGCAGCATGAACATCGTGCCGAACCGACGACGCTTCTTCTCGGCTTCGGTCGGCTCCACGACTTTGTCGATGTTCCAGCTGTAGTGCAGATCACCGTAGAAGTATTCGAGCGGGCGGATCATCGTGAACATGTTTTATCCTTTCAGTGTCGATGAAAAGATTATACACGAACGCCGGCAATATGCACAGCTTTACTCGCGATTCTTCAGCGCTTTGTTGATGGCTTTGATCGCGTCTTTCTGTCGTTGCTCGGCACCAGCATACGCAGGTCCGAAGTCGAACTGCGTCGGATCGACGGTGATTTCCTTCAACGAGTCGCGTGCCAACTTCAGAGCCGCACGCGCTTCGGCGAGTTCGGATTCGTAGCGACGCAGCCGCAGGTCGGCGAAGTTGTAGATCGTCGACGGAATGGCGGTATCCAGCTCGAGTGTCGTTCGCAACTTCTCGAGTGCTTGGACGTCGTAGTCTTCGTGCACTTCGAGTGCAGTCACCGGATTGCCGTTGACGTACACGGTACCGATCTTCGCCTTTTCCCATCCAGGAACTGGTGCGACGAATGCCGACGAAATGTTGATGTCGACAGGTCCGCCATCGACTCGACGCACAAGATCGAAGTCGATGCCCATGTGAGTTGTGCGATAGCTCATTTGTCGTAGACTTTTCGTGCGAGGGTATCCAGGCCGGACAGATCGTCGAAGCACGATGCGACACTGCTGAGACCGCCGGAATGAGTCTGATCGTACGCGATGCTGTAAATCTTGCGCGTGAACTCATTGTCGGGCACGCCGGCATCCTCGAACAGATCGATCACGAATTGCTCTTCGAGCGCCTTGACGTGCTTGTTGTATTCGTTACGTGCGGCGCGGAATGCATCTTCGTTAACGACGCGCTCGATCAGTGCACCCTGACCAATCTCTGGCGTTTGTTCGCCAGGGCGCACCGTGGCGATGCACTCGCCGTGACGGTAGAAGTACGTCGTCGTGAAATCGTGTTTGGTCGGGTATTTCAGCTTTGGCTTGTAATCGTCGAAGTTCATTTTGTGTCTCGCTTAGTTGATGTGTCGATTATAACTCAACCAAGCGAGTTTGCACAATTATTTCGACATGGCTCGTGCTACTGCCGATTCTGCATCTTCTTTGTTCAAGAAGTAGTTTCCGTACTTCACCATGCAGTAACGTTCATTCTCTGCGAGATGCGACCAGTACATTGACGAAACACCAAGCCTGAACGTATGCCTGTTGCAGTCGAGAAAATAAACGATCAGACCTTTGTCATCACTGATCCTGTCGAGTTGGAGACAACGGGCTACGATGTCATTGTGGTTTTCAATCATGTTTCATTTCCGATTTACATTTGAAAAGATAGTCGCGTCCTTCCATCTTACCACAATTACCGCATCTCCAGACGCTACGCGCTTCCCATTTGTTTATCTCGTCTCCGTAGAGATTTCGAATGAACTTGAATTCATGAAATCCTCTCAGACACATGAACCACTCACGCGTAAACATTTTCCCCTCACGGCAAATTTTCCAGAATGTATTTAAGCGGCAGACGAACGTTGGGATCGGTAATTTGATTTACCATTTCCATGATGCGAATGCGTTCTTCGATTTTGTTGGCGGCCGAATTGCGGATGATGTTGATTGCTCGTTGTTGCAGTTCTTCCGTCGACATGTCGGTGATGTCTTTGGTTGCGTCGAGTTCTTTCACGAGCTGACGGATTGTCTGCTTCAGCATGCCCGGCGGTTCGCCGAAGTAGCTATCATTGTAGCTCATGCACGGAGACCATTGGTCAAGTTCCTTGACGAGTTGTCGTACACGGTCAGTCATAACACCAACCCTTCAACCGTCGTGTTTCGTGGAAACAATACCGCATCGATTGCAGCATCTCCCACTTTTACTTTCACGATCGCGAGATGCGTGAACTCGTCACTGTCGCGATATTCTTTCATCGCACTGAGCATCCATTCTTCGTTGTCGCCCATTGCATTGTCATCCATAACTTCCAATGCTTCAGGTGCGTACTGGCCTGGGTAGTCGCATTTGCGTTGCCCCACCAAAATATGAAAGATCATTCGTCCTCCGCCATTATTCGATCTTGTTGATATTGAACCAGTCCGCACTTATAGCAAGTACGTTTCTGGATGAAGATATAGCCCAACACACCACCGGTTATAGGTTGAATGATGTTGGTCTTTGCGTAGCTTTCCCAACGCGACCAGTGGTGTCGATGGAACCATTTCATTTCAGCGTCTCCGCTCGGCACTCATTCCAGCCGTCGACCTTTGCGTTCGCAATGTCTTGCCCTTCGCCTTGGAAGAAGTCGCGGCCGTGCTGATATTCTTTCTTGTCGGGAACACTTTCGCGTGCAGCCAGCCAACCAGCATGGAACCACGCGAGCGCGTCTGCTGTTTCTTCTTCGCCATATTGCACGCCAGTCATTTGCTTCTTGAAAGCTGCCAGCATGCGAATATCGTCGTAGTGTTGTTCAATCGGTGTCATGTTCATTTGCCGAAAATCATTTCGATTAGAGCTTCTTCAGCTTCTGTTGCCGGAGTGAAATCGTACTGGTCAGTGCTTGCGGACCAGCCTTCATTCCCGACCCGTGGATACTGGCCGGCTTTGTATGGTCGCGGCTTTTCTTCGTTGTGAACGAAGACAACTTCGCCGATGACAGTTGTGTCTTTCCAACCGTCACCGTTGATTTTGCCGATGCCCTTGAGGAATCGTGGTTTATTTTCTGACATGATCGACCGTGGCCTTAATGACAGAATACACGACAACGTAAAGGACGACCATCACCCAGAACATTGGATTGCTAAACTGCCCAGCAAGATATTCCGTGAATCCGTGGACCGTGAAATGCTCTTTGAAATATTCGAAGAAGCTCTGATTCATTTGTCGAAGTCCAGTTCGTATGGTTTGTACGTGTCGTCACCGAGCCATTCGATGCGCCAGCCTCGCGAGCGAGCGTACTTGAATGCGTCCGAAGCATTTGGCCAGGTTCGCTCTGTGCCGTCTGGTTCTTTCATCACGTACCAGCCAGCCTCGTCATCGAGGTGGAAATAGATGTAGGCCGTGTGGACAAACGATATTTGTCGCGAAGCAACTTTCGTTCTCATTTGTCAATTCCTTCGACCCTTTTCACGGCCGACCATGGTCCGTCGCGACCATCGCCACGCGGGTCGCATTGGGTTTCTGTGCCGAAGAAATCTTCTTGACACAGGTCATCGAGCATCATGTCCAGCGATTCGCCGAGACTCTTTGCTCCGTTCTTGTCGTCAGCGTTGAACGCGATCAGACGTTGCAGAATGAGTTCATTCCGTTTCTGTTGTTTGGTCAGTGCCATGTTACTCCCGATCGTTCGTTTGAATTTTGCCATCGAGCAAATGCCCGGTGCCGTTGCAATGCGGGCATTCTTGCACCGGCCTGTTGATTTCTTCCATCAGCTCTTTCAGGTATGCTTCAATCTGCTCTTTCATTTCCTGCAGATTGTTAGCTTGCCATCCAGCAATTGGTGTGTATCCGCTGTACCGTTTGTCGGCAGGCGTCATCTCGAAGATTTCGACTTCGCGGAAGTCAGTCGTGGTCGTCTTGAACTTCGGCCGAGCAAAGCTGCGACCGCGTGCGTTCTTGATTTCCGTGCGGGTCGTGATCGGCTTGACTGCGATCTTTCTCTTCACCGTGAAGCAGAAGTCGTAATCGCTGGTGACGCGAGCGTACCTGGAATTGATGTTGGTCTTGATGTGATGACGCACGATGCCATACACTTGGCCCGATGTCAACACGCATGGGCGTTCGTGCAACAGAAATTCCGGCGTGAGCAAACGCTCGATGTCTTCGTACACGACGATCGACGACAGATCAACTTCGCTCGGCTTGTCTGTCCACGTGCTCGTGAAGTCCCGTGTCACCTTCATTTGTATTGGTGACTCGTAGGAATCGATTGTCAGCGCGCGGAGCACGATCACTTCGATTTCTTCTTGCTGCCACGTGTCTTCGGACTTGACATGCAACGGCTTATACAGCTGTTGCAGATCACTGTAGTTCCGCCAGCGGTAATCGCCGTCGTCATCAGTGTACGGTGCGACTTGGTCGATTGACAACTCAAGAGGAATTTCGTCGTTTGCAATCGACGCAATCTTCAAGATGAAGCCAGTCAGAATATCCGAACCTGGTTTCAAGTATTCGTACGATGAAATTTCATCGATGCCTTCGAGGAACACCCATGCATTCGTGGTGTAACTGTTTGGCTGAATGCGAATCTCTCTGAACTTGTCGCCGGGAATTCCATTCACTTTCACGTTCGGGCTGATGTATCGCCCGTTGATGACACGGACGAATAAACCGAGGTTGGTTTTGTATGCTTCGATTTTTGTCATAGACGTTTCCAGACGACGCGTGTGATGGTTTCAACAACAGGCTTTACGGCCATGACTGCTGGTTCACCATACTGATAGTCGGTGAAGTAACTTCCGCTGCGCGTGTTCAGAATCATGAAGTGATTCGGCGGAGTCTGATCGTCCACATACACATCGCTGCGATGTTGATATTTGCCGTCATCTTCCCACTCACCGGTTTCTGCTTCGGTCATCTGTGGTGGCAGGTTGTCGATTGTGATGTTGCCGCAGCCGTAGGTGTCACACGCCTCTTTGACAAGATATTGTAGTTCTTCTAGTGTCATGAATACCTCACGGTGTGAATCATATCCGGCGGCGAATCGGGGAACAGCTTGTCCCATTTCTCGACCGCCTCTTCGAAATCTTTGCGGAAACTATCGACGCTTCGCGGGTCGAGCGTAAAGCCGAGGTAGTAGTACCCGCCCGAATACAGGTCGAGACTTTGGAACTTGAGGCTGCGGCCACTACCGTCGACGCATTCAGCGAGACCCATGTCTTCGACTTCGTCTTCAGTGAATTCGGTCAACAGACCATGCTCACGCATGAATCGTTCTGCTTTGGTCACGCTGGTGAACTCTTTGCCGACTGCCAGCACTGCGGTATAATCTACGCCCATCACTTTACCTTTATTGAGTTGAACCACTCGCCTGCTTCGACGCAGGCGTTGTAGCCAGATTGACTTGTGGTGCGATACTCCCAGTTGCCCTGTGTCACAATGTAGCGGTCGCCACCAGTGTGACATGCACGGAGCCACGTGTCAAGATCGCAATCATATATCGCTACATAGTACCCTGTTTTGAGGTTCTTGTACCACTTATAAAAGCGAATCAGAGTGTGGATCATTTTTAGTCCTACTTGTATTCGGCAGTGATTTCCGTTATCAGCGCACGTCGCCCAGCTTTCCAGGCAGTGAATGCCCAGCGGGTAACGCGATCTACGTAGACGCCTTCTTCCATTTCCATGGAATAACCTTGGCCGAGGTCTTCTGCTGCCCACGCTTCAAATGCGGTGCGTTCTGCATCGATCATTTGTTGGCACCGCATTTCGGACAGCGGTAGGAATAATCACGATCCCATGGTGCAGAGTTATCCAACCACTCGTGAGCGCAAGCAGCCTGCTTATCTGCCAATGCTTTGCGCTCTGCTTTTTTCTCGCGGTACTCGGTGATGAGCCGCATTTCTTCTTCGTCAAGTTGCGGCAGATTTATCTCTTCCAACAGAGAAACTGCTTTCATGACATCTCTGCCAGCATCGACCTTACCGCCAAGCGTATCGAACACTTCGCGAAGGAGTTGGATTGCAACTTTCCGCCGCGAATCATTTAGCAAGCGTTCAGCTTCAATAGGCGGAAAACCTATATCGAGAAAAACATTTCCGGATGATTTAGTTATTTTCATAGCGGTGCTTTCTTGTATTCCGGATTCAACGTGTTGCCGTTGGCAACAGTCTTCTCGAACCTGAGTGGCGCTATATGCTCGTCGCAGTTGAAACCCAGATGTCCACCAGTGAGTGACAGCAATTCAGTAGTTGCTGGATTCGTGCACTTTGGAAAGCACGGAGATGTGCACAGCGAAATACGAATCATTTCGGTTTCCCTCCACGTGATGCCCAGTATTCGTCGCTGCACGATGCACAGCGACCCATAAACGTTCCGTGTTTGTGCTTGGCGCACCACTCTTCGTCGTCTTCGATAAGCTGTTGATGTCGTTCAGCTGCTCGCTCAAGTGCAGGGGCAGGGGCAGGGGCAGGACGTTCAGCGAGGATTTGTGTTGCGTGGCGGATATGCTCTTGCAACATGTTCTGCCGGCGAAGCAGGTCGGCTTCCATGTCGCGGCGGATCAGTTCGAACCATTCTTCGATTTTGAGCTGATCGCGAAGTTGCGCGAGTGTGTGTTCGAGCTGTCCATTGATTTGATGCAGCTCGTGAATGTGTGCTTGAGTTGTCATTTGCATTCCACTGCCATAGTTTGCGGACCCATCATTGCGAATGCAACGCCACGCTGTGGAGAAAAGAATCCAGCGTTTTGGGAGTTCTGGTGGTCCACGAATTGATAACCGCCTGGACAGACTTCTGCAGCTTTCTCATAGCAGAACTGCAAGCCAGCAGAACCGCAAGTGATGAAGTGCATTGGCTTTCCGCTAGGACCAACCGCGATTGTTTTTGAAGTTGCACAGCCGGAAAGCGCAATCGCAATAGCTACGATTAGAATTTTCATTTCATTTCCAATAGTTCGTTTAAAAGTTTCATGTTGTTTCCCCATCTACCTTTTGCGATATTATCATAAGCGGGAATGATTCTCAGATTCTTTATCGACGATGCAGCTTCTACTGAAATCTCATGGTTGAAGCATGCGATGATTGGAATGATATGATCCAGGTGATAACCTTGATTTCCAAGTGTTCGCTTATGGTTTTCTGGGTTGATTGTTTCTTTGTTTGCGTTATACGTTTTCTCAGTTAGTACGCGGACTTTATATCGGTAGTCTTCAAATTCTGCAAGATTATACTTGCGACCATGCTTTTCCATATAACCGGCCATTGCTTTACCAACGCGGCGTTTTCCGCCGCATGTTACACATGGCAAATAGTTTGGCTCAGCTTTCAATCTTGTTTGGAAGTTATTGAATACCCATGTCTGCTCTGTTCCACAATCCGCATGAACGAATGTCCATTGTGGTTTACCGTGCGAGCTATTTTCGATCTGTCGAACGTTTAGGTAACCGAGGTCTTCCAACAATTGGAATTCCTCCAATCGTTTTCCAGCATTCTTTTCTGCTACGGTGCATGCTGCGCATACAGTTGCTTTGCTTGCTGTGACTTCAACGTCACCGCATTTTTCACATTTACGTTCTCTTGCTTTCATTTTAACACTCCTTTGTGGTTGACAACGGAATGATTATAGCATCGCAGTAAAGCGATCACGCAAGAAAATCATAAACGAAATTTCACTCGAATATTCTACTACGTAATAGTCCGCTGAGTTTTGTTTATTTCGTGTTCTGGAAATAAAAAACCCGCCGAAGCGGGTTTCTTTATAGAATGCCGATCTTGACGCCGGCTTATTCTTTCGTTTTCCGATTAGGAGAACGCGACGTTCTTTACAAGTATGCGAGCGTAGTAATCTGCACTATTCCCGAACGAAGTCTGCTGGTTCGTGAAGGTTGCTTTGCCGTAACGTGTCGACAGGGATACTGCCGGCATGAAGGTGTTCGCGTCCATCACAACGCCGGTCGACATCAGTGGAACGTATGGGCAGTAGAAGTAACCTGCGTCCAGTTCGCTGTTGCCGCCTTTGAAGCCCATCAGGATGTCTTCGCCGTTTGCGCCTGCTGCGTTGTTTGCACCTGCGAGCAGGTCGTAGTTGTCATTCAGACCCCAGTTGTAGGTGTAGACCTTGATCGCACCGTTCAGCGTACCGACGAGGCGGTTACCGGTTGGAGCGTCGAAGTTACCCTGGATTGCTGGTGCGAAGACCGAGCGGGAACCCGATTGCAGGATCGAAGTGATCAGGTGACCACCGACGATCCAGTTTGCTGGACCGCGCTTGGTGCGAGCACCAATTTCGTTTGCCATCTTGTTGACCAGGATGCCGAGTTCAGCATAACGGTCACCGATGTAGTTCGGGGAGAAACCAGCTGGTGGCGACGCGAAGTCGAACGTTGCTGTGGTTGCTGCCAGAGCCAGAAGGTCGGTCAGAATTTCGTTGTCGATTTCGTGAGCGATTTCTGCTGCCAGTGCTGCGGTCAGTTCGCCTTCGATGTCGATACCGTGGGTGACTTGCATGTCTTGTGCAGCTTCCATGGTCCAGCGAGCTTGCAGCTTACGGGAACCAACGGTAACCGCTTGCTTCATGACGCTCAGACGCATCGAGCGACCACCGTAGCCTTCGTAGTCTTCGGTACGAGCAGCGAAGCCGTCGGACATGGTCGAAGCGAGAACTGGTGGGTAAGTGACTGGCTGTCCGTCACCTGGGTGAGCGGAACCTGGCAGAGTTTCACGGCCAGTACCAGCAACAGCTGAAGAGTAGAAACGCTTCATCTTGCCGTTGTAGACGAATGCTTCATCGCCTGGGAGGATGTCGTGCAGAGTGCCTGGAGCATCTGCAGCTTCAGCGAACGCGAAGCGCATCGAGTAGATCAGGCCAGTTGGTCCGGTCATTGGCTGAACGCCAACGAGTTCACCGCCGATGGTGCCTGGGATGATACGACGGATCATTGGGATCATGATCTTTTGGAACGTTGCGACGTCAGCCGACACGACAGCGTTAGCCGGTGCGGTTTCCTTCAGCATGTTCATTTGGTTTTCCATCAGGGTCGAAACGATCTGACGCTTGGAACCGGTAAGTCCTTCGAGCAGCGCCTCTTTGGTGTCTACCCAGTTTTCAATCAATTGCATGGTTTTAATCTCCTTGTTTTGGATGGCAGGTGTTATTTCAGGCCGGCGAGCTTGCGCATCTCGGCGAGCTGGTTGTTCTCAGCTGGCTTTGCTGCTGGTGCTGGCTTGTCGTCACCTGTGACCAGTTTATTGGCCGGGGTAGTCGACTCGGACAGAGGCTTCGCAACCGGAGCTGCGTCGTCTTCTTTCAGGATACGACCGATGAAGAATTTGTAGCTTTCTTCGAGACGTGCGGTGTCAACGTTCTTCAGAACCATTGCCATCTGTTCACGCTTTTTGCCGGTAAGCGGCGACAGAACTTGTTCCATCTTTGCTTCACGGATCATTGTGTTGCGCTCTTCTTCGAGCTTTGCCAGTTGCGCTTCTGCATCTGCCAGTTTGCTTTCAGCTACGACGAGCTGGGACTGGACTGCATCTTCGTCAACATAGTGTGCCGCATACGTCGAAGCGAATGCTTCAAACATCTTGCGACCGAAATCGTTTTCGCGTACAACTGCGATGTCTTCTTTGAGTTCATCGAGCTCTGCAGCCAGGCGCATTTCAAAGAATGCGTCGATCTTGTCAACGAGCGAATCGAGTTCTTCAGCGACAGTGCCTGCGAGTTTGTGCTTCTCTTCAACAAGCTTTTCAGCGTATTCGGCTTCGAGGTCACGGAAACGTTCGATGTCTCCCTTGAGTTCTTCAATCTCTTCGGACAGGGCCTTCGCTACAAAACCATCAACCTTGCTGATGAGTTCGTCGCGTTCGGTAATCCATTGTCCAGCAAGCTCTGAACGTACTTCGCCCGAAACTTCTTCGCGCACTTGCGCTTTGAAAGCCTCAACGGAAGTATTCCATTGCTCAGAGATTTCAGCCTTGGTTTCTTCGCTGAGTAGCTCGGACTGAAGCAACTTTTTCAGAATTTCATCCATGCATTTCTCCTTTTGGTTGATGGGTATAACAGCGCTACTGGGAGCGTGTCACTGGAATTTTGTGGCAGATGTAAATTCCACATCGTGAACTCTATACATCATTAAGATATATAGGGCCGTTGCGTAAAAAAGCGGCGAAAAATCGTATGATTTTCACCGCTTCGGGTCTGTTAGAACCTTATTCGTCGTTGTTCTGGTCTTCGTCATCATCGTTGCCAAAATTCGGGGCAACTTCAGGTTGAGCCAAGCCTGACACTTCACGTGTTTTCGAAACGAAGTAGTCGTGCATGGTAACCGTGGCATTTTCCTGGCGGTCGTTGATGATGTCTTGCAACATGCTCTTGAGCAGTTCTGTATGATCGGCCATTTGAGTCTCCTTATGTTCTGTTGATGATGGGATTATTTATTGCATTTTGAATTGCAATTTTTCACAATCCAACATCAATCTTTTTCAAACAGCTCGTTGATTTCATCCGAGTCTGCATCGAGGTTCCAAAGCTTTGCCAGATACTTGCGAATCGACTTTTCTTCGCCTGACAGCGTCACGCTGTCGTTACCGCCACCGCCTTTACCTGGGTTGCTGAGTTTGATGCCAGCCTTTTCGAGGTTTGCAAGTTCTGACTTGTAGCCATTGAACTGCACAGTGACTTTCACTTCGTCAAGTTTACGTTGTGGCAGCCCTGCTGCCTTGAGTGCTTCATTCAGTGTCAGCATTTTGTCCTCGTTTGTTTGGTAGGTCACTCTTGAAGCGGGCGATGAACAACATCTTGCTGCGCTCGTCATACTGCATAAAGCCGGAACGGATTTTGATTGCGAGGCCATCCATCGGTACGCCCATAGCTTCAAGCATGAACGCAACGATTGGGTTATCATTCTTGATACCGAAGACTTCGCCCTTGAGTTCAATGCCGCTGTCAGATGTCAGTTTGACAACTGTTGCCTTCGACATATTCAACTTGCTGGATGCTTCCAGAAGTTTGTCGAAGCTGCCAGACGTTGTGAGTCCGGCATATTTGAGGGCTTCATTGAGTGAAAGCATTACTCTTCTCCGCGGTCCATTGAACGTTGGAGTTCGCCGATGTCGTCCTCGATTTTATTCAGACTCTTGACGATGTCATCAACGTAAGAAGCGTCACCGCCTTCACGTTCAATTGCATCGCGCAAATTGCCAGTGAAAACCTTTTGCAGGGTTTCGATTTTGCCCATTGCTTCGCGAACACGTGACACAGCACTGGCTTCGTTGAGTTGTTGCGTTGGCAGACCTGCTGCCTTGAGGGCTTCGTTGAGTGAGAGCATTATTTCTGTTTCCCTTTAGATGCGAGCACGTCCAAGAACGCCTTCATTTCTTTCTTGAAGTATTCCTGCGCTTTCGGATCGTGGACCATTGCTTCGGCCAGGGTCAGAACCTTGTTATTGTTCATTGCTTCTTGAACAACGTTTGGATACGCGTCAGGAGCCGATGGCTGCGAGACGATGTCGACCGTGACGAAAGCGAAGTCAGCAACCTTGCCCGACTCGTTGACGTTACCGGTACCGCGGGACGAAACACCGAGACGGACACCGCCTTCGATCAGACCCTTCGCGATGTTGCCTGATGGCGTGTTGAGGAGTTTCATCTTGCCGATTGCATTGTTGCCATCCATGCGAACTTCAGTAATCGCGTGGGACACGTTTGCCAGGTTGATCGACAGGACGTCCGGGTGATTCAGCTCGCCCAGAATGTAGTGACCTGAAGCGATACGCTTTGCAGCCTCGTCAACAGCTTTCGAGATTTCGGAAAGTGGATATGAACGGCCGTTGCCGTTCACAAGTTCAGCCTGCATCATGATACCGTTGAGATAAAGATCGCCGCTGGCGGTCTTCATCTCTGTCAGGTGGGATTGAGCTGGGCTAAGGTGTTCAGAGAGAAGTTGGAACTTCATGTTTATGATCCTTTTGTTAGAGGCTTTGTCCCATATTTATATCAAGTTGCTGCTGGAGCTGGCGTTTCTGGCGCTGGAGTTGCCGTAGGCGATACGTCATCATCCGCTGCTGCCGGAGCAGTATCACCTGCTCCACCAAAGAATCCGCCACCGGTATCAGCCGTGTCGCCCATATCGTCATCGCCTCCCATGTCGTCCATACCACCGCCACTATCCGTGCCGCTAGCAGTTCCGCCATCAACCGTGATTGCTTCACGGTTGTCGTAAACAGCAGGGTCATACATCTGTTGCAGTGGTGGAACGTTGGCGTTCTCGAGGATGCCGCGTTCTTCTTTGAGCATGACTTCGTTCATCTGGATTTCGTCGTCGGTCAGGCCGAGGTAACGTTTCTGGATGAAGCGACGGGACAGAGTTTTCTCTGCAGCAATGTTGTTGTACGAGCTGATCAGGTCGGCGTCAAGCGCTGCCTGACGATACAGTGCGAAGTTAGCTGGGTCAGGAAGTTTGATCTTGAAGATTTCGTCATCGATCTTCAGGCCAACAACCTTCAAATAAATCTTGAACTCTTCGTCGAAGATTTCGTCCAGGCGATCCTGGAGACGACGAATGAACTGCGCGAAGCGAAGTTCTTCGATGTACGCGATACCAACCTTGCCGTCGTTGTACTGTGCACCGGCTCCGTCTGTACCTGTCATGTACGAGGTCGGGATACGAAGACCGCGGAAGATTTTGTCCTGGAACAGTTTGATAAGGCCAGTACCGAAGTCCTCAGTACCGCCCGGCAGAGTTTCTACACGGGAACCGCGACCAGCAGCCGTTACCGGGAAGAACAGGTCTTCCTGGATTGAGGTTGCATCGTATTGGCCGTCGACAATTTCCTTGCCGTTGTTCTGTCCTGGCGTACGCTTCTGGCGCATCTCATTCTTGATCTGCTCCAGGTATTGCTTGACACGCTGTGGTGGCATGTTACCAACGTCGACGTAGAAGACGCGACGTTCAGGTGCACGGACGATACGGTAAATGATGACAGCGTCTTCCAGCATAGCCAGCTGGCGGTAGACGCGGTGGATTGGACGCAGGACAGAGTTACCGAACGGAGCCGAGTCGCCCATGTCGTCCGACAGCGTGAAGTGAATCATCGCTGCGGCCGGGACGATTTCCAACGTTTCAGTCTTCATGCCGTATCCGCTCGAAGCATTGCCTGGGCGTTTCAAGTGATACGCAATCTTGTTGCCGAGCTGGTCGATTTCGATACCGTGAACGAGCGACGGGTCGACAGCAGTCCATTGCTTCGTGTCCGACAGCTTGCGGAAGAAACAGTCGCCGTACTTAATCATCTGGCGCGCGATCGAGAAGATGCGCTTGTTGAATTGCTGGGTGTTCGACCACTGACGAACAGCCTGACGAAGCGTCACGGCAGTTGTGTCACTGATTTCCTGGTTGTCTTCTTTCTGGTATACAATCTCGAATGGCAGTCCTGTCTTCTCGTCCTTGCCTGACATTTCTTCTGCGATGATGTCAAGCGAACGGAAAATATCGATGTCCGCGTCCATTGCGTCGTATTGTTTGTACGAAGCCTGACGCGAACCGAGACCACGAAGAACTTGTGAGTACCACTGGACTGATGTCATCGATGACAAGTCGGTGGTGCGGGGATCGTATGCATCAATCGACAGCGTCGTGTAAAGTTGCTTACGCGACGCCGGAGTGATGATCCTCCACCAATTTGTTAGTTGTGCGATGATCGCTCTCCTTTAGCTTTATCCTGTATATCGACCGCCTTGGAGCAAATCGAATTTCACTTCATTATTCAATGGAAACACTGGACGTCCAGATGCAGCAGCGATGGCAGCAATGCCAACAGCTTGAGCTTGTTCCGATGTCAGCATGCTTGTAAGCACTTGATTCATCGCAACGAGTTGCGCGATAATCGCGTCATTGCCTGTGGTTGTAGCCGCAGTGGTTGCCGCAGTATTTGCAGCAGCTGCTTGGGTTGCAGCTTGCGTTTCTGGACTATTTACAGTTGGTTGAGTGACGTTTTTTACAGGAGATGGTGCAGGAGCTGCAATTGTTTGCGCAGTTGAAAGAATATTCGTCGCAATGCCTTGTGTGCTGCTGAGGATGCCTGCGTTTGCCGTGTTGATTGTTTGTTGAGCAGCAACAGTCTTATCAGCCTGCGCTTTGGATGCGTTGGCAACTTCTGTCTTCTTGTCGATTTCCTCTTTGCTCTTCGCACCGATCGAAGCGACGGTCGCTTTGTTGTCGGACAAGAGTTTATCCAGCACACCGTTGCTATCACCTGCAGCCTTTTCGAAATACTCTGTCGTCTTCTTGCTGAAGCCAGGAATCCAGTCGGTTGCCCAGGCAAACATTTTCAGCAGGCCAGTCTTCAGCATAACGCCAACAACGTTCAGCGCGTTCTCAACGTGGAGTCCATCGTTAGAGAAGAAGCTGAACAGCCAGTCGACTGCTTTACCAACACCGCCGATGAATCCGTTGAAGATCGCGAACGCAGCGTTACCAATCATTTCGCCCCAGGTCGCATTGCCACTCGGGTTGAATGCAGCTGTGATTGTGCCTGTGAACAGTTCGCTGACAGCATCCCATATCGCCATCAGAACCGGAATACGACGGAGCAATCCGCCGATGATGCCACTACCCATTGCGTTGAAGAAACCACCGAATGTGTTGCCAAGAGAACTCAGCCATCCACCGACAGTCGAGCCGACCGATCCGAAGATGCGGCTAACACCACCCAGTGCTCCAGAGATACTTGGGACAGCTCCGCGAATTGTTGGGATGAGGTTCGAGAACCATCCACCGACTGTGCTGATTGCGTTCATGACAGTTGGCGCAATGCCTCGCATTGTGGTTGCGAAGTTGCTAAGACCAATGCTGATCCTGTCGAAGATTGACAATGGACCAGAGAAGAATCCGCGAACAGTTGCAGCCGCGTTTGAGATGAATGCAGGAACGCCTCGCATCGTAGTTGCGAAGTTGCTGAATGCAATGCTGATTCGGTCAAAGAGCGAAAGCGTTCCGCTCAACGGTCCGCCGCCGCGGATGAATGCGGACAGACGACTAATTCCGCTTGTCAACATTCCAACTGTACCGGAAATGATTCGGCTGAATGTTGGGAAGAGACGCGACAACACACCACCGGCTGCTCCGCCAGCACCGGCACCAGGAACAGCCGCAGGGATGACACGACGAATAACCGCCGCAGTCAATTCACCGATCAGCCCACCAATTGCGCCAACACCAAGAGCCTTGATGATTGTATTCTTTTCCAGACCTTCAAGCCATGCATTTAGGCGACCCGTTGCTTTCAGCAGGTCACTTGTGCCTTTTGCAAAGTCTCGATTAACGCCGGCTGGACCAGAGTCAGCGGTCAGTGCAACATTACCTGCCTTCTTTAGAACATCACCGATGCCAGACGAATCAAGTGCAGCCTGCATTTGCTCTGCGATGTTTTCCTGGGCGATGTTGCCAGATTGCATGGCACGCTGCATCGCGGCTTGAAGTGGGCCTGCAAGTGCTACGACTTCTCGATCCTCGTCAGCAGTGCGAATCTTCCGGCGAGACAGATCAGCAAGACGCGATGTAGCTGCTGGGTCCATGCCAAACAATGCACCAGCCTGATTGATACGGCCTGCGGCTTCGAAACGTTTCGGTGCGGTAAGGTTACGGGTTGCGATCAGCGCATCGCCAAGAGCATCGGACGCAGCTTTCGTCGAACCCATCGAGAGACCGATGGACTTTGTTTGAACCAGTTCATTCAGGCGAGCAGCACGCTGTGCTGGCGCCATACCCAACAGCTGGGATTGAACGGTCTGATTGGTTGCCAGACTTTCTGTCAGTGCCTGGAATTGTCCAGCAGTCAGCAGCGACGTTTTACGCAGACGTTCGAATGTATCGATCTGCGCGTTCGTTGCGTCGGTCAGGCGTTCTTGCGGAATGCCGAGTGCAGTTGTTGAACTTGCAAGCGACGCCGAAAGCTTCGTGGCTTCAGCACCGAAGATGCCGAGGTTTTCCAGACGATCACGAGAAACCTGAAGCGTCTTATTGAATTCAGCCATCGACCCGGAACGGGTTACGGCAACGCTCGATGCTTGAAGAACGGCAGTATATTCCCTCAGCGACATGCCGGAGCGAGCAGCATCGATGTACAGCCCACCCAAAGCAGACGATGCTTGAATACCAGCAGATTGCAGGTAAAGAATATCTTGTACAACTGGAACGATCGCAGTTGAAAGCGCAACGGTGAAACCGATCAGCGCTTTCGATGCACCACCAAGACGATTTGTCAGGTCGGAGACCGCATTGGCCAAACGACCACGCTGTGGCCTTGGACCGAAGTCTGCTGGCCCGTTGATACGCGCATCGGGTCCTCCAACACCGCCACCAATTGGACGAGCAGCTTCACGTGCATCGCGAATTGCCTGGCCAATCGTTCCAGTGAGTCCTGGTCCCAGGTCACGAAGGAACTTCGGCAGTGCAGCCCATGGATCAGTGTTGTAACGTGGACGCGGAGGAGTCGGTGTACGAGGCGGTGTCGGTGGAGCTGGCGGAGCAGCCGGACGCGCTGGCGGTACTGGTGCAGGCGGTGGAGTTGGCGTAGGTGCAGGCAGTGTCCGTGGCATCGAACGCATGGTTCGATTCATCGAGACGAAGTGACCACGCGTCGAGAAAATCGTTTTGTTCAGGTCATTGAAACCACGGTTCAACGTCTGTGTTGAGTTCGTGATTTCCTTCAGCGCAGCAGTTGCCGCACGGAATACTTTCTTTTGGTCGCTCGCATCACGGTCAATTGGTCCACGCGAACCTCCACGCCGACCGCTTCCGCTGCCAGCGTTTGCTCCACCCGCAACGGTCGGTGCACGGCCAAGACCAGAGGTCACGCTTCCGTTTGCCAGTGCCTTCTCGATCCGTTTGAGGGTAGCGAGGATGTCGTCTTCAACTGCCATTTTTCGGCTTTCCATAATATGATAAATACTGATGTATATTTATCGCATGGAGAAAATATGGAAAACCAAACAAATCCGTTGCTTGCCAAGATCAAACTTCCTGGCCGCACGTTCCAACTGCCATCACGTGGCGCACTGTATCAAAATGGTGAAGTGGCAAGCGCTGAAGGTGAAGTGCACGTTCACCCGATGTCAGCACTGGCAGAAATTTCTCTGAAGAATCCAGACTTGCTGTTCAACGGCAAAGCACTGAATTCAGTATTCGCTGAATGCATTCCAGAAATCAAGAAGCCAACAGAACTGTACGGCCGTGACATCGACGCGATCATGTTCTATCTGCGCTTGGTTACATACGGCCCAGAGTTCGAGATTCGTGTTCGCCACGATTGCGAAGAATCAAAACTGCTCGATGATGCTGGTCAACCACGTGTTGACAAAGAAGGTGAACCAATTCACCGTGAGCATTCGTACATCGTGAACATTGAAGAAATGGTGCAACGCATTCGTTTCCTCGACCCAACACAAACTGAAGAGTTTCAATGCACCATGCCGAACGGCCAGGTTGTGAAGGTTCACCCGGTGAAGTTCGAGCACATGATTAAGCTGTTCCAGATGAACATGGGCAAACAGGAATTCACGGCTGATGACATCAAGCGCAACGTGGTGTTCAACCTCGTCAACCTGATTGAATCGGTTGATGGCATCACTGACAAGAAGTTGATTAGTGAGTGGGTGTCTAGCATCACGACCCCGTATCAGAATCGAATCACCGAAGTGATTGAGAAAACAAATGACTGGGGCCCAGAACAGACCACGAACCTCATTTGCAAGGATTGCAAGCACGAAATGCCTGTTGAACTGCCGCTCAACCCAATCTCTTTTTTCACAGAGTGATCTTGTCCGGCGACGTGCGTAGGCGCGACGAAATGATCAACTCCCTTGCATTGGACACAAGAAATCTGCTCAAAGCTGCATTGGAGATTTCGTACTTCTCCCGAGGAGGATGGCAGTACGAAACCGTATTGAACATGTCCCCGATTGAACGGGACCTCGCCGTTGAGTTCATCAACAAACGCCTTGAGGCTGCGTCAAAATCTATGTACCCGGTGTACTGATGATAAATATGCTGGTACAATTAGAAACCCTCACAGCGAGAACAACAAATGAAAGTAACTGAACTACTCGAAGCAACCAGTCGCATTGTCGACCTGCGCGACCCAGACGATGCGCCTGGAGCTGTTGATCGTGAAGCCGCAGCGCGTGCAAAAGGCAAGAGCGATCAAGAAGCCGCAGTCGAGAATCTGAACAAACTCGTGTCGAAATACAAACTCGGTGGCGGCTGGAAAGTCGGAACGAGTTCGTCGATCGTCGGCACGTTCATCATGCCGGATCACAAGGGTGGAGCAGCGAAGGCCAAGTTCAAGACGAATGCTGGTGCAGCTGAAGCAACGTTGTGGGTGGCCGGTCGTTACGACGATCTTGTCCTCTCGCTGTATGATGTCGACATGTCGCGCGACCAGAAGAATGCAGCACTGGCGAAAATGAAAGAACTGTTGCCGGGCGTCTACTTCATGAAAGTACAATCCGACGATCGTCGCGATTTCAAATCCGTGTCATTCCACTTCGGTTATCCGTCGACATTCTCTGACAGCAAGAAATTTGCTGGCTTGAAGAAGTTCTTCGATTACCTGAAGAAAGAAGCGCAGTTCTCATGAAGGCCTTGCTTCTATCGTTGATGCTCATGTCTTCAGCCGCAATGGCTCAGGACATGATTACCTGCAAATATGATGGGAGTCAGATCGAGATGAATGCGTGCGCTGTGTGGGATTACAACGCAGCAGATTCGGTGCTCAACCAGGAATATCAGAAAACGTTGGAACGTCTTGATGATCCTGGTCGAGATAAGCTTCGCGCAGAACAGCGCGAGTGGATAAAGCGTCGTGATGCTCGTTGCAAACCGAAGCGCATTGGCAACGGATCGAACTCCACGATCGAGTACTACACCTGCATGCAGAACTTCACGGAAATCCGTTCGCTGCAGCTTAAGACTTGGTAAGTCTCAGATTCAAACTCTTAATCAGCCCTGGAATATCCTGCAGGTACTCTGCAGGGATTCCGTCAATACCGTCGTGAACCATTACACCATGGCGATCGACAGCCTCCCAGATTTTATACCTCGCCTCACGTTCCCATTCGAAATACGACGAGAACACTTGCTTCTGGTTCGCCCGTGACGGGTTGAATCCAAGTTCGCTCATGCACACGATCTTGCGAGCACGTGCATACTGCTTTGCGATCGCTGACAACCGTTCACCAATGCGAATCAGATTCGATGGTGTAATGTCCTCAGCTGCTTTGATGATGATGTCTCGTGTGATTGAGTAGCTGCTCGGCCCAACCAGAATGCCCGGAGAAATCTTCGATCCATTGGCAAGGCTCATGCAGATTTTCTTCACAACCCCGATATTTTCGTCGTTGTATTCCAGACCGAGGATGTCCATGCAGATTTCTTTCCGCCATTGTTTCTTGTCGCTCAACGAGCGAAGCAAGTCCGGGAATAGAAGCTGCACCATGTCTACTTGACGGCCGTATGCTTCGTGCACATGCTCCATCAAGTATTGGGTATACGCTGATTCAATATCGATGCCTTCACCGAACAAAGCTTCACGCAGCCATGATGGCCACGTTTCAACTGCGGCAACAGGCCACACTGACGTGTCGCGGAGTTGAAGCTTTCCTGCCGGAACGAAATAGAAGTTGACCTCCGGGCTTGGACGATTCAACAACCATTCTACTGGAGCAAGCAGATCGAGCCGACCAGACTTTGTCAGCCTTGCGAGGATTGCGGCTTTGTTCTGCTGCTGGACGTAAACCTTCGACACGGTTCCTTCCGCCGGCAAAGGCGGAGGAACGTATACGAGTTTTCGAGCAACGATTGGTGCAATGACTTCGGTTGGAAGTTTGCGTGGGATGACGGTACTGATTTCGTGACGATCGCCTACATGAAAGCCGGTCTGGACGATTTCGAAGAAATAGTCGAAGACGGTTTTGTAATCATAGACCCATTCCCGCAGAGACATCAGACGCAAAGGAATTCGGCAGAATCCCAGTGGGTGACCAGACCTGATTGCCGCACGATGAATGTTTGCGAGATACAAGATCAGGTCTTGCCTGTCTCGCATCATTCGTGGATGACGGCGGTCAATGTCGGGATAAAAGTTGTTGACGTTCAACGGGTCAAGTGCGTGCAGCTGCTCAGGGCTGCTCACACGATAGATGATCGTCATGTCGAATTACTTCACCGAGGTTTGGCGTTCGTGTTTCTTCAGGTGACGGTAGATACCGCGCAGCGAATCCGGACGATTGATGATCGTGCTGGACAGATGCGATTGCGGTGCGTAGACGCGGTCGAGGGAAACCGAGCGACCGGCATCGATCATGTATGCAGCCATCTTGACTGCTTCGCGGCGAAGTTGTTTTGCGTGTTTTGCGTTCATAAAAGCTCCGTGGTTATTGAAAGGACGACGGAGCTATTGTAGCACGTTTAGATACCGAGAACGTCGAAAATTTCGTCCGCGTCGATTCCTTCTACTTTGGCTTTCTTGACGAGGGCTTTCAAGTCTGCCTTCGTAAGTTCACCACTGTATTCTTTGCCGGTGGTTTGGATCGCGTTCACGACAGCTTGAGGCAGTGTGCTGGCGTTCAGCTTCTTGACGATGTTGGCCACAGTCAGTGCATTCGCATTACGCTGGCGAGACTTCTCGTCATAGTGAGCGATGGTAGCTTCGTTGACCATGCCGGCCATCTTCTTGATCTTGTCAAGCTTGCTGTCGAAACGGGTTGCCCAGGACATGATTGACTTGAAGAAAGCTTTCGCACGTTCAATGATACCTTCTTCGAGAACTTCCTCGTTGACTTCTTTCGAAACAGTCAGGCGTTTGATCGGCGGCTTCGGTGGTACGATCGTCGTATACTTTTCAGTAATCATGTCGACGCGGCTTTGCAGCTCGTCTGGAATGAGTGCTGACAAAGCAGCGATGACTTTCTCATAGTCAATCTGTTTTGTCGGTTCACCCTTCTGGACTTCCTTGGCCATCGTCAGCGTGAACTGCGCTGTTTCAACGACACGTGTAAGTACAACGTCTTCGGCATTGAAGTAGTCTTGGATGTCGCCCTTCAGACGAGTGTTGAGCGCATCGTGCTCTTCCTTCATCTTCTTGATGCTGGCGTCCAGGCGAGCGTAACGCCGGGCGAGCTTTGTCATGCTGGCGGATTCGGTTCCGCTCAGCTTTGCGGTCACACGGTCAAGTGCGCCTTTGACTTGCTTCTCAGTGTACTTCGCGCTGTCTTTGCGAGCCTCGAGTAAGACGAGATGTTCTTTGAATGTCGGATAGTTCATGGAATTCCAGGGTGATAGAGCAATTTCTTATTTAGCAGCTAATGCTATAATTTTCTGCGTTATCCGTTTAGTTGCTGCTTACCCGCTGTCCTCGATTGATTTTCCCACATGCGTTGTGCGGAAATCAGTTCTGACATCTTGAATGTTTTGCCATTGAAAACCCAATGGCTTCCACGTCCTTCGAGTGTGAGTCCGCGCACGGATGCCTTCAGCGCTTCGAGTTCGCCTGGTGTCAGGGACGAGATTGGTGTGTATTCTACGAGCATGTTATTTCCTTTCAGTTGACGCTGATATGTCTGAAAATTGATATGATCCTGGCGGCAGCGCAGGTTGTGACGACTTGATTGCAAGATGCTTATATCCCACAACGACCTTGTGGGATGCAGCGCGACTCGGTGATGCGTAGTCAAGTGAGAACAGATGCGACTTGGTTTCCAGACAGGTAAATTGCATCTGAGAAATGACGCCTTCGCCACCATCCATTGCCTGAATGATAATCGCTGTAGGGCGTTGAACCAGGGACTGCAACAGTTCCAGGACTTCACCTGTGGCTGGTTGTTCAATCGTGAATGCCAGTTGCTTGTTCTTGAAATCAGTATCGATGCTGACGATTTGTGCCGTCAACTCAAGATTGTCTTCGATCCCGAAATCAGACGAACTGAATAGAACACGAAACTTGTTTTCAAGCAATGGCATCAAGATGCCTGCTGCTGTGCCTGGAATACCAAAATTTGATATAGATGCCATAGTGTTTCCTTATTGAATTATGCCTGAGTATCGTGGATTCAACTGCGAGTCGGCCCACTCAGGAATAAAGCCGAGATTGGATCGGAAGAACAGAACTTCCCAGTTCGATGCTGATGCGGTTCCGAGCTTGCTCAGCTTCGGGCGGACGATGATGAACTTGACCGTTTCAGGATCATTCAAACCCTTCACGATGATCGGCATGTCGAGCCCGATGATCCGAACTTCGGTCTCCGGTCCAAACTGCTTCAGTTCAAAGGCCGGAGCAGGTAACTGGATCGAATGGATCGTGGACGGGTGCGGAGCTGGCAACGACCGTTGGCCCTTGTGCGTCTCGCAGAATCTCATGACCGCATGCAACATCGCGTTGTACGAGAAATCATTCATTCCGCCTTGCTTGACGAGCTGTTTGATAGTTTCACGGTCTGGCACATGATAGCCATTGCCCGCGTTTCGTTGCCTGGCGTTGTACGGACCCAGGAAATTGTCGAGTGCTTGATGAACCCTGAAGTGTGCTGCGACCATGCTTTCCAGGTCGCTGTAATCTTTGGAATTGGCTGGACGGCGCGCGTCGAGGCGCACACTCCAGCGTGGTAGTGTGTCAGTCATGATTTTATTTCGGTGATACCCAGAACTCTGGATGCTTGATAAGTTCTTCGAACTCGTAGATGTCAATGTGCCTGCCAGGTTTGCAGAGCGTCAATGACGGCTGTGCGATGCCTTCCATGGTGCGAGCCAGGACTGCAACGAAGATTGGTGTGTGGTTCCACTTGAAGATGAGGACAGGTTCGCGACCGATCTTTGCCGAGTCGACGACTGATTCTTCGAACCATTTGAATACGTTTGCCGCACCCGATACGAGGGACGTGAAGTTGTCCGTGGTCGCATACGATTTGCACTCGATCGAGTAATGGAAACGATAGCCGACCACGTTCTCATTGACTGGAACGACGTCGGCATTGAATAGCTTGAGCGCTTCTTCGCCCATCATGGCACCGATGGTCGCCATGTTCTTCCCGCCGACACGAGCGCCGGAACCTGGGGAACGAATGAAGTTGATTGGGAGTGCTGCTGAGAGTTTCTTCGCGATCAGGGATTCGAATGCGTTACCCTTGCTCTTACCCATTCCTGGTTTGAGCGTGCGTTTTGGTTTTGCGTCTGGCATATAAAGGACCTCCGTATGGTGATCCTCTATTTACTGTTGTCAGATTGTCAGTCGTCTAGGCCCTACACGTTCATTGCTTAGATTGCTCCGGTAATTTCAACAATTCCAGGCGATCCAGAAGCAGCACTTGTCACAGACACTGCGTTGAATGCATCAGACGCTGAATAATTGTATCCAGGTCCACCACCAGGCGAAACTGCATCATCCGCCGCAAGACCACCAGGCCAACCGCCATACACGTTTTTACCAACCCTTGTAAAACTTGTGGTTGCGATGCCGGTGTTATTTTGAAATCCTGTTGTCAGCCATCCTTCAATACCAGATGGCGATGTGCTTCGTGGCGCATAGGTTGTAGAATATGTGGTACCTGTTGTCTTTTTACCTTGATAAATCGAGTCATTACCACCGCCACTACCGTTTGCAAGAGCCAGCACTGTCCATTTACGGCTGTTCCATGTGACCTTGCCCGCCGCGTCTGCATACATCACAAGCGAAAATCCTCCGCCACCGCCAGCTGTTCCGTCGCCGGCAACTGTTGTATAATCGATGTATCCGCCATTTCCGGCATAGAATACAACGTCAGTTCCTGCTGGCAAGGCTGGTGAGACAACATTGCTTAACTCTGTTGGCACACCTGGCAAAGAGCCACCGTTACCTGTTGTGCCACAACCACCGCGAACTCGTACTGTAATTGGACCCGCAGCTTTTGTAGTAACCAGCATTAGATTTGGGGTTCCAGTGAGAACACCCGAACTTTGAATCGGCGTAGTGTTCACGCGTTGATTTTGTACTGGTGAAGCAACGCGGCTGCTTCCCGAAGCGCCCTGCCAAGAAGCAGTTACAACATTCCCAGTTGATTTTATAGCATTGGATTGAACACAAATAAGAGGCATATCATGATCCAGTCTTTTTCACATACTGATTCGCGAAGTAGTTTGCCTTCTCGACTGTGTACGTAAATTCGTCGCCATTGTCCTGACGGAGCATGAAGTCGCCTTTGGACAACTTGACAGTTTGTCCACCGGCTGCATCAGGGTCAGCTGTTGCGCTCAGCGTAACTTTGACAGGATCGCCATTGTACCGGAACGCATCGTAGACGTCGCCAGAACGGTATGTCACAAAACCTTCGGCATCAGGCTGCTGATTCGGACGCATCGGAGCGAAAGACGCATCAAGGTCTTCTTGACTCATTGTACCATAAGTCTTGCGTTTCCCTCGATCATCATACAACACCTCGTACGTTCCACGCTTGCCTTCGATCGGGCGAACGTAGTAGACGGTTGTCGTGATGAACTGTGCAGAATCGCCTTCGTTCTCAGACCACAGTTCTTCTGCGGTCCGAGTCGGAATGGGTTCTTCAAACAGCTTGATTTCGGATAATTTCATTCGTGGTATTTCCTGCCTTCACGACGAGCAGCATTCTTTTCACGCCAAGCTTCGCCTGCGTCCTTGTTGTCGAAAATGTCTCGCGCTTCTTTGTATGCATCCATGTACGGCTTGACGCTGTCCTTGCCGAACGACTTTTCGATCTGTGCTTTGGACAATGCTGGATGTCCCTTTGAACCTGCCGACTTCGCCAGCTTGATCGCAGCACGATCAGCACCACCGGCTTCGTTCAGGTCTTGATCTTCTTTCATCGCGGCCGTTTTCTGGGCAATGCGGGAACGACGATCATCGCCTTCTGCATCTTTGCCATCGAACTCGCGCTTGCCTTCTTTGTAGCCTTCGGAATATGGACCCCATGCTTGAGGGCCCAGATTCTTTTCGATGGTCTCACGTTTCGCGATTGGCTTACCAGCACGGCCGGTAGAACGGCCAAGGTCCATTGCTTTGCGTTCTTGGCCGCTCAGTGCTTCGAGAAGTTCTTGTAACAGTTTCATATTGTTCCTCCAGTAAATGATCCTCTATTTACTCGGAAACTACAGAACTAAATCCATTCTCTTTGACGATCTTCAAATCGTGGTCCAAACGGCCCTGAATCGATGGGCTGTGTGAGATAACGAACACCGACATGTTTTCTGTTCTGGACTTGTCCTTCAGGATTTTCACGATCGATTCGATGCCCTGAACGTCAAGTGCGCCGTCCAGCTCGTCGATCATGAGCAGGTTCGTTTTGGCGTGCAAGTGGTGGAGGACGTCTCGGAAAGCCAGAGCCATCGCCGTATTGACACGTTTCTTCTCACCAGCCGACAGGTTTCCGAAGTCGAGTTCTCGACCGAATTCAGCAACCGTACATGACATATCAGCATCGAATTTTACCACGTGGGGAAGACCCAAAGCATTCGTGTAATAATTGAGCCGTTCGTTCAGGAACGGAATCGACATGTTGATGATGCGTCGACGCACAAACGAGTGCTTGTCTGTGAGCAACTTCAGCAGGAATTGCTGGTGATCCAGACGGCGACGCAGCTTATCGACTTTCGTCGTATCAACGTTGTCACAACCTTCTGCGATCAGTTTCTCATGGGCTTCGGTGTGCGGATTGCTGGCGAGCGATAGCTCTTCGGCTTTCTTGCGGAGCACGGTCGAATTGGTGCGCGCATCGATCAGTTCGTTCAGGTCAGTGTGCTTGATGAGCTTATTGACCTCGCCCAGACGATTCTTCCGAATATCTTCTTCAGCTTCCAGTGTCGAGATGTTCTCTTCAACTTCAGCAAGTCGCGAGGACTTTTCTTCAAGAGCGGATACAATCCCGATCAGTTTGGCCGGAGCATCGACGAAAGGCTGCGTGCAGTACGGACACTGGGCATCTTCCAGATGAATCTTTTCCTTTGTCAGACGAGCAACATCGGAAGTCAGGATTGAACGATCCTTGCGAGCCGGCAACAGTTTCGCCGCGAGGTAAGCACCACGCTGACTCAGCTGATTCTTCTCGTCATGCAGAGCTTGTTCGCCTTCGAAATCCACCTCGGCAATCTTCGCCAGGGTTTCATTGATGTCTGCGATTTCCTGAAGTCGATTCTCTTCCCAGCGTTTGACGCGTGCCGCAGCTTCGCGAACATGCTTCTTGTGCAGGTCGAGTGCAACCTCTTGTTGCTTGACGACAGCTTCGGCGATCTTGATGTCGGCTTCGGTTGTCTTGATCTTTTCTTTCAGGTTCTTCGCTTTGTCCGACAGCATGGTGATCTTGAACAACTCTTCGATCTGTGAACGTTGTGCTGCAATTGGGAGCTGAAGAAAAGCCGGGGAGTTACCTGAGAAAATAATGGTTTTGGTAAACAGTTCGTACGAAATCCCGATGATGTCCAGGATCATGTCGTCTGTTTCGTAGACTCCTTTGCCAGGTGTGATGTCTTCGCCATCGCGCCGAACTTCGATGCGGTATTCTTCACCGCGTGCGCGATAGATGTCATACTCGACCCCGTCCTTTTCGAATATCAGACGGACTTCCATCTGCGTATTCTTTGTGGCATTGGTCGAGTTAATCAGTCTTTGCAGGGAGATATTGTCGAACGGCTTGTTGTATAATGCATAGCAAAGCGCGTTGATGATCGTGGTCTTGCCAGCTCCGTTGGAGCCACCTTTGTCCAGATTCTGGCCGGTGACTTCAACGGTTCCCTGGCCGTCCAGTTCGATAACGCTTTCGACGTTACCGAAGGACAGCATGTTCCTGATTGAAATACTTTTGAAGATGAGTGGTGTCATTTATGAACGTAGGGAGCAACGACCAAGTCTTTTGTCATTTCATCCGCCAAGCGATTGACGATTTCTTTTGACAGCAACTGGTCGTAAAATTGACTATGAGCAATTATACCACGTTGCACTAGCTCAACAGTTTGTCTTATTTCAACGTCAGAAAGAGGCGCTGCTGGTGGAAAGTTCTCTGCACTGATTGGATACACGTCTTTGAAATAGTCGATGTCCATCTTGACATGATTGACGCATACTGGTTCATCGTACACGCCTTCATCGCAGCATGCATCTTCGCCCCAGTCGCCATCATCTTCTGGCCACTCGTCACCTGATGCAACGATTTCCGGGCCGTCATCCGATTCAGAATCGCAGCTGTCTTCACCATAGCCATAATAGCTGTACAGGGTATTGACGGCTTCGTCGAATGGTACGCCATTGAAGTCGAAGACTCCTTCGTCTCCGACTTTGCGTTCTGTTTTACGTGATGTGATTTTCATAGTTCCTCGTATAGTTCAATCAATGTTGCTGGGTCAATTGTTGGTGAAGGGCTTACGCCTTCGGTGATGAGCTGTCGTACTGTGTTGTCCAGGGACGAAAGATCAAGGTCGCCATCAACGATGTCAAGGCCTTCCGTAATCATTTCCTTCCGGGCAACTTGATCCTCTTCAACCGAGAACTCCCGGAGATTCAGACCCTTTATCATCTCGTCGCGCAGAGCCTGCACGTCCGAGTAACCAATGTCCATGTCCAGAACGCAGCGGACACGAGCTTTTGCTGGGAACTCCGATTCACCACCGACAACACGTGTCAGACGAGTTTTGAAGAACAGCGGTGCGCCTTCCCAGTCGTGGAAGTAGACTTCATCGTTTGCAACGTCGAAGACTGCCATGCCACGAGCATCGTCACCAGCATCGCCGAAGTTTGTCGGGAATGTGTTGCCGATGTAGATAATGTTTCCATTCACCTGACGTTTGTGGTAGTGACCAGAGAAGATGTACTTCGGAGCCGCGAAGTCAGAAGCATCCGGACCGTGTTCCATCACACGCGTGTCGCCAGTGACGACGAAGTTACGGAACTCGAAGTGACCCATCACATACTTGTGGTCGTTGATGTCTTTCACCAGACCTGGATATTCTGCCCTGAACATGTACGGGGCCACGAACCAATCCTTGTTCAATTCAATCGGTTCGGAAACCAGAAGGAAGTTCTCAAGATCGCGGAAGATGTCAGTCGAGAAAATGGTACGATCTTGGCGGTGATACAGATCGTGATTTCCGACGATCCAGATAATCGGGATGCCAAGGGCATTCAGCTTACGGCAACCTTCTGCTGCGCGGTCCATTGTTCGCACGTTGATCGCATTGCGGTTCTCGAAGAAGTCGCCCAGGAACGCGATGTGTGATGGCTTCTCTTCTTTCACCTTTTCGATAAACCAATCGATATATTCGAGGCAATCGAGATTGTGTTGGTCAGAGTTATTACGTGCACCGAAGTGGATGTCCGTGAACATGGCCAGCTTGGTGATCTTGTTAAATTTAGATAATGTAGAAGTCACTTTCATTTACTCGTCCCTGGACGTGGTACGGAATGCGGTGTCATCAGAATTCAACGAGGACCTGTTACGTTCCTGGAAAGAGAATGATGGGTTTGCGCCGGCATCAACCAACATTTGATCGCGAATATCGCGCTGCTTTTTCTCGTCTGCAAGATATTGCAAGAATGACCTGTAAGCCGCAGTCGTGTAGAAGGCAAATGGATTATCGGATTTCTCGGGATCGAACTTGTGCCAATTGGCGCAGAGGTTAACCACCGCGAAGGATACCATATCTTCTCGGAAAGTGTATTGACCGAATGATGGAATGAACGAATAACGTTCGGCAATCATGTAAAGCATTCGGGCTAACTCAGGGCTCAACTTGTTACCATTTGCCTTGTCTTTCGCGATGGCTTCCATCAGCTGGGCATTTGTAACGTAGTGTGTTTTTGTACTACCGGTCGATTTTGCTCGCTTAGCGGGCGTGGTTTTTTGATGGACAGTTGGTTTCGTCGTCATGGTATTTCCTTTCCTGCAATGCAGGTGTTATCAACGACGTAATGCTACTATACCAGAATTATTGACACTTTGCAAACTTTTTTGTGAATCAGCGGGTTCAGCCCGTATCCATAAATATCCAACTAACGTAGAGGCAAGACATGGAACAAATTTCGGAAGCAACAACCGTTGGGGAGCAGAAGACCCGCGCAGCTGTGATGGTCGGTCGTATGAACCCGCCAACTGCTGGACACTACAAGGTGATCGACACCATGAAGGGCTTCATCCGGAAGAACCCGGACCTTCAACTCTCTGCGACTCCGATCGTCGTCATCGTTGACGGCGAGAAAACCTCGCAAGACAAGAAACACAATCCGCTCACGGCTGAAGAACGCATCAAGTTCATGAGCAGTTCCGGTCGTGCCAACGGTGTGATCTTCATCACTGCGCCTTCGGCTTTCGCCGCTTTCGAAGAAGTTCGGAAAGCAGGATACGAACCGATCGCAGTCGCTGCAGGATCGGACCGCATTACGAAATACGTCGGGCTCCTGGACAAATACTACACCAAGGCCGATGGATCGAAAATCAAACACGTTGCGATCGGTCTTGAGCGTGCGGAAGAGAATTCCGGGACCAAGAAGGGTGGCGCGATGGAAAAGGCACTGGATTCGCTGAAGAGCGGTTCGGAGCTAGACGTGTCCGAAGTATCTGGATCGATGGCGAGGCGTGCTGTCGAGCTGGGATACGAAGAAGAATTCGCCCAGATCGTAGGTCTGGGAAATAAACCGAAGCTGGCCAAGATGATGTTCGATAAGGTCAAAGCTTCAATGGGAGAACCTGATGTCACTGATAAAGGCACTTGACAGCGGAATTTCGTCGGCTACAAGTTATCTGGCGACCAACGTTTCGACGAAAGTTTCCGAGGCGGCATCGTCCTTGTTCGGCACCTTTGGTGGTGCTGGCAAGATGGACAAGATTGCCGCTCAAGCAAAAACATTCAAGCAAATGCAAGCTGATGAGGTTCTGAAAGGAACCTCAACGAACTCAGCTGTTTCTGCCGTAGCCAATGCAAATACGTCGAGTGGCGAACCCGCTGCGACCGCTTCTCAAGTCAAATCCGCAACTGGCATGACGAGCGAGCGAAGCCTGCACAAGGTGATGCTGTCAGAGAACGGGACGAAGAATACCGTTGTGTTCGAAGTCATGCCGGAAATTGTAGAGCAGCATACTGTTGAATACGAAGGCGTTGCGCCTCCACAATTCCCTGGTGCTTTCCAGAAGTACAAGGGCAATTCCTCGACCTCCTGGCAGTTGAACGCAACGTTCATCTCCCGCAATGCACAGGAGGCAACGACCAATTACAACTTCCTGATGATGCTTCGCGGCTGGACGAAACCGTACTTCGGCGAACGCACTGCTGGACAGTTTGATAAAAAGCTAGGTGCACCTCCACCTGTCCTGACGATGAGGGGCTTGCGTGACCTAGTTGGTCCTGTCCCTGTCGTCATCACGTCCCTGAACTGGACTTGGCCGAAAGATGTTGACTATATTCCAACGACTGTCAAAGGTTCGGATGGAAACTACGTCCCATTCCCGACGATCCTGTCGGTTCCAATCCAGCTCGTTGAATCCTATTCGATCGACCAGTTCAACAACTTCAGTCTCAACGACTACCGCGCAGGCCGCATGACGGCTGCATTCAACCAGGATGCAAGTGTTGAATTGCCTGAAGAGATTATGCAACCTGCGCGCGCGGCAGAAGCCAAGGCGATTGCTGACGGTATGCCTGGAGGTCCGCAATCATGAGCGAAAACAAGAACAGCGTCTTCCGACGCAAGACCCGTTACGTCAGCGGCGGCGTAACCGAAGTCAGCACGAATCGCCTGGAATGGTGGGAACGAAACGTTTTCACCTCAGGCGACAATGACACATTGTACACAATCGACCAGCGCACTCAGGGTCGTATCGACCTGATTGCTGCGATGTTCCTGGGCGAACCGCGCCTATGGTGGGTCATTGCCCAGTATAACAAAATCCTCGATCCGTTTGCAGAAATCGTTGCAGGCGCTCAAATCTATATTCCATCCCCAGAAAGAGTAGATGCTTTGCTTAACGGTCGTCTAGGTGGTACGCCATCGACCCGCGAAACGAAGGTATCGATTCTTCCACTAGTCTAATATGCCAGCATACAAACTTTATAATCCCCTCGACAAGTTCGCGTCGTATTCTATTCATCACATTTTATTGGCATGCCGTACGACTGAATCGGCAAAAGTGTTTGTCGACGACAACATAACTGTCCAGCGAGAAACCCTCGATGCAATCGAGCGAGTCAAACAACTCGGCGATCCTGTACCTATTGGTGAAGGCAATGTGGCCTATCTGGTGATTGACACCAGGCGTTTCTCCCAGTTCTCGGTCGATAAGCTGGAGTACGAAGTCTTCATCAACGGTGTCGAAAAGGCAGGATCGCATGGCAACCTCGCCACGAACCTGGACATGGTTGTCACCGATTCTGTTGGCATTTCATTCATCAACTTCATCCAGTGGCTGATGAACGAGAAGATGCAGACGAACTTCGATGGCATGGTATTCATGCACCGCATGGTATTCGTCGGCCACAATCCTGATGGCTCGACTGAAACCGTCCAGTCCGTTACGATCCCGATGCACCTGTTCAACATGGAACTAAACCTTGAAGCACTCAAGGGAACCTACACGATGAAGTTCATGCCAAACATGAATTTCGACGTGAAGGCGCACCATCGTTGGCTGAACATCCACAAGGCATCGAATTACTTCACGGGTGACAAGTCGACCAATACCCTCGGTGAAATCATCGATTCGTTTGAAACCCAGCTGAACAGAGTTTCCGAAGAGTATTACAACACCGTCCACAAAGCGATGGTCGATGCCGGCCGCGTTACAGGTGATGGCCAATATGGCCGAAAGGTAACGTACCAGATCACGATTCCTGCTGACTGGCGTCCGATGAAGGTCAAGGGTTCGAGTACTGGTAACGCGACGGAAATCAACTTCAAGAAGATGTTCGAGGACCAGGATGCGAAGAAGCAGGCTGACGCACAGAAACAAGCTGATGAAGCAGAGAAGCAACGACTCGAAGCCGCGCAGAAGGCTGCGAAAGAAAATGGCGGGGTTGTCAAGGTGGCTGGTACGCCACTGAATACCCACGTTTCCGTGGAGACCGATCGTCAGATTACGGAAGTACTGGACTTCATCTTCAGGCAAGTCCCGGAGATTGCTGATCTTGGTGCTGGCAAGAAAGACGCCAGCTCAGTTACTTTCTACAAACACTTCGTCGGTATCACCAGCAACAACCAGGAAATCTGCGTCCACGTTGACGTTGTGCCGTTCCGTGTTCCGAACCTCCTGGTCAACGGCACAGGCGGAAACAAGACCGACAACAATACCTCGGCTCCGGTCGCGAAAGACGATGACCAGTTCTACCAGGAGGTTGGTAAGGACCGTGCTCGCCGTCCACGCAACTACATGGAGTTCGATTACATTTTCACCGGGAAGAACAAGGACGTATTGGCGTTTGACCTGAAGTTCCAGGACTTGCAGTGGATGCTGGCGAGCCAGCTGAACATGGGCCTGGGTGTAGGCGGGGTGGTAGAAAACCAGCCGACCGGTACCAAGCCTGTCGAAGACGGAACGACGAAAGTCCAGGAACGAGCTGAACTCGTCCTGACTCGCCCGTACGATGCGATCCTGATGCCGAAGCAAACCGACAAAGAACTGAAGAACTTCAGCGATTACACCAGTCTCCTCAGCAAGGATGACCAGCTGCGCGCGATCAAAACGTCCAACGACTACATGAAGAATCTGTCGATGTATTACGCGATGGCACCAATCACGGCCATGATGACGATCCGCGGGAACCCGGACATCATGACGAAGTTCAACCAGAACAGTTTGCTGGACCATCCTGGCTCGGAGCCTGAACCACGTGCCGCGACTTCCACTACCACATCGAACACGACCAGCCGTCCTGTTGCAGACTACGGCCCGCATAGCAACTACCGGATCGAGTTTGAGCGTCGCATCCTGGATCAGAACTACATCGATGGAACAAACGAACAGCAGTTCAATAACAATGGTGGCACGTTCGAGCTGGTAAAAACCCTGGGCTCCGCGAACTATGCGACGTCCCCGGTATTTGTCACGGTCAATGTGAATGGCCCGAACGTCAAGGATTATCCTGGTCAATCCATTGTTGAAGGCGATTTCGCCCGGAAGCTGCTGACGGACAACTACTACGTTGTGTTCCGGGTCAAGAACAAGATCGAAGGCAACATCTTCACGCAGGAACTTGAATTGTATTCGCACAACATCTTCAGCGCTGGAGCTACAAAAGCTGTCATTCCAACTACGGGGTCATGATGCAATACAATATCGTTGAAGGAACAGTCCTCTCTACCAACGACCCACAGCAAATGGGTCGTGTCAAAGTCTGGTGCCCAGCAATCGACGGAGAAGATTACAACATTGATCTTCTCCCATGGGCGACGTACCTCTCGCCATTTGCCGGGCAAACGAACACCTATCCAGCCGGTGCATCAGGTATGCCGGCGGAAGGACTTCACTCGTACGGGTTCTGGGCGATTCCAAAGATCGGAGCCAGGGTCATCGTTGCCATGCTGTATGGTGACGTGAACCAACGCGTTTACATGGGATCAATCTTTTCCGACCACGGCAACCGTTCTCTCCCTGTTGGCCGCATGCGTCCTGACATTGGCCCGATGCCTTTGACCGATACGCTCGATCCGGTGCAACCACAAGCCTCGCACCTTCGTACCCAGTTCGATGGGAAAGTCGATGCGCCTGAAGCGCAAACTCGAGGCGTGTATGAACGGTCCGTTGCACAGGGTGAAGACAATCGAAATGGTTCGCAGGGTTACCAGCAAGCAACTATCGGCCCAGACCTCGACCCACAGACGTATTGCCTGACAACACCAGGACGCCATGCGATTATCTTCCAGGATAATCCTGCGACTGGCAGGCTCCGTCTCAAAACGGCTGATGGTCACCAGATCATTTTCGACGATGCCAATGAACGCATCTATATGTCGACTTCGCACGGAAATTCCTGGATCGAAATGGATAAGGACGGGCACATCCACGTCTATGGTGGCGCATCCGTTTCCGTTTCTGCAGGCGAAGACATCAACCTCTCCGCAGGCGGCAATGTGAATATTGCAGGCAAGGATGTCAACATCTCTGCTTCAGGTCACGCAAGGATGTCCGCATGTGACGATGTTTCCATTTCCGGCAAGGTTGTAAATATCGAAAGCACTGGGAAGATGAACTTCCTGGCCGCTGCACCGATGGCACTGACTGCGCCAACCATCTCGATCAATGGCGCGAAAGCCTCGAATGCAGAATGCGCAGACAAACCGAGCATCACACCGAATCATGAACCATGGGAACGCCCGGCAACCAAGGGAACCCGCGGTAAAAATTGGAAGAAATAATGGCAACAACACCCTACGTCGGATTCTCTACATTCGGAAAGGACAGCAAAAGCTTTCAGCTCCACGGCAAAGAGCTGATTGTCCGCGACCTGTTGAATCACATCTACACGCTGAAGGGCGAACGGGTCATGCTGCCTGACTTCGGCACCAGGATTCCGCTGATGGCATTCGAACCGCTGGACCAATTGACCTTGGCAGCGGTCGAAGAAGACTTGCGCGCGGTCATTGAATATGATCCCCGCGTTGAACTGATGGACATCGCTGTGCTGGCTTTGCCGGACAATAACGCAATCGTCGCGCTACTTGACCTCAGCTATGTGGAACTCGGTGGCCCAGTTGAGACCCTACGTCTCGAATTTCCCGTTGGCTCATAACGTGTAAATAGACCACTAACGCAACAGGACATTTAATGGCACTTCGCACAACATATTCTGCAGAGACCTGGGAAAAGATTTACCAGGCCTTTTCTGAAGTCAGCTTCGTTTCGTATGACTTCGACAGCATCAAGCAGTCGCTGATAGATTATACCAGGACCTACTACCCGGAAGTTTTCAATGACTACATCGAGTCGTCTGAATACATCGCCATGCTTGAAATGTTTGCGTACATCGCAGAACAGCTGGCGTACCGTGTCGATATGGTCGCACACGAAAACTTCATCACAACTGCCCAGCGTAAGCAATCGATCCTGCGCCTGGCAAAGCTGATTTCCTACAAGGCAACGCGTAACATTCCTGTACGCGGTCTCGTCAAGATCAATTCCGTCACCACGTCCGAACGCGTCCTGGATTCCCGTGGTACCGACCTTGCCGGTTTGACAATTGTCTGGAACGATCCGAACAATGTCAATTGGAAAGAGCAGTTCATCCTGGTGATGAACCGGGTACTGAACAACCGCTTCGGCCAACCATCGAAGACATTCCAGATTGGTGACGTCGTCATGGACCTGTACTCCCTGAAGAATTCCCCAGCATCCGCAAGGAATGGTGTCTTCCCGTTCACAGCTGCTGCAGGCCAAGATACTTACCCGATGGAAATCGTACCGGCCGACCTGGATGCAAACGGCCCGTTCGAACGTGAACCAGACCTGACGTCACCGATGTCCCTGATCTATGCCAACGACGGTATTGGCGACGGCTCGGACTACACCGGATTCCTGGGTTATGTCAAGCAGGGTTCGCTCACCCGCATCGACTACAACATTGAAGACCGTCTGCCGGATCGCCGCATCGACTTCGACCCGCTGAACATCAACCACACCGACGTCTGGGTGCAGAAGATCGAGAACGATCGCATTGCGGAACGTTGGACACAGGTTGACACAATCTCCGAACAGAATCTCGTCTTCAATGAACTCCGCGATACCCGCAAGAAGTTCGAGGTCGACACACGTGAATCGGACGCCATCACGGTTATCTTCGGCGATGGCGACTTCTCGGATATGCCGCAGGGTCTCTTTCGCTTCTGGATGCGTCAGTCGGCAAACCGTTCGATCGTTATCCAGAAGAACAAAGTGCAGGGTCAAACCTTTGGTTTCACCTACACCTCGACTGCTGGTAACACCGAATCCTGCTCGATGACCTTCAGCCTGACCACGACCCTGCAAAATGGTTCTGGTACAGAAACAATCGAGCACATCCGTCGTTCTGCGCCAGCAACATACTACGCCCAGAATCGTATGGTCAATGGTCAGGATTACAACACGTACCTGCTGAAAGACCCATCGATTATCCGCGAGAAGGCAATCAACCGCACATTCGCTGGACAACCGAAACACATTGACTGGAATGACGCATCCGGTACGTACGAGAATATCAAACTGTTTGGTGATGACGCCTCGATGCGTTACAGCCTCGGTCTTGAATCCCAGACAACCAGTGTGTCTGGACAGGCACTGATCGACTCCGTCATCGAACCCCTGCTCAGCTCGTCCGGCGTCATCAACATGATGCTTCACATCTCTGCATCCGATCCGCTGATGCAGGGCGTTGTATCGTCTCCTCGTCGTAAGTTCATCGAGGATAACCGCGGTGGCAAGTACAATGCTTACGGCGGTTCTTTCGTATCAACAATTCTCGGCTCAACAGCCGATGGCTCCCTGAAGGAAAAGACCACGATTCAAGGTTTGATCGACCGTCACTGGTATGGCGAACCTCTTGAGTACGTGCTCGATGCGAATGGCCAGGTGATGGCTCGCATTCCAGACCCAGACCTGAATCCGAAAGATGACTCGCGCATCTATGCGGCAACAGTTCCCCGCACTATCGATGGTGTGAATAAGTTCCCACCAGGCGACATCGGTTCGGGACTCCAACCAATCGCAGAACAAGATGACTTCGCACTTCGTTACCATCGCTACACGGCAATGATCGGTGACGGCAATATTGTCATCAATACCAATCCAGCATTCGCCACAATCCTGCCGAATGAAGTCTGGACAATCGAGGTAGCAGCGGATGGTAGGACCCTGTACGTACGATCGAATCTCCGTGGCACATTGCCAACGGGTTCAATCGGTGATGCGTACCAGCTGAAGTCCAGCACATCCTCGGACTCGACGCTCTTCTTCACTGTGACTTCTACGTCACTCGAAGCAGGCGACTCTTTCATTCTGGAAACGAATGGCACGGCAACCTATCCGAAGCTTCGCTGCAAGGTGAACCTGAATGGTTGGTGGGAAGTTCTCGGCACTGGTAAGCTGAAGTATTACGAGGGCGGACAGCTGAAAGAAGGCGATGAACTCCTGTTCACGACCGACGATTCATCTGATGACCTGCGCCAACATGGCTGGATCATCTTCGTCCACAAGCTCCGTCAAGCGCCATCGAACAATATCATCGGGTACGAAGTGCATAACCGTACACTGAAACTGTCAGTCACTTCGCCAAACACGAAGTTCTGGTATAATTCCGTGAACCAGATTCTGGACAACGACACGAAGAACCGGGTGTATGACAACATTCGTATCCTCGGATCGAACTTCAATGCATCGGGCGAGCTGCTGAAGCAGGCTCAGAAGTACGACGTCATTGGTGCTGTCAAGGACAAAGACGGTATTGTTGACCTGCATTCGCTTGAAGTTGTGCCAACAGATCTTCTGCAGGAAGACGAGAGTGGTGACTTGGTTCCAGACCGTCTGCTACAATATGAAACATTCTCCGGCGGTGCTACACCATCGTACGAATATTTCCGTCTGGATAATCCTACCTACATCTTCAAGGCAACCGATACCGCATTGATCGGTCAAGCAAAGGCGGCAAGTTGGACACCGGGTTCCTTCGTGGATCGTTCGCTCACGTACGGACGACGCCAGCGTATGCCGGCGGTTGGATCAGCGGATACCGGACTTGATTTCATGTGGCAACACTTCTCGCCATACACGAACATCATCGACCCGTCCGTCACCAATATCCACGATGTGTATGTAATGACACGTGGTTACTATGACAACGTAATCAACTTTGTCCGTGGTCTCTCCCCGTATGCCCCGACTGCACCTACTCCGCTGGAACTCCGCAATGCGTACGGATACTTGCTGAACAACAAGATGCTGTCCGACACGGTCGTCCTGCATCCTGGCAAGATTCGTCTGCTCTTCGGTGGATTGGCTGAACCGCAACTCCGTGCAAGGTTCAAGGTTGTGCGTAGCCAGACCGGTACGCTCACCAATGAACGGATCAAGGAAGAAGTGTTGAACGTTATCAACACGTTCTTCGACATCGATGGTTGGGACTTCGGAGATACCTTCTATGCTACGAAACTGATTTCGTTGATTCACCAGCGTTTGCCAGCGGACATTGCATCCGTTGTGCTCGTGCCGGTATACTCGACGAACTCTTTCGGTTCATTGTTCACGGTGGAATCCGGCTTCGACGAGATTCTTCAGTCAGCTGCAGAACTGTCCGACATTGAAGTGGTCGAAGCATTGACCTCCAACGTTCTTCGCCAGTCGAAATAATGGCATGCAATTCTCGGGTTGGTGCGTAGAATACACACATCTAACCCAACCCGAGAATAAAATGAACGATCTGCACGTTGTCTTCAGCCGTAATTGCATGGTTGAGAAAAATCCCCAGCTGTTCTCCCTCGAAACCAAGACCTTCATCCCACTGCCGGAAGCGCTCGCCGAGTTCGACAACGGCACCGTTCTGAAGAAGAACGCAGACGGTACCTATGTCGAGAATCCGCTCACGGACGACGAGCGCGACGACTTCTCGGCTGACGAATCGATTCATGATGCTATGAACGATTACATCGTCAAGTCCTGCACCGGCGGCACGAACTACGATGCCGCATGGTTCGCCTGCGACTTCAACCCGTTCATGGAAGCATTCACCACGTTCCACTTCGAGGTATAAAACCCTGTACAAACTCCGTAGTTGCCGGTATAATGCATCCATCAACTACGGAGCAGTCAACATGGAAGATACGCACAAGGATGTGATCGAGCTGCATGAAGCAGCAACGAAGCTGCTGAACCATCTCGAAGATGTGCTGGACGAAAAGAACTTCGACGCCATCTCCGCGAAGCTGTGGAACGATGTCAGCATGTTCCTCGTGATGCGCGGCATCAAGGTGGAAACTCCGAACATCAAGGAGGCGTGATGGGCCGTCGTAAAGGTTTGTACGTACACTACCAATACATCTCGCTGGAAGAGGGTCTTGCTGCAGTCAATGCAACCCTTCACGAGAAGCCGAAAGCGAAACGTCACCGTGTTGGCGATTACGAGGTTCACACCACCGGTCTACGCCTTCGTGTCTTCGCCATCAAAGGCATCTGTTGCTATCTCTGTGGGCTGGAAGCCACACAGTTCTCGATCGATGACATGCCGAACGGCCGTCAACCTCACATGAACCTGTGGGGCGAGAAGGATGGTAAACCAATGTTATTCACGCACGATCACGTCATCGACCGTGCCAAAGGTGGTGCAGATGCCATCGAGAATGCAGAACCTTGTTGCACGAATTGCAACTGGGAAAAGAATCTTCGCGAGAACTTCAGCCACGCATACAAGGGAAAAGCTTAACGCTGGCGGTGTCTCAAAACTTCGGTGGAGGCAATGACTTCCCCATGGTCGGCAAGACCGTGGGTAAGAACAACCTTGGTTCCCTTTGGCAGATTGAACACATGCTTTTCGCGGGCGCCATTGTTACTGTAGGACGATTCGTTTTCGTCACCTTTGGTGGTCATTGACATCCATTTGAATCGCGTGTCAGAACGCGGGTAAGGTTCGTTCGTGAAACGGTAAAGGGTAGTATCTTTTTCCAATGGTGTTTCGCAGCTGTGCAGCACGGAATCGATTGTGTCACAGTTGAGACGGTATTTTCCATCAGGGCCTTTCATGCCATCGGAAACCCATTCGTCAAGTTCTTCTTCCCGTTCCTCTTCACTGGCGTTCATGTACCGTTTCACGCCTTCAAGAAACACTGGATCATCTGACCAGTCCTTCATACCGATCTGGAGGTATTCATAATTTAAGTACAGAAGTCTGCCCCATGCTTGGATCACAAACCTCTGAACCATGTTATAATTACCACCAGCCTCGTTGAGGATTTCATACAGTTTCATAACGTTCCTTTTTAAGAATCCAGTATTTATGAAGAACATCTATCCAATCTATCTGCCGGACCGTACGGCTCGTGATCTTGTGCAACGGTTTGCACACGCGGAATACGAAGAAAATACCCGTTACCATTCTCACAGTTACCGGTACGAGTTCTCCGCCAATGTACTCGAATCCGGCGACGTCGAACTCCGTGTGTGGTATTCCTTCGACGAAGGTTACGTGATGGGCTCCGGCAATGCGTTCACCAAGACCGTCCGCCCGTACAACGATGCAGACCTGTTGGCCATCAAGCGCAACAAGATGATGCATCTCGCCGCTGCAGCTTACGAGGAATCGGAAGAGCAGAAGCGCATGAAGGCGATTCTCGCCACCGCAAAACAAATGTTTCCAAACGAGGAATTTCAATGAGCATCAATGAACCAACCCAAGAAGAACTTCGCCTCCGTGCCGCCAATGGTGTGGATTCCTACAAGACCGGCTACCGTCACGGGCTTGCCGAAAGCGAGCAAGAACTGGGTCTCGCCAGACTGACGATCGAACAGCTGAAGCAACGCATCAGCAATCAAGACGAGCACATCGCGCTGCTCGAAGCGACGGTCCTCCGTATCGGCGCCACCGTCGAAGAAGAAATTACCGACGAAAATGCACTGGGCTATCGTCCGCCGTGTTGCGACCATGGCAAGAGCGACAAGTGCTGCAACTACAACGAGGGCGAATGCGCGGCCGACGCTGAACTGCGTGCAATGGGACGCAGCAAATGAACGTGCCACCAGTTCGCGGACTCCAAGTCTTCAAGCTCGTTGGCAAAGACGGCACACAAGACGTCTACGCCACCGTCATCGCAGAAAACCTCGAGCAGGCCGAAAAGCTTGTTACCCAGCAATGCTGGGGTTTCCGCCGCACACAAGGCGGACCAATCACCAGCGCATGTTCGCCGCATGTGGTTTCAATTCACAAGCATTAAACGCTGTGCATTCTCAGTGGTGTTGGGTATAATGAACCCATCAACCACGGAGAATACAAATGTTCGCGATCCAAATCCACGGTGGCTTCATGATTAAAGATTTCATGCCTCAGTTCCGTAACTGCAGCGTCACCAACAACATCGCTGAAGCGAAGAAGTTCCCGACCGCCGGCGAAGCCAAGCAGTTCATCATCGACCACCACATGGAAGGCACGAACAAGAAAACGAACAAGGTCATTCCCGCGTAATTTCTTATTTGTCAGCTAATGCTATAATAATTGCGTTTGCTGCTGAGTAACGCCAAAACGCGGAAACCTGCAATGTCATAAATAGCTGATCCACCGATTAGCTAAGATTATGACAAAGAACACAGACTTCCGCTTGCCTTTCAATGACCTGACAAACTACGTTCCGCAGAATTTGCGGAACCCTGTCATTTCGTCTTTGATCGATAACCTTTTCAATCGGTTCATGACTCATGACGAGAGTGTGCCGCTGTACGGTTATGTTGGCCGCAAGCCTGCCTCACCTGACGATCGTTCACCACGCGTTCCGCAACCAAGCGTTGAGCGCGACATCAATTCCATCGTGCCTGTGCTCAACTTCAAGTTGGGTCCAGATCGTTACGCATTCACAATCGAAGACCTGATCGCGAAGGCAGAAGCCATCGGCATCTCGCCTGGCTCATTGTCTTGGATGTATTCCCAGGGTAACAACTATCTGCCGCCGATCGACCTGGACAAGTTCACGAACTTCTTCAACTATTACTGGGTTGCCAAAGCATTGCCGGCTGTTCCATCATTGTCCTGGAATCCTACACTCGCGCCGGAATACTACACGATCGCTGCACCACTTCCAGCAGACCTGAACAAGCTGAACGTTGTTGCAGCATCAACAAAGAACACTGTGCTGACTGGTACTGGTTTCGGTAAGCTGTCGTTCCGTATCACATTCACGTCGCCAACTGCGTTCACCATTACACCGATCGGTACGCTGGGCGCATATACGCCTATCGCGTCGTCATTCAACCTGACAACGAACAACGATCACTTCGCATACCGTGTACAACAAGGCACAGATGTGAAAACTCTTCTGGAGTTCGACATCACCCGTGATGAAGTGTTTGACCAGTTCGGCAACAGCATTGGACTTTCCGGATTCGAAACCGGAGATGAATTCTACATCGATGTGCAGTTCCTCACCCGCAACTACACGCTGACCTTCAATGGTGCGCCTGGTGTCAAGGGCAAGTTGACCCACATCAAGACGCTGAACGAATACCAGATCATCGACAATGTTCGCGTATCTGCTGGCGACCGTGTACTCATCAAGAGCAATTCGGTCACTGAAGACGGTATCTACATTGTTTCCGCTGGTGAATGGAAACGTGCACCAGACTTCGATGGCGAAACCCGCGTTGCTGGCGCTCGTGTGTTCGACAAGAACCGTAACACGATGTACGTCTCGATCGTCGGTGGCGGTGGGCTTGGTTTCAAAGTCGAAGGTACCGCTGGTGAAGCTGTGTCAAATACGAATCAATGGCAAGAAGGCAACTACTGGGTTTCCGGTGAGAAGCTGGCTGACATGGGCCTTGCACGCTCGGACGTGGTCCAGGCGGTGCGCCCAATCATCGAATACGCTGGTGACCTTCAGCTGAACAGCTACGTGAAGAACGGTGTACCATCGGATTCCGGTTCGTCTTACAAACAAATCAAGACTGAATTCAACCAGCTTCCGATGTTCGACCTGTTCCGTTACGATGGTTCGCACTCGGGTCTCGTCTCTTCTGTATTCTACTACGAAGAAGACCTGACTGCGGAACTCGATTTGAAACTGCAGAAGCGTGTCAAGAAGTCCACAAACGATTCCGCAGACTTCATCTTCAACCACGGTATGGCCGATGCTGATGGACAGTTGCTGTTCGTCAAACGTTCTGGCAAACTGAAAACTATCTGGCATGCTGGTTACTATGAGCCAACAATCGTTGATGTAACGTATGGTGGCGCTGGTAACGGAACTCTCGATGGCTTGAAAGCAATCGGGTTTGCTCAGCAACAAGTCTGGACAATGGTTGCTGAAACACCAACTACATTCACAATCTCCGGCTCGAAGATGCCTGTGCTGCCATCGCCTTACAACAAGGTAACTGTTGGCACACTCTACAAGAACGGCGAACTCGAATTCACCATTCAGCCTGGTAACATTGCATTCACGCCTGGTGACAGCTTTGTGATCCGTGTTGCCAATATGGAATCTCCTCGCTACGTATACCGTGACGAGAACGATGGCATCTACGACCGTCTCGGTGGACCTGCAATGGACCCGAACGGCGAAGGCGCATGGCAGATTCCACGCACATTCTACAACAACCCGTACAACGATTCCCGTTCGCCTGCACCAGAAGGTTCACTGTACTCCCACTTCCGTGGTATCCTGACGAACCAGGTTGAAGGTCAACCTATCGATTATGCATTCGGCGGCAGCATCAAGCTCTGGAGCGAACAGCAAACTCTGTTGGCTTCGTTGTTGATGCAACGCGACATGACGCCTGTCTCTGTGATCGATTTGGCACAGCGCCAGTACGAAACCGCTCTGAACACCGTCAAAGACATTTACAACCAGCAGAAAGCCAAGTTCGGACCTGTCAAAACGTACGATGATCTGGTGAAACTCTTTGACCTGATCCAGAGCATCCGTGCAAAGGACAATGATGTCCGCTCGGTCCTGTACGATTCGACCTCGCCTTTGGTTGGTTTCCCAGCAACGCTGCCGCAGCTGGGACTGGCTGAACTCGTTCAACCGACATTGGACTTCGATACTGTCCTTGGCCGCATGGTCCTGGTGCATCACGATGGCCACAAATCCCTGGTTGAAACCGATGACACCCTGAATTCCCTGATGCTCCTGGTCGAAACCCGACTCTATGAAGGCATCAACCCGAATGCTCGCAAGTACGACTTCACTCAGCTGAAGAACGATCCGGAATACCAGGATCAGCTGAAGAAAGAACTGTTTGCGTTTGCAGCAATGAACGGCCTTGATCCACTGGGTTCGGACTATGTTGCGACCGATCCATTCACCTGGAACTATTCGAAAGCGACTGGACTCCCGGCTGCAATGCCTGAAAAGATTCCAGGTCGTTGGCACGAACTCCTGAAGTCACATCAGGCAATGATTCAAGGCGTGATTCCGACAGAACGTCCGAACCTGGAACCGTGGAAGCTGATGGGTTATCCAACGTACGATGCATGGTGGGCAACTGTTCCTGCTGAGAAACGTGCGGCATACGTTGGCACGAAGTTCGATAATTCCTGGGTATCTGCTGGCGCTGTCAAGGCTGTGGATACCACGCCAGGCATCACGCCTCTCTTCGGTCTTCAAACAATTGATGGCGTGCAACTCGTTGCAGGCGATCGCGTGCTTCTGACAAATGAAACCGCGCCAGAGAACAATGGCATCTGGGTTGCGGCTGCAAGCGGCTGGCAACGTGCTATGGGACTCCCGGCAAAATACCTGGTGACTGTGACGGCTGGCACACAACGTGGCGGAGTCTGGGGTAATACCGGTACGAACACCTTTGCGCAATCCCGTTCCTGGTCGAATCTTCTGTGGTCGGACATCCAGGCAGCGCGTCCTGGTCTTCGCCTGAGCGTCAACACGGTGACGGATGAACTCCTGCCACCGTACGTCAACGCGAATGCTCAGTCTGCACAGAATGCACTGACGAACATTGTACCACAAGGAACCTCGCTTGGATACAGTTTTGGCGATATGTCGCCAATCGAAACCGTCTGGTCGCGTTCGCTGGAATACGGTTACGCACGTGCTCGAGCACTGTTCCGTTACGATCCACTAGCATTCCTCGGATTCTGCTGGGGATTCAACTGGGTTGAGGTCGATGGTATCCTGTACGATGGCTTCGACATGTCGATGCCAGGACACAAACGGTTCCGACTGCATGGCGACCTGATCGCTCCGGTTGCCCGTACACCTATGACCGTGACCGGCAGCGGCACGGCTGTGGTGACGTACAATGCCTACGATAAGAATCGCAAGCAGAACTTCACCGTCACTCGTGATGGAAAAGTTCTTGGTTATGCGACCGTGGGAACACAGGCGGTCATCGGCGGTCTGACATTCACCATCAAGGATGAAGGTCATCCGTTCCGTATTGGCGACCGTTTCGAAATTACCGATACTTCAGCCATCTTCGTTCCAACGACGACCTACAAATACCTGGGCTTCGGTCAAGTATTCACCCACGCGCTTCGCGAAACCTCGATCGATACCGAATCCTCGTTCGCGGTATCTGCATTCCGTGACTGGGAAGTCAACATGGGTTATCGTGCTGGTGGCCTGGTTGCGACTGATGACCTGCAGGTTTACACCAACGAAGAAACTCTTTCGACGTCCGCGTACGATCTGTTGTTCAAGAAGAACCACATTGCCCGCAATGAATGGGTTCAAGCTCTTCGTATCAGCACCATTGACATGGGTCAAAAGGTCCAGATGGAAACCGGATTCGCACCGTTTGCACGTGGCGAAGACTGGGTGTTCCGTATCGAGGGTTACAACCCGCGTTATACCTCGATCACCTACTACGACATGGACCTAGCCGGGAACCCGATCGACTTCCATGCGCTTGGAAAAGCACACAGCCAACGCGAATGGTATCACCCAACGCATATCAAGGGTACGGTCACAACTGATCTGCCATTGACAATCACCGGTGTCCAGAACGTTGTCAACTTCCTCTTCGGTTACTCGAAGTACCTGGAATCGCGTGGCTGGGAATTCAACCAGGATTGGGAATACAAGACTGATGCAGAGACCGGTCGCACTCGTAACTTCCAGCTGGAAATCGAGAAGTTCATCGACCGTTGCTACGCTGGTATTGAACTTGGCCAGGGTCACGTGGTCAACCCGTTCATCGACCGTGCTTGGTTTAACCAGGATACTGGTCTCCTGTCCGAGTTCATTGATACTTCGCTGTTCGATGTCACCGGTCACCCTGGTGTATTCGACGTTGTTGGTATGAAGTTCCACAAAGATGACCTGGACGTTGTGCGTACCAATGCACAAAGTTCTTTCGGTGCTGCGGCTCCGATGTTCTCGGCTCACATTCAGATCGATGACTTCGAGCACGTTTTCATCTTCAACAACTATTCCCAGCCTTCGACTGGTTCCGGACTCCTGTACGATCCATTCAGTGGCGCACGCGTTGTAACCTACAAGTTCAATGGTCGTAAACAAGCTACCAACACGATGCGTCCTGAGTTTGGCGGACACTTCCTGGTCGGCAACGAGGTTCACCAGAACCTCCAGGCTTCGACGGATAACATCGCGAACCTGTACGATGCGAACCATGCATTCGAGAATGAACTGACCACTCGTCATGCGCTGGCGCTGCTCGGCTTCAACCGCAAGGAATACTTCGATGACCTGGATATTTCTGAACGCACCCAGTTCAACTTCTGGCGCGGTCTCATCCAGGCAAAGGGCACAAACCTTTCCATCGATGCGTACCTGAACAACAATCGTTTCGACGATGCGAAGATCGACGAATACTGGGCTTACAAGCTGGCAGAGTACGGTGACGCGCGTCCTCGTGTTTACCCGGAACTGAAACTGTCTGTCAATGATGCGCTGACGCAATTCACGCGCCTCCAGTTCGATGCGAAAGTTCCTGAGCCAGACTTTACCCAGGTCGATGTCTTCGACGAGGAACGTTGGTTCAGTATCGATGACATGAACCAGGCTGTGCACTTTGAGGCAGCAGATGCTGGTACATTCACCATCGATGCGGAAGTCGGCAAGGTCTACAAACTTCCGTTCGTGGCAGATGAACTGGTACCGGGACAGTTTACCAAGATCAATGCAACCACCATCAAGTCGACGACCGACGGGGTCCTGACTGTTCTTGGCAAGGGTCCTGCACGTCCTCGCTTCAACCCGGTGAAACTGTTCAACTATGTTGACAATGAACTGGTGGCAGAAATCCCTGTGTGGCATCCTGCCGCAGGCATCCACACGCCTGGTGCAATGGAAGGCATCAACATCATTTCCGACCTGAACCCTGCGAAGTACAACTACTCGAAGCAGGTTGTGAACAACAACACCTACGATCCACTCCGTGCCTGGGGTAAGAACGAGGTTGGTCGCGTCTGGTTCGATACCCGTAACCTCGCTTACGTTCCTTACTACGATGCAACTATCTTCCCGAACCTGGACGAACGCCTGTCCCGTTGGGGTACGCTGGCTGACTATGCAACCGTCGATGTGTATGAGTGGACACAATCCAGTGTTCCGCCAAGCGAGTTCGATGCGCTGGCTCAGAAGCAAGCAGGTGATGCTGCGCTCGATCCTCAGACGAAAGCGGCAGGACAAGTTGCGCAGAAGCAAACGTATTCGCGTGAACGTCGTTGGGGAGTTCGCCCGATTGCTTGGTCATATTCCTCAGTTCCAACCGATGTCGACTGGGAAGCTACGCCACCAATGGCGGGCGGTTCGACCAATGCGAACCTGACACTTGCCAGCGGTCTTGCTATCCTGGATCGCGGTACATTTGCAGGTTACGGCATCACGGCTGGTATGCACCTCGGTGCGTGGAACAATGATCCGGCAAATCCGAAACCGCTGAGCGAATACCTGATCGAGGATCGTTTCTTGAAACTCATCATGGGCGAAAACGGCGGACAGTTCTCTCAGGCTAATGTCAACGACTACACCATAACGATCGATCTGCTGGCGCATACAGAATATGCCGGACAGTTTGATTTCTCGGCTGTGACCGTCCTGACCGAAGGAGAACTTCCAACGATCACGATGACGCACATCGATACCGACACTGCGGACACCGAGCTGGTGACTGCGGACGACATCAACTTCGATGCTGGTCAATACACGATCATGTTCCCGGCATTCGGCATCCGTGTCAATGTTGCATCGAAGGGTATTCGTCCATCGACAGACATGCTGGCAGCGATTGTCCAGGGTCTGGCAGATCACATCACGCTGCTCGATGCAGCGACTGTGACTCCTATTGTACCATCAGCTGACGTCGATTTGTCGAATGATGTTGTGCTGCAAACGAAGATTGCTGGTAAGACTGGTGCAACGTTCACTGCTACCTCGACGATTGTCCCGGGAACTATCACGGTGTTTGTTGATGACAAAGTCACAACTGCGTATACCATCAACGGGAATACGTTGACCGTGCCGGCTCCAGTCAATGCCAAGGTCGATTTCGTGGTTCACCAAGACCTGGAAGAGACACAGAATTCTCGTTACGGCTGGAGGGTTTGGAATGTTCCGACCCAGGCTGAACTGAACCGCGATGCGGAACCTCCGTTCTCGTCCTGGAAACCGTACGTTGGTGACTTCACCGAGCCGACAACCGTGGGCCTTGCAATGATCCAGGAAGCAGTTGAGTATGCGAAAGCACCGTTGACTCTTCGTAATGGCGAAGTCATCGAGCGATTCCAGACGACCTGGACCGAGTGGTCTGTCCTGCAAAACGTTGTTCTTTCTGCAACAGCAGAGGTAACGGGTCCTGTCACATTCACACACGATGTGGCAATGGAACCATCGCGCGTCTCGGTGTACGTCAACGGTATTGCCCAGCTGAAAGCTGCGTTCACCATCAATGGCAAAGTCCTGACCGTGAACAGCGTTCCAGCTGGTTCAGAAGCGACCGTAATCATTCGTAAATATGAGCCGACGATCAAAGAGCTCGCATTCGATCCTGACGTTGCAGAAGACCTCACGTTCCAGAAACAATACCAGCAAGACTACGAATACGTGGCAGTCCCTGTCCGCGACCGTGAAGGCGCGCTGACAACGACCCTGTATTACTTCTGGGTCAAGAACAAGACGACGCCTGCAGTTGGCAAGAAGCAATCTGTGCAAGCAATTGCACAAGAACTCCGTGAGGGTCCAGAGAACTTCCTGACATTCCAGAACATTTCTGATTCGGCTCCGTACTTCTACGATGCCATCACTATCTCTGGCCTGTCGTACATCGTGACGAAGGACAACACGTTCAAGCTGCGTTTCACCAGGAACTTCACGCTCCGTGATGATCCGGAAGAGCTGAACCTGAAGAATGTTCACACTGAATGGGCGCTGATGCGCTTCGGCCAGAAGAGCAGGATTCCGGAAACGCTGTGGAACAAGCTGGTGGATTCTGTTGTTGGTATCGATCAGGCAGGCAACACTGTGCCTGCGATCCGCCGTGTTCTCTACGATGAACGCAATGGAACCCGCACACAGTTCGGCTTCGGACCAGAACAAACGTTGGCGCCATCGGAATTGCTCAAATCGTCAATTGCCCATACTATCTTAAATACCAGGCTGATCAACGAAAGCTCACCAACAGGCGCACCAGATTACATCACGTTCCTCGACCTCGATGAAAGTGACAAGTGGTTCGAGGATGCTGTGGCATCGCGTAAGACCATGACGGACATCTGGAACCAGGCATCAGTGGCACAGGTGAATGAGATTTTCTTCGCCGCGCTTGATGACATATTGGCAAGCAACTACGAATTGTCTGATATTTTTAAGACATCTCGTATTTCCGCATATAGTATTAAGGTAGTAACCGGTTCACCGATTGCACCTACATTTGAATGATAAAAGATGGCAAATAAGAACGCGCTGAACAAGAATAGCCTGTACGTTCAGAGTCTCGTGGATTTCATTCTCGATACGAAGCCGTATCACGTGAAGCTGACGGAGATTGTCGAAGAGTACCGATTCTTCGACGATGTCAAGGTCAAGATTGACGAACGCTTCTCGTCGAAGATGAAGATCGATTCGACCTGGATGTACAACTATTTCTCTTCAGCAAATCCAATGTTCAGGACGATGCCGGCTCACGCGCTGACATCTCCGACATTCCGTGCTGAAACCCGTATCGTTGGCAAGGACGAGAACACTGACCTGGCATTGGTGCCATACGTCTATTCGAAGAAAGCATTCGACGGTGTTGGTGTCAATGCTGTGTACGTGCGTCACAAGGATTTCACCGAAGCCCTGACAGAATCGGCGGACTATTTCCAGAGTCACGGGTCATTCCAATTTCAGATCAAGCAAACGAAGAACGCGAATGGCGACCTCGATCCGCTCTGGTCCTCGACGCCCGATGATGACCTGATTACGGAAGCCCGTCGCACGACCCGTGCCAACGCGCTGGACCGTAACAACCCGAACAGCGCGATCAACCGCATCTCAGGTTTCTTGCTGGAAATCAATGCAGCTGTCAAGTCGATTGGCGGACACGCTGACGTTCAACGAGAACTGAATGATCTTTTCGCCATCGTGAACAACAACGATCTGCCGCAGAGCTATGAAGCACTGCTGGCTTGGTTGGCGATTCCGAATGACCGTGGTATCCTGGTTCCGCTCGATGCACCAAAGGATCGTGAATACTACGAGCAACGTTTTTCACACTACAGTTCGCCATTGTTCTTCGGCATGTTCACCGACCTCGGTGTCCGTGAAAGCGGCCGGATCGAGTATGCGAACGGGCAAAGTGCTGGCATCCGTGTCACGAACCTGAAAGTTACCACCGGTAAAGAAATCGAAGAGTGGACATTCGTTGGCACAGACATTCCTGGTTTGTACCGGGTCAATGGATCATCGAGCGGATTCATCGGGTTCGTTTCGCCTGGCGATTCGTTTGATAACGGACGCGTCTCATTCAACACTTCGCCGGTTGGTGACTTTGTCCCAGGCGACACGTTGTCGATCACACCGACTCGCAAGATCGTTATTGGCGCTGATGCACCACTGGAAACCTGGAACATCATCAAGGTCAATCCGATCGCACACGATCGTCCACAGTTTACCTCGGCTCGCTTTGGCCACATCGAAGATTTGTCCGGAAACATCGGAGGCGTATCGCTTCTCGACCCGACACTTCCAACTGGCGACATCGTTCTGACGTCGCGTGGCGATGGTATCTTCTTCGACCTGGTAAGCCTGGTCGATCCAACATACACATCAGTTGTCACCGTTGGCGAGAAGTTCAATGACGGACGTCTTGGATTCACCATTGTCAAAGGACCAACAGATTTTCCGAAGGGCGATCGCTTCTACATTTCCATCGAGAACAATCCAGCTCGTGCAGAGAATCTGGAACTCGGCTTTGGATATGACTTGGACCCGTACGACGATGACACGATCACGAAGTATCCGGACGGAACGAATGTCGGATTCTACTACGACGGTCGCTTCACGGATTACGATCTTACCTCGCTGAACCTGAAAATTGCAGAGAACGCTGTGAACGGGCGCAAGTGGCGTCTCCGCGCTCTGCCGGATTACACCCGCCCTATTTCAACGGTCCCTGGTCTACCAACCCCGGCGGAGGACCTGCGCATTTACTACGCGGCATCTTTCGCTTTGGAATGGTCCGATGACCTGACAAGTTGGAAACCAGCCGAAAAAGATTTGACCATATCTATTGGGTCATCGTATTCGTCAAGTGTTCATGGCATCAGCTTCACAATTGCAGAAGCATCGCGTCCATTCGTAGCAGTCAATGCACCGGACGGTTCTGGTGGACCCCGCATCGAAGGTGGTGACATCTTCAGTTTCGAAGTCGTCAACCCAGCTCCTCGCCTGGTTGAAAGCCCTGTTGGTCTTTCCTCGATTCATACGCCTCGCCTGATTATGCACAGCGATTCGTTCTTCGATGTCAAAGAAGCAACATGGACTGTTGCATTCACCGATGCCAATACGTACACTGTGACCGGTGTCAATGGCGACACGACCTATGGACCGATCACCGGGAAGATTGCGACAGCTGGACAAGATACGCGAGAAGGTCTCAGCTTCAAGGACCTTGGTTTGCACTTCACCATCGTACCGACTGGCGGACTTGGTGCTGGCGACAAGTTTGTCTTCCACACATTCGACGAGAAGCCTTCGTATCTGGTGCACGGTTCCGTAACAGGATTCACTGAGCCAGCTACTGTTGGAAAGTATTACTGGAATGGCAAGATCGGTTTCAAGATTCGTGCTCCGTACATCACGACCTACGTTGGTGGCCAGGAAGTTCGCGTTGCATACGGTCAATACAAAGTTCGTGAGGATTGTCCATCGCTCATTTACCGGTTCGTGAAGAACGCAACCGGATACCAGATCACGCGTTCTGATACTGGAGAAAGCGGATTCGGTTCTGCGACGGTTCCGTACCAGGACAAATACCTGACGATCGATCTGGCCGGCGTCACCGTGCCTGAGTTCCTGCTGACAGTCGATGCACACGACTATCCACTGTGGAACACGGCCGACGTTGTCATCATCAACCCGAAACTCCGTTCGCGACTCCCTGCGAATGGTGAAGCTGTCGTCATCGAGAAGACGGAAGAGGGTCGATTCAGCCTGAACCTGGTTCCAGGCACCGCAAATGTTTCGGCTCTGAATCCTGTTACGATTGACCAACGTTTCATTGATACAAATACGCGCGGTGAGAAACGTGTTCCGCTGGCGCAAACCAGCCCAGAGACCGCTGTGCTCCAGGGTTGGGTGCCACTCACCACGACCAGGATGGACAGCACAACTTCAGTTGCTGAGTTCTCGGATTCGGCGACGAGTTTTGTATTCAAGGCATCATCCAACAATCAAACTGTCGGCACACTGAAGAACAATGTCTTCGAGTGGGACCCTACGTTCTACGGCCAATATCTCCCGCTGAACGCGGAAGCGAACCTGATGATTCAGGGAACTGGCTGGAACGATCGCGTCTCGGCCCGCATCACAGAGTCGATCAAGTTCCTGCTCGGTGGGGGACCGCTGACAGAAGACTGGATGTTCCATGACGACATTCACGTGACGATCGACGAATACAACAAGATCGACACGAAGCTGCTGTTCACGAAAGAATACTACGACAAAGCGAAGATCATCACCCGCGATTCGAAAGGTCGACCACTGACACTCGGTGGCATGTCGCCAACTACAAGCGATGGTGACTCGATCAACGTCAATATCGAGGACGGTCCGTTCGGTGGATTTCTGACGGGTTACGACAACGTGCCTTACGATACCGAGGGCTATGATACCAGTCAGCCGCCTGATCTTCAGTCGATGTTGTCAAAATACAGCATGACAGATGTTGAACGTGCAGACATCATTGGACAGTGGAACAACTATCTTGAATCGCCTACGATTCCAACGACCGAGGCACAGTGGGCTTTCCTCCGTGCAGCTATTGCCGGTGACCCGAATCCTGGATTTGTAACAAACGATTTCGGTTTCCCGAACGTTGGTATGGGTATGGACATCGTGACCAACCCAGAAAATGCTGCGTCGGCAAGTATCGTTGAAGCCATGACCGTGCGGGCTGTTGGCAAAGGCAATGCGTTGGAAGTGAACAACTTCGACATCGGACTTCTGGATCAACTCGACGAAAACACCGTCATCATGTATTCTGGCTCGATGCCGCCATTGCCGACAACGATTCCTGCTGGAACTACGTATGACAATCTGGAAACACCTTTGGTTGTCGACGAACCTGCACTAGTATTTGAAATCTCGTTCAATGCACCGGCTTCTGTCCTGGCAACATTCTCGCCGAAGTTCTCGATCTGGTTCCCAGGCGCGACGAGTGCTGTCCAGGTCGCGGTTGTTGAGCTTGTGAAACCTGGCGTTTATCGATTCAGTCTCGCTCGTCCGTCGAAACTGAAGATTACTGTAGGTTGAGGATTACGATAAATAGTCCGAAACAACTCCATACAACAAGGAATAAAATGCAAGAAGCACTTAAGACTACAGTTACTGGACACGTCCTTATCAAAGATGACCTCGGTAATGTGCTTGTTGATAAGCAAAACGCGATCCACCCGAAGAACATGGCGACCGCCATTGCTCGCGGGTTGTCGAATACTGTCAACTACCAAATCTACAAACTGAAGCTCGGCAACCAGGGTACGTACATTGACAGCTCCCAGCAGATCGTGTTTCGTCCGCCAAACGTTTCTGGCGACACTGCTGACCTGTACAACCCAACGTATGTTGAAGTTGTTGACGATAGCGACGCATCTGTTGGCGGCGGTAACTCCGTCACGTTCACGAACATTCCTGCCTCGACACAAACCCGCGTGATTATCACCGCGGTTGTCTCGGCAAATGAAGCTGTGAATCGTCCAACCGACGAAGCAGATTCAGCTACGCCTACAGCTGATCCAACAACTGACGCAAGTTTGAATCCTGACAGCCAATTCTTCTTCGATGAACTCGGCCTGTTCACGAAAGAAACTTCTGGCGTGATGCTTGATGGCGCTGGTGAACTGATGTTGTCTCACCTTATTTTCTCCCCGATTGAGCACACTGGTTCCCGCGAGCTGACGATTGTTTACTCACTGACAATCTCTGTAAGCTGATTGTTGTCATTTGTTGAAGGGCAACAATGCGTTTAACTTTTCGCCAGGGTATAGCTAGATACCAGACTGACGTCTATGCGACACCCTCGTTTCTGCAAAAGAACGGGGAGTTCATCGATCTGATCGTCAGCCCCGATCCGACAGTTATCGTCTTCGCACACAAGGCGGCAACATATGTCATCGAAGAGAACAAGACAGTTCTGAAAGCGTGGGGTCCATTTACTGGAAACGCTACGCGTTATCTCTATTGGGACATCAATCTTTTGGACGGCTCGCTCACGCGTGGTTACACCGTGTTCGCCCCGATCTATTCAACAAATGAACCGACGAATCCAGGTAACGACCAGCACTGGTACGATAAAACAAATCACCAGATGAAAGTCTGGAGCAATGGACGTTGGAATGATAAACTCCGCGTCTTCGCTGCAGTCTATTCATCGCAGGCAGTTCTTCAGCCACAACCACTCGGAAGCCAGGCAGGAGAGAACGGCACGTTCGAGGGCGGCAATCTTGTCCGCGACTCCTACAACAAACCGCTGCGCCAATCTGACGGAACATTCGTCACTTCGGCCACAAATCTTTCTGTCGTCAATGCAGCCGCAAATACGGTTACGCTAGAAGCAGAAGTCGTTACGGCAATGGCGAAAGAAAACATTCCGAAATTCAGCTTCGTCCAGGTCGATCAGAACAAACTCGTTCGCCTCGCCAGGAGCGATGACTGGCGCACACGCATTGTTGGTATCACACCCGAAGACATGTACATCTCGGAAGTTGGCAAACTTGTAACGACTGGTTTAGTCCGCAATGAACAGTGGAACTGGGCTGTTGAGGATGCAGGACGCCCTGTATTTTCCGGGGTGACCGGTGAAGTTACATTGTTGCCACCATCGCATGGTGTTCTGCAAATTGCTGGATACGTTTACGATCGTTCAAGCATCTTTGTCAATATTCATCCTGTAACGATCCTCGACGATATTCGCACCCGCGTTCAGAATCTTCCTGTAGGTCCTACTGGTACATCACCAGTTGCAGACTTCACGATGACGCCTGAGTCTGGTGTTGCGCCTCTGTTTGTGCAATTCAAGAATGCTTCGCTCCATGCACCAATTCAATGGTCATGGGACTTTGGCAACGGTCGCATTGAATCGACCGAGTCTGAACCGGGTTATACCTTCAAGGAACCTGGTACATACGCTGTGACGCTGAAGGCATCAAACCAGTTCGGCTCCACAACCAAAACAAAAACTATCACAGTCGAAGCTGCAGATCGCGGCATTGATACAAACATCAATATTCAGTTGAGTGGTCCGCTTCAGGTCAATGTGTCCGAAGTCTTCCCAGTCCAGATTATTGTTTCGAACGCTGCTTTGAAAGCCGCTACAAATGTGCGTCGTGTCATCACGATTGATGACGTAGACAACAATCATGTTGAAATTACAGCTATGCCAGCAAACACTGTTGTCACATATCTGGGCAACACGACAATCTTGACATTGCCGACGATGTCTCTGGCATCTCGACAAAACGTTACGGTTGCATTCTCGATTAAGGCGCCAAAGAAATCAAGCGTTATCAATATCCGTGCAGCAGTTATCAGCGCAGAGCGTGACAGCTCGCTGAGCGATAACGCCACAGCTTTGTCGATTAGGGTGAAATGATGGCAACAACTATCCCAAATGAATCGCTGAAGCTAATCTATCTCGTACAGGAACTCGGCGAATATGCCGTAGTTCCGAATGGCGCGATTGTAAACATTGGTGGCGTAACGGGTCCTGCGTTTACGGTTGGTGGTGTACCTGTCATGCTGGCCGATGGAACAACATCGGACGGCGGAAGCAGTTCCGCACTGAAGCAAGACTTCCAGAACGTTTATCTGACATCTGTCGGCGAAGCCTTCATTGACTTCACGTCAGGCAAAGACTTTGTTCTTCAAGCTGTCAACAAGAAACAGTTCCGCTTTGATGCTGATACTGGTGACGTAACGATCAGCGGTAATCTGATCGTCCAAGGCAATACGTCAACAGTTGTCCACGCATCGGTTGAAACCGACCGTGTTGCGATCATTCAAAGCGCAGGCAACTACGTTCCATTCACAATGGAACCGTTGGGCGGCGTCACACCGACTGTTAACGTCGTCGACATCAAAGTTGCGCGCGGCGGCGCATCAGTATTCTCGATCGGACCAACCGGCGAGACGTACATCAGCTCGCTGAACACAGGTCTTATCAATGGCATCGACATCGTCGCACTCGCTGATGAACTCAATCAGCACGTCAATGGAACTGGCATCAAGCACGATGCAAGCGAAATTTCTTTCGATGACAGTGAACTCGATCCAATTGTCGGTGACACAGTTCAACAGGCACTGGCAAGCGTTGCACAAGTTGTCAATACGCTTACCGCACGAGACGTTGGTGACGTTCGCGGTTTCGAACACAACCAACTCCAACCTTCTGCAACCTGGGTAATTTCCCACAACCAAACAACCAAACGCGTCCACATGACAATTTGGGATGAATCCGATGAACAACTTCTTCCTGATTCCGTTACTATTTTCGATGCAAATACTGTTGTCGTTCGTTTTGGCACTCCAATCGTTGGGCGTGCTATCTTGATGATGTTCGGCGCAAATGAGATGCAACCAGCGTAAGACCTCAAATTGTTACAGGATTTTAGGGTACTCCATAAATAGACTCGAATACCAATCAGTGAGACACAAAATGAAACACATTGAAACTAGCGACATCGTACTGGCTGCTTCCTTGAAAGTCAAGGGCTATAAGCTCGACCGTATCGAGAAGCAAGGCAATCGTGGCATTTTCTGCTTCGCTGATGTCGATGAATCGGTTCTGAACGAATTTGACCTCGGGAAGAGTCTGGTCGAACCAGTATCATTCAACAATGCCATCAAGGCGTTGACGACGGCCACCCGTCGAATCATCTAAACCATAAAACGTCCAGGAGACATTACCCATGAAAATCAATGGTAGCTTAGTATTTGACGGCTCATCAGCGTCCGAGATTCAGAATCTTCGACTGCAGAAAGTCACTGCCCTTCCAGGCATTACCGCAGGCGACGTTGGTCGTCTGATTTACAACAGCAACACAAACATCATCCACGTCGGTACCAACGTAGGCAACGTCCTGTCGTGGGTTCCACTGGCAACTGGTGGTGACGCATCCGCGCTGCTCGCTGAAGTTGATCGCATCGAAACCTCGCTCGGTCTTGGCCCTGACGGTTCGTTCGATTCCGGCGCTTTCCATGAGAACTTCGCTGACGCGACGTCTTATGTTGCGCTCATCAATATGCTTCGCGATATGGCAGAAGCCGCTACGACAGCTGCCACAGCTGAAGCTGCTCGTGCAACCGCAGCTGAAGGTGCACTGGGTACTCGCGTTGACGGTGTAGCTGCTGATCTGGCAACTGAAACCACTCGTGCAACTGGTGCTGAAACCGCACTGGGTGGACGTATCGATACCGCGACAGCGGCAATCACATCAGAAACAACTCGTGCAACTGGCGCAGAAGGTGCACTCGGAACCCGCATCGACGGTGTAACTGCCGCTGCTGCGACTGAACGCACACGTGTTGATACAGCAATTGCTGATGAAACAGCTCGCGCAACCGCAGCTGAAGGCGCAAATGGTACTGCGATTGCAGGTGAAATCACTCGTGCAACTAATGCTGAAACGGCACTCGGCGATCGTATCGACACAGAAACCGATGCTCGCGAAGCAGACGTCGCAGCACTTGACGGACGTATCTCGACCGAAGTTGCTGATCGTACCGCGGCTGACGCAGATGCCGCTGCCGCGCTCGCATCTGAAGTTGGGCGTGCAACTGGTGCTGAAACGGCACTCGGTGCTCGTATCGACACAGAAGCAACTGATCGCGCAACCGCAATCAGCAACCTCCGCACCGAAATCGGTTCGACCATTGCTGGTCTGACCTGGGAAGCACCAGTTGACTTGATCGCTGCTGATGTTGGTACTGTCGACTTGACTGGTTTGGCAAATGGATACCGCATCGTCGATCTGGCAACCATGGCAATCCGTACGGTAACTGGAGGCGCACTTGGTGCTCCAGAACCACTGGTTGATGGCGCAGCATTCTTCAATCGCACCAATGACACTGGTTACGTCTTTAACGGTACCGCAGTAGTTCCATTCTCGGGCGCATCATCGTTCGTAGCCGGTAACGGTCTGGTAATGACCGGTAACCGCGTCGACGTAGTTTCGGCATCGGGTACTATCACTGTTACCGAAGACAGCGTAGACGTTGCTCAGTCTGTCCTGACTTCGATCAGCGACAACGCTGCAGCAGTTGCAGCAGAGACAAGTCGCGCAACCACCGCTGAAACTGGTCTTGGCCAGCGTATCACCGACGAAACCGCGGCTCGCGTAGCTGCGCTGGAAGCTGAAGCAACCGCGCGTACAAACGCAATCACTACTGAAACGACCCGTGCAACTGGCGTAGAAGGCGCACTGCGTACTGACGTCGATGCAGCAACCGCAGCAGTCGCGACCGAAGTAACCAACCGTACTGCAGCCGTTAACGGCGAACGCGACCGTGCAACCGCAGCTGAAGGCGCACTCGGAACCCGCATCACCAATGAAGTTGGTACTGCAGCAACCAATGCAGCAAACGAGCTTGCTCGCGTTGAAGGCCTGGTCACCACAGAAGTTGGACGTGCAACCGGTATCGAAGGTACGCTCCGCACTGACCTCGATGCGCTGAGCAGCACTGTTGATGCAAACGCAAGCGCAGTCTTTGACCGCGTCAGCAAGATGTACTATCTGTACGACTCGCGTGGCGGTACTCAAGGCGATGCTGGTTCGAAAACAACTCACGTTGTTACCCACAACATCGGCTGCATGTTCTGTAACGTCACTGTCATCGACGACACCAACAACGTCGTTATTCCAGAATCGATCGTCTTCGATTCGAATGACCAGCTGACGATTACCTTCAACACACGAATCTACTGCAAGGCCGTTATCATGGGTCTTGAACCACCAGCAGGTTGATTGACTGAAGTAAGCTAAAAGCTAGAGGGTCGGCAAATGAATTTGTCGGCCCTTTTTTATTAGTTGATAAATACCTAACGCAATCACGCACACAAAGGAACATAACATGAAGTTCTACGGCAATGCAAATCTCCAGCAGAACGAATTGCAGCAGGCAGTCATCCAAATCGAAGAAGCGTTCCCACGCAATCCGAATGTTGGCCGACTTGCATTTGTAAATCGAATTCTCTATATCTGCGTAAGCGTCACCAATGGTCTCCCTGTCTGGGTTCCGTTGACACGTGAGCTTACACTTTACACCCACACCCAAGACGTCGCTGCAGATGTTTGGACTATCGATCACGGACTGAATACCACTGGTGTTCAAGTGCAAGTGTTTGACAACCAAGGTCGTGTAATCATCCCTGACGAAATCACCGTGGTCGACAACAACACCGTCACCATTGAAGTTTCTTCGCCAATGGTTGGTCGTGCGACGGTTCTTAGCGGTCACAACGACGGATCAGTGAAGCCGACGTACGCTTACACACACTATCAAAGCACCCCGGCAGCTACGTGGATCGTCAACCACAATCTGGGTTACAACCCAATCGTTCGCGTCTTCATCGGCAACAACGAAGTTCAGCCGCTGGGAATCGAACATACGTCGAACACGTCACTCACAATCACGTTCTCTCAGCCGTACGTTGGTCTTGCGAAGTTGGTGTAATCATGCCTCTATCTTCGCTTCCAGCAGTTACAGTCCGCCACGTCCAGACTGCTCCACAAGCAGTCTGGAGAATCGAGCATGGCCAAAACGGCTATCCGGTGGTGGACGTGTACACGACAGAAAATGGTTCTGTCCAAAAGATTATACCACTTCGTGTTGAGTATGTGGATGCGAATATCGTAAACATTTACTTTACAGCAGCACGAACTGGCTTTGCAACGGTGGTGGTCTAATGAGTTCATACATTCACAAACAAACGCAGTCCAGCACTAACTGGTCAATCACACACAATCTCAACGGCTATCCGTTGACTGATGTCCTGGTCAACATAACTGGTCGTGTGATGAAGGTTTTGCCGAAGGCAGTTGAATACGTAGATGCAAACACCGTGCGTGTTACATTCTCCGAACCGCAGACTGGCACAGTTCGTCTGTTCGCGCAAGGCGCAAATGCCATCGATCTAGTGAACGTTGTCGCACCTGTCGCACCTGAAGGTACGCAGCCAGTTGCCGTTAAAGTCGAAGAACCATATTGGAGCAATGTTAGTTCGTTGATCCACATGGAAGACGGCGCGGTGACTGATGACAAAAATAACACTGTCACTCTAAAGGGTGGGGCAACAATCTCGACTGCAGATTCCCGATTCGGCACGTCAAGCCTGTATCTGCCTGGTGACAACAGGGCAAAGCTTTTGGTTTCTGATTCGCCTGGTTTGGCATTCGGCACAGGTGATTTCACAATCGAAATGTTTATCAAACCTGTAGGGCAACAAGCATCTATTGCAGGTTTGTTCTATCAGCGTACGTCAAACAATCTCGTGTTCTGTCTTTACAATGGTAAATTGGCACTGTGGAATGGTACATTCTATTCGTCAATTATCGATGTTCCTTTGGATGTTTGGTCGCACGTTGCTGTTTCGCGTGTTAACGGTGTCTTGAAGTTCTTCATAAATGGCGAACTATCAGGTACAGCACAAGACAGCACCAACTATACGCAGAACAATGGACCAACTACGATTGGTAGTGATACTGGCGATTTCAACCAACCGTTCAAGGGTTACATTGACGAAATTCGTGTGACAAATAATGTTGCTCGCTATACTGGAACATTTACACCACCTACAGAAGCATTTAGTCAGTATCAATAAACAAAAGGAGAAATATATGGCAGCATTCCTCAGCCTAATTGGTGGTATCAGAGGCATTGCTGTAATTGCTCTGCTCCTCGCACTGGGTGGATGGGCATTCACCCAGAAGCGACACGTTGAACAAGCTGAACTCGCTCGCGACCAAGCAATTGCGCAGCGGGATCAAGCTGCTGTTGAGCGGGACAAAGCAATTGCTGCAGCGCAAGTAAACGACGCGACAATCAAGCGATTGGAACAAGAGAAAAAGGACATCAACGATGCGCTAAATACTCTTGCGTCGGCTAAAGAAACAAATCGAGAAAATACCGTTACACGCGAAGTTATCATCCAGAACCAGGCAAATGTCCCAGCAAATTCGGCACAGGCAGCTCCTGTGCTTGGGTCAATCATCGCTGAAGTTCAGGCGGATCGTGTTCGTCGGCGCGCTCAATAATAACGCACCGAGGGTCATATGAAATTTATACTTATACTAGCCGCAGCGCTTGCAATGACAGGCTGCGCAACAGGAAACGGATTCACCAACACAGAAGTTGTTACTGCCAACCAATACGTTGTGCGGACGGCACCTGATGCTTTGAAGACTCTGCCTCCACTGCCGCCTGCAATCGCAAACCCAAAGACTGCGACGAATACACAGGTTGCAACCTTTATCAATAACACCGAGCAGTACGTTGCCGATCTGGAATCGATGATCCAGACGCTGGTCAACTTCTACGAGAAACCGGTTACCACTGCCGAAGCTGGCACAATGCAACCGGTCACTCCACGTTCTCCAGCGACGCCAACCGGGTCACGTGTGATTCAGCCGCAGACGACCACAGCGAATGCTACGACGCCTGCACAGCCATCACGTTTCTCTACGGCTCTATCGAGGGCGCGTGCTGCACTTGTAGGAAAATAATAAATGTCATGCTGTCCAGATGCACCTGAGATTACTGCTAGCGGATCGGGAGACGATGATGCAATCTCCCCATCGATGGAGATGGGTGCTGGCGAAAGTGTAGAGTGCTTTGTCCGTCGTGCCGGAGATTCAACCGGTTGGCTGGACGACAAAACGGAAGACGTGCCTGACAAGATCGCGAACACTGACATCCCGCTCATCAAGGGCACGGATGTCAATGTTACATTCAAGCTGACCCCGAACTCTACAAAAGAAGCAACCTCGTGGACATTCACGTGCGATCCTCCATTGCCTGATGGAGTCACGTTCACAAATGGTGTTCTCAAAGGTTCATTCCCGAAAGACGTGTACGGCAAGAAGTTCAAGCTGACTGTCACCGCAGAGCCTGGAATCGATTCACGTTCGTTCATTTTCTCTCCAGCAAAAGCAACAGGATCGAATTCGATTTCGTTCATTCACCCGTTGCCTGGTTCCCACGTCACTTCGAAGTTTGGTCCTCGCATTCCACCAAAGGCTGGAGCCAGCTCGCGTCATGGCGGAGTAGACTTCTCAGTCAAACCGAATCCACCGGCAGATGTTCTTGCAGCAGCCGATGGCGTCGTCAGTTTCCGTGGCACTATGACAGGTGGCGGAAATGTCCTGATGGTTCAACACTTCAATGCGGCTGGTCAACCACTCTGCTCGACTGTGTACATGCACTTGGCCGCATTCTACGTTGCGAAAGATCAACGAGTCGTTGCAGGACAGAAGATTGCAAAAGAAGGCAACACAGGTGTCGGCACCGGTCCACACTTGCACTTCGAATGCAGGCTTCCAGATGGCACGAAGATCGATCCGCTTCCACTCATCAAGGGAACGATCAGTGTTGCAAAACAAGTCGACGAGAATAACGAGGCTGTTGGTTCTTTCGACACGCAAACAAACAATGGCGCACTGACTGCAGAGAATGCTGGTGCGAAACAATCTGGCTGCGAACCATTCGGGCCTTCGTATCCTGCACCGAAGGGTGTCGGCATTGAAGCACCATCCGGCGATGCATTCGAGAAGGCTTGGTTCTTCACGATGAAACATGAGGTTGGACCACACTGGACGGCAGAATTGCCTACAACTCCAGACGTTGCTGCAGGAAAAATAGATACAGAGATTCAGCGAAAGAACTGCGGGCTTGTTACAAAGGCAGGTTTCCCTGGTGGCGTAACGAAGTTTGGTATCGCGCAGAATCCCAATCCCGATCTGAAAGTCATGCTGATTGATTACGCGACTGCGAAGCAACGCGGATTCAACGGATACTGGAAAGGCGGACCGGCCGCAATCGAGAAAACAAAACCGAAAACGGCAATCATGTTGTTTGACATTTGCTTTTTGCATGGACCTGGTAATGGTCGTAAAATGGCAGAGCGTGCAGGTATTGCTTCAATAGCAAGTGATGAAGAAGCGTACACTGCATTGTCAAGGGAACAACGGAAATTTATCTCAAGTCTCAACAACGCGGATCGCTATACAGGTTGGTTCACACGAAATGCCGATCTGCTTGCGTATGTTAAAGGAATATCATGACAACGAAATTTATGACCGCAAAGACGGTCAAGCTGCCAATGCTATCTGTCGATTATGAGACAGGGCGAAGCATGATAAAGAGCGGTGACATTGTAAGCTTTTACACGTCACACGAAGAAACTGTTCTGCACAGGTTCACGACAGAACCTATTCTCTGGTTCACTGGCTCGAGGATTTATCACACTGGCGTTGCTATTTGGGTTCGCATCGCTGGTGAAGATCGCCTGATGCTTTGCGAAGCAGTAGGTGTTGGACGACGCATTGTGAATATGTCGAAGTTCAAAGATCACAAGATGGAAGTTCATCAACGCCCTGACGATGTGCAGCAGCTCAGGGTAGAAGCATTCATGATGGACGGTATCGGCCAAGGGTATGCGTTTGGCACACTGATTACGATCGGTCTGAAAGAATGGGCTGGATACGATCCGAAGCCTACGCCAAACAACAAGCGCGTTTGTTCACAGGTCGCAGCTGAATCCTGGGAATACGCGGGCATGCAGTTCGATACGACAGTCATCAGCCCTGGCAAACTGCGCAACACACTGATTGCGAAAGGCGTACCGACATTTGTCATCAACGCCAACAACGGCGAAGTCGGACCGAACGATTTCTAAAGGGTTGTTTTGAAGTCTGTGATTAGATCGAGTGGGCCTGCAACACGGGCCCACAGTCGTCCGTCCTTCAGGAAGAACTGCGTATATAATCCGGCCTTCGAGGCATCCGACACAAACGTCATCGGATTCTCAGGCAATCTGGCGTCAAGATCAATCTCGAACTGCGAGCTGATCCCATAAGTTGGGAAGGTCTGCATACAGTATTTATAGGAAGTTGCACCATGCAAATCTGTCTTAATTCTCCGCTACCATCATTTGATTCGATCATGGCATCGTTCAAACCGTTGATGACTTGGCCACCAAAGTTTCCGGCGTTCCCGTCTCTGCCGAAGATGATGTTCCCGAGCTTGCCATCGCCTTTGTTCCCGTCGTTCCACGTGCCGAACTTCGAGTTGATGCTTCACGCACTTGAACTGCAGGCATTCCAATTGCAGACAACAATCTTCGGAATGATTAAACCGATGCTGGACAAACTCGGCATTGCGATTTCATCTTTCCTCCCGAAGATTCCTGGACTTCCGAATCTGAACTTGTTGGACCTGCTTTCTGGCAGCGTAGACAAGATTATTGCCGCAGTGAAAGCTGCGATCGCAAACGGATTCCATTTGCCTGGTTTGCCATCCCCGTTGTTCGCCACGCTAAAGATTCCAGAGTTCGAAGTCATTCAGACGATGCAGATTCTCATCTCGAACTACATGGGAATGGTAGCACGGTTGATTCCGGATTTGATCGGGCAGATCACGAAGAAATTCAAGCTGCCAGGTCTTCCAGCAATGCCAACACTTCCTAGCATCGGCGACATCATTGCGAAGATTCCATCAGTGCCTGACATCAAGGCGAAGATCATGGATGCGCTGGGTAATTTTGACATCATGGGCTTCATGTCCAAGATCACATTCCCTGGACTCCCAGCATTGCCGTCAATTCCGTTGCCAATGATGTTCTCATTCAAGATGCCGGACATCGAATTCAATCTGTCGCTAAACCTGCTATACAACCATCTTACCACAGGTTTTCTGAAGCCGATCATGGATTTTCTTTTGAAGACTGTGAGCAAAGTGGTATCATTTACATTCCCGAAACTTTGCGCGAATATCCCTGTTCCTGAAACGCCAGCTATTCCGGCGATAGAAATACCTCAGGTAAAGATACCACCGATCAAGTAAAACGCAGAAATAATAGCATTAGCTGACAAATAAGGAATGGTTACACGAACCATTCCTGATATGTGCCTGGGAAGTTTTCTGGTTGATACAGCCAGATACCGTCCTCGCCAAGTGTCAGCTTGATCCCGAACTTGATGACTTCTAGCGAGCCTACGAGCACAGGCGATACGGCGGTGATGAAGTGCGGACCGCCAGGGAACATGACCATAGTCCCCCGTTGCGGTACGAGTGAGAAGTTATACGCAGGAAATTCCAGCTTGCCGCCGTACACCTCAAAGCGAGGATCAAGCGGCACACCGCTTCCATAGTCCTTCAGCCAGACATAACCGACGAGGTCGATGTCTTTACGCTTCACCCATTTCTTGCGAACATACTCTGAGTTCTCGCAGCCGTGTGGTTCGCATGGCTTCTTCGGGTCCTCGAAGTACTGTTGGAAACGAGGCACTTCCATGCCTTTGATCGTTCCGTTGTAACGGTCCTGAATGTCTTGACCTACTTCAAGAATCGCTTCTTGAATCAGCTGGGACCAACCAGAATCCTTAATCAGGCGTTCGTTCTTAAACGGGTGTCCATTCTCGTCGACTGATGGTTCGCTGATACCGTACTCAGCGATGATCTTCTCGCATTTCGCAGGCGAAATGAAGTTTTCTACGACGTGGAAAGGGCTATGGATATTATCTGTCATATATTATTTCTTGAACATTGAACGAAGGTCTTTGCCGACCTTGAGAACAGCCTTGCCTTCCGATTCAACGATTGGAATTTCTAGTGAGGTACGGTGCTTGTCGACGAGAACCTCCACACGCTGCTCTGGCTTTTCAGCCGATGCTGGCCAGAACGAGAACGAGCTTTCATTCAACGTGTACGTTGTCTTCGCGCCACGAGTCATTTTCTCTACGCAAAGAACCGACGTCTCGCTATTGTGAGTGACCGCTTCAATGAGTTCGCCGTCGACCTTGACTGGGCCGAGGGATTCAAAGTTGAAGTCGTCACCACCGAGGTCGGCAGTATCGTCGTCGAATCCAGACGCATCCGGATCGGTTTCATCGTCAGTTGTTGTATCGTCATCATCCGTGCTCGTATCTTCGTCCGGGGAATCTGGACCTGGTTGATACGCATATCCTGGGCCAAAGCCATAAGCGTTCGGGCCCATCAGACCGAGCACAATATGCAGCAGGGTTTTCGGAGTTGGTTCTTCGGTGTCCACATCGTGGCCAGCCGCTTTCAGCATCTTGACCGCGTCCTTGACGTCCGCGTCAGCATCTGCTGGTGCAATGATTACAATCTTTGCCATGTTGTTTTCCTTATTTGAGGCCGGCAAGGGCTTTGAAACGTTCTTTCGTTGCGTTGATCAACGGAGCCTGCGCTTCAACAATTGAAATTGGAGTTGTCATCTTCGCATCATTCGCCATCTTCATCTTGTCGACACCGATGCGTTTGACGACCTGGTGCGTGCTTGTTGAGCCTGTTACTGGATCAGTGCAGCTGACAGAAAAGACAACATCGAACGAGACAATCGCATTGCCTGGTTCGGTGTTCACTGGGGTGATGTTGTTTGCGTAGACATAAACCATGTCTGGGGTCATCTCGTTGCTTGGCACAGGGTTCGAGATGGTAACGTCGTCCATGCCTGTAGCTTCTGGCGGAAGTTCTGGAACAGCTTGCATATCCGATGCTGGAGCGGCGAATGCCACATCCATTTCGTTTGTTGGTGAAGTCATGTTATCTCCGATAATTGATCACCTATTTATGCTTTTGCTAATACTGTCGTCCAATACTTGTTTACGCGAGTTTTGAGTTCTTCGCGGAGTTCATCCGTGAAATCGAACTTAAATTCTTGTGGGAAGCCTAAGTCAGAGACCATCAGAATGATTCCCTGCTGAATGTCGGTACCGAACATTTCATTGTGCGCTGTTCCGTAAAACAGCAGCTGAAGTGCATAGTCGTGAATCTCGGCCTTGCCCTTGACACGCGAAGCAGTCTTGAAGTCGACGATGACCGGCACGCCTTTGTATTTGCCAACCAGGTCGCATCGCCCAGCGACTTCGAGCGATGTCGAATACAGCGGAACTTCCTGTCCCCAGATTTCGTCGATCTTGTCGAGCTTCAACTTGAGTGCGTTGAACGAAGCCATGTCTGGACCCGGAACAGGTTGACCGTTAATGGGCGCATCGACCTTTTCTTTCTTCAGGTAACGTTCAGCCAATAGGTGGACGTTTGTTCCGCGGTCGGTTGCTTTCTTGGTAACAGCTGCAGCCTTTGCGTGACCGAGAGATGTCCTCCAGCTTTCGAGGGACTTGGTCTTTTCTGGAGGTTCAGTTCCGCCGAGCACTGTCGTGATGGATGGAAATGATCCGATGGGTGTGTCGTACCAGCGGCCACCAAAAGCGGTCTGCGTGGTCATGTCTTCGTATGTAAACATTATTTGTCTTTGGTAAGTAAATCGAGCATGAACTGCCCTTCAGCCTCACTGGTGATTGGAACAGCGTAATACGCTTTGCATCCAATCATGATTTCGTTTCCGGACTTGATGGCATCATCCATTTCGCTGTCTTGATAACCAGCAGTGTCAAGTTCGCTTGCAACTTCATCAGGATCGACGTTGTGCATCAGGTGGAAAAGATCGCCAACATCATTTGACCATACGAATGGGAACGCACCAATCGGGAAAACAGCGAACGGTTTACCGTAGCTTCGTGCATCATCGAATTCGCCTGTTACAAATACACCTTGACTCCGTGCCTTGAATCCGAAATTCTCGTTGAACCAATTGTCAATCGCTGTGGAAACTTCTGGCGGCATATTGCGTGGCCGACGATCCTGACGAACCGATTGCTTGAACGACCTGTTTGGTTTTCCAGTCATTCCGCGATACAACAAACCTGATGGCTTAGTATCCAGAAATATCTTGCAGTCACGTTTGATAAGATCAACGATTTCAGAGTTGCCGTACGTCTCTTGTTCGTCTTCTAGCAGTTCTATTATTTTCATTAGTCGTTTCCGAACAAATACTTGATCGTTGCTTTGACCTCACTCTTGCGGACTTGCATCATGTAGTACTCTTTGCAGGCGACCATGATTTCATTCTTCGAATGGATCGCATGGGAAAGATCAGTGTCTTTGTACTTTGCCAATTCCAGATAATGGCGAATGTCTTCTTCATCTTCGAGGTCTGTCATGTGGATGTATAGATCATCGATAGTTGGAGACCAAACAAATCTGAAATCGCCTATTGGGAATACAGCATAAACCATCCCGTATTCCATCGCAGTCCCGTAATTGCCTGTTGTAAAAACCGTGTTGCTTCGTGCTTTGATGCCGAACTTCTTGTCGAAGAAGTCGTCATAGATTTCGTGAACCCAGCGTGCGGTATTCACTGGCGATCGATTTGTACGAGCAGCTTTCCTTACGAAGAAACTGTTCGGGTCACTTGCCGTATTGTACCGGCGCGTACCACGGTACATCAGTTGCTGTCCGCACTGTTCGAGAAATGGCCCGCAATCGCGCTTAACCTTGTCAAGCGCTTCTTGCATAACGGGATCAGCTTCACTAATCTCGTTGTCATCGTAATCTTCTGCGAGCAGTTCTGCAACTTTCATCGATTGTTCATCCTTGCCAAGCGCTTGCTCAGGGATTTCTTGCGGGTGCGTTTCGATTTCAGAATCCGCACGATTTTCTTTTTACGGCTTGCGATCTTGAGCTTCATGCGAGTTGATGCTTTGGCACGTGGCTTGAAAGCAGTCTTCATGTTGGCAACGACGCGACCCTTGCGGATACCCGACGTTACTCGGAAGCCACGCTTGATCTTCCCGCCTGAACGACGGAAAGCCATCTTCACTCCTTCTTCAACCGCCTCACCATCTTGCTCTATTGTATCATCATCTTGTTGCTCTACGTCATCTTGTTCAACGCCGATTTCTTTCAGCGTCGCAAGGTCAAGAACAACACCGTTCGGATACACTTCATCACCGGTGCGTGTAAGTACGATCGAATCGTCAGTCGGCTCAACCAATATGATCTTGCTGTTTTGATCTTTGATTTCACCTGGTGATCCGTCTTCTGCGATGTCGAAAAACTTATGCAGCTGGTCGATGTCGAGCTTCAATTGGAAGCCATCACAAGACAGAATCATGCCGTGTTGTGCGAGGTGGCCGATGGACCAACCATCAGGTGTGGCTGGTCCAATATCGTCAGGGGCTTCAACCGATTCCGGTTCAACCCCTTCAACCTCGTCATTGACTTCCTTGAGCAGGTTCATTACCGATCGTCCCCTGCATCGTCATCATTGCCGGCAGCCTGTCCGCCACGCTGGATAGTATTCTTCGCCAGCAAGTCTTGCAGACGAGTCATCAGCGTGAAGACTTGAGCGCGGTTGCTCAGCGTTGCTTTGCGTTCACGAAGTGCGGTGATGATCTGGGTACGACGGCGATTCAGGACATCGTCAGGAATGCCGAGTGCTGCGACCAACGAAGTAACAGCCTGTGCGTACTGGTCATTGCCGACGTCAACATCTTCATCGACCTTGCGCGAAGCCATCTTCGACAGTTGGCTGAAGCGTGGATCAGTGTCTTCCATCACGCGATCTGTCGAGTAAGCATGAACAGTGATGTCGTCACCGTGCTTGTCCATCCATTTTTCCATGGCTTCTTGGTTCTTGAATTTCTTTGACCATGGCGTGGACTTCATGCCCTTGACACCGCGAACTTCGATCGGTACGTCTTTGTCTTTTGGTGGCTTTGGTTCTTTCTTCGCTTCATCAACTGGTTCCATCGCGTCCTGGCCTTTGATGCCCATGCGAGTTGCCAGCAAACGAAGTGCACGTTCCAGAGTCGAATCCTGTTCGATCAGCTCAGCAGTTTTGTAAATGCCGGTGCCGACAGCAGCTGGACCGCTGGTGACAACCATTGCTTCTGGCAGGCCAAGTTGAAGCAGAACGGATTCCAGAAGTTTTTGGATGAACGAGCCGCGCTTGGCTTTTGCTTCGTTGATTTCTTTGGTCGTGTAGTTGATTTCTTTGGCTTCTTGAACTCCAGCATCGTCGTCCTTGATCGTCAGACCTTTTGCTGCAGCCAGACCTTCGTACAGCGTGCTGAACGCGCGACGCACTGCGACCTTCTTGCGAAGCATGTCAGCAGCGGAAGCGATCGCTTCGGAAACTTCAGGCGTGTTCATGTAACGTCCTGGGACGCCGCACATGAAGTGGAAAGCCACCAGGCGTTTTGCCCAAGGCAGTTTCTGTTTTGCGGCCATCGCACGTGCTTGGCTGTCAAGCGGAATATTGAATCCGTCCTTGACGCCATCGCGGTCTTCACCTGGGGCTTCTTGCAGAACTCGTTCGAGGAACCTGGTACCAATTGTCATTTGCTTCTCCTGTTTGTTGTTTTCGTTTAGAACCGGTCCATCCGGGATCATGCCTTCAGCAGCCGCTGCAGGTTCGGCTGGTTCAGCCTTTTTCTTTTTGCGTTTCTTCGGAGCATCAGGATCGTCATCATCGTCGTCCTCGTCCGAATCTTCATCCTCGTCGTCGCCTTCTTCATCTTCATCTTCATCGTCGTCCTCGTCATCAGCACGAGGCTCGAGAGGTTCTTCTTCATCAGGTTCGTCCGCAGAGGTCTTTGCTTTGCCAGTACCAGGATCGACTTCAGGCGGAACATCGTCTCCACCGGCGATCACGTCGTATTGGTCATCAGCGAAATCTTCATCATCTTCTGGATCGTCGAGTTCCAGGTTCGATGTGTCATCAATTTCCAGGTCTTGGTCCGGGTCATCAGGCACACCGTCGCCATCAGCATCGTCGCTCTTCGGCCACACAACGTCGACGATGTCGAACTCAGTGGTGAGGCGGTTGATTGCTTCTTCGATGTCGTCTTCGAGACCCAACATGTTCTTCATGGCTTCTTCGAACTTGTCAGCTTGCTCAGCATTGACGTACACCTTGACGATCTTGCCGTCATCGGTTTCGAGACCGAACGGAACGGTATCAACTTCGTCGTTCAGCTCTTCAGCGCGCTCGATGTAGTCGGCAACGTCAGAGCCAGTAACGGAACCGCTGGCGTTGATGGTATTGCGCATGAGGTTGAAGCCGATGTCGCTAGCAGCGGCAGCACGGTCGACAACGTCTGTCTTACCAGCATCGGAGCCATCGGAAGTCTTCAGTGCCTGTTGCACGTTGAATTCGCGGATCATGCTGAAACCGGCATCCTTGGCTGGAGCCGGTTGCGTTTCTTGCTTTGGCGCGTCTGGTTTTTCTGCGATGTCCTTGAGTAGGCTCATTCTGTATCCTTGTCGTCATCGTCTTTCGGACGAGGGAATTTCGCCTTCTTGACGTCTGGGTTGCGTTTACGCTTCTCGGTCTTGCGGGAACGGTTGATGCCGGTGCTTGACTCTGGGTCTTTTGTATGTGACACGACATCGACTGCAGCGCCCTGTTTTGCATCAGCGGCAGCAGCGTCTTCTTCCTCGCTTTCAACTAGCGAATTGATGTCAGCAAGCAATTTCTTTTCCTGCACCATTTGGTCGTTCTCTCCATTTGCGTTTAGTAGCAGCTCGTCCTGAATTGCTTTCAAGCGGACGAACAGCGGTGATGATGGAACAAATTGTTGAACGTAGTAATACAGTTTCGAAATGATTTTGACCTGTTGGTCGTGAGTCAGGCTTTCGAAAGAAAATACACCACGCAGCAGGATATTTATGCGATCTACGTTGAGTCCTTCAAACTGTTGCAGAAGATGCATTGTTTTGTAGTGATCTGCCCATTCAATTGGAACATCTCTACCAAAACTCAAATCCATGTGGAGGTATCGCGGTTGCGATGGTGCAGCATGACGAACGACCTTGAAAATCTGGCTGGATGCTTTCGGCCCAATCAGCTTCTTGACTGCTGGTGAAGAAGCGTGCCAGATTGGATAACCCCAGAAGTTCAGCTGCGACATCTGCGCATCCCAGCGTGTCATCTTGTAGTGGGTCTTGTCTTTGAGCAAACGCAAGCCTTTGGTGTCATCCATCTTGTAAATGATGACCGCCATCAATACGGTTGCGAAGTAGATGTTCATCAACGTGTAGGCGTCCTTCTTGTACAGGGCCTTGTCCGTATCGATTTTCTTTTCGAGAAGTGCTTCACCAACCATCGGCACATCGGTTTCCTGGTCGTGAACTGCTTTTGCCAGGTGGCCGTAGATCGTCGCGATGACCTGGGCAATCGTCTTTGCCTTCTTCACCTTGTCAAACAGTTCAACAATGTTCCGACGGGACTCAGCGAACACCAGCAAAGTACGCTTGTAGATTTCCTCGGAGATGCCGATCGTCTTTCCGTTCTTCAGTTTGAGCTTGAAGTTGTCTTTGTTTTCTTTGAAGTCGTTCAGCAGTGCACGCATGTCTTTCGCAGCTTGCTGGATCAGTGCTAGCATTTTACGCTTCGTGCCCAGGAAATCCTCGATCGAGAGGTTGGCAGCGAAAGCTTTGACGGTGTCGACTGGCGTATCACCCTTGACAGCTGCGAAGGCTTTCTTCGCGGTCGATCCTCGGGCGAGCTCTTTGTTGCCGAGCAAGTCGGCGATCTGAATCTTCATGTTGCCAACAATGCCACCACGTGCTTCGAGCGGTGCATTGCCGTCCAGCGTCTTGACGACACCTGAAATCTGATTGCGGATTGCGTGGTTGAAAGCGTTGATCGTGGTGAACGCGTCCTTGTCCACGATCTTGATCAGGTCACTCGTTGTTGGGTCGCGTAGCACGACGCCTTCGATGCCGACGTCCTCGTCGGCCGAGATGTCTTTGTCACCGAGTGCTGGTTTGATCTTGCTGATGTAGTTGTCGAGCAGTTCTTTCTTGATCGGGAGCTTGAAGCCGGTCATTACCTTTGCGGCGACTTCAGCTTTCTTGTCCTTGGCAACTGGACGATCAGCAGCAGGAATTGTGGCCAGAGAATTCTGGAGCAGTTCAAGATTCGTCAGCTCAGGCGCGAACTCGAGCCCTGCTGGTTCCCGGAGATATTCTTCGAGCGAAGCCAGGATTTTCTCGAGGTCAATGTCTTTCAGGTTCGATGGGTCGACGCGCTGTGCGCCAGTGAATTGCCACGTGATTTCCTTGGTGACAATCTCCAGGTCTTCGCCGTCAGTCGTCTCGATCGTGTCGACACGGACCTTGACGGATTGCCCGCCGAGAGTTGTGGTGAGTTGATCGGCGATAACGTCTGGCGTGCCTTCAACACCACGAAGGAATGCGATGTAGGATTTGTCGTCAGCACCGTAGGTCACGGCATTTGGTTGACGACCGTAAAGGATTTCCATTTCGACCATCTGGCCGTTCTGCATAACGCGGCGGATGTCTTCGAGTTTTTCTTCAAGAGCAGCGTGAGCAGCACGAAAGCCGTTGTACGCTGCGAAGCGAGGATACTCAGCTTCGGAAAAGAACTTGCTTGCGCCCTTGCGCTTGCCTTCTCGTGACGTAAACAGTTTGCCTTCGTCATCCAGTCCAAGCCAAAGATTAGCACCATCAAGCTTTTCTGACGCGTGCATCGTGCCGATGTTGCGCACTGCCTTAATGAAGGCTGCTAACGGAAGATCTTCGATGTGTGTAATTGACATTGTAAAGCCTTGTGGTTTATCGCTCTATTTATGAAAAAGGGGCAAAGACTTGCGTCAATGCCCCTTAGCACCTTGCCAAGTTCTTGTTACTTAGTAGTGAGTTTCTTCAGTGCGCTCTTCAGTTTCTTTGCATCAGCATCGGACAATGGTGTCTTCAACTCGATGGTGTAATCTGCACCGGTTTCACCGTGCCGCCAGTTCTGGCTTTTAGAAACAGAAACTTTCTGGATTGCTTTGCTGACTTTCTTGATTTCGGAGCCCTTGATAAAACCTTCTGGAAAATCGAATTCAATCGAGAAGAAAATCTCTTCTGGATCAACTTCAACGCCGAAGATGCGGGTTCCGTTGTGGTTGATGCCATCAGCAATGGCTTTTGCGAGTTCATCAATCGAGAATTGTGCAGGCTCTTTTGCTTCGAGCAGTTCAGTGACTTTCATTAGGTGAGCCCGTTGTAGATGTGGTCAAAGACATCGTCTTCGTGCGCGTCCATGAACTTTTCGATTTCTGCGTACTTGAAGCCCTGATTTTGGAGGAAGTCTTCGAACTTGTCCATCAGATATTCAGCACCGTCTTCCGGACCATCTTCACGAGCAGTTTCGTGGTAGTCTTGGCTGATTGCGTAATCTGTGAATGCATCCATCAGAGATTGGAATTCCTCTGTGTTAGCACCGCCGGACGGTAATTTCTTCGATGTATCTTCCTTGACTTTCGTAGGCTTGTAGTTTGACAAAAACTCGTCAACGGCGTTATCATCCAAATTTGCGTCCATAGCATATTCGATGTATTTGTTGATTTCGTCGTCGCCACACATATCCGGCGTGAACCCACCTGACCATTCCTTAAAGTCAGCAAGGACTGCAGCTTTTTGCGCTGCAGTAAGCTTTTTCGCTTCGTGCAGCGCAGTAAGCTCTTGAATCAGTTTCATTGTGTTTCCTTATCAGGGTTAGATAGATTATATACCGTTCCCCTGATCTTGCACAGTAATTCTCGACCTCTGGCTAAAGATTCTTGCGCGAGCGGATTCGGCTTGTCTTCTTTCATGTGCCGAAGAAGACGTTCGAAGTCAGAGGCCGAGAGTTCCATCAGTTGGCCATGTGCGGTTCGCCGGCAGCACCGTTGGAAACTTTCGCTTCGCTGGTTCCGGTTTCTGCGGCTTCGGCTTCTTTCTCAGCCAGTTCCTTCTGAACAGCTTCGGTGATCTGCTGGCCGACTTGCTGCAGTGCAGCCTGTGTCTTCATGACTTCGAGTTGCTGATCCTGGAGTTGAGCCGAGAACTTGTTGTAGATGAACACAGCCTGTTGAACGCCCGGCGAGAACTGGTCGATGTCGTAGCTTGTGCCGTCTAGGTTGATGGTGCGTGGTTGTTCCATGTGTAACTCCTATTGATTTATAATGTGTTTGATGCTGCGGTTTCTATTTATCAATTTTTCTCTTGATATTTTGCGGTCAGATCATCCAGAGATTTCTTCGGTGCACCAGGCACAACGCCTTGCATTTGCATCGGGCTCTTGCGCTTGAGGTTAAGTTCAGTACCCAAATCGAAGATGCGAAGGGAGTTCTTATCCCAACCCATTGTGACTTGTTTCGTAGTTGCGTCCGAGTTACGAGCCTTTGGGAATTCGAAGCGGTATTCACCAGCTTCGTGCATAGCGTCGGTCTTGACGGTTGCGATCATCAAGTCAGATGTGTTGGTCTTGGACGAACCACCTTGTACATTACCTTGGTGCATCTTGTCGCCGTTGTTGATCTTCTCGGTTGCACCCTTCTCAAGCTGCGAAGCTGAAATCTGGATCGAGTCATAGTCGAAGCCGATGGCTCGAAACTCTTCGGACACAGCTTTGTCTTTCAAGAACATATTGCCGTCCAGTCCCTTCTGATCCGAGCCCATGATGTCGAGGTAGTCGCCGACGTTGAAGTCGGGGCGGAAACCGAAACGGGATTCCAGTTCACGGAGGTACGCTAGCATGTCATTGGCCGTTGAACCTTCACGCAGTCGTTTGATGAAGAAGCGTGCGCCACTCTGCTCGTGAAACTTGGAAATCTCGTCGGCCACTTGAGCCTTGTTCAGATTCACCATGCCAGAGTGGATGCGAGCAATCATCTGGTCCATACGCAGTGCGACTTTCTTGTCTCGCATTTCCAGCGAGAAGTATACACCATTCAGACCTTGCGCCAGAAGGTTTCGTGCGAGGTTCGCCATCGACACGGATTTACCACCGCCGGATGGGGCCAAGAACATAACAAGTTCTTGTCGGCCGATACCACCGCCAATCACATCATCGACTGTCTTCCAGCCGGTCGAGATAACTGGGTCTTCGAGTTCATTGGCTTCGAGTCGCGCAAGTGGATTGTCGAAGTAGTCGATACCGAAATCAGACAGCAGGCCGATTTCAGTTGCACGCTTCATCTGTGCAACCATCGTGCCGAGGTCGCCCTTCTCGAAATAACCGTCCTTGCCCGTAGCGCGCTGGATAACCTGAATGCAGGCTTGGAACTTGCAGAACATCGCAATCTGTTCTGCCACGAACTGAATGTCCTGCCTTGGCAAGTGGACAACGTCAGTGGCTAGCTTGGTTGCTGCAGTGAACACGCTCGACGCAGGAACTGCGCGGTACTCCTGGAAATAGTCCTGGATGAACTTCACGCCTTTCGCAAGGTGCGGATCAAAATACGAGGCATCGATGAGATTGTTGACCCGGCCAAAGAGCTCTGGGTTCGACAACATCGAGTTGATGTAAAGACGCTGGGCGTCTTCATCCATGAGTGGTACGTCATTCAAATTATTTTCTCCTCAATCGTGCTTCCATCAGTCCCATGTTGAGGCTAATAGAAGATTGTAACATGTTCGTTTTGGTCGTCGCGTTTTTAAGAAGACTGTAGGCCGTGTACGGCAGGCCGAACTTCACGACGGAATCGTTGATGTCATTTGCTCGAATGTCAACGAACGTTAGTTCCCAGCCGTGTTGGAGAACTGTCTTGCCAAGTGCGCCACCAGTCTGGTCTCGGTCGATGACGAAGATCAGCCTGCGTTTCGTACGCTTCAGGATTTCTACCTTCGCTGCATTCAGCGATGATCCCAGGATACAAATGCCGTCGACCATCATTGCGTCGAATACGCCTTCAGTGACGAACAGCGGTGCAGCTTCGTATGAGTGCAGCTGGTCGTAGCCGAAGATGATCGCATCTTTCGCAGTGCTTGGATTTTTGTACCGTGGCTTTACGTCCGGATCAATCGTGCGAGCCTGCCAATAAATCAGTTTGCCGTCACGCCAATATGGTATAATGACCCGACGCAGAAACTTCGGATCAAGGCTGAAATAGCACGTGTGCTGCAGCGGATCGATCTTGCGGCTTATCAGATACTCCAGAATCGGTTCCTGGAGTTCTTCATGGCCTTCGGAAAGCAATGCGCGCGTACGGTCTGGGAATGCAATCTCGGGCGTATGCAGCTTGACCTTGGTCACATTCTCAAGAGAGATTTCAGATTCCTCCGGCGGCTTGAGGAAAATGCTTGATGTCAGTTCGCGAAGAACTTCGCGTGTGATGCCGAAGCACTCAAGGATGTCCTTGGCATTCTTCGACAGTTTGCCAGTTCCTTCTTCGTACTTAAATTTTGATTGACAGTTCCAGCAGGAATATCCTGTGGTATCACCATCGAATTTGAATCCGCCACGTTCTTGATAGTCATGGCAAACGGGGCACCGCAGATTATAAAAGCCAGTTGGGCTGATATTACCGAGCGGAACCCGTTCTTGGATTATGGAGGCGAGAGTTTTCTGTTCGAGCATGTCAAGATTATAACATGCTCGAGTTGCTACAGAGAATTATTTTGCGAATTGGGTATACCAGTGAACGGTATTCATATTCACTGCTTCTCCGTTCGGACCACGAACTTGGCTTGCAGGAACACCAGCCATCAGTTCGTTAAAAATGTGTTGGCCGATACCTTTTGCCGTACCAGCGCGGCAAGCTTCGATGTGACGCCTGTTCGATTCAGTCAGCGTGCTGTCATCCGAAACGGTGGCAGTCAACAGGCGACGGATGAGACGCTTTGCTTCAGCCGAATAGAATTCACGAATTTCAGTACGGTTGAGAATACCACGATACGTGCTAACATCGAGCCTAACAGCTTCATCGCCGAATTCAGCTTTCACTGCGTGAAGCAGTGCGGTATAGAACGGGGTGAGATTTTTGCCGGAGTTGCTTTGCGCACCGGTGTAGCCGAAAGCGTTCAGGCGATTTGCAGTGGAGGCGCGGACAAGACGTTCCAGCGAAAGATCGTCGAGCTCTTCGACAGACGTGTCGGCAAACAGATCGATGATGTAGTCGAAGGCACGATAGCCTTCGTTGCACGCTTTGGCTTGCTCGTTGAGGTTGCGCACTTTCCAGCCGTTGAGAGTGGAGCGGATTTGGGACGCGCGAAGGGAATTAGACATTTGAATCTCCAGGTTGTGAGAGTTAAGATCATCGACGTCTGTTTACGCCGATGAGTTCATTATACACGCTTCTGACAAACGTGTACAGCTATTTAAGGAAAATCTACATGAGGAGGATTCGCCATGGTTCTCGCTGTGTTTTCGGACCAACGAAAGTTGATTTGCTGACAAGCATTCCTCCCCACCATCAAAGCAGCTTGTTTGTTATCCGGAGACCGTTGATAAAGTTTTGCTAAGGCATTACCACTTGCTGCCATTTGGGTTTTATCGACGGCAAGCTTTTGTACTTCTCTCGCTGCATCGTTGTGTCCGAGCATCATGTGGTAAGCTGCGCAATATCCGACTTGAATGTCATGTATTCGTTGCTGACTTCGCTCCAATCTTTGCTGTGGTGATTCGTTGGCAAATGCTGATGCTGAAAGAACTAATGCAATGAAAGCAAGTTTATACATGACTCCCTCCTTTAGGGATAGTCGTAAGCGTTCTTCGGACCCTTGCACTCGATGATTACTTCGTGCTCAGGGTCTTTCAGAATTTTGTTGACCTCTCGCTTTATGCGAGTTCTTTGTTGTTTGGTTGATTCGAGAATCCAACCGCCATTGAGCCAGCTTGGGCGATCTTTGCGGTTCTTCGGTTTACGTGAATGATTGCTTCGTGACACGATGTGCTCCTTGGTTGTGGGAAACACAATCGCGTCGTCTTTTGTTTGTAAGCGTACGTTTTCATCTTGTTCGAATATCCAGTGCGAAGAATTCTTCTATCGGGTTGTCGTTTGGATCAAGCGCATCCAGATAATGGTCAATCGCTTTGTCCAGATCGTTCATTAGTGGGATGTTTCTCGTGTGACCGCTATTTAGCCCACTATTCGTTGGACGCGGTGCTTTGTAGCCACACGAATCCAAAGTGATCGGTTTGATCAGGTTCGTATCCAATCCAGCCTTCGTTGCGACCTTAATTGCGAACTCGTACCATGTCACTGGCGTGAAGTTCGTCAAGTGCCAGATACCTTTCGACCTGTCAACAATCAAGTCGAGCACAACGTTCACCAGCTCCGGAATGTATGTTGGCGTGACCGTGACGTCTGTCAACGCTTCAAACTCTTCACCAGCTTGCAGGCGGTTCATCATGACAGTCGCAAAGTTGTGGCTGTCCCATGGTCCGAAGAAAGCACTCGTGCGAACAATGAGCGGACTGTAACCGAGTTGATGCACACCTTTTTCCATCATGCGCTTCGACTTGCCGTAGACGTTCATCGGATACGGAACATCACTTTCACCATACGGCTCTTTGTATCGACCGTCGAAAACGAGGTCTGTCGAGAACAGTGTGCAGTGAATGCCGAGCTTGTGGCATGTGCCAGCAAGCAGCACTGCACCAACGGTGTTTGCGGCAATGCAAGCATCAACATCATTCTCTGCATCATCGACGCGAACATAACCACCGCAGTTGATGACTGCCCATGGTTTGTATTCTTCCAGCGTTTTCATGATCGATTCGGGATCGGTCAGATTCATTTCCTGACGGCTCACGAGTTTGTACGTGATGTTGCGTCGACGACAAATGCGAGCGAATGCAGTGCCGAGAGTTCCAGTCGCTCCGGTAATCAGAAGCGGCTGAGTATCCGTTGTACATTCCTGGCGAATCAGTTCTGTGTTCGCTTCAGTCGTTTCGATTGGCTCACAAAGGAATCGGTGTTCCATTCTCCACCAGCCAGTACCACAGATGATTGGATGCGTTGGGTACTTGCCATCACCCAACTCTTTCATCATCTCAGCTAAAGCAGTTGGTCGTGGTCGCATGAAGCGAACATCGAGCGGACCGGGTTCATAATAACCGTTGCACGCCGACACCAGGCAGTTCCAGTCGAACGCGCCAAGCAGCGACCAGACAGTCACTGCACGAACATCAGCACCGGTTACTTTTGCTTGCAGCGCAGCATCCCATACTTCGAGCAGCCAACGCATCTGGTCTTCGCGATTCGCATCGATGTGAGCTTCAGTCACTGCGATCGGCAAACCATAACGTTCCCACGTGTCCATGATGAGTGGACCAATACCAGACGTTGGAATCTTCAGGGCACGTGCTGTTTCGATGTCAGCAATCGTACGACCACCAATATTTCCGTGGCGACTCTCTGGAAAGAGTTCAGCGCGATGATCGATCCAGCGTTCACTGGTCACGTAGAAATTCAGGCCGATAATGTCTGGCTTGCAGAAGTTCTCTTTGAACCAAAGAATTTCTGCTGGATCAGCTTGCCCGTCGACAGTCAGGTAGTTCCACATGACGTGGTTCTCGTCGATCATGCCGCACAGCAAGTCCCACGTCAACCAGCGGCGGTCGTTGTAGAAGCGGACAAGATATTGCATTTCGCCGGTGCCATACGATTTGCCGATGTCATCAGTCTGAACCAGCTTCGCAGTTGGGTTGACTTTACGAATCTCACGCATGGATAGTACGACGCCCTTGCACTGATTCAACAGCGCTTTGACAAACGTCTTGTCGTCGTGACCGTGCGGATACCAGACCCCGTAGAGTCCAGAGAAGCGCGCGGTGGTAAGCGGTTCATTTACCGGTGTGTAGTACTCGAGCCAAGGATACCGTGCTGCAACAGCACCGGCATACTCTGCAAGTTTTTCCGGGAAGTCCGGATCAACAAGGCTCGTGTGACGTGGACCACTTCCGTGGTGTAGAAGACCCGCGATGGGTGTAATGTTGACGGCACGAAGTGCCTCCAGTCTTTCGTCAGACCAACTCCAGTCGGCCGTCTCGATACTCTCAGGCGCATGACGTTCCCAGAGCACTGGGTAACGAATTGCCTTGATGTTGAGAGAAGCGAAACGGTCGATGTCGTCGCGACGCGTTTCGTGGCCGTTGCGATCTAGTTGAGTGTGGTAATCATCGCGGACACGGTTTACCGTGCATTCCAATCCGCCCCAAAGTTGAAGCGATTGGCCCTGCATTTCATCATTGTCCATTTAGTACCTGAATTGTGAAGAGGATTTCTATTTACAGTTTACAATTTGCCCTTGCGCTTATATGCCGCAAGTTTTTCTCTTCCCTCTACTGCGTAGTGGAAATCATCGCCAACACTCTGCACACCAGTGGGTCCACGATTATATGCGTTCGTCAATTTCGTTCCACTCAGTCCGTAATCCTTCTGAAGAATTTTCACGTACTTCGCTGCGATTTCGATGTTGAACTTCTCGTTGAGGATCAAGTTAGCCTTGACTTCGTCATCAGTGTGAGTGTGGAAGTCATATTTCTTGTAGAGACCTGGGTTGCGATCCAACACATGTCGGGTGGCGGCTAGCTTGATCTGCATCGGGCCGTAATAAGCATTCGGACCAGCATTAGCTACTTTGTAAGACGGTGCAGTTCCAGCACCTGTTTCCTGCAGCAGAATGACCTGCATTGTTTCCGGGTTGACTCCTTCTGCCTTAGCGGCTGCGTAGGCTTGTTGAAGAAGACGTGCTTGCTTGTTGCTTAGATTTTGCGGAAGGAGGACAGCATTCGAACCTCCCATAACTTTGCCGGGTTTCTCGGCGATAACAGCTGTTGCGACTGGAACTGGCAGTTCTTCAAACATCTTATAACCACCGTAGATTGTTCCTGATGCGACGACCGCCATTACTGCGATTACTCGATACATCATATATTTTTCTCCTTAAAATTTCGACCTAACTTCAGACCGAAGCGCACATAATACCACAAAGAATGACAATATTCAACGCAAAAATAAAAGGGACCCGAAGGTCCCTTTCGCGGGATAAATCTGAGTTACATGCCGAATCTCTTTTTCAGCTCTTCCATATACGCGTTGACTTCTTCTTGCGGAGCGTCAATGTCTATATGAAATACTTTACGAGGCGAGTAATCACGATGAATTACGGAGAAGGTCACGCCAGTTTCATGCGCTACCGCAAACATCATCATTGGCTGATCGCCAAAGATTTCTTTGAATTGCGGCTTAACGTCTTCCAGATATTTCTTCGCTGCCACAGGCGGCATTTGTCCAACACCGACGTTCACAACTAGAACGTCGTGTTCACTCAATCGGACAGATGGAATGTTGGCGAATTCCATGTTAGAACTTTGGCTGTTCGCTCGAAACTTGTGCACCACGTGGGTCGGAGAATTCCGAACCGATGATCTTGTCGCTGCCGTAGACGTCGATCGATGCCAGACCACCGCCGAGGATCGCGCCACGTGGACGTTTGATCTTGACGTAGTTCATGTGGAAGAAGTCAAGCGGGTTCAGACCGTTGTTCAGTTGACCTTGCGACAGGAGTTCCCACAGTGGGTATTTGTCCGAGTGAACGGAGACGATGAACTTCTTCAGACGTGCTTTGTCGATTGGGTGGAGCTTGTCGACTTCGATACCGTAGATCGAACCGTCTGGAGCTTCCATGACGACTGCGATTTCTTTCAGAAGACCGTCGTCGTTCCAGTCGATCAGATAGACGTGGCGCAGGTCGGTTGGGCGCTTCTCAATTTTTGCTGGGGCTTGTTGTGCCATTTGTGTATCTCCTAGGTGTTATCAGGTGAGAGCGCATCGCTCTCATTCACGATTATTTATAGGAGAAAAAAGGCGTATTTTTGTGATCCAATAAAAAATCCCGCGCATGGCGGGATTCTTATTTGTCAGCTAATGCTCTATTATTCGTGTCGGTATGATTCGTCAGTGCGATCGTACTCGGCGAGCTTCAGTGCTTTCTCTTCGGGCAGATGTTTGTAGATATGCGTTTGAATGTCGAGCACGAACATGTTGAGTCGATCGCAGGCATCTTTCAGATTGCCTGCGTCGATGAAAGCTTCGATCTTGTCGACTTCGGATTTCCAGACGAATTCTTTGACGAACGGCGCAAGGTCTTCCGGCTCGTAGCTTTCCAGATCGGAATCGAACTGCACGAGGTCTTCAGCAACAGCGATGTCGGTCAGACCCATGAAGGTGTGACCGTTGTCGATTGCGTTCTGCATGGCTTCGAATACCAGCGCTTTGATTTGTTCGTCGAGCAGCAGCATAATTCCTCCAATGTCAATGGAAGAATTATACCACTAGCTCGAAAGAAAGTACAGCGTTAGAACACCAGTGTTGTCTTGCGTTTTGGTTTGACAGTCAGCGACGGCTCGTCACGTGATTCGCCTTTGCTGCTGGCCGAACGTCCGGTGCTCGAGAACAACGGCACGAAGCTGGTTGCGTCTTCGCTGATTTTCTTCAGGCCGTACTTGCCGCAGAACTTCTGGAAGGCGAAGAAGTTGAACTGGCCGTGGTTGATGGTTTCATGGTTCAGCGTCTTGGCGATTTCATCGCGTACCCATTGCGGCTGACGTTCCAGGTTCATGAGGATTTGATTCTCTTCGAACAGATCACCAACGCGGAAGATGCGTTCTTCGCCGGTCGAAGGCTCATTGAATGTCCAGACGTGGTTCATGCAGTTGGTACGTTCGAACTCGTCGACGTATGCTTTCTGCAAACGCGTGCTGCGAACTTTCGGATATGCTGGCATCACGTTGTCGCCTGCGTCGCCACGGAACGCTTTCTCGAACATGAAATACTCTGGGTCAATCTTGTTGCCCTTCTTGTCAGTGTCGCGTACGGCACCGAGCTTGTCTGGGTTCAACAGCTTGAAGTTGGGATGCTTGAGGAGTTGGACGAAGTCTTTGTCGCCGGAAAGTCCGTAGGTCTCGTCACCTGCTTCGATGAATTCCGGAGCTGCATACTTCTGAACGTAGCCTGCAAACAGATCATCGCCTTCGACGTGTTCGTTGGACAGACAGACGATCGAGGTGTGTTCACGGCACAGGTTCTCAAATGACTTGATGAGTTCGAAGAACGGAATCATCGAATCATCTTTAACGCGGTTCGCTTTGTAGATACGTTTCGAAACGCACTCGTCAGACTTCGTGTAGGCCTTGCGCCAGTTGTTTGCGCCTTCGAATGTCAGTGCGATTTCGTCTGGTCGCACCTTGTTGTAATGGGACTTCAGGGTGTTGAGGGCCATGTGTAAAGCCAGGCCAGCCTGATCTTCAGCGTCACCGCCCGCGTTATATTTTCCATGTGCAGCTGCAACACGGAACAAAATATTCGCCGTATCAACAATCATACGTTTGGTCATGATACTATTCCTTTGTGTTTACTTCTTGATATGCGAGTCGCTTATCACGCGTATTGATGTCTGTACAGAATTGTTGACCGTGCATACACTTGACAGGCATGCCACGGTTGTCGGAACTGCAGCAGTCGGCACAAATCCAGCCGCACTCCATTCGCGCGGCTTTCTTTGTCCAGTCACGCATTGCCTGGTCCATGCCTGAAATGACTTCGTCAAGTTCGGCTTGGGTGTTGCAGGCAGTTACTTTGACGAACACGGTAGGCTCCTTGCCAGGTGGATCAGATCGTATAAAATGCTGATGTCAACCCAGTTGCCTTTACCAGCGACGCATGCTTCTTCGAAACGAGTTTCGTCGATGGTTTCATTCTTTTGAAGAATGAGTTCCCTGGCAAGTTCTCGTTCGAACTCATTCGCGATTACATCTGCAAGTTCAGGTCGCAGTTCGTCCATGTTAGGTCCTCAATGTATGCGTGTCGCTCTGCAGATTTGGATGACCAGAAGAAATTGCCGGATCGTCTTCAGCACCGTCGAACTCGGTCGGACGTGCTTGTGCAGTGTAGAAGAACAACTGTACGCTGTCTTCTTCTGTCTCGGCCTTGAAACCGAGTGCGTGGATTTTCTCGATGAATGCCTTGTTCCAGTTCGTCTGAACCTTGATGCGGCCGTCATCTTCGAACCCTGTTACCTCGAACGAAGCCCAAGGTTCTTTGGAGGCATCGCGCCTCCAATCCAGCAGTTTCTCAAGAGCACTCTTTACCATTGTGGCTTACTCGTGATTGACTTGACACCGTTCGTCAGTCGCAGAACTTCTGGCTCGATGACGGTGCGAATCCGGCTGTTAATCATTTCCTGGAAACCGAGTTCCAGGACGGAAGTAGTGATGTCGGTGACACTGTGCGAAGACAGGTTGGCGAACGACACGACGGCCGTCTGATGTTTCCCGCCGAAAGCGAGAGTGACGCGGCCATTCTGGGTTACTGGGTCGAGTTCAACCCCGACTTTTGGAACCCAACGTTCTTCTGCCTGGATTGCTGCAAGCTGCTTTTGCAAAGCCTGCACTTGCACTTCGAGATGGGTGACGTACTCGGCGCGGTTCTTTTCGAAATCTGTAGCTGACATTATTCTTCTCCGTTGATTTGCGGAAGCACAAGCAGCGTATGGCCGTTTGCTTTCGCAGTTAGTGACCCTGCTTCTCCAAGCACGATCGTGATTTCCTCTGAGTTTTTACAGGCCGCATCGAGGACGTCAACGAGGATACTAGCAACATACGTTTGAACAATGGAATCTTCGTCTTCAACAAACTCAACTTCCTTCGCGAGTTCGATGTCGAAACGATCATTGGCTGCATCCGAGCATTCCAGTTTGACAACACCGGCTCGCGAGATTTGGATGACGATGTCTTCGGCACCCAGAGTCTTCACTGCCTTGTTGGCTTGCTGTACTTCAGTTTTGGAGAACGTGATGACCGCAACTGGTTGATCTTCATTCACCTTCGGATACGTCATCAAGTTGGCCGACGTGCAGCGGAACTGCACTTTGGTTTTGCCCGATGAAATTGTGAGCATGCTCACATCTCCAGCATCATTCGCCTTGCCTTCGATTTCGACAGGACCTGAGAAGATATTTAGTCTCTTTTCAAGCTCACTTACTCGGCCAATGCCGATACGGAGGTCTGGAGAGATGGACAACTTTGCCTCGGTCAAGATGGCAGAGTTCAGTGATGGTGGCGCACCGCGTGCGAGCCCTTCGTGGATAACGACGCCATCCACTCCGACCAGCTTGCATGCGGAGAGGATTGACTTCAGTTCGACGATGTCAGTTTGGATAGTTTTCATTTGGCTATTATATCTTGAACGGGAGCAACATGCTCCCGTTTTTCGCGATCAGAATTTGAGGAACGACTTGACGTGCGTCTTCTGTGGTGTTGGGATTTCCCAGTTCAGAGCTTCAAACGTTCGCTCAAGTTTCGAGTCGATCATCTTTTGCTCCGTCAACTTTCGGTCGATCTTGAAGTGCTCGTCGAACCAAGCTGGGAAGTGCATCAAGTCCGAAGGCATTGCAATCGTCTTGTAGCCGAAGTCGTTTGGCATCAACGAGAAGATGATACCCTTGTCACCGGACTTCAGCAGCTTGTCTCCTGCATTCATCCGCACAACCATCTCGTTGTAGTTGACTGCTGCACGCACGTGACCTGGCAACTTCACTTTGCCCTTGCCAACTTTCTCGGTCTTCAGGAACTCGGCATAATACGCATCGAGCTTGTTGATCTGCTTTGCAACACCGACGTTGAACAGATTCTTCACACCGCGAATAATCTCGCTTCGTGAAGTGTTGATGAACTTTTCTGCTTCAGCATAGTTGCCGCCATCGAGAATCATGTTGAGCAGTTTCTTCAGAAACTCCTGCACGACTTTCGGTGTATCGGCCTTCTTCGTTTCCGAACCCATCGACTTTTGCTTCGGCTTCGAACGCAAGTCCTTGCCGTCGAGGTTGACAACCTTCAACGTGTATTTCTTCTTCGCACCGAGGAAGATACCACGTTCAGCCACGACTTCACGTGCGGCCTTCATCAGCAGTTCACGACCATCATTCGAGTTGAACGCATCGTTCATGAACTTCGGGAAACTCTTGTTCACAAGGTCAGCAACTTCGTCTGCGATGACGACTGCATCATCGTAGTTGTTGGCACCAGTCTGGAAATAGCACGAGTCAGTGTCACCGTAAATGATTGACTTGTTCCAGGTGTACCACACAGCCTTGTTGGATTCCTCGTCGTCATCGTCTTCCAAATCGTCGTCATCGTCCAGATCGAACTCAAACGCTTTCGTTGGCAATGCTTCGAAGAACTCTTTGTTCTCGTCACGGTACGCAATCGAAATCTTGCGGCCGTCAATCTTCCTGCCGGTCTTCGGATTGTACGCATAACGCTTGAGCAGTTCGCATTGCTCGCCAGACAGAATCGTGCCGATGGTTTCAGCCATGTGCTTCGTGATCTGACGACCCGAACCAGTAACCGATGCACCAATCTCACGACGACCGAAACGGAATGCCTCGTTCAGCAGTGCGCCATAAGTTGAGTTCAGCTGAATCTTCTTGGTCAGCTGCAACAGGTCGTAATGCTCTTCGAGCCTTTCGTACTCGGCTTTCTTGACTGGATCGGTTTCCTCGTCAGCCAGCTTGCCGTAACGTTTCTTCTCAGCCTGCAGACGTTTACGCTCGGTGAACCAGAACGTAAGAACAGCTGCAACCATACCCGGCTTCGATTGATCGAAGATCGTACCGAACGCGGAGATAGCCCAGTTCTGCTCGCGCATGAACTCGTGCCATTCAGCACCGGTCATCTCGTAGTCTTCACCGTCGATGTTGGCTATCCAACGTGTATCGAGTTTCTTCCAGATTGCGTACCAAGCATCTTCACCGTATTGCGGATCGTCCACAGTGCCGAACTGGCCAATGAATGTTTCGATCGACATGTTGAGTGCGCGGATGACGGACGGATACAGCGACGTCAAGTCGACCGATCCCAACCATTCCCACAGTCCCATACGCGGGACCATAACGATTGCGCCTTCAACCTTTTTGTTCTTGACGGTTGAGAATGCTTTATCACCTGCGATGAGCTTGTTTGTTCCGAAGAACTTTGCCAGTTCATCAGGCAGGTTGTGCGCGAAGTTCATGATGCCAGTTTCGACATAACGAACAGTACCCAGCATCGCAGTGAACGGAACAGTGTTCTCGTGCGACATCTGATTGACCAGCTGAATGAACTTGTATTTCTCTTCCAGCTTCGTAATGACTTCAACGTCTCGTGCGTTGTACGTCACGAAGTGAACGAAGTCACGATTGTACAGCTGCTCGAGAGTACCAGGATAGTCCAGCTTCGGGACGTCCAGTTCCTCTGCAGCAATGTTACCCAACGAATACGAAGTCCTACCTTCGAACGTGAACTTCTTGAAGAGGTCCATGTAATCGAGATGGGTACGACCGTTCAGTGAGTACACGATTGCAGGCGAACCAAAGCGTTCCACGGTATTCTCACGTGGTGGGCGGCAACCGATGAAACACATCTTGTGCGCCAACTTCGGAAGCACTCGCTCGAGTCGCTTCATGATGTACGGCAAGTCAAAGAACTCGGAGTTCCAACCGGAGATGATGTCAGCCGATTGAATGTCGTCCAGCATTGCGGTCAGTAATTCGATTTCGTTGTTGCAAAGAATCACGTTCGGTTTAAACCCGAGCTTGTGCTCTTCCCACATTGCTTTGATCTTGTCTTGGAACGTACCGTCATCCATCCAGCCTTTCGGCGGAACTGCGTACGTCCAGTATTCACCAGTCCACGATTGGTAAACTGTTACCGCGTTGATTGGTGCATACGGATTTTCCGGCGACGAGAAGCCGATTGACGATTTGTAGTCAACCTCAATGTCGACAAATGCGAAGTGGATTTTTGGTGTTGCGCGACCGTAATACTCATTCATGAGTACCTTCGCCTCTGGGCGAATGTCACTCTCGAACTTCATGCCGTACTGACGTTGTGCTGCCTTCAACTCGTCGTCGTCACCGAACTCGAGCTTCTTCAGTTTGTGACCGAAGATTGACTTGTACTCACCTTCTTCGTCTTGGACGTAGAAATAGTGGGGCGCATGGTGAGCAACAACCTTTCGGCCGTTGTCATCACGCTCCCACACCATGACTGTATCTGTTTCCCAGTCATGGTATGAGCCAACGTAGTTTGCTTGAGTCATTATTGATTCGAGTTGTCGTCGTTCGGCAGCAGGTTGTGGTCAAGCATAACCTGGTCGACCAGATCAAGCAGTTCCTCGAGTTTGTCTTTACGTTGTACGTAGTCGTTATTATACACCATGGCGACGTACGTGTTGAACACGGCTGGCTTCAGACCGAGTTCGTCGAGTGCATTCTGACGAATGCCTTTGATGCTTTCTTGTTCGACGCCGATCTGTACTTTGCACTTTACGGCTTGATCGACGTACGACGTCAGCAAAGCTTTCAAGCGCGGTTGCGCCATGATTTCGCTGATGTCGCGGAACTTTTTGTCTTTAGCGATGTTTGCAGGAACGTTGCTGTTGTTTGCCATGATTTACCTTTTGGTGTTGAGGTGTTGAACTAAGGAAAACATTGTACCATGACAACTTTAGATACAGCAACATTTTGGACGTCGAGGCTTTAATTCAGCCGAGCTGGCTCGCGGGTAAACATAAATACGCGCGCTTGTCCAACAGCCTGAATCTGATTGGCTTCTTCTTGTTCCGCTGTGAACATCCACACTCGGGCAAGTTCACCATCACCCCAGTCCTTCGACTTTGTGTCGACTCCAGAATATACTGGGTTCACCTCGGTGGTAATCACGTAGTGATGATCCTCCGGCAAATCCGAATTCACTTTCGCCGCCACGCTGTTCATGAAGTTGCGAACGCTGTTCGAGCAGTCGTAATAGTTTGGGAAATTGCGTGAGCTGATCGCCAGATCAGAAACGCCTGGGAATTCCTTCTGCACCTTGCACTTTGCGATTTCATTCAGCTTGATCGTCGCAGTGTAGGCGAAGCTGGAATTGTTCATGTCGATATTGCCGAGGCTCAATTTAGCACCTTGTGTTCTTGGGCGTTGACGATTTCCGAATACGATGGCAGATCGAATTGGTGACATGCCACGCGGGCGCTGACGATCGGATTGTTGTTGGCGATGATTTCAATGCTCTTCATCGTGAACGGATTGCCATCGAACCCGACGAACCTGAAGTTGTCGGACTCCTCGCCTTCCAGTACGCTGTCTAGTTCGTCCTGCGTCGACGGCACGTAGAGAGGATTGTGCTTGGTCTCGATCGCAAGTTTGCCACGCGGGTGTTGCTTGCGCAGTTTCTTCCGAACAACGTTCACAGCATCGTCCAGGCGATTGTGCGCCTCGATGTCGGTTTCGTAATCATCTGAGATGAGAACAGCTTCACGGATGTCTGATGTGACCTCTGGTGAAAACGTGTTCGTGATGAAGTCAGCTGCTTCACCAGCAATGTGGATCACGAAAAATGATTTTGTCGGTGGAGTTATCATGCGTCAGGTCCTGTAATTACCTTTCCGTCAATCACCAGTTGTTCTTCGATTCCAGCTGTAGCAACTGCAATCGGTTGCTCAACAGAAAACTTGGTGAAGCGTAATGGCGGGAAAACTTGAAGAAGTGATTCTTGTGTTGCTTGCAATGTTGGTACACCATCCACAGCATGGTATTTCAGATACTCAACTTCCTCATTCATGTCTTGCAGTGGAATAACAATCGTCGAGTAACGGTCCAGCTGTGTGTATGGTCGACGGGCGAGAAGCAGCATCGCTGTCGTATTCTTCGGGATCAGGATCGTGTTCAACGGAATGTCCGCAGTGTCAAGATCGAGAGTGAAGAGGTTGTACGTTACAAATGCCGTACTGTTAATCATACCAGATACGGAGCGAACATTCTCGTATGCGCCCATGCCTTTGCGAGATTCATCGAGAATATTTTTCTTGAACACGAGGTTGTACGACGACGCCACTTGATCTTTGGAAACAATGACGTCAACCTGGGTTACACCTGGTTGATCGATCAATTGCGTGAAGACAATGGTATTCGGCGGAGCAGCAGAGGTTGCTGTGCCGTTGGAGACGATGTAGTCTTTCACTGGCTCTTGCTTGACACCGTTGAGATAGACTTCGACCATATCCGGGTTCGGGCCAGATGCATTGAAACGCAGGGCTTTCTTTTCGAGCCCGCTTTCAACGCCAGCAATATTCGTGAATGCACCTTCACGACGGAAGACGTACGCGCGGTACGCTTTCGGCATGTCTGCTTTGCCTTCGAATTCGAGAGTGAGTGTCGACGCGGTTGACGTCGATGCGACGACAATCTGACTCTTTGAGCCAGTTGCCAGATTGATAAGATCGGGTGTTTCGATCTTCTTGAATGTGGTGACGTGGGAACCGCGTGGTTGCCAGTCGGTAATGCCTGCTTCCGGCGAGACAGCAATGCCTGCGCTGGACCTGTATTCTACGGGGAACAACCGACCCTCGCACCCCTGTGTGATGGTGCAACGGTCGGGAGTGTAATGCGTGACGTTTACGAGTTTGTCAATATCACGATGGCACTTTGTGCACGTCAGTCGTTGGTACTTTTTCATTGGGCGATCGATAGCGGCGTAGGGTTACGTCCACATCGTTGCAGTTGAATGCTTGCCCGTTCTCGAGGTTTTCGACTTTGGTGCAAACACCATTTGCATCTTTGTAGACAATTGGTAGGACACGATAGTCCATGTAGAAACTTGCTGCGGCAGATGTCACACCGGATATGATGGAAATTACCAGTGCTAGCATCAGCAGTTGAGGCGCGGTTACGTTCATGAACTTCATTTTTACTTCTCCTATTTATTGTCTAAACCCAGGTGCTGCAAATGGGTATCGTCGATGGTGCTTTCCGTATTCACGTAGAGCACCGGCACTCCTTGAGTGATAGCTTGTTGAATGACATGCAACGAAATGTTGCTCTTGGGTCCATCGTCAAGACTGGATGGATACGCTGCGAAACAAATCAATTGACCGGCGGGAATTCCGCCTCGCAGTAATTCGTCAATTGCTGGAAAGCCACTAGGGCCAGAAGTCGTCGTCATGTCCTAGAATTCCATTCTCTTCGATGTATTTGAAGAACCTGTCCTTTTCTTCTTGGGACATGCCCCATGTTGCCTGCCACATTGCCAACAGATTCAGGGCAATGAAGCCGACGAAACACACGGCGATTATACCCAGAATCTTGAGAACGTGAAAGAATATTTCGAGGCTCATACAAAGTTCAGTTCGTTGCGTGCAGCATCAAGTGCTTTGTTCAGCTCAGGCATGCGTCGGCCGGTTCCACCCTTGTCTGGATGATCTTTGGAAACACGGATGCGATACGCTTGCTTGATGACCTTTGGGTCCTTTTCGCTTTGTGAAAGACCCAACACTTCGCGCCATTCAGACTTAGGTTTGTTCTCTTCTTTCCGGCCGAACTTCTTGTTGCGCTCGTACGTCTCGTAATATCGAATCTGATCGAAATACGAGCTGTAGTAACGGTTGAGCCAGCGTATATCGTGTTTGCGGAACCATGACTTCTTGCGGATGAATTCGGTCAGACGATCATGCGAGTAGTTGACCTCGGCAGTCGTCTTGCAGCGATGGTTGTGATTGCCTTTGCTGAACAAGTCTTCAGCATCGAGATTTGCTCGGAGCATCGGTTTCTTGAAGAGCATCTTGCCGATGAGCGGTCGGAGCAGTTCATCGTATTTCGTGTGCAGGGTTAGGCACACGAACATAAAGGTCGTTGCCAATAGCGGCAGGATGAACTTCAGAAACAGTTCGAGATAGATTTCGGTCATGATCCGAACTCGTCCATGCCGTCTTCCAGATCATAGGACGAACGATGCTCGATTTCTATGCCGAGTTCGGTCGCGAGTTTTTCCAGAGCATTGCCGGCCGTTTCCATGGAATGCCAGCCGTGATCGTCATGGTTGAGATTGACGATATGCTTTTTGGTACCGTCCGACTTCACGAGGACGAAGTCAGCGGCTTCTTCGGAGGATGTGATGACAAGTTTCATGTTGCTATCCCGGATTAACGATGTAGTGATTCTACACCGAGTCATCCAGGATGCAACCCAACGTTTACGGCAGGAAACCGGCTACGATGACTTTTGCGCCGGCTTTTACTTCTTCGACTGGGAATTTGTCACGGGCGTTCTTCAACAGAGTTGTTGGTTCGCCCGACAGTTCGTCGTACAGCAGATTGCAGAACTCGTCCTGCAGTGCTTCGTCATTGTCGACGCTGTTGATGTACATGCCATCGAAACGTGTTGCATCACCGCCAACAACGAGGAATTTGATTGGGTCGGTGAACGTTTCGTAGATGATGACGGTGTTGAACTGGCTCATTATACTTCTTCCAGAACAGCCAGGACGTCCTTATCAGTGAGGACGAGCATTGGAATGCCGTCAACCTTGACTTCTTGTCCAGCGAACTTCGTGAACAGAACCATGTGTCCGCGCTCGATGTTCTTCACATTCGTGCCGACAGCAAGCACGCGGCCTTTGTCGTTGACTTCAGTTGGCAGGTCCGGAATGTAGAGACCAGCTGCGTTCTTCGGCTTTGGTGCGCGGAGAACGATGATGCGATTTCCGATTGGTTTGAGTTCCATGATTTCCTTATGGTGATGGTGCTTCTTGCACTTTGAACAATGCGGACATTGGTGTCCACTTCTTCCAGGTGCCGTCGTCTTTATTTGCTGGCGTGACTTCAACCAGCTCTTGCGATTTGCCGCCTACGCCGGCACGCGCTGCTTTGCGGCCGGTCAGTTTGACTTCGTGTTCGCCCAGTACGTATGTGTCCATTACTTGGTTCCCTTGATATATTTCGGATCGACGTAATCGACAAGCCAAACGCCATTATCGGATTGAAGAAAATCGATGCCGTCCTTCAACATCGCAGGCGTGTCGATGATGACAACCACTTCAGAACCTTTCCGCATGCCGACAGATGCAGCAGTGTCGACGTCGTCAGTGAGGTGGACGTGGTGGCGCTTCATCTTCTTGATGCCGGTCTTCAACATCGATTCGTATCCGACTTTGTTTGTGCCGTGATACAGCTCGACTGGCGGAACTGCTTTCTTGAATGGGATCTTGACGCAATCCATGGAATGACCCTGGTTCGCACGGATCGATCCACGGTCAATTGTGTATCGACCTTTTTCGTCTTCCTTCACAATCTTTTCCAGGTCGGACTGTGTGAACTCTGGCCAACGCTTTTGCATTTGCGCAACGATGGTTTCGCACTTCACGTAGCCGGTCTTGCTGATCTGAATCTTCATTCTCACAGCGCCATGCCGAAGAATGAAGGACAGTTCTTTGCTTTGTTGGTCTTTGTTCATTTCAATCTCTTACCTGGGCAATCTCAATCGCTTGAGTTATCATTTCAATCGCGAAGTCAGATGCCAAGCTGGAGTGAACGCATTCATCACGAATTTCTTCCAGCTCGGTCTTGACGACTTCATTCGTGCAACCGATCAGACGTTTTATCTTGGCGGTCATTGTACTATCGATCTGCGCGTCGGGTGCTTGTGATAGTGTCGTTAAAAGTGGGTCCAGTCTACTCATACTTCCAGGGCTACGTTGGCAAGCGCTCGCATATTGCGAGCGGTCTCAAGTGTGATGAGCGCGTCATCCAGTGCGTTGTGCGAACCATCTCGCACGATGCCGGTGAAGAACTCAAACACGTCATTCGATCGATATTTACCGATCAACATGAAACCTGTGCCAGACGTTTCCAGCTTGACGTGGTGAATCTTCAGCTCAACGCCAAAGTCACGTGCCAGTTGCTGGGTGAAGCAGATGTCGAAGTCGACGTTGTGGCCGAGGAACATGATCTTGCTTTCCGTGCCGATGTAGCGCAAGATGAGGTCGAGAAGATCAGTCAGACCTTCTTCACGCGACACACCATTGGCTGCGAGGTATTCACGGGACAGGCCGTGAATCTTCTCTGCACCGTCGGTCCACTTGTACTTCGTGTCATCGAACTGGAGTTCGCGATACAAGGTTTCGACTGGCTCGAACGTTTCCGTGTCGAAGATGATCGCACCGTATGCGATGCCCTGGTAGTCGATTGTACTGTCTCCGCCGAAGTTGGAGCCAGTTGTTTCCCAGTCGATCGCCAGGCCGTATTTGCCTGGATGAACGCGGGAGTATGAGGTTTTTGCCATCATCATGATTGTGATATAAATCCTATAAATTTAAGAGTATGCGCCTACGCATTGCCCGCTGACACGCGCAGAAGCTTTTAGCTCTTCTACAATGTACTCAGCATGTTCGAAGCTGAGTGCATAAATGTAGGTGCTAAATTTCCCATCTGCTGTATCGTAGTCAACAGAAAATAGATTCCATGTGCGCCCGTCAACTTTAACTGACAATGGTTGTGGAATTCCAGGCAATTTGTTAGGTTCGTTAGTATCCACGTACAGCTTTCGAAATCCAGTGGTAAGATTCTTCCACGCGGTCTTCAACCGACAGGGACTTGATCTTCTTGTAGGGTATGTTGCGTGGATGCACTTCTTCGAAGAAGCGATCCATCTGCGTAGAGACGAAATCAATGTGTCGTTGATCAGCGCGATGTGGGTCCGCCTGGAATCGAACGTGCGGCATTGATGGCAGGATCAAATTGCCGGAATACACTTTCTGATTTTCAGAGCAGAGTTTGACGTAGTCCATGAGGAAACGGATTGCTTCACCCAGTTCCCATTTGCCGGAGTCGACCAGCTCCCACGTCCAAAGTTGTGTGTAGGTAACGATGTCTGCGAATGTGCGCTCGGTCATGATGATGTCCACATCCTTGCGCTCGATGTTTTCCAGTTCGCGAACGTACTTGACGTCTCGCACTTTTGCCTGGAAAGCCATCATCGTTTCTGGGCTTTCCATCACATTCGACAGCGAGTCCCAGCCAAGTTGTTTTTGTACTTCGCGGGAGACTTTGAAATCGTCCACGACGATTCCTTTGTCTTTCAACCCTTCAAGGAGTGTTGTCTTGCCACCACCCTGTGGACCGCTTAATCCGATCAGTCTAGCCATTGATAATTTTCTTCAGATGTTTCATATCCCTCTCCAGCTCTGATGCTGTGAGGTCCTTTGCGTTGAAGCCGAGTTCGCTGGCAGGAAACTGAACGAAGTGATACGTCATCACGGTTCGTGGCTGTTCAGAAAGCAGAATGGGCGAGGTCACCCAAGTATCCTCTGAACGTTGGTTCCGTGTATATTCTACGATCATTCTTTCCGTCATGAAACTCGAGATGAAGTCATGGATATTCTGACCACGTTTCAGTGGTGAGATACCCCGCGCAGTTGATTGGATCAAGCGACCGTCCACTTCCTGAATGCTGGAAGCTACGACCTTGACTAACATTTTCTCTTTCATGTTGACCTTTAGTTGCGCGGACTCAAGTTCTGGTCTCAACGCTATGTTGTTATAATATCACTAATTCCGTGATGCAACAATATTTATTCTGATCAACTTGGCCAAAATCCATAAATATCGTATCAAAATCCCATCGGACCCACCCAATGAGTATCACATTCAAAGCATTTGCCGCAATGCTGGCAGAAGGCAAGCAGACGTATTCCAACGAAGGTTCTTGGAAAGAGGACGCTGAAGAAGCCGGCTTCAAAGTCAAGAAGCTGTCCGGCGAAGTTGCCGATGGCGATCAGACGTGGGGCGCGTTCGACGAGCACGACAAGAAAGTTGGTGAGTTCACCGAAGCTGAAGAAGGCGGTTGGCTAATGCTGGAAGGGCGAGTCGACGAACTGTTTGGCATCTTCCGGAACAACGAGAAGAAAGCCGCTGAACGCGAGCAGCTGAAGAAGGATACGGCTAAGATGGTTGATGACCATCGCAAGCGTCAAGAACTGAAACGCCAACAACAGGCCCAGAAGAACGGCCGTGGTGAGGGTGAAGACGTCGATCCAGAGGACGACGAAGAAGATGACAAAAAGAAAAAGACGACTTCACAAACCCGAAGCGCATCTACCCGCGGAACCCGGACAACACAATCGGCCGCACAGGGTCGAGCAGCTGAACGTGATTGGGTGAACAACATGTAAAGAAAAAGGGACCTCACGGTCCCTTTTCTTATTTGTCAGCTAATGCTATAATTTTTGCGTTTACAGCAGCCGGTTGCAGCGCACCATCTCGTAGTGACAGCGAGTAACGATGTCGATTGAATACGCGGTGACATCGATTTTTTCCCGATGGAAAAACCAATACATTGCGTCCATGCTTGCATGCAAGTCTGCCAGAAGAAATTCTTCGACACCGCGTCTACCGAGCACGCGTTCCTCTCCCTTCTTCCATCGACCGATTTCGTCCACCAGCATACGTGGAATCGATCCCAGGTCTTTCACTGATTGTTTCAGTTCCCGATGCTTCAGCTCGATCGCTTTCGATACGGCGGGATTCCGGGTTGCATACAGCTGTGCCGCTTCGAGTAGAATGTTGACTTGTGACAACATAGTCAACATCGCCCGTTCAGCCTGATTGATCAGGCTCTCGCGCATATCCGTGTCGTCCATGATTTCTCCAGTTACTTAGATGGAGACTATTTACCTTAGTTTCGCGGCCAGAACTTGTGGACGTAGAAGACGATCGTGGCGATGACGATACCCGTGATGATGATCGACAGGATCGCAGCGACCTTGACGACGGCGAAGAAGATCGCCAACGCAACTGCTGTTGCCAGCAGAGCGTAGAATGTGATTTTCAGCTTTTCCATGTTTTACCCTTTGTTGTTGAAGCGCGAACGCTCTTGCATCCGTTCCTCGAGTGTCAGGTGCCGGCCAGTGCGTTCGGTGTAGTCCGCGGCCGGATCGTAGTGGGTCGTCTGCTCGATGCTGGACTTGCGGCCGATTGCAGTGGCTCGCATTGTATCCATTTCGTGAATGACTTCTTCTTCTTCCTCGGCGCTGTATTTGCCGTATTCATCGTCAGGCACACCGAACCGGGTGTTGACGTACGAGATGACGTGCTGCACAGTGAAGAGGCGTTCAGCATCGCGATCCGAGATTTCGAACTCGAACTCGTCTTCGACGGCCATGCACAGCTCGACCAGGTCCAGCGAGTCGGCGCCGAGGTCTTCCACTAGTCGCGCATCACGCACGACATCGCTTCGTGCCAGGCCAAGTTGCTCCTGGATGATCTTCATGCATCGTTGCGTGATGTCATGAGATTCGCCAGTCGGTTTGGCAGTTTCGGATGCGGTCTCGTCTTCTTGGGCCTGTGCTGCGATGCGAGCTTGGTCGCCGCTCTGCACCGTAGCCCACTTCGAGTTCTTGCGTTCGAACTCGGACAGGAACAGTTCCAGCACTTGCTTCTTGGAAAGTTCCGGATGCGCGTCGACCAGGATGGCCAGTGCACATTGTACCACGTCGGCGACTTCGCCGGACAGCGGTTCCTTCATCACTTTGTGCGTGATGTAGCCTTGATGGATGTTGACACACTCGGCGAGTTCGCCGACTTCTTCCATCAGCTTGCCCAGCTTGGCGCCGAGTGGTTTGATGTCGGTACCGGACAGACGATGGACATCGCCGAATGATTGTGCGAACGTTTGTGTTTTCATAGTTGTCGTGTTTTGTTTTGAATGTCGTAGACGACCCGCATCAGTTCATAATGCTGGTTGGTTTGAATGTTGTGGATCGTCACTTGATTGCCCTTCAGCTGCAGCAGCATCCAGTGGATCGCGAATACGATCAGCATGATTCCGACGAATCCGATGACGGCAATGCCGACTCCGGAAATCAGATAGATGACGTACGCGAGCAGTGCTGCGCCGACGGTTGCGGGTATGAATGGCATTAGTACTCCGTGCGGTGGACAAGTTCGCCCGAGGGCTCGCCATGTGCGTTGACCATCGAAATCAGGCAGACTGCCATTTTACGTGGGTTTTCCAGTTTGTTCTGCAACATCTCAGTCAGGAGCTTGATGTGCTTAGCGACTTCTGCGTTCGACGAATATTCGATGACAACCGACTTACCGTTGGGAATGACGTTCATTTGGTTTCGTCCTGTTCGTTGTTCAGCGCGTCGATGTGCACGCGCAGCATGTGGTTCGGCATTGATGGTGTCGGCGGCGGTTCATTGCCGGTCAGGTCTTTGACGAAGCCCTTCGGGCTGGTCATGTAGTTGATCACGACGAACATGCCGAGCAGCAGGCCGAAGATAATTGCGAGGATGACGCCGATCACGATTGCGATGATGGTTCCGAGACTCATGGGATTTCCTTAGGTGTTGAAGATGATGACAGACACGCCGCGCAGCTTTTCATCTTGCCAGACAACGTGTTGATGAGGGACGAAGCGCCACATACGAACATCGCCATCTGCCTCGCGTTCAGTGTGATCCAGAACGAAAGGAACTTCCCGGCCGGTCCGGTCCGACACCATCACAAAACCTTCTCCGCCTTCGTCATGCCACAACTGGTCGAAAGCGTTCTTGTTTGCGTGGGAAAGTTGAGACTGGTCAGCGAAGAATGTTCTGGTCTTTGCACCGTAACTGAACATGTTGCTGTTGATGCGATTCGCGATTGCTTGGCTTTTCATGATGGCTCCGATCAGATCAACGTGAGGTCAGCAGCATCGACTGCAGTGCCCATGTCCTTGAACACTGCATCCGGCAGCTTGCGATGATCGCACATCACGCTTACCAGATTCATGTCTTCGATGACGCCGGTCACGGTTGCGGTAACAACCTTGCCAGCCATATTTTCGCAGCGAGCAGCTTTGCCGCGAATTTTGAACTTGACACGTTGACCTACCTTGCATTCTGCGAGCGTTGCCATCTTCATCTCCGTTGATCAGTTGATGTAGAGATTATACCCGCATCACTCCAATATGCACAGCACTTTAATCAAAGGAATCGCTTGTAGTACGCTTCGAACATCTTGTCAAGTTCCATCAGCAAGCGGTCGTACTGATCGGGCTTACCGCGGAAAGATTTCCGACGAACACGAATGGCTTCGTAATCTACCAGCATCAGCTTGTAGAGTTCTTCTCCCAGTGCTTCACGATTAGTCATTATGCACCAGTCTTTCATCGAAGTAAGAATTGCTTCGCGCCTTCCAATCTTCCGGCACCTCGTCGATGTCGACCCATGCGGCATCGCTTTCTTCCAGGAAACCTTCAAAGAAGTAGACGTTTGCTGAACGTTCCTCGAGTTGCCGAAGCGTCAGCACCTTGGCGTAGTACGCTTCGAGGATTGCTGGTTCAACTTCGAAGATTATCCACGTGTGGACAGTGCGTGCGTCGTTGACGTCGACCCATTTCACGAGATAGGTTTTGTCTTTGTGTTCCATGACGGACAGCAGCGGGCCGTCATACCAGATCAGGTCACGAATGTGTTTTGCGTCTGCGAAGTTCATTGATTTTTCCTATGAGCCAACCGATTAACAAACCAGCGAGCACGATTGTGTTGAGCCCTGGCATCAGGGCAATAAAGCCGAATGGCGCAAGGTATCTCGGAAGTCTCCAGTTGTTCTCACGCGTTTCGTATATGATACCACTTAGTATGGCCAAGAAGGAAATCAAATACGCGATCACAAACCACATGCTGTCCCTATAAAAAGAGACTCGCACCTTTCGATGCGAGTCTCGACGTTGACAGCTTATTTAGGCGATGTTGGCCAGTGCGATACGCTTCCAGATACGTTCTTCACGACCGCTGTTTGCGACTTGCACGATGTTCAGCAGCGAGCGAGTCGTGATTTCGTTGGCCATGTCGCGGTTCTCGTACAAGAAATCGTAGGCTTTCTGCTTGACTTCCATCGAGACACCCGGAGCAAAATCATCGCTCGGCAAAATCTGACGCATACGCTCGAACGTTTCTTCGATCGTCAGCTCGATGTCAGCACGCAGCGAGCGGCTGATCAGCGGTTGCGGGAATTCTTCCGACGACACGTTCGAGATGAAGATCACGCGGCCTTCGAACAAGAAGCGCTTCGGCAGTCCGCTGTTGTCGGTGCCTTCGACATTCCACGTGATCCAACGATCTTCATCGCTGTCCAGTGCTGCTTTCAGAATGTTCGCGCCGACTTCGTTTTTCCACGCTGCATCACAGTCATCGAGCACGACCAGCTTGCGGCGGTTTTCGAACAGCATGCGGAACAGGCCCTTTGCCGACGAATAGCCTTTCACATAGTGGTAGTCGCCGTCAAGTTCCGGAGCCAACTGCATGTCGGTCGTGTCCATGGTGTGATACCGTTCTGCCGGAATCTGGAACACGGTCTTCATGATCTTGCACCATTCTTTACCGTGGCCAGCTTTCACTTTCAGCGATTTAGGGAAGAGGATCGACTGAATGTGGTGGGCCATTTCGTGCGGCACGACGATGTCGTAGTATTCTTCCGGATTCTGCACAGCCAGCTTGATGTTGAACTCGTACTTGTTCAGGCCAGTCGTGAAGCGGCCGCCGCAGACGCGATCGCTCAGTTCTTTCGAAGTGTGCAGGCTCGTGAAGTCGACCTTGCTCCAGGTCAGCTCCAGTTCGTCTTCTTCTTCGTCGTCTTCATCATCTTCCAGCTCAGGCACGTCTTTCTTTTTCAGAGGCTTGATCGGCGGATGTTCTTTGTAGTATGCTTCAGCTTGACGCTTGCATTCTTTCATGCGACGCAGAATGTTGTCGGCGACGACTTGTTCTTCCGGCGTCAACGTGTACGCGATCTTCTCTGCTTCTTCAGTCGACAGCAGACCACGTTCTTTGAGTTTTTGTTTGGTGTGGAAGGTTTTGCCGAGCGAGCCGTCGCCGGTGATAATCAGCGAACGAATGCCGCTGTCAACGTCCGCGACCAGATCGACGCATTCGTCGAGCAGTTCGTAACGTTCAGCAACCGGCAGCAGATTGTTCGGCTTCAGACGAACACGCTCGCCAGCCACGAACTTCGGCGACGGAGCGAAGTTTGCCGGAGCGCCGACAGCAGGTTTCTTCGGTTCAGCAGCGGGGACGTTGTCGAAGTCGGTCACGCCGAGTTCAAGAGCACGGGCGCATTCGCCAGTGCGGAGACGTTTGATAACGTACTTGCGCGAGTTCGGACCGCCTTTGGATGCGATCAGAGTTTCGCCTTCATACTGAGCAGACCAAGTCGAGGTGGCTTCGTCGTAGCAGAGAGTAGCAAGTTTCGTCATTTTCGTGTTCCTAGTTGTTTAGCCGATGTAAAGATTATACACGCGACTGCGCAATAAGCACACGCTTCTTTTACTACTTCTTCCGCTTTTTAGCGGTGCATGAAATAAGTTAGTATTATGTTAACTATGCCAAGTGCCACCCAAAATATCCATTTGTATCCGCCTTCAGTTTCACGCGACTCGTCCGCCACAAATGCGGTCAAGACAACCAGCGCGAACATGGCGCCAAGCACATCAGTCTTTCACACGCGCGATGGTGACGTCGAGGTCTTCGTTTACAAGCGTGGCTTTTTCACGATAGAATTCGATTACACCTTTTCGTGCGAGGTCTTCGAACGTCAACAGTATGATGGTGTTCGACATTCGTTTTTCAACACCGCCGTCCAGCGTTCCGCCTTCGGCTTGAAGCAGCATGCACGACAACACGAGCAGCACATCGAAGTCTTCAGGCGTATCAGTGCCTGCGACGACCTTTGCGCCGCGCATTGCCAAATCATCAAGATCGGCTTGCGGCAGTTCTTTCAAGAACGAACCAACATCGAGATATTGATGTTCCATCAACTTTGCCGCGGCAGCACGAAGCACTGCAGGATACTTTGAATCAACTACAGCTTGGAAACTGACAGCGTGCATTATGAAACTTTCGTGTTGACCCAAGTAATGATTGCTTGACGCAACAATGGCTTGAGGTCCTGTTTCGAAAATGTGACATCCGGATCGAACGCAATGTCACCAGCGAATGTTGAGTTTGCTGCACCTGAACCGAGCAGCGCATCCATCAAATCCAGCGTTGCATAGTCGAGTGCTTCGTCGAATCCAATGTGGGTCAGCTCTTCAAGCTTTCCTTCTTGCAATGCACACTGAGTTGCAAGCGCAGCAGCTTCAAGCTGAAGATTCCCGTAGGAATGTTCCAGACTTTCAACTTTGCCCATGAAGTGCAGCACAGTATCTTCAACCTGAGATACGATTTCAGGCAGGTCGTTTGCAGGTGTGACAAAGCCATCTGAAGCAGCTTCGATGATTCCGCGAAGACGTTCGCGTTGGATTTGATCTTCGTTCTGGCGACTGACGATACGCATGTCACACCTCCTACAAAATGTCGATGATTTATTTATTCATCTTCATCGTCGTCGGTTCCTTCTGGAATGAAGCCGACCGACGGCTTGGTATTCGGCGGGCAGTTTGCGAGTAGGTCCGCGAGTTCAGACGGATCAACGTCCGCCGGATCGACGGCCGGAAACTTGTCAATGAAGTCGAAGTCTTCGAGACTTCCTCGGAAGCCGTTGCCAGCGTACGAGACTTGGCCCTGGTTATTGCGCGTTACGATCAGGTACTCGTTCAGGCCTTCGTTCAGATACACTTGGCCAGCTTGAATGAGTGGTGCGCGGTTGGAAAGCATTTGAAACTCCGTGGTAAAGGTTTGATACGTAACCTGATTATACCACGGAGACTACGCAATTGCAAAGTCTTATACTTGAACCAAGAATGCTGAACCAGTTTTGTCTGCTGGTGCAAACGGAATTGGTGTGCCGAACGCACGTGCGCCAGCGGTTCCATACGTGGTAGCGTCAGAGATGATTTCAAACCTGACGGTTGTCGTACCGCTAATTGCACTGCCAGCAGCAAGAGCGATTGTCACCGACAGCGAGGTTGCAGTAGGCGTCGAACCAGTTACAGCCATAGATGCTCCACCGAATTGTTGCAGCGGCACCAACGTTTGAGTTGCGGTAGTTCCACGAAGACCAACGTTTGTTGGTGTGATGCTGAACCTCAACGGATAGACATTGGCAAAAACACGAGACTTGTCAGCTGTCAGTCGGAGAACACCAACGTTGTTCAGCAGGTTCTTCAAGTCAATGTCAGCCGGTGCCATTGCACCTGTTGGAATGTGGGACATCGTAATCTGGACTGCGCCACCAGAATTCAGGAATGTAAGCAAGTCAGCATTGGTTGCGAAGTTAAAACGCATCGTGATGGTTTCAGAAGTTGCACCTCCTGGCGATCCGCTGAATGTTGCAAGCTGTGCAATTTCAGTTGATGGTGCGAAATCCGGATTCGTTCCGCTTGCTCCGCTGATACCTTTCAGCGAGTAACGATTTGCAACTGCAGCTGTCAGCACGTTGTACGTTTCAGTGAATGCGCGAATCAGAGTCACGATACCGAAGCGGCGGTTCGAGCGACGTTCAAGTGAAGGATAGCGTACATCCGTTGCTGGCAATGTTGTCAGTGCTGTTGGCGCTGGTCGACCGTCGGAGACAAATGGCACAGGTGAAATATCATCGAGCATATTTGCTGGAAGGTCGAGACGACTGACTGCGTAGCGAGCAGCAGACAGAAGCAAATCCCAGTCAGTTGAAATAGGATCAACTTTCAGTTCAGTCGCAGAGTCTGTGGTTGGTACCAGCACATTGGCATCAGGGCTTGCTGCATGTTTAGCAAGTAAGTCAGCATCCAGTGTTGTGAGGCTTGTCAAGTCCGGAATGTTCTTGCCGATTGCTGCAGCACCACCATTGCCAGTTGAGCCGATCAGCTGGAAGACCATGGTTGCAAGCACATCGTATTCTTCACGTCCTGCAATCGTTTCGATTGGCGGCCAAACCTGATTCCATCCGCCGATTGTCGAGCCAACAACCGGGTGACGACCAACTCCGGTGTAGACGTACATGATGCCCGAACGGGTACCGGTCTTTTGGAACCATACGTCACCGACTGCTGCTGGCGATGGTGCATTTGCGCCGACGCCTGTTACTTGAACACCGCCGAGAGATTTCCATACGAGTGGAGTTGTCGACGTGCAAACCTTCATTGTGTTTTCGTTCGTGTCAAACCAGCTTTGACCGACTGTCGGATAAAGCGGTGCAGCACCGTCTGCAAAGCTTTCGAGCAGACGCATGAGGTTTTCTTGTTGAATGCTACCGTATCCAGGCGCACCTTTACCGGTGAAACGGAGTGATGCTTTGTTCGACACGACCGCGCCGACTGGAACGTTGATTGCCGCTGCCTTGTTTGCGTTCAGCGCAGGGTTCTTCCAATTAAGGATATATGCCATTGTATTCTCCTGCCGAGTAAGTTATGAGATTGCATCGCGCTCGGCTTTCTGTGCGATGCTTCATATTTATTCGGAAAAGAGAAAGGACCCGAAGGTCCCTTTATTATGCGGTTAGTTGGTTACGAACCGGTCTGCAGGAGTGCAGGCTCTGTAGTTCGGAATTCATGTCGCGTCGCTTTTTGCGGAGCAGCGGTACGACCTTTCTCCGTCTGACGAGGGTCAGGGGAGTCCAGATGGCGGAGGATGGTTTGAACAATTTCAGAGCGAACGACGTCCTTGTTCTTGAACTCGATCACCTGAATCTCATTGGAGCAGCCACGCAGTTTGCGCGTAACCCACTCGAGCCCGTTCTCAGGCACACCACGGAGGTCTGACTGGGAACCATCGCCGTTGACGGCGAATTGGGAATATTCACCAATACGTGTGACGAACAGCTTCATTTGTTCGATTGTTGTGTTCTGCGCTTCGTCGAGAATCACGTAGCAGTTGGTGAATGTGCGTCCACGCATATAGGCAAGCGGAGCGAACTCGATCTTGCCATCTTCCAACAGCTTCTTCGCCATTGTTGGGCCGACCAGGTCATTCAGTGCATCGAGCAGCGGGAGCAGATATGGGGAGATTTTCTCTTCGAATGTTCCTGGTAGGAAGCCGAGAGATTCGCCAGCCTCGACGATCGGACGAGTGATGACGACTTTTGAAACTTCATTTGTCAGAAGTTTATCGACGGCAATAGCCATCGCGAGGAACGACTTACCAGAACCAGCTGGACCGGTGCCGATAGTCAGTTTCGAATGTGTCAACGATTCGATGTAGAAACGCTGAGAATCGTTTTTCGGTGAAGGACGTACTTTGAGTCGAATGGCTTTTGTTCCTTCTGGGTTAATCGGTTGTGGATATTTCTGTTTTGACAAAGCATGTTTTCCCATTGTATCCTCCTGGAAATGGGCCGAACAAAATCGTAATCTACACTGGCATTCTTACGGTTGCCTTTGCAGTACGAAGCGGATCCAATCAGCGGAGCTCGTTTGTGTGCTGTGAAGGGCGGACCGACCTGCTTCGATGCAGCTGAGCAGATATGTTGCCAAGTTCACTTTTTCTGAAGGAGTTAAGCTCTTGATGGACTCGATGGCGACCGTTGAGGTTGCGCCTGACGAGATGGTAGCCAGATCATCAATTTGGTCGTAGGTCCGACCGTCCTTGAAGAACTGAGAAAGGAGTGCTAGCACGTAGATGTGATAGAAATTCGTTGAATCGCCAGCGTCGATGATTTCACGCAGGGACAGTTCGTAAGGAACTGGGCCTGTCATCTCTTGAATCATAATTGCTTGGTGAAGTTTCATTGACCGTCCGTTGAATTGTATAATTTATTTATGGCGGATTCGTGATAACACGCGGAAGATTTTTCGTGCTCTCGTTTAGGTAAATATACCACCTATTCACGAAGGAGGAAAAATGAATCAGGATTCAACAGAAAGCGAACGTTTCGTTGATGAAGCGGAGAAACCGATCCCACCTAAGAATACGTGGGATCAGTTAAGCATGAACGAGTTGATTGACGTCAAGCTTCAGCTTGAACAAAAGCTGTGGGCATTCGGTAACAATCCCGCCATCGCAAAAGCTTTGCGACAGGGGATTGAACAGATTACTGGGATGATTTTGGCTGGCGGTCGGCTTTAGGCTTCGTTGCTGCTTTTGGTTTCGCAGCAGCCTTTGGCTTTGGTTCTGCCGGAGCCTTTTCTTTTGGTGGCCATGGCACTTCGAGATAATCGGTGACGTGGTCAACCAGTCCGTACTTCTTGCACTCTTGTGGCGTCAACCAACGATCTGACGGCGAGAACAGCACGTCATTGATTTGCTTCTCGGTCATCGTCGAGTGGCGCTTGAAGTGGTTGATGAACATCTGCTTCAGACGCATGTGCTCGTTGGTGACGGCCATCAGTTCGTGGAACTTGCCTTCAACACCGCTCATCCATTGGTGAGCCATGATCTGAGTATTTTTCGTGAGGACGCGTTTGCCTTTCTCGCCAGCGGAGAGAATCAGCAAAGCCATGGATGCGATGATACCAGTGCCGACAGTGTGAATTGGAAGACGTGACGTCTCCATGATGTCGATGATGGCAAACCCGTCGTTGACGTCTCCGCCAGGCGAGTTGATAAGGAATGTCAGAGGATCGTTGTTCATTTGCAGCATGTTGGCTTTGATGACAAAGTCGCAAGTTGCAAATGCAGTATTACCGTCGATTGGCCCGAACAACATGAATGAGCCCAATGATTCCAGGCTAATCATATCGTACGGCAAACTCATTTCTTGACCTTGACCAGCGTTGCTCGGTCCAGAATCTTTTCTTTGCATATTAACTCCTCTGTGTGTGAATGCACACTTATTTACAGAGGAGAAATACGCTATTGTTCTTGCGCTGAATTATAAATTACGGTTGTAAGCACGTCAGCAATTGGCCGCATAAAAATCAACCAGATAAAGAACTGGTATATGATGATGTGCTGGACAGGTACCGTGATTGGATCACCGAACGCTGACGACAACAGCGACAGCTCCGAGGCTTTGCCCACGACGTAATTGGCCAGTGGTGTGTTGGCTGTGAACAACGCGAACAACCATCCCAGGCAAATGAACGGCATGACACCGAAGAAGTTGCCGAGGACGAAGGCGACCGGATACAGTGCCACCTTCGTTGCGATGAATGATCGCGTTGCTTTCGCGACAACCCAACAAATGAATAGCCAAACACTGAAGACTATCAATATTGGTATCGCGATAATCATGGCCACACCTACGTGGCCGCTGACGTTACTCTGGGTTTGCTGGCTCACAATCGTCTTCCGGTTCTTCAGTCATCATGATCTGATTCGCACCCGGCACGATGACTTGTAACGACCAGTTGCGGATATACTTCTTCAGATACCACTCGTTCCAGTCCGTGTCTTGGCCACGGAACGCACGCATGATTTCCTTGAAGTTCTCATGGTCGCGGTGTGCTGCGGCCATGTCTTTTGCGGTGCGGTCGAAACCGCGGCCGAGTCCTGCCAGCTCTTCGACATACGAACGCGTACGCTCGATTTCGCCGAAGATGATCTTCTCGACGTCGATGATCGGCTGGATGTCGCGGCCGGTCATGGCGAACGCTGCTTTCAGGTCGTCCGACTGGTCGGCCAACACTGCGCGAGCGACGTCACGCCAACGAGTGAACGTGACCGAGTGATGCAGGTCGCAGTACCACTTCGTCTTGGCCTTCCACATCTGGCCGTCGTCCGTTTGCAGGATCACACCTTCGATGCCCTCGCGAGTCAGTTGCATCTCGCGAATTTTCTCGTAGTCGACCACACCATCAGTGCTGAACTGGTCGATGATGTTCGGCACGACCGGGAACGGGCACATGTTCGATTCTTGATCCATGCCGCTTGCCGGCGTGTATGCACCGGTGATGTTGTTGCGGACTTGCAACAGCGTCAGCTCGTCTTTCTCGTACAGCAGCACGATCGGGAACCGCGGCGACGTCCACTCGAAAGTCGGCGTCCAGCCGTAGCTCAGCAGGTTGCGGACCCAGTTCACACGACGCTCGTTCTTGTACAAGAACTCGGTTGCAGCGATTGCTTCGGCCGAGTCGAACGTCTTCTTCGTCTTGCCAACGATCTTGCCGTTGTCATTGACGAACGTAATCATCGAGCCGTCACGCTTGTCCATAATCCGCGTGATCTTGTCCCACGGAATCAGGTGCGGCTGCGTGTCTTCGTTCTCGCCGATGTTCTGGAACTTGTGCAGCGTACGCGATACGACTTTGCCGCTCGCGGTATCGAACGTGATGCCACGGCATTCCTTCCACCACTCTTCGTGCTCGCCGCGGAACGTGTCCTCGTCCTGCAGCATGTAGCAGACGATGGTCGTACCGTTCGGTTGCTCTTGCACACGGAACTGCGGGTTGTCCTGAACGAACGGTAACAGGTCGTTGATGTGTCGGATTACTGGAAACATTTTATGCTCTCATCAAAAGGTGTGCAGGCCAGAACAGTCGACGCTTACCGTCTTCGTGCACAACTGCTGCACACCATTCCGTTTCGGTGCTTCTTGGATTCTGTGCGAACTTCTCGACTTTCCACTTGCCTTCGTAACCATACACGGTCACGGTATCGCCGATTTCGTAGAGACCGTTTTTGCCCCTGAACGCGTACATCTCGACCTTGAATCGGGAGACGATGTCGTCCGGCGAACGGTAGCCGAGTGTATGAAGCGCATGGTCGATGACCACCAGCTTTTCGTCGTCGAATGCGACGACATCATACACAAAGAACGATCCGTCATTGATGTCCGGAAAAGTTCGTACGACGTGCCCTACGGAATAATTGATACTCATGATTTTGTCTTTGTTGGGTTGATGTAGAGATTATACACGCAACCCAAACAAATGCACAGCGTTATTGCGCTTCTTCGTCGTCTGCTACGACTGCCGTCGTAGGTCCAGCTTTCGTGGTTGTGGTGCTGTGTGGACAGCGAGTGACGAGCATGGTCACGCTGTCGTACGGTGGCTTGCCAGTCACGAAGAACGTCTTGCAGTCGCTGAGACCGGTCGGCATGTTCATCTTGATTTCGGACGCAGGTGCGACCGCGACTTCTTCCGATGCGTGATCTGACTCGTCGCAGCTCGCGAGCATGAGAACTGCGAGTGCGGCAATTATGATGGATTTCATACTTGCACCTCTGGCTTCAGCACGTAACGCTTGCCGACCTTGTTGGTGTATGCGTGGAAGAAACTGTGCTTGGGCACATAGAACCAGCCGTTGTATTTGGTGCCGCTGGTGCTGAAGACTTCGGACCAGTAGCCGCGATACTTGCGACGACCTTGATCGTCTTTCGCGTCATAATCCAGACCGTTCGACTCGACAACGAACCGTTGCAGTTCGGTGAACGTCAGGCCTTCAGGGAATTGTTTGAGGTGTTTGAGAAGTTCTTGGGTTGTCGCCATTATTTTTCTCCAGAAAGAGTATAACGCAGATTATACTTCGATCCGGAGAAAATGTACATCAATGATTTACAGCGTATGCTCCAAGTGCAATTGCAAGAATCACAACTTCACCGATAAGCAGGCCGATGACATACTGTTTGAGTTTGTTGATCTGCTCAGTTTGTTTTGCGTCAAGTTCATTTACAGCTGTGCTGGTGACCGCTTCGTTGCTATAGATTTTCATGTGTCATTCCTATTCGTAAACAATGTCGCCCTTAATCAGAGTGACAGGTGTTTGATGTTGTATGTTTATTGGTGTTACGTTAACTGCAGGTGATTTGTACGATGCAGATTCTTTCAGCACTTCACCGAAACGCTTTTCCGATTCAGCAGCAATATCGGCCAGCGTGATGCGAACCGGTTTTGCTGGTGAAGGCTTTGCCTTCGGAACTTTTTGTTCTTTGACAACTTTTGGTTCTACCTTCTTCTCTGGGCGATACAACTCTGTTCCGTCCTGGCTTGCTGCTTCCGCCATCAGGCTCTTTGGCCGCGATGCGATCGTTTGCTTCTGTGTAGGCTTAAGCGGATCGATTGGGCGCGATGGAAGCGGCTGAGGTTTTTCAGGCGTCTTAGGCAATGCACCGCCTTCGCCTTCCCAAGTTTCAGTTTGCTTTGGGCGCTGTGTTGGGCGAGCCGGCTGTTGATCTTCAGCGGCAATCATCGGCTCACGTGTACCGATTTCAACAGTGCGTTTGATCGGTGTGAACAGGCGATTGTTGACGATGACTTCCACACGGAAATCATATTCACCAGCTGTCATGCTTTCAGGAATCTTTACTTCCGCGTACCAGTCTTCGTCAGTTCCACCGAGAAGTTTCTCGGCAGCAAAGCCGAGCTCGTGCTCGCGGTTACCTATGACCAGGCGAACTGTCGGCTCGGCTTTGGTGCCGTTTACACCAACCTTGAATTTGACTTCGTTTGCTTTACCAATCTCTAACATTTCAAATCTCCATTTCCGAGATATTTACACTTATCTCCGGACCTTCATTTATTTCAAGATTGGTTACCACGACAAAGTCGAGACGCTGTGTATTTTCGATTGTCTCGCTGCCAACCATACCAAAGATTTCCGCTCGCACGGTGATGTACGGCTGATCGACTGGAGGCAGATTCTGCCTGTCCATTTGCGGCGCGATGTACGGCTTGAAGTCCATGCCAGGACGAATCGTCGATCCACCCGAATGCGGACGTGGTGTTGGCTTTGGTGGCACGACAATAACGTCGTGCCCTGCTTCATGAATCAACCGCGCAAGAACTTTCGCTCGCTGTTTTCCGCAGAAACCATCGATTCGCCCAGTTCCGATTGTGCAGTAGTTGATTGACATTATGCGGCCGGTGTTTGTTGAGCAGCAACCCACTCAAGATAAGTTTGCGGCCAACCAGTACTGAAGTCGTAGTCCATTGGCGTTTCGTCATCCAAAATCATGTGCTGACGGTGATATTCAGCTTGCGCGAAAATCTTCTGGTCTTGTGCAATCGTGCCCTGGAAAATCTGCGATGCAAGTGTTGGTGTCATTGCAACAAATGTGCCTTGCATGGTTTTCCACATGATGCCAGGAGGCATGTTCGCACCGAGCATTGTGAGTGCAATTTGTTGAATGCGTGACGTGTCATCGGAGTGGAACCAGTTGTCTCCGATATGTACACCGCCAGCTTTTCGTTTGTCACGCTCTGCTTGGATGCGAAGCCACATTTCAGTGCGTGCTACATCAAGTGCAACTGAGTCCAAAGTTTCTTTAGAAGGCAACGGTGCGCTGTCTTCTTCGATCCTGATATTCTCATAGATGCCTGGGTCACCGATAATATGGGCTTGTACAGTTGGAAACTTTGAACCCAAAATTTCCATGTAGTCTTGAACGATCATGATGCTCCTTAGATAATTTCAGTCATCGACCAGTGTGAACGGCTTACGCCGCCGATCGAAAGGCCGGATGTACGACCGAGGTACCAAGTACCTGCAGCGTTACCACCGATACGGATCGAGTAAGTTTGCGAAGTCGTAACGCCTGGAGTATCTATGATTCGTACGGAGAATGTTTCCGGCATACTAACAGTTGAGCTACCAGCTGCTGCTTGAGTTGCAGAAACCACGGCACCAATACATGTTGTACCACGGAAGAACGAGAGGAACACACCGCCATTGAAGCTAGTGTCAATGATGCCAGAGAACTCGATGATAATGCGTGATGCTGTCGATGCAGGCGTGATAACTTGAGAAACAAGTTGCGTTCCCTGTGAAGTCGTTGGCGCAGATGTCGCTGTCAACGGGATTGTTGATGTTCCGCTCTGCGATGCAATCGAACCAGAATACATCAGGTTCATACGGTCAGTCGTTACGTCCCCACCAGTTACAATACCTTTGGTATTGACAGTGACTCGGTCGTATGTACCAGCAGCAACAACATCTGTCAAGTTGGTTGGAACCGTAATATCAGCAGTACCATCGAAAGCGACACCGTTGATCGTGCGAGCAGTTGCCAGTTTGGTTGCGTTTGCAGCCAGAGTAGCAGTCGATGCGTTACCGTTCAGAGCTGCTGTGATAGTACCAGCAGAGAAGTTTCCGCTTGCATCGCGGCCAACAACAGTGCTTGCGGTGTTTGCAGAAGTAACGTTCGAGACGTTCACGGCATCGGTGATACCGTAACCAGCCAACGTGGTTGGATTTGTACCAGCAGTTACACGACCTTGCGCGTCTGTCGTAACCGAGCGGAATGTGCCTGCGGTACCAACAGATGGAAGCGAGATTGTTGGATTGCCAGCAATACCATCACCGTTTGTAATCGTGATGCCTGTACCAGCAGTGATTGCGCGAGTTGCCCAGGTATCGGCCGCAGTGCGAACCGCGATACCGTTTGTTGCGAGACCTTCAACAGCTGCCAAGTCATTTGCAAGAGCGAACGTCAGCGTACCGGTTGATGTGATCGTGCCACCCGTAATTGTCAGACCTGCCGTAGGTGCTGCTGCCGAAATAGACATGACGCCAGTGTTAATGTTGACTACACCAGTTTGACCGTTGACCGAAAGAACTGCGTCAGTCGGAGTCAGAAGTTCTTGCCAGTTCGCCAGGACGTTTGCACCAGGCGCACGCAGGATGAACGAGCGATTCAGGTCGGTACGTACAGCGACGTCACCAACTTCTGCACCAGCGATCGTAAGCATCGCAGCTTGCGAAGCCACAACGAACGTATCAGTGATTGCCAGAGCTGGAAGTTGCGATGATGTCAGTTTGCCATCAGAGCCAAGAGTTGCGATACCATTGACTGCACCAACTTGTGAGCTTGAAACTGCGTCAGTGATGCCGTAACCAACGAGCGTGGTTGGGCGAGTACCCGAGACAACGCGACCAAACGTGTCGGTTGTTACGAGACCGTATGTTCCAGGTGTTCCGACAGTTGCCAGATTGATAACAGGATCAGCAGTCGAGCCAGCGCCAGTCGTGATGACGATGTTGCCAGATGCGCCGGTCAGTGTTCGTGTAGCCCAAGCGTCAGCACCAGTGCGAACAGCGAAACCAATCGTTGTCAGTGCTTCAAGTGCGGCCAAGTCTTTTTCCAGACCGATGATGACGTTGCCGCCAACACCAGTTCCGTTTGTCGTTACAAGACCGTCGTTCGGAGTTGTGATCGAACGAGTTGCCCACGTGTCTGTACCCGCGCGAACTGCGAAACCAGTCGTTGCCAGGTTTTCAACAGCTGCAAGGTCGTTGCCAAGGCTGATCGTAGGATTGCCACCAACACCAGAACCGTTCGTGACAATTACACCGGCAGCAGGTCCAATCAGGCTGCGAGTCGTTGCAGTGCTTTCACCAGTGATGACGAAAATTCCGTTACCGTTCAGATCGGCAAGAGTTGTCAGCAGGTCATCTTTGAACTGCGCGTCGGTAATACCGTAGCCGCTCAGGGTCGATGGCGCATTCGTGATCGATGTCCAATCGAGTGTTGCGCTACCCGAAGTTACACGACCGAATGTATCGGTTGTAACTTGTGCGTATGTTCCTGCAGTTCCGGCTGGTGCCAGGTCAATAGTTGGATTTCCAGCTTGTGCATCACCGTTTGTAACGTTGATACGTCCGCCTGCGCCTTGAATAGAACGTGTCAGCCAAACGTGAGTCGTTTGATCTGCACTGTGGCCATGCACAGCGAGACCCGCACCAGTGATCGCAGTCAACGCGGTGAGTTCAGCATTGACAGGCTGGAAGCCGGTAATCTGGTGGGTGTGGTCAGCACGAGCGAGGAAGTTCGTTACGCCAGTTGTATTTGCAGATGCAGCAGTCAGTGTGATAGCTGGACCAGTCGGGATCGGGTCAGCACCGTTCGGGGTGTGACGTGAACCGTGTGCATTGAACCGGATGCCATTGATTTCATCGAGGTTCGTAATGTCGTTGCCACCGAGATTCAGGTCACCAGTCAATGCACGCTGGCCGGTAGCCAACATATACTGCGGGTGATCGTCATCTTCAAGACCAAGCAAGTCGCCGTGGTGAAGTGTGCCGCCAGAAGTTCCCTGGATTGCACGCATGAACATCGGGCGGATGTCAAGGATTTCGATGATTGAATCCACACCTTGACGCATGACCAGTGCTGCGATAGCAGGCGTTGCATCAGGTGCAACACGTGGAACCGGGATCGGTGCAGTGCGGGCTTCGTCTTCTGTTGCGTATTCAACTTGACCGTGCGACAGATAGTAAGTCTGGAATGGACCTTCCGAAACAGTGTACAACGCGTGCTTCGTATAGTATCCAGGCGTCATCGGCACGAGGTCAGTACCATTGTCGATGGTATCGTTCGGAACCTGTTGAACGAATGTCGATGCAACTTGTCCACCTGCACGGTGCAGGTCGACCATGAATGGTGCAGTCTTTTCAGACGGACGTGATGGCGAAGTTCCGTAGTAGAACATACCGGCCGACACGTTGATTGCACGTGGGATGGTTGGGTTTTCAGTAACGATCGAACCAGAAACAAACACTGGGCCTACTGCATCGCGCAGATAGGTTTCAATGACGTTACCGTGATTCTTGATGTCAATTGTCAGCGCACCGATACTTACGATCGAATCAGCGCTTGCACTTGCACGACCAAGGTGGATGGTCGTGTAGTTGTCCGTCATCGTTGCCGATGTCAGAACAGCTCCATTCTTGTTGACGTACACATACGTCGATTCACCAGGTGCAAGAGTGATAGTGGTTGCTGGCCATGAAACACGAGTGACGTTACCATCCTTGCGGAGATAACCAGCACCGGCAGTTACAGCTACAGTTCGGCCACCAGCTGGCGTAAGATCGCCGCCTTCGAGAAGACCCAGTGGTGCAGTCTCGATGATGAGGTCAGTTACGTCTGTCAACAGCGATTGTGTTGCGCCAAGATTCAGTTTACCGACGATGTTGATACCCTGGACCAGTGGGTCCAGATACATGATCGAAATTTCATCGGAAGCTGAGTATACTTTCGAAGCGGCGGCAATACCTTGGAATGCACCATGGCATTCTGGATGTTCGATGCGAAGGTCGGTTGTGTTGGATTCAAGACCGATCGTGTAGCAGTTGAGCATCGGCGGTGCGCCGGCGTTCTCAACCCAGATTGCGGTTTCAAAACCACGGAACGTCGTGCCAACTGTACGGAATGTACCACCGTCACGCAGGTGGATACCTGTTCCGTTTGGTGCGCCTGATGAAGTGCGGAACAACGAACCCATGATGACAGCTTCAGCACCTGTACCAGAAATGTAACCGAACTTGGTTGCATACGGTGGAAGCGATCCACGTGTCGTGCACGAACGCATCAACAGACGTGCGGTACCGCCGTTTGTCGATTCGACATAGAAACCGATGTCATACGGCTGCGATCCACCGAATTGGCAATTCGACATGTAAAGTGCGGTATAGCTGCCGGAAGATGATACTGTAACGTTGCGGGCATTGCGACCGAAGCGAACAGCTTCGACGAAGAACGAACGCGTGACCTGGTTCATCTCTGCGTTGTCGAAACGAATCGCGCTTGCGTTAGGTCCGTATGAATCGCCAAGAGCAATGTTCTCGATCGACGAGTCGATAACGGCCAGGATCAGGTCAGCATTTGGATTCAGCGAGTGTACGATTACAGAAGTTGAATTGTCACCAACAACCGAAACGTAACGTTTCATCTGAATTGGGTTGTCTTCGTAATACGAACCGCCCGCCACTTTGATGACGTAACGATTCTCTACAGCAGCATCGGTGATGCTTGCGATTGCAGCTTTGATCGAGGCGAACTGGCCTGGACCTGGATTCTTTTGAACAATGAGAGTGTTCTTCGTGCTGAGACGAAGATCGCGTTCGCGTACGAACGATTCCCATTCTCCAGCGACAGCACCTTCAAACTGTGCTGTTTCAGAGTTGAAACGCATCTTGCCAGGGCCGGCAGTTGGACGCTGCGCAGTCGTTCCAGATGTCAGTGTGATCGCACCTGTTCCTGGCAACACAATGTTGTCAGCAAGTCCGATACTAAATTTACCTCCTGCACCGCCGTCGATTGTGACGACCTGATTTGCGGTTCCAACTACTTGACGTGAAGATGCACGAAGCGGGCCTTCATCTTCGCTGGTCAACAGAGAAATGTTGAAACGTTCGTCAGTATACGAAACAGCATCGGTGATACCGTATGCAGAGATAGTCGTTGGATTTTCGCCATGGATGACGCGACCCTGTTCATTGACAGTGACACGTGTATAAGTACCACCACCAACCCCGGTAGGATTCAATTGTTCATCAGTAACCGCGGCTGGCGCGATGTCTTCCGTCTCGATGGTGAAGTCGAGAATTTGCTTACCTGGAATGTGTGTCTTCACACTTATGTCCTTCGTTTAAGTGAACGGGCCAACATGGCCCGTTCTATTTTGTATTAGCTATTTATTTGAAGTAGCTTACGCGAAGTTTGTCAGTCGGTTCGAGTGGGAACAGCATGGTGATGGTATCGCCTGCGATCGTGTAGTCATTGCCTGCGCCTGGGTCTTGCAGCAGACCGTTGACGTAAACGCATTCAGTTCCTGCACGTGGGACAGCTGCCAGGGTGAACGTGTCGTTTACGCCGTCCATTGCACCAGCAGGAGTTTCACGATTGACCATGTCCGCAACGCGGACAACAGTCGCTGGGTTGATGGAAACCACACCAGCTTCGCTGATCGTTACGTCACCCGACAGAGCAACAGCGACGTTGCCTTCGGCCGTACCCATGATGATCGAACCAGGGTTAACTGGTGCCAGCTTGTCGAGGGTTACGGAATCGTCAGCGAGTTCATTCGTGCCAACAACACCAGCGCCGATTGTGGTCGCACCGGTTGCGTCGATCGTGATGTCGCCCGAAACAGTCGTGTAGGTTGGTGTGCCATCAGCAGCGGCAACGATGATCTGTCCTGCGCCACCATCAACGAGCTTGGTCAGAGCCAGCGAGTTGTCTTCGATGGTTGCAGCACCAACTGCACCAGCCGAGATACGTGCAACGCCACCTGCATCGATCGTGATGTCACCAGTGATCAGGCGTGGAGTTGGAACACCATCAGCGTCACCAACGAGCATTTGTCCTGGAGCCATGTCGGCCAGTTTCAGACCGCCTTCGCCAACAGTCAGCGATGGACCGTCGAGAACGAGGTCAACACCACCAGCAGTTACATTGAGCGCGTCGGATGCGGAAACGACCGAAACGACGTTACCGACTTTCGCCAGACCAACACCTGCTTGGATGATACCAGCCGACGAGAACTGTGCGAATGGAAGTGGGGTCGTGCCGAGTGTGGTTGGACCAGTCGAGGTCAGAACCCAACCAGTGCCAGCAGCTGTGTCACCTTCTTCGACGAAGGTGAACAGACCAGGTGTTACGTCAGCAGCAGTGGTTGCGTCAGGCGAACGTGTCCAGCCACCAGCCGAAACGACGTAGATACCGTTTGCCAGGTCGCCAGGTTGTGCAGTCAGCAGAACGCGGTCGCCTGCGACAAGTGCAACACCGTCGATTGTTTGAAGACCGGAAGCAGTGACAGCTTCGGTTGCAACTGCGCGAACCGATGCCTTGACGTCCAGACCTTGGGCGGTCGAATCAACGTATGCTTTGGTTGCGAGGTCAGCCGCAGCGACTGGTGCGACACCAGTTACTGGAGCGGTGAAGCCAACGGAACCATCGCTCTTGACGAGCAGTTCGTTGTCTTGGATTTTTGCGAGCTCGATACCGGCAGCGAGTTCGGTGTTGGTTACGCTGCCTTCGAGGATTTGCGTATTACCGCGGATTTTGGTCAGTGCCATTGAAGAGCCTCTTTAAATAGTTCATGGGAAGATATGTTCTATATTTATAGAGATGTGCTCTTATGCCACTACGTAGTCCACCACAATATTCTGCCCTTCGTCAATTTGTTCAGACGTAAGTGCAAATTGCAAGCGGATTTCTGTTGCATTCACTTCAAAGAAGTCAACACCGCGTTTCTGCCTTGCGCCGCCCACATAGACAGCCGTTGTGCCAGGTCGGTATGCGCTCGGGGTCGTAATGACCGTCTCGTCACCTTCGACAGCAGAAGTGATTTCAGCATCGACAGCTTGACCGCCAGATGTCGGGTTGCCTTGAAGCAAATAATCCAGGGCTTCACTGAAGTTTGTGAGTCCTGGATAGTTCGGGTTTGCAAATGTGTTTGAAAGACGGTCGAGCGTTCCAGCTGTCAGGCGATGGTCGACAAGTGTGTCGTTGCCTTGCGAAGCGGACCAAGCGCGAGCTTCAGTTCCTTCTCTTGCACGCTCGATTGTGAAGACGTCGCCATTCCGTTCGTAGACGTGGACGATTTCCTGTATCGATGCGCTTTGATCTTCGAGCGTGACAGTGAAGAATTCATTCGCTTGGGGCGTAGGGAATTGCTCGCCATGTCCAGGAAGGACGCGAAGGGTCGTGTCTGTTGGACCAATGTTACCCGCAAGAAGCGAAACAGCATTGTTTGTAAAGAGTTGCTTCAGAGCCATTACGACCTCACTTTACCGTCAAAGCGAGATACGATTTCCAGCAGCGCTTTCTTGGATTTATCTTCGGAGTCTGCGAACTCAACTTGGAATGCTGATGCATTCTTCAGTGGAACGAGGACTGTTAGCTTTTCGATACCGTGCTCGAACGTATATGATTGGTATGCAATCTTGCCGGCGTTGGCATCCAGCTCTTTGAGAAGCGATTTCATTTCGATCCTCCGCCACGGTAATCGCTGTAATATTTGAGGAACTTGTCGCGTGAGAACAGGTCGTTACCGATGTCACGTTTCAAGTCGATGATCTGATCGAGACGAATGAGCACCTGCTCTTGGGCATCGGTGTCCATTGCGACAATGAGTAGGCCTTTGGCCAGTTCGCCTCGTTTATGGAGTTTGTAACCTTTGACGATCGCGTCAGCAGGACCGGCAGCACTGCGCCAGGTGACTACGTCGTTTGGTTGTGGAAGCTGATACTTACGAGAAAGTGGACCAAGCGATCGAAAGACCTTTGGCCCCTTGAGAAACTCAACAGTCTTGCCGTTGATCTTTGAGATGTCGAAAAAGTAGACAGCGTCGGACGGGATAGAAGGGGTGTGCTGTACGTAGACCGCAGGACCCTTATCACGATAGTTTGTGTACGATAGGACCTGAAACGAGACACCATCTTTCGTTTCAATCGTGTCGCCTTTTAATGGAATAACGAGCATCTAAGTTTCACCAAGGATTGTTTCCACTATTTATGGAAACAATCGACTCGGTGACGCTTACTCGTCCTGATCGTCTTCTTCCTCGTCCAGGTCTTCCAGCATTTCCTCTTCCTGGAGTTCGCGGATATAGTTCTTGAAAGTCACACGACGCTTACGCGCCAGAATGTCCTCACTCTCTTTTGTCTTCTTGCGACGAGGACTTCTGTTATCGATGTGTTCACCCATATTACTACGTTCCCTTTGGAAGATAAATTCTGGCCTCTGGTTGGTTACGACCAATCCGTAACAGGCCAATCATGTCAACTGATAGCTCGCCGAAGTATTCCATCTTCAGTGAGGTCGTATTCACTAACGCGAATCTCTTGTCTTTCAGATAGTTATTGTACGCCATTTGGCGCCAACGGTACACTATCTTTTTCAGCGTAGCGATGTCATTATTTACCGCAATTTCAATGTCAGACTGCATAAACTTCTGCAGTTGTGCTTGCCATCCACGACGCTTGAAGTTCCCGATTAGCGTGTCCTCGTAGAGGACGTCGCCATTGGACATGTGCGTCAGCTTGACATTACCACGAATCGGCCCAGCATATCGCTTCGCCTCTTTGCGCAGATCGATGCCTTCCCAATCCTTGAGAGTCGTTGTGCGAATATTGCCGGGTTCCCAACCAGTCAGGTTCGAGCCCGTGATCTTTGCGTAGGTGGAATTGAATTCTCCAAGATCGCTGCGAAGCAGGTCGACAGCCGGATCGGAATCCTTGCTGATCTTGAAGCCGGCAACAGCGTGATGCGCTGTCTCGTATCGACCGCCCTTCATCTCGGCAAAGTCAACTCCGTCGGTGACAAGATCGATGGCCGAGTTCTTGCCGCCGAGTTGAATGTTGTCGAAAACAAACCAGACTACGAGTTCACCAGGTCCGACACCGTCTGGACGAAGTGCGCTGATAGCTTTTGCCTGAGTTGGGAAGTGGGTCACAAAGTTGTTGTACTTGGCTTGGAAAGTTCCCGGTTCAGCCTTCGCGAAGAAAGGCTGAAACTCGGAAACTGGAACAGATACTGCATCTGCTAATTCTTCACGGCCGATAGTTTTTACATTTGGATTCTGTGGGTTAAAACCGATTGACATACGAGCATAAAATTCATCCTCGTGTGGTGCACTTGTTGTAAACTCTTTTGGTTATTGCGAGGCTCTTAAACGGGAGGAAGTTCCCAGAGCTGATGAGTTATTGTACCAAGTCTATCGGAAATAATCTGGGAAACTTTCGTCCAGTCACCATTTGCAAGACCGCAGCCGATCAGCGGGTAATGCACGTCTGCTTTGTTGTTCAGCGCAAAGTTCTTCACGCTGTGGAAACCCATCTCCAACGCTTCGTATGAAGTGTAAACGCGGGAAGTATCACGACCGTAGAACTGCTGGCCGACGATGCTCGCAACCCACAGTCCAGGTTCAACCTCGGTGTAGATCACTTTCCCCATGTACTGAAAACCTTTGTCAGGCTGATTCGGCTTGACGATTGCGCTGTAGTCGTCCCAGACTTTCGGCCAGCGATCGCGAATCTGTTTCGCGATGCCTCCGCCCATGACACCTTGCGCGTTGACTTGGTGCACGATGATGCCCTTGTCAACTTGCTCGATCAGGTCGCCGATTCGTGCACCACGTGCTCTGGATTCAGCCATCAGCTCGCCGCGTTTGATGGCGGCTTCCAGAACTTCTTCAGTCACTGGTTGACCACCGCCTGGTTTTGCTTTTATGGTTTTCACAGCGATTCCTTTTTCATAATCAGCTCTTGAAGCTGCACGTTGGCATCATGCACAACGCGCTGCTGCGTCTTGATCTGGGAGTTGATCACGTTGACGCGATGCGCCAATGCTTCTTCTTTAGTTTCGAACAGCATGGCATCCATCCGCCGAGCAAATGGATTTCCAGGGAACACCATGCCATTGCTGGACCTGATGTACTTGTACTTTTGATCGAACTGAGAGACCTGCATGACTTGCAGGTCCGAAGAATCGACGAGCCACATGGCTTGAGTCGTGTCTATCCTTTCGCACCTGCACGGAATTTTGCCGCAGCCGCTGCACGCCATTTCACTAGCGTAATGTCCCATGTTACACCGCCATATCGAGTTTGATGGATTCTTGTGGATCGTAGTCAACGAGTGCGTGGATGTCGTCCATGCGGAACCCGTCGATTTCGGTGATGCTCGTGTTCAGCGACAGCTTCGGCGGCATCGATGGAACGCGCTCGAGTTGTTGCTCTGCACCTTCCAGGTGATTCTTGTAGATGTGCGTGTCGCCCAGGTTCATGATGAGACGGCCGACAGACAGGTTGCAGACTTGCGCGAGCATGTGAGTCAGTAGAGCGTAGGACGCAATGTTGAACGGCAGACCGAGCATCGTGTCGATCGAACGCATGTACACGCTGCAGGACAGACGACCTTTCTCGACGAAGAACTGTGCCATCATATGGCAAGGTGGCAAAGCCATCTTGTCGATTTCACCGACGTTGAATGCGGTGATCAGCATCCGACGATCGGTTGGATTTTCTTTCAGTTTCTTGACCAGCTCGGCAACTTGGTCGACGGCCGAACGTTCGTAAACGTCCATGCTCATGATATTAGATTCAGCTTTGTTCAGCGTGTATTTCGGCCAGTGTCGCCATTGGAATCCGTAAATGTGACCAACGTGTCCTGGATAGTTTGCCTTTGGTTTCCAGTAGTCTGCATTCGCGTTATCGGTCCAGATTGTTTTCTTCGAATCATCGCGAGTCCCATGAAGTATTTCGCACAGGCGACGTTCATCGTCCGATCCTTCGAGGAACCAGATCAGTTCAGACTTGACGGCTTTCCACGCCAGCTTCTTCGTGGTGACTGCTGGAAAACCTTTCTGCAGGTCGATGTCCAGGTGCTTGCCGAAAATTGCACGGGTACCCACGCCGGTACGGTCGATGCGATCATCGCCTTCTTCCAGGATTTCGCGGATGAGGTCGAGGTACTGCCATTCCCACGTATCGCTACGTGACTCGAACAGACCCGGCATTGCGGTTTCGAGCTGATCGATCAGGCCGGCGAACATGTTGTTCAGTGCACTACCGTTGCCATGCTCACCTTCGCGAGCAGCGAAGGCAGCAGACAGTTCTTCGGCTTCTTGCATCGCAGCAATGGTTGTTTCATTCGGCACTTTGTTTTCTTCAGACATTGTATTTCCTTGTTAAGATGACAACGTCTTATTCTACACTATCTGACAACATTTCTCCCGTGGAATAAAGATCGAGCAGCGCGGCTTGGATCAGCTTGAACGTCATGTGGTAATGCAGGTACGAGGCGAACTCGTCACGATTGCCAGCGACGTTCAGAACGTTGATGTTCTTCTTGCGAATCCAGTTCGCCAGCTTCTTGGCTTCGACGAGCAGTTCTTCGTTGGTGTAGCTTTCGGTAAGGCCGATTTGCAGGCAAGGCTTCTTCAGCTTCACCGTCAGGCTGTGCGTGAGAACACTACCGGCCGATGCCATGTTCGTGCCGATGATGACAGTGCCGTCCGAGTTCTTGACGTTCAGCCGCGTGCGTGGTGGGTATGCGAACGACAGGTCTTCGACGAGACAGAGCTTCGCGAGCGAGGGATCATTGCCGCGCGATGTGCGGTATCCCAGCGGAGCGTGTCCGCCGGTTGCGACACCGAGTTCAGCAGCAGCATCGATGCCACCACGGTCGGCACCAGTTTGTCCACCGGAAATCACTTTGGATAGTCCGGCGTATTTCGGTTTGTGGAATTTCAAAACGTTAGTCATAATCTCTGTATCCTCGATTTTCCAAATATTCTTCTACATCAAATGTTGGGTCTCTTCGAGCCACTGCTTCGAGCAGCAGTTCGTTGTTTATTTCTATCAGTTCGCGAAGATCGTCAAGTCGTTCGCTTGTGTTTCTGGCGTGGATGAACCAGAAGAATGGGATGAGCAGTACGTACGCTGAAGTTCCCGACGGGAGAATTCCCCAGATGACTACGCACCATATCAGCGCGTAGACGACGCTCATGAGTTGGTTACCTATGCTAGTTGCTCGTTTCTCCATTTTGTTCCTCCCAGCCACCGACCGTATTGTATAGATTCAAGATTTTCTTGCGATCGATCTTGTCGGGCGTATTGAAAATCGGTCGCAGCTTTATGTACATGTCGCGGCGGAAGCGAGCAACTGCCTGTTGATCTTCCAGCCAACCGAAATATCCTTTGCCGGCGACCTTCAAACGCTGGTCAGGATTGAAACCAGCTGGAACACGGACGGTGAGTCGTTCGCCATTGTAGTCTTCGACTTCGATCCATGTGCCGGTGATGAGGTCGAGTGCGTCGATGTTGACGTCGAGTTCCACGTCACCGGTCGTAATGCCAGCTTCGAAAATCGTGCCGACACTGTTCGCCAGTCCACGGATTCGGAACTTACCCGGATCGATCTTCATGATGAGAACCTGGGTCGAACCATCCGACAACGTGTAGCGGCCGCGGTGACCATCAGGCAAACCGCCTGGGACAACGACGTCCAGATGTTCGACGAAGCCGTTTTGTTTCTGTCGGGAAATACGCCATTCGAAACCACGAGCCGCATCGCGAATCGGAACCTGCATGATGACGTCGGCATTCGGCTGAACGTAGTTTGGATTCCGCGGGATCGGTCCACCACGTCGGAATGCTTTCATCTGGTCGAGAATGTCGTCGATGGACGGATCAGGTTTGGCTTGCCACGTTCCGCTTGGTGGTTCTGGTTTTGCCCAACCAGGATTCGGACCAGGACGTGATGGTTGACGATACGGAGCGAAGCCAGTTTTCTCCAGTTCTTCGTAAGCCTCTTTCATCGACTTGAAGACTTCTTCATTGCCACCACGGTCCGGGTGATGCTTCATCGCCAGCTTGCGATAGGCTTTCTTGATTTCTTCTGCGCCAGCTGAATCGGACAAGCCGAGTATTGCTCTATAATTTTTCATGTTCTTCCAATACGAGAAAGGGCTCGTTGAGCCCTTTTCCTTAATTCATTCCAAACGCAGAGCGTTTCACGCGGTGCCGTAGAACCTGAAGCAGAAGAAGTGAGCCGCCGTATACAAAGCCGATATAGCTATTTACGTAAACGAATATGGCCAATGTCACAGCAATGCCCAGCACGAGATGCAAGAACGCCGACACCTGACGGCTGCGAATACGTTCACGCAGCAACAGCTGATCGGAAACGGACAGCCGAGGTTTTCTCACCCACATGATGATCGTGACCAACACCATGATGAGGAAGAACCCAGTGCACAGCGTTCCAAGCACGTACATGTAGGCAGGAACATCGGTGTACCAGTACATGTAAATCAGAAACGGCACCAACAGATAACTGACAAACACCGATGCTAACTTGCTCATATCATTCCTCGTATTTGAACGCTTTCAGCTCGCGCTTGTACATCGCGTCGGCCGTGTCGGCTTTCAGGCTGGCCAAGTATTCCTTCAGGTCGACCAGCTTCTTTTCCAGCTCGGCGATCTTGTCCTTGGTCAGGTTCCAGATTTGCATGGATAGCAAACGATCGTAGTCGGCGAACTTGTTCTGCAGCAGGATTTCGATCAGCTCTTTCTTCGCGGTATCGCGGAACACTTTCATGTTGGCGAGATAGTAGCGGATGAAGCGGATGACTTCGCTCTGGAAACGAATTGCTTCGGTCGTGTCGGTAATCAACTTCTGACGACGAACTTCGTAGAAGCTGAGACGCCATGGCACGTACATTTCGATGACGGCTTCGGCCGAGTCGTAGCGGAACAGCTTGCCTTCAGGATTCCACATCGTGAAGTTCTCGGTGTCGACCGCGACCAGCTTGAATTTCTTCAGCAGCTCTTCTTCCGGCAGGACGGTAGTCGAGCGCGGAACTTTGACGGTGAACTCGAATGCTTCTTCAGTCGATGCATCCTGGTAATCGTTGATGAACTCCTCTTCTTCGAGCTTGTTCAGATGCTCTTTGTATTGGTCGAGGAATGTGCCGATCGGCAGCTCGGTGATCTTGATCGTGGTTGTGTTGACGACCTGCAGCTTGCCGGTCATGACGACGCGGCCGGTTTCTTTCTGACGTTCAACAGTACCGTGGAAACCACGGAACCAAGGCACGAGCGTACCCGGCTTCAGTTTCTTGCCGTCGAGAACTTTCAGCACTGCATCGCGGATTTGTTCCGGATGATAGGACTTGATTTCGCACGAGTGGCCGGTGCCGATACCAGTTGCACCGTTGATCAGCGCGATCGGAAGGATTGGCAGATAGAACTTTGGCTCGATCTGCTCGCCATCGACTTCGTGATGTTCCAGAATCGCGTCATCTTCTTTCTTGAAAAGCTGACGGAAATACTTGGACATGTACGTGTTGATGTAACGACCTGCGCCGGCTTCTTTCGTCAGACGCGAACCGAACTGGCCTTCAGGCACGAACAGGTTCATGTTGTTCGCACCTGGATAGCGAGTTGCAGCAAGGCCGACGATGGTCGACATCATCGATGTGGCGCCATGGTGGTAGTCGGTCTTTTGCGCGATGTACGAAGCGAGACGTTCGACTTGCAGTTCGCCGGCGTTTTCGCCGCGGTCGAGCGTACCATAGATTGCTTTACGCTGCGATGGCTTCAGACCGTCGCATGCAGGAATGGAACGCACGTTGTCATACAGCGAGAACGTCTTGAACGCGGAGTTGAAGAAGTTGCTGACGCGGATGGACTGGCGCGTTGTGCTCCCGTAGTTCGGGACTTTGGTGACAGGTTTTTTAGTTTTCATGTGTCCATTTTATCATTGCCCTGAGTTAGGCTCGTTTTCTTTTTCTTCGTCGAGAGACGACAGCTCGCGCTTCGGCTTCTGCTGTTCCTTCAGCTTCTTGATGTTCTTGAAGTTCAGCAAGCCCAGGACGGAAATGACGATGATGATGTAACACAATACGAGAATGAGGGCTCTCATTCGATGACCTTTATGGTTGTCCTGAGTTCGAACTCGACGGGCTTGACGTGAATGACCTTGAAGGTTTTCTTCTGGTGGTGTTCCAGAATCCAAGCGTTCAATGCGGCTTCGTTGTCGAAGTAGATGTACGACAGGTAATTCATCGTCGAGTAGCTAGGGCCAGAACGTTCATCGCCATAGCCGTCATCGTATCGCATTGACTCGTTGCAGAGGACGGCGAAATGCGCACCCTCCGGAATTTTGGAAACTTCGCTTGCCGGATGCGTCGAATTGTAGATGAAGCGGTGACGTTCGGCTTCTGCTTTGCGCTGTTCATCAGCGTTCATGTTCTGTCCTTATAATGAAGAAAGGGGCCGAAGCCCCGTTGCCTTACTTGGCCTTGCGGCGTTGTTTCGGCTTGCCGTAGCCGCGACGCTCTGCGCACTGCTTCTTGCGCTCGTCGGTGAACACATTCGTGTCCGCGTCCGTGGTCAGCCTGTTGGCGAAGACCGACTTGCCCATCGACTTGAGCAGCTTGGTTGCGTACATTTCGTTTTCGTTCGACATAGTGTTCCCTTATAAAATTAAAGTTGTGTGGCAATGAATGCCCAGACAAATTTACAGCTCAGGTGAATCGCTTGGTCCACGTGCAAAGAGATTTTGTTCTCGCACTTGAACCAATCAGTAATTCCGTGAATGACGGTCTCGGCTATTGCAAGC